>Ga0073915_10000016_pt1 | contig 19406 bp, 14 predicted proteins | sample GWRWT2_30Apr14_FD_71480 | JGI IMG/M metagenome (GOLD analysis project Ga0073915, IMG submission 71480) | Sand microcosm microbial communities from a hyporheic zone in Columbia River, Washington, USA - GW-RW T2_30-Apr-14 | ecosystem: Engineered > Artificial ecosystem > Sand microcosm >... | reverse complement strand
CAAAGGCTGCAACTCTTTCAGGATATCCATGGCCTGCGGGGCAAGTGGCACAAAATGAGGTCGTCCATTGATTTTGTCCAGTTTGGTACGTTTCATCTTGCCCGCAGGAATCGTCCACATCGCCGACTCAAAATCGATCTCCACCCACTCCATTTGCCTGATGTTGCCGGGCCTCTGAAACAGAAGTGCCGAAAGTTGTAGCGCGCCGCGGGTCGTCGGCTGACCTTGATAGGCAAAGATCGATTTCATCAGGTCTGCCGCTTGTGATGGATCAAGCACAGCGGCCATGTGTTTGGTCAGCACTGGCTTCAAGGCGCCACGCAGGTGTGCGGCAGCATTGCGCTCACAGCGCCCAGTGGCAATGCCATAACGGAAGACTTGACTACAAGCCTCAAGCAGCGAGTGCTGCAACTCCTTGACCCCCCGGTCTTCAACGCGTCGCAGTATCTGAAGTACCTGAGGGGCGCTGATCGCAGCCAAAGTGAGTTTACCCAGCCAAGGGAAAACATCTTTTTCCAGCCGTTCCAGCCATCGTTTGGCGTAGTGATCACTCCAGCCAGGCGCCTTTGTTGCGTGAAACTCACGGGCGACCGCCTCAAACGTCGCATTGGCATCGAACTTAGAGGTCAGCTTGTCGGCCTGTCGCTGGAAAACGGGATCCACCCCCTTTTGTTGGAGCTTGCGGGCGTCGTCTCGTGCGACGCGAGCTTCCTTCAAGCCGACTTCTGGGTAGCCCCCAAGCGCCAGGCGCTTTTCCTTTTCACCGAAGTAGTACTTCCAAAACCAGCGCTTTGTACCGGAGGGCGAAATCTCAAGGTAGAGACCTGCCGAATCCGTCAAACGAAGTCGCATTTTTCCTAAGGGGCAAGTCGCATTCTTGCATTCCGTGTTGGTCAACATAGGGGAACAAAGCTCCACATTGCCGGGACACCACCCGTTGTTCCCCGATATGTTCCCCTCTTTTTAGCGGGATGCAATGACACGGCATGAGCCGTCAAGGCATAAAAAAACCCCTAAGTCGTTGATTACTTAGGGGTTTTGGGCCTTTGTGGGCCGATATGAATTGTTTCGATGGGGTGGCTGATGGGGCTCGAACCCACGACAACAGGAATCACAATCCTGGACTCTACCAACTGAGCTACAGCCACCACTGGAAAGAACAAGATTATAGCGTCAAAAAAAGCAAATCAGGAGGCTGATGCGGTTTTTTGCGCTTCACCTGCTTTGACGCCCTCTTCCATCAACTTCTTGCCATCGTTCAGGTACTCGACCTTGTACTTCTGCTTGAGGGAGTTGAAATAGGCGTCAGCTTCGGCCTTGCCCCAGTACCCGGCGAACTGGCCTTCGGTTTCTTGCAATTCCTGGGGTGTGATCTGCAATGGCAGCACCTTGTTGATCTTCAACAAAGCAGAACCCTCATTGCCAATGTCCACCACCACCCAGGCCGGCAGTTGCTTGTCTGGCACGCGCAATGCGGCGTCCAGCACAGCGGGCGGCTGAGAGAACACTAAACGACGAGACATCTGCACCGGCGCAGGCAGTTGGGCCTTGTCAGGCGACTGCTTCCACAAGGCCAGCTTCTGGTCGGCATCCTGACGAGCGGCCTTGAAGGACTCTGCAGCGATCCAACGCTCACGAACCTGGGTTTGCACTTGCTCGAACGCCGGTTTGCTGGCTGGCGTGTACTTCACGATGCGGGCCGAGACCAGCTTGTTGGGGCCCACTTCAATGGCTTCGGTGTTGCGGCTCTTGGCTCGGTTGGTCGAGTCAAACAGGGCTTCCAGCAAACGAGGATTGCCCAAGAGGCCCTGGTCCTTGGCGCCGGGGCTGCGCAAGACATCGGTGGCCGTTTGCACGGTCAACTTCAGGTCATCGGCCACAGGCTTGAGGCTGTCAGGTTGCTCGTAGACCTTGTTGGTGAAGCTTTCAGCGGCCTCAGCGTACTGACGTTGGGCCAGTTGCTTGCGAGCATCGTCTTCGATCTGGGCGCGCACGGCCTCGAAAGGTTGAGCTTGGCCGCCACGCAGGCCGGTCACGGTGATGATGTGGTAGCCGTAATCGGTCTCCACCACGCCGCTGATTTCACCTGGCTTGAGGCTGAAAGCCGAGTCTTCAAAAGGCTTGGCCATGGCACCACGGCCAAAGAAATCCAGGTCGCCACCGTTGACGGCTGAGCCGGGATCGTCGGAGTTCTTCTTGGCCAGTTCGGCAAACTGCGCGGGGTCTTTCTTGAGTTGGGCCAACAGTTGCTCAGCCTTGGTCTGGGCGGCCTGCTTCTGAGCAGCCGGTGCGCTCTTTTCAGCCTTGATCAGAATGTGGCTGGCGCGGCGCTCTTCAGGCTGGGTGAAGCGGGTGACGTTTTCCTTGTAAGAGCGGCGCAGCTCTTCTTCTGGCACCGAGACACCTTTTTTGAGCGTGTCCAGGTCAAGCACCACGTATTGAACGTCGGCCTTCTCGGGGACCATGAAGTCCTTGGTATTGGCCGGGCTGTTGTAAAACGCCTTGAGCTGGTCGGCCGTGGGATTGAGTTGGGCCGCGTAACTCTTGGGCTCGAATTTCATCCATTGAACTTCACGCACCTGGAACAGTGCCTCAACCGCCTCGCGGTTGGACACCGTCGAGGTCAAGCCGGTGCCGGCCACGCCACCCAGGACCTGGTTCACTGACATGTCCAGGCGCAGGCGCTCGGCAAATTGGGCGGCCGTCATGCCTTGGGCTTGCAGCAACTCTTTGTTCAGCGAGCCATCAGGATTGCGCAAGAACGCGTACTGCTGATCGGTGGCGAACATGCGGACCAGACGCGCATCAGCGGCCGTCAGATGGAGATCGCGCGCGGCAACGCTCAGCACGTATTCGCGCACCAGAGATTCGAGCACTTGCTTCTTGAACTCAGGCTTGTCAAAGGCGCTGGGGTCGGCATCCGGTTGCTGGGAGCGAACACGTTCAACCATGCGGCGATGGGCTTGGTCCCACTCGGTCTGCGTGATGTCCTTGCCGGCCACCTTGGCCACGATGCCATCCTCGTCCATGAACTTTGAATAGCTCTCCACGCCGACGAGGACAAAGGAAGGCACGATCAGCAACACCAGAAGGCCTTGCATCACACGGGTGTGCTTGCGAACAAAATCAAACATGAGAGGGCTACGGCCGGGGCCGGGTCACAGGGTTCAAAAAACCAGATTTCAAACGAGACAAAGGCGAACCTTGGTCCGCCTTTGCATCGCTATCGGTGGTGGGTGCTGACGGGGTCGAACCGCCGACCTACGCCGTGTAAAGGCGCCGCTCTGCCAACTGAGCTAAGCACCCAATAGATTCAGAAAAGGCTATTTTAGTTCACCGCGTCTTTAAGGGCCTTGCCCGGGCGGAATTTGGGCACTTTGGCCTTCTTGATCTTGATGGCATCACCGGTGCGCGGATTGCGCCCGGTGCGTGCCGCACGGGTAGAAACAGCGAAGGTGCCAAAGCCAACCAGCGAGACCGTTCCGCCCTTTTTCAGCGTGGTGCGCACACCACCGATCAAGGCCTCCAGCGCACGACCAGCAGCGGCTTTGGAAATGTCAGCTTGCTGGGCAATGTGTTCAATCAACTCGGACTTGTTCACAAAAAATCCCTTCTTGAAGTCGTCACAAAACGAGTTCCACAAAACGAACGTACTAACAGCGCTGGGGCGATGTGTGCAGCACCGAAATACCTGCTGCGGATAAAAATTAGAGAAATCATTCTATGCCCAATCCTCGCCCGCACTATCGCCCTGGAGGGCGTGTATGCACGCTTGACATGCAGCCCTGATTTCGGCTTGTCAGCCGGCTTTGGCGCGAATGGCCGGCAGGGATTTTTGCAAGTAATACACCATCGACCAGATGGTGAGACCGCAGGCGACGTAAATCAGCCAGGTGCCCCAAACGCGGGTGTGGAGCACGCCAAAAATTTCACCATCGAAAAGCAGCAGAACAATGGCGGCCATTTGCGCCGCGGTCTTGAATTTGCCCAGCATGTGGACAGCCACACTGCGGGAGGCGCCAATCTGAGCCATCCATTCGCGCAAGGCCGAAATGGCAATCTCTCGGCCAATGATGATGAGCGCCACCAAGGCGTTGACCCGCCCGAGTTCAAGCAGGATCAACAACGAAGCGCACACCAGGAACTTGTCGGCCACCGGATCCAGGAAGGCGCCGAAAGCCGAGGTCTGGTTAAGGCGGCGGGCCAACCAGCCGTCTGCCCAGTCCGTTAAAGCTACGACGATGAACAGCACGCACGACAGCAGATTGATCTGCGTCATGGGCCATGGCAGGTAAAAGCATCCCACGATCAGCGGAATCGCAACGATCCGCGCCCAAGTGAGCAAGGTGGGCAAAGTTAAAAACATGACGCGATTGTGCCGTGAAGACGGAGATCAAAGTTGATCCAAGGTCATGGGTTTGAACTTGTGCTGGTTATTGAACAGGAAAGTCTCGTTGAAACGCCAGGGTTTGGGCAGGTGCGACACATTCCCGAAAGGTGCCGCGCGCCGCATGGATTCGATGGCGATGTTGACGGTTTCGCGGTCCTGGCTGGGGTAACGCATGACTTCAACGCGGCGAATGGTGCCGTCGGCGTTGAGTTCAAAGGTGAGCACGGGGATGGCCCGAAGCAGATCCGGTGGTTTGCCCATGTAGGTGATGTCAGGATTGGCCGCCACCAGGCGGCGAGCGGCCTGCAGGCGGACTTCTTTCCAGTTGCGAGATTTGCCAGGCGCTGGCAACACGACCCGATCACCTGACTTGACGCCACCCGTGACCACGCCCGGATCAGGCGGCGGCTTGGAAGGCATCGCCGAAGTGCCGGGCAACTGGGCTGCCTGCTGGTTCTTGGACGCGCAACCAGCCAACCAGGCGGCGGTCGCCATGACCGCCATCAGGCAGCCCGTGAACATCAATCTTTTCATGCTGTCAGTGCAGGGCACGGTAAATCTCCTCGGCCAGTTCTCTGGATATGCCTTCGACGGTGGCCAGCTCTTCCATGCTGGCCGAACTGACGCCGCGAACGCCGCCAAAGCGTTGCAATAGTTTGGCACGACGCTTGGGGCCCACACCGGGGATGTCCTCCAGGCGGCTGCCTCCGGTGCGCACACTGGCACGTTTGGCGCGCATTCCGGTGATGGCGAAGCGGTGCGCCTCGTCGCGGATTTGCGCCACCAGCATCAAGGCGGCGGAGGTGGGCGCCAGTTGGAGTTTGGGGCGGCCATCGGCAAAGACCAGTTCTTCCAGGCCCACCTTGCGGCCCTCGCCCTTTTCAACGCCCACGATGATGGACAGGTCCAGGCCCAAGGTCTCAAACACCTCGCGGGCAATGGAGACCTGGCCCTTGCCGCCATCGATCAGCACGACATGGGGGATGTGCTCGGGCTTGGCCGATCCGTAGCGGCGCTCCAGGACCTGCTTCATGGCGGCGTAGTCATCGCCCCCGGTGATGTCATTGATGTTGTAGCGCCGGTATTGCGACGACTGCATGCGATGCTGTTCGTAGACCACGCACGATGCCTGCGTGGCTTCGCCGGCGGTGTGGCTGATGTCGAAGCATTCGATGCGCAGCTTGGCCAGGGGGTCGCTGCTTTCAGCGCCGCTGTCGCCGGGGTCCAGGGCCAGGTCCAGCGCATCGACCAGGGCTCGGGTGCGGGCCTGCTGCGAGCCTTCTTCGCTGAGCAGGCGGGCCAGGGCCAGGTCGGCTCCGGTGATGGCCATGTCCAGCCAGGCGCGGCGCTCTTCGCGAGGCTGGATCAGCGTCTGGATCTTGTGTTCGCAATGCTCGCTGAGGGCGGCGATCAAGGCCGGGTCCACCGGGTGGCTGAGCACCAGCAGAGAGGGCACCACGCCGCCCAGGTAGTGCTGCGCCAGGAAGGCTTCCAGCACCCGCACCTCGGTGGCCTGGGCCAGGTCAAGGGAGGTGGCCCCCTGCTCTTCTTCGGCCAGCACGTGGTCTTGCACATGCACCGGGAAATGGGCCCGGTCGCCCAGGTGTCGCCCGCCCCGCACCATGGCCAGGTTCACGCAAGCGCGGCCGCCCTGCACTTTCACGGCGAGCACGTCCACGTCCTTATCCACCGCCGTATCGACCGACTGTTGGTGCAGCACTTTGGACAAGGCCCCGATTTGATTGCGGATCTCGGCGGCCTGCTCGTATTCCATGCGCTCGGCGTAATCCATCATCTGCGCTTGCAGACTTTGCATGACGGTTTCTTGCTCGCCCAGCAGGAATTGCTCGGCCTGCAGGACGTGTCGCTGGTAGTCGTCTTTGCTGATCAGATCGACGCAAGGCCCGCTGCAGCGCTTGATTTGGTACAGCAGGCATGGGCGTGTGCGGTGCTTGAAAAACGAGTCTTCGCAGGTGCGCAGCAAAAAAACCTTTTGCAGCAGCTGGATGGACTCCTTGACCGCCCAGGCGTTGGGATAGGGCCCAAAGTAGCGGTGCTTGCGATCAACCGCACCACGGTAATAGGCCAGGCGCGGAAAGGCGTGGGATGCGATCTTCAGGTAGGGGTAGCTCTTGTCATCGCGGAACAAGATGTTGAAGCGCGGATTGAGCGTCTTGATCAGGTTGTTTTCCAGCAGCAGCGCTTCGGCCTCACTGCGAACCACCGTGGTTTCCATGCGCACAATGCGCGAGATCATCTGCCCGATGCGCGTGCCGCCGTGGGTCTTCTGGAAGTAGTTGGAGACGCGCTTTTTGAGGTCGCGAGCCTTGCCCACGTAGAGCACATCGCCCTTGGCATCGAAGTAGCGGTACACGCCCGGCAGGCCCGGCAGGGCGGCCACCTCCAGCAACAAGCGGCTCCAAACCTGGGCACGGTCGAGCGCCGCCTGTTCAGGCGTGGGCTCGGCTGGAGGTTCCGGCAAAGGGGCTGGATCGGTGTCGACGGGCACAGTCATGGGCGGCATTGTCGCGGACAACGTGGTGCCTTGCCGAGGACAGGCGTCACCTTGATGGCATGGGGGTCTGCACCATGCCGATGACTTGGTCGATCAAGTCGTCAGCCTTGTCGCCATGGTGATCCAGCTGGCCGTCCAGCACCAGGTGGCTGAGACCGTGCACGAGGCTCCAGGCCACCATGGCGATGACCGTGGTCTGCTGGTCGTCAAGGGGTACGCCGGTCACAGCCGAGACCGCCGTCTGCAAGGTATGGAAGGACGCCTGGCTGGCCTCCGACAACTCCTCGGTGGGATTGCCAGAAGTCAATCGGCTGAACATCAGGCGGAACAAGGCAGGGTTGTCTTGGGCGAACTGCACATAGGCACGTCCTGACTGGCGGAAGCCTTTTTTCAGGTCAGACGACGCCATGGCGGCATGGACCTGCGCCGCATTGAGCCGACGGAATCCTTCCGCAGCCAGAGCTGCCAACAGCGCCTCCTTGTTGGCAAAGTGGCGGTACGCGGCATTGGCCGATACGCCGACATGGCGGGCCAGTTCGCGCAGGCTCAACTCGCCCTGCTGACTGCTTTCCAGCAACACGAGGCCCTGCTCCACCAAGGTCGAACGCAAATTGCCGTGGTGATACGAATTGGAGGGAGTGGACGAAGGCTTGGCGATCACAAGGGTTTTACAGGATTTATGTTGACATTGTACACATTAGATTTCAAAGTGTTGACACCGCACACATCAAGCCATTCGGCAAAGGAAGGAAAGTCATGTCTTCACTCTCATTGAAAGAACGCGCGGTCGGCTGGTTGAGTGATCGAATGAAGAGTCGCGTGCCGTACTCGGACTCCAACAGGTATCTGGAAGGCATCTACGCGCCCGTGTCTGAAGAGCGCACCGAGACCAGGCTGATGGTGACGGGCAAGCTGCCTCAAGAACTGAATGGCTTGTATGCGCGCATTGGCCCCAACCCCATGCACGTGTCCAACCCCGGGGCCTACCACTGGTTCACCGGTGACGGCATGGTGCATGGCTTGCGCCTGGAGAACGGCCAGGCCGCCTGGTACCGCAATCGGTGGATCGGGACCGACTCGGTGCGGCGCCACCAGAACCTGCCCAAGGTGCCAGGCCCACGGCGCGGGGTGGTGGATGCGGTCAACACCAATGTCTTCGGGCACGGCGGCCGCATCTGGGCATCCGTCGAGGCGGGTGCCCTGCCCGTTGAACTGGATGGCGAGTTGGGCACCGTCAAGCATGGCCTGTTCGACAGCACCGCCTTGCGCGCGTTCACCGCACATCCACGGATTGACCCGGTCACAGGCGAGGCCCACGCCATCTGCTACGACGCCTTGAAACCCAATCGCATCAGCCACATCGTGGTCAATGCCCAGTGCCAGGTCACCAAGGTGGTCGAAGTGCCTGTCAAGCACGGCCCGATGATCCATGACTGCGCCATCACGCGCAGCCAGGTCATCATCCTCGATCTGCCGGTGACCTTCTCGGTCAAGCACGTGTTTCAGGGCGCGGGCCTGCCCTATGGCTGGAATGATCGACACCAGGCTCGCGTGGGCCTGCTGCCCAGAGACGGCACAGCCAAGGACGTGCGCTGGATCCCGGTCGACCCCTGCTATGTCTTCCACACCTGCAATGCCTACGACCTGGACGATGGCGGCGTGATGCTGGACGTGGTGGTGCATGCCCGCATGTTCGACCGCTCGCGCATTGGGCCGGAGGCCGATGGCACCCGCATCACCTTCGAGCGCTGGCACATCGACCCGGCACGGGGTGCCGTGAAGCGCACCGTGGTGTCCGAGCAGAACCAGGAGTTTCCGCGCTGCAACGAGACCCTGAACACGCGCCCTTACCGCTACGCCTACACCGTGGGCTTCAGCAACGCCGAACAAGCGCGCGGACTGTTCCGCCATGACCTGCACACCGGCACCACGCTGACCCACGACCATGGCGCCGGGCGCTCCACTGGCGAGGCCGTGTTCGTGCCGCGCCAAGGTGGCACGGCCGAAGACGACGGCTGGCTGATGGCCTATGTGCACGACGCCAACACCCAGCGCAGTGACCTGGTAGTGGTCAATGCGCAGGACCTGACCGGACCGCCTCAGGCCATCGTTCACCTGCCCGTGCGCGTGCCCGCAGGCTTTCACGGCAACTGGATCCCAGACAGCCAATGAGCCCATCATTAAAATGGGCCGGTTAACCACCCTCGGGGCCAGCCATCATGTCGCTTGAATTGATCGAAATTGAAACGGGCGACCAGCCCACGGCCAGCATCATCGTGCTGCACGGCCTGGGCGCGGATGGCAATGACTTCGTGCCCGTGGCTGAAGAGTTGAACCTGGCCTCCGTGGGGCCGGTGCGCTTCATTTTCCCGCACGCGCCCACGCGCCCGGTCACCATCAACGGCGGCCACGTGATGCGCGCCTGGTACGACATCATGGGCGCGGACCTGACGCGCCGTGAAGACGAGCAAGGCCTGCGCGAATCACAGGCCACGGTCGAGGCCCTGATCACCCGAGAGAAGTCTCGGGGCGTGCCCGCCTCGCGCATCGTGGTGATGGGTTTTTCGCAGGGCTGCGCGATGGCGTTGCAAACGGGACTGCGCCACGAAGAGCGCCTGGCGGGCATCGTCGGCCTGTCGGGCTACCTGCCCCTGGCCACCCAGACCGCCACCGAGCGCCACACCGGCAACCACGAGGTGCCCATCTTCATGGCCCACGGCACCCACGACCCCGTTGTGCCCTTCGCCCGCGCCACCGCTTCTCGCGACATGCTGCAGTCGCTCGGTTACCAGATCGAATGGCACGAATACCCCATGCCGCACTCGGTCTGCGCCCCGGAGATCGCCGACCTCAACCGCTGGCTGCTGCGCGTGCTGAAACCCGCCTGAGCCGGCCATGTTGTGGGATGTGTTTTGCCGCGTCATCGACAACTTTGGTGACATCGGCGTGTGCTGGCGCCTGAGCGCTGACTTGGCCGAGCGCGGCCACGCGGTGCGTTTGTGGGTGGACGATGCCAGCGCCTTGGGCTGGATGGCACCCGAGCCGCTTCGGTCACCCCGCCTTCAGGTGCTTCATTGGGATGCGCAGGCCCAGGAACCCGGCGACATCGTCATCGAGGCCTTTGGTTGCAACCCGCCAGATGCTTTCGTGGCCCGCATGCAGCGCCCTGCACCGCCGGTGTGGATCAACCTGGAATACCTGAGTGCCGAGAACTGGGTGGAGCGCTGCCATGGCCTGCGGTCGCCCGTGATGAGCGGCCCGGGCTCAGGCTTGTCCAAGTGGTTCTTCTACCCAGGCTTCGCCCAGGCCACAGGTGGGCTGCTGCACGAAACCGACCTGATGGCCGCGCGCCGGGCTTGGGAAGCCGATCATCATCAACACCGGGATCGCTGGTTGTCCAGGCTGAACATCCGCCCGCCATCGCCAGGCACCCGGTTGTTGTCCCTGTTTTGCTATGAACCGGCCCCCGTGGGCGCCTTGCTGGACGCCCTGGCGGCCAGTGGCCATCCCGCCCAGGTGCTGGTCACCCCTGGCTTTGCCACCCAATTGGCCCGGCAGTGGCAAGCCGCAAACCCACCGTCGGGCGCCCTGACGCTGCACGATCTGCCAACGCTCAGCCAGCGCGAATTTGACCGCCTGCTGTGGGCCTGCGACCTCAATTTCGTGCGCGGGGAAGACTCCGCTGTGCGCGCGCTTTGGGCCGGCCAGCCTCACCTCTGGCACATCTACCCTCAGGACGACGGCGTTCATGCGGGCAAGCTGGAGGCTTTCATGGACCACTGGATGGCGGGCTGGCCCGATGATCTGGCCCAGGACGTGCGAGGGATTTGGCTCAGCTGGAACGGCTTGAAATCCCATGCACCACAGGATTTTGAGCCGCTGGTCCGGCTTCTGGACGACCCCAGATGGGCCGCCAGCAGCCGCACTTCCCGTCACCGATTGGCTGAAATTCCGGATCTCGTGACGCAGCTTTGCGATTTTGTCTCCGATAGGCGTTAAAATCCGAGGCTTTGCTCAAACACGACCCCCTCGGGAATCCACCATGAAAACCGCACAAGAAATCCGCGCTGGCAACGTGATCATGCAGGGCAAGGACCCGATGGTCGTCCTCAGGACCGAATACAGCCGCGGTGGCCGCGGCGCCGCCACGGTTCGCATCAAGATGAAGAGCCTGCTGAACGGCTTCGGTCAAGAAACCGTGTTCAAGGCCGACGACAAGATGGACCAGGTCATCCTCGACAAGAAGGAATGCACCTATTCCTACTTCGCCGACCCGATGTACGCCTTCATGGACGCCGAATACAACCAGTTCGAAATCGAAACCGAGAACATGGGCGACGCGATCAACTACCTGCAAGACGGCATGGAAGCTGAAGTCGTGTTCTACGACGGCAAGGCCATCTCGGTCGAGCTGCCCACCACCATCGTGCGCGAAATCGAGACCGAACCCGCCGTCAAGGGCGACACCTCGGGCAAGGTCATGAAGCCTGCACGCGTGGTCGGCACCGGCTTCGAGATCCCCGTGCCCTTGTTCGTGGATTCGGGCGACAAGATCGAAATCGACACCCGCACGCACGAGTACAAAAAGCGCGTCTAAACCACAGCGCTTCACTGGGCTCATTCAAAAGGACACCTCAACGGTGTCCTTTTTTCATGGTGCAGCGACAAGGGCATCGCGATTTCCTGGACAAACCAGGGTGAATCGGGCCGCAAGCTGGCCGAGTTTCCGCTTTCCGCGTAAATTGATACCGCAGGAAGCTTCCACCTTCCCCTTCATCACCAAACAGGACCACATGGCGGCACCAATGACGGCGAACGCGCCACCATGATCAGAGTCTTCCAAGGCTCACTGCAGCGCAAGCTTCTGGCGATGATGCTGCTCACCACGCTGGCTGCATTGATCGTGGCCCTGGGCGCCATGATCACTTACGACCTGCGCGCCTACCACCGCAGCTGGATCGATGACATGACCGCGCAAGCGGAGTTATTGGGCCGAACCTCGGCGCCTGCCTTGACGGGCGACAACAACCGTGTCGCCACTGAAAACCTCGGCACCCTGCGCTTTCAACCCAAGGTTCAAGCAGCCGCCCTCTATGGCCCAGGCGGCAAGCTTTTCGCCACCTACACCGCCAAGGACGAAAAGGACCCGTTGCCCCCACAGGCACAAGACGACCAGGTCGAGATCAGCCAAGCCAGCCTGGTGATTTTCAAGCGCATTGTCGAGAATGACGAGGTGCTGGGCACGGTCTACCTCAAGGCTGACTACGAGCTCTTCGACCGGGTGGTGAACTACGCCGGCATCGCGCTGGGGGTCTCGGCCTTGTCGATGCTGGTCGCTTTCCTGGTGTCCATGTGGCTGCAGAAAATCGTGATGCACCCCATCCTGGACATGGGCAAGACCGCGCGCGAGGTGGTGGCCCAGCGCGACTACTCTCGCCGTGTGAAGAAGACCAACGACGACGAGTTGGGCGAACTGGTCGACTCCTTCAACAACATGCTGATCGAGATCGAAAGGCGCACGCTGGCGCTGGAGGCCTCCAACCGCGAGAAGGTGCGCGAGGTCGATGAGCGGCGCAACGCCCAGCACGAAATCATGCGCTTGAACCAGGAGCTGGAGCAACGTGTGCAAGAGCGCACGAAGCAGCTTGAGACCTCGAACCACGAGTTGGCCCTGGCCACGCAAGCGGCAGAGAGCGCCAACCAGGCCAAATCAGAGTTCCTGTCGAGCATGAGCCACGAGTTGCGCACCCCACTGAACGCGATCATCGGCTTTGGGCAGTTGCTGACATCAGACGTGATGTCGCCCACCGCCGAGCAGAAGAAAACCTTCACAGAGCACATCCTGCGGGCCGGGCGGCACCTGCTGGAGCTCATCAACGAGATCCTTAACCTGGCGCAGATCGAGTCCGGCCATTTGTCGCTGTCGCTTGAGCCCGTGTCATTGCACGAGATCTTGCAAGACTGCCGCACCATGGTCGAGCCCTTGGGCGATCAGCGCGGCATCCGCACGCTCTTTCCCACCAACTGTGATTTGAGCGTGATGGCCGACCGCACGCGTTTGAAGCAGGTGCTGCTGAACCTGCTGTCCAACGCCATCAAGTACAACCGCGACATGGGCGCCGTGGTGCTGGACTGCACCGCCAACGGCCCGGACCGCATCCGCGTCTCCGTGCAAGACACCGGCATGGGCTTGAGCGAAGAACAATTGAAGATGCTGTTTCAACCCTTCAACCGCCTGGGGCAAGAAGCTGGCGCGCAGGAAGGCACCGGCATCGGGCTGGTGGTCACCAAGCACCTGGTCGAGTCGATGGGAGGGGCCATCGGGGTCACCAGCACCGTGGGCATGGGGAGCATTTTCTGGATCGAACTCAATGCCACCGAACCCGTGCCCACCATCAGCCATGGTGACGTGGTCACGGCCATGGCGCCCCACGGCATTGAGCCTCACCAGCACAGGACCTACACCGTGCTTTACGTGGAAGACAACCCGGAAAGCCTCAAGCTGGTAGAACAGATTTTGAGCACCCGCCCCGACATCCGGCTGCTGTCGGCCCCCGATGGCCGAATGGGTGTGGAACTGGCCCGAGCCCACTTGCCTGACCTGATCCTGATGGACAACAACCTGCCAGGTCTGGACGGCGCCTCGGCCCAGGCCATCTTGCGCAAAGACCCCAAGACCGAGCACATCCCGGTCATCGCCTTGACCGCCAATGCCATGCCCCGCGCCATCAACCAAGGTCTGGCTTCGGGCTTCTTCAGGTACATCACCAAGCCCATCAACATCAAGGAACTGCTGGAGGCGATCAACGCCGGTCTGGAGTCCAACAAGGCCAACGCCAATCACTCGACAGATGCCCCAACCCGTCCTGTATTCGTTTCGCCGCTGCCCTTATGCCATCCGTGCCCGCCTTGCCCTGAAATCCGCCCAGATCCCGCTGGAGCTTCGCGAAGTGGTGCTGCGCCACAAGCCCGAGGCCATGCTGACGATCTCGCCCAAAGGCACGGTGCCGGTGCTGCAGCTGCCCGATGGACAGGTCATTGATGAAAGCCTGGACATCATGAACTGGGCCTTGCAGCAAGCCAACCCCGAGGGGTGGTTGGACCTGGCTGATACCCAGGTGACGCACGATTTGATCGCGCGCAATGATGGCCTCTTCAAGGCGCTGCTGGACCGCTACAAATACCCCGAGCGGCATCCCGAGTGCACAGTCACCGACTACCGAAATCAGGCCGTTGCGTTGTGCCTCCAAGACCTGAACCAACGGTTGACCGACGCGCCCTGCCTGCTGGGCAACAAGCCGTCGCTGGCCGACATCGCCATCGTGCCCTTCATCCGCCAGTTCGCCCAGGTGGACGCCGATTGGTTTGCCAGTGCGCCGCTTCCTGCGTTGCGGACTTGGCTGAACCGGTGGGTCGAGTCGGACCTTTTCCAAGCCGTGATGGTCAAGTACCCGGCCTGGCAGGCCGGTGATCCCCCCACTGCGCTGTAATCAACCGCAGGCCCGTTCCATCTCATTGCCACGCCTGGGGTCTATGCGGCGCCGCTCAAGCGCCCAGCCCCTCAAGCGGCAGACTCTGCACCATGATTCCTTTTTCAATCCTCGACTTATCCCCCATCGTCGAAGGCGGTGACGCCGCCCTGTCTTTTCGCAACACGGTGGACCTGGCCCAGCATGGTGAACGCTGGGGCTACCAACGCTTCTGGCTGGCCGAACACCACGGCATGCCCGGCATCGCCAGCGCCGCCACCGCGGTCTTGATCGGGCATGTGGCTGGTGCCACGTCCACCATCCGCGTCGGCGCGGGCGGCATCATGCTGCCCAACCATTCACCGCTGATCATCGCCGAGCAGTTTGGCACTTTGGCTTCGCTGTACCCCGGCCGCATCGACCTGGGCCTGGGGCGTGCGCCCGGCTCCGACCAGGCCACGGCCCGAGCCTTGCGCCGCAACCTGGGCTCTGACGCCGACGAGTTCCCGCAAGACGTGGTTGAACTGATGGACTACTTTTCGTCCGCGCCCAAGCAGCCGGTGCGCGCGGTGCCGGGCATGGGGCTCACCGTGCCAGTGTGGATACTTGGATCCAGCCTGTTTGGGGCGCAACTGGCTGCGGTGTTGGGGCTGCCGTATGCATTCGCCTCTCACTTTGCTCCGGCCCAGATGCTGCAGGCCGTGGCCATGTACCGGGCCAACTTCAAGCCCTCGGCGCAATTGAGCCAGCCCCACGTCATGCTGGGTTTCAACGTGTTCGCGGCCGACACTGACGAAGAAGGCGCTTTTTTGGCCACGTCCATGCAGCAAGCCTTTGTCAATTTGCGCAGCGGCCACCCTTCGCGCCTGCAGCCCCCCATGGCCGGTTACGCGGACCGCCTGGACCCCACGGCCCGCGCAATGCTGGACCAGGTTTTGTCGTGCAGCGCGATCGGCTCGCCCGACACGGTGCGCGCGGCGTTGAACAACTTCATCGAACGCACTGGGGCCGACGAGCTGATGATCACGTCCCAGATGTTTGACCACAGCGCGCGTTTGCGTTCCTACGAAATCGCGGCCGAGGTCCGGGGTGTGAAGGCGCTTTGAACTTATCCACGCCAATCCCCAGCATTTCCCCCGGCTGTCCCCAGAGTTGTCCACAGGCAGACGACGGCGCCGCCCGTATCATCTCCCCCCATGTCTGCTGTATTCCCCATTCCCTTTTCTGCCTCCGGGTCCTCCGCTTCGCTGAGCTCCGACGAAGTCTCTCGCCTGCGGGTGCCCCCCCACTCAATCGAGGCCGAACAAAGCGTGCTGGGGGGATTGCTGCTGGACAACAGCGCCTGGGACCGGGCCGCCGACCTGCTGTCCGAAGACGACTTCTACCGCCATGAACATCAACTGATCTTCAAGGCCATCCACCAGATGATCAACGCGTCCAAACCGGCCGACGTGATCACGGTGTACGAGAACCTGCAGAACCTGGGCAAGTCCACCGACGTTGGCGGTATCGCCTACCTCAACGCGCTGGCGCAGAGCGTGCCCAGCGCGGCCAACATGCGCCGATATGCCGAAATCGTGCGTGAGCGCGCCGTGCTTCGCAAGCTGGTCACCGCCAGCGATGAGATCGCCAGTGCGGCCTTCAGCCCACAAGGCAAGCCGGTGTCGACCATCCTGGATGAAGCCGAATCCAAGATCCTGAAGATCGGCGAAGAAGGCAACCGCAACAAACAGGGCTTCCACTCGATGGACAACCTGGTGGTCAGCTTGCTGGACCGAGTGCAGGAGTTGGCCGATAACGGCGCCGAGGACGTGACCGGCGTGCGCACAGGCTATTTCGAGATGGACAGCATGACGGCCGGCCTGCAAAAGGGCGACCTGATCGTTCTGGCGGCGCGCCCCTCCATGGGTAAAACGGCCTTTGCCTTGAACATCGGTGAGAACGTCGCGGTCAATGAAGGCTTGCCCGTGGCCGTGTTCTCGATGGAAATGGGCGCCTCGCAATTGGCATTGCGGATGGTCGGCTCCATTGGCCGCATCAACCAGCAAAACCTGCGCACTGGCCGCCTGAGCGATGACGAATGGGGTCGCCTGAGCGAAACCGTCGACAAGCTGAAAAGCGCCAATGTGTTCATCGATGAGACCGCCGCGCTGACGCCCAGCGAGCTGCGTTCACGCGCACGCCGCCTGGCACGCCAGTTCGGCGGCACCCTCGGCTTGATCATCGTCGACTACCTGCAGCTGATGAGCGGCTCGGGCGGCAACGAAGAAAACCGCGCCACCGTGATCGGTGAAATCTCGCGGGGCTTGAAAGCCCTGGCCAAGGAATTGCAATGCCCGGTGATCGCCCTGTCGCAGTTGAACCGAAGCGTTGAAACCCGCCCCGACAAGCGCCCCATGATGTCCGACCTGCGCGAATCCGGGGCCATTGAGCAAGATGCCGACGTCATCATGTTCATCTACCGCGACGAGTACTACAACAAGGAATCGAAAGAGCCTGGCGTGGCCGAGATCATCATCGGCAAGCAGCGTAACGGGCCTGTGGGCACCGTCAAGCTGGCCTTCGTGAAGTCCAACACCCGGTTCGAGAACCTGGCACCAGGCAGCTACAGCAACAGCAGCGAATACTGATCGCCGTCGGTTGATCAGCGGAACAGGCCCTTGAGCTGATCCTTCAGTTGCTTCTCAAGAGACCCGGCTGGCTTGGCGGGCGCACTCGCGCCTGACGCGACCGGTGCCGCAGCACCACCCAAACCCAGCTTGGCCTTGAGCTCGTCTTCCAGCCTGGACTTGACGGTGTTCTGCAAGGCCCCCACGGCAACCTGCGACCACGCGATCTGCCAGTCCGGCGCATCAAACGGCCCCTTCAGCTTGACCGGCACCGTGACCCCATTCAAGGCATCGGCACCCACGCCGCCCTGCCCCTTGATCGTGCCCGTGACCGTCGCGCTGACGGTGTAATCCAGCTGACGCGCCACCAGGTTGATGTCGCCACGCCCACCCACTCGCAGGAAGGGACTCTTGGCCGCCAGGTCGTCGTTGTGGGCCACGCCGTTCGTGATCTTGAAGGTGCCTGTCATTTCGGTGAAATCGGTTTTCTCCGACTGTGATGCGCGCTGGACCGCGTCGCTTTGCCCTGACAACTTCGCCTTGAATTCACGCAATGACTTGGCCAAGTTGATGCCGCGCACCGCGCCATCGCGCAACTGCATGGCGGCTGTGCCGTTGAGCCCCGCCACCAGTTGCGACAACTTAACCCCACCTGTGTGCACTTCAAGCTTGACCTGGCCGGTGCCCTCCAACACATCTTTCTGCGCCACGTCCTTGAGCATGGCGAGGATGTCGATACCTTCGGCCTGGGCTTGCAGGGCCATGCGCTGTGGCGCGGCATCGGCCGAGCCACTGGCGACCACGCGCCCGCCCCAGGCTTTGGCCGACAACCTGGACAAACTCAGGTGCCCCTTGTCCAGGGCTGCATTCACCTCAGCGTCGGCCAGCTGGTATTGTCGGTACACCAGCGTGCCCGCGCTGAACTTGAATTGACCATTGATGGCCTTCAAGGCGCTCAGGTCCACCGGCGCATCAGGCGCGGCACCGGCGGACTTGGCAGGTGCGGAAGTCGCCCCGCCCGCCGGTGCCGGCAGCAGCCGGTTCAAGTCCAAAGCCGCGAAGCGCGCATGGGCCTGCACCTGCGGCACACCCTGGCCCAGCGTCGCTGTGCCCTCGGACGAGAACGGGTTGTCGTTGACCTGCCCCTTCAAGGCCCATTGCGCGGCCCCACCCGGTGCCATCGCGGCCCGGCCATCCATCTGAATCACCAGGGGCTGCAGCGAGGGCTCCTGGATACGCGCCTGCAGGTTCAAAGCTTCCAGCGCGCCAGCCGCTTGAACCGGTTGCGCCGACACGTTGGCGGACAACTGGCCAGCCACCTCGCGCTGGCCACCTTGCCCCGCCATGCTCACCTTGAAATCAGCCTTCAGGCCCGGCACCTTGATCGCCGAGAAACCGCCGGTGGGTGATTGGCTGGCGAACTGCGCCTCCACCGCCATCGGCCCGGCCAGTTTGAACTGCCCCTGCAGCGGGCTGCCCTTGAGCTGATCACCCTGCACATCCAGCTCGGGCCAATCCAGCTTGAAGCTCAAGGCATGGCCGTCCTGCTGGCCCTCCAAGGCCACGGCCAGCTTGCTCACGGCCATCAACTGCTGAGCGGGATCGTAGGCAAAGGCATCGACGCTGACCCGGCTCTTGTCCAGCACCAGGGCCGGCTTGCCCGACTGCCCACCGACCTGCCCCGACACCTCGGCCACCAGCCCGCGAGCCTTGAGCGAGGCATGCTCACCATCCCAGGCCAACGCGCCTTCCAACCCGGCCTGCAAGGCGCGCACACCCGGCACGTCGCCCTGCAAGGACAGCTTGATCTGATCGACATCGGCCGAGCCGGTGGTCAGCCTGGGCGTGATGCGGAAAGCGCCCTTCAAGGCGCCTTTGGCAGCCTGTGGCTGGCTCAGATCGAACGCAACATCCAACTTGACGTCCGAGGGCACGCCATCGGCCAGGCGACCGCTGCTCAGGCTGTTCACCGTCAAAGCGCCCGTCACACCCGTCTTGGCATCCTGAACTTTGGCTTGCACCTGCGTCAGCTGGATGCCGGCCACATCAAACTGCAAGGGATCGGACGGCGCGCCGGGCGGCTGCGGTTGTTCGTCCTTTTTCAGCAAATCGTCAATGTTGGAACGGCCCTGCGCGTCGCGCCAATAAGCCATCCGCACGCCCGTGGCGCTGACCTGGTCGATCACCATTTGCCGCTTGAGCAAAGGCATCACATTGACTGACAACTCCACCTCGTCCACGGCCAGGAACTCGTCGGCACGCTGGTGTTCGCTCAGGCTGACCTTGGCCAGCTTGAGCCGCAATTTGGGAAAGACCTTCAACTCCATGGGCGCGCCGATCACCAGGGTGCGCTGCTTGTTCGTCTGCACCCAATCGGTCAGCAGGCCCTGGTAACGGTTGGGATCAAAGGTGATCAGCAGGTA
>Ga0073915_10000015_pt1 | contig 19884 bp, 16 predicted proteins | sample GWRWT2_30Apr14_FD_71480 | JGI IMG/M metagenome (GOLD analysis project Ga0073915, IMG submission 71480) | Sand microcosm microbial communities from a hyporheic zone in Columbia River, Washington, USA - GW-RW T2_30-Apr-14 | ecosystem: Engineered > Artificial ecosystem > Sand microcosm >... | reverse complement strand
CGAGTCCTTCTAAGTTAGTTGAGTTTGATGGCTTCCATCACCAGCTTTTCGCCCTCAAGGCGAACCTGGGCGGGTTTGCCCAGGACATCGGGTGACAGCGCCGTTTCAGACGTGCGGTAAATGCCTGCGATGGACAGCAATTCTGCTTCCAGGCAGGTGGTGAAAATGCGGGCGTCCGTGTTGCCGCGCGCGCCAGCGATGGCTTTGCCGCGCAGCGGGGCATACACGTGGATGTGGCCATCGGCGATGACTTCAGCACCGTTGTTGACCGCCGCCAGCACCACCAGGTCGCCACCCTTGGCATAGACCTGTTGGCCGGAGCGCAAGGGTTTGTGGATCACCATGGTGGGCACCGACGGGCCGGGCACCTGCACTTCGCGGATCACCTCGACCTCGCGGATGACTTCCTGCACCACGGTCTCGACACGGACCGGCACTTTGGCCGAGGGGCCGTCGGGCGCCTCGAACAAGCCCACGGCTTGCGCTGCGGCCATCTGTGCGGGGCTGCCGCCCTTGACGGCCACCGGCACCATGCTGTGTTCGCGCAGCAGGGCGATCAGGTGGTTGAAGGGGATGGCCTTGTCGTCGCCCTGGACGGGCGTCAGGTCGATGACCACCGGGTCCTGGTTGAAAAAGTCCGCCGACGCACCAAAGCGCTCGTTCAGCTCGCTGGCCAGGGCCGCCAGGTCGGTGGTTTTCAGCACCACGGCGACCAAGGTCAGCGTGGCGCTTTTCAGATCGACGATGAGCGGGGTGTTCCCTTTGGAGACAACAGCCATGGGGCAGCGAGACCTCGAAAGGGATACAGTTTACCGGTTCGTTCGCTCCCGGCCCTGAATCCGCATGCTTGAAGTTCGAGGATTGACCAAACGTTATGGCCCCGAGCCGGTGTTCGCCCAGGTTGATCTGAGCGTGCAGCCCGGTGAATTCATCGCCATCGTGGGCGAATCGGGGGTCGGCAAATCCACCTTGCTGAACTGCCTGGCGGGGCTGGACCGGGCCGACGAAGGCCACGTGTCGCTGAAAGGCGTGGACGTGCAGTCGCTGGACGAGACCGCGCAAGCGCACTTCCGGCGCCGCCACCTGGGCTTCGTCTTCCAGGCTTTTCACGTGCTGCCGCACCTGAGCGTGGCGCAGAACGTGGGCCTGCCATTGATGCTGCTGGGCGAGAACAGAAGCTCGGCGTATGCAGACCGTTTGGCGCAGGCACTGGCTTCGGTCGGGCTGGAGGGCCTGGGCGAACGCCTGCCGCAACAGCTGTCGGGCGGACAGCTGCAGCGCGTGGCCATCGCCCGCGCCTTGGTCCACCGGCCCGCGCTGCTGCTGGCCGACGAGCCTACCGGCAACCTCGACCCCGAAACGGCGGACAAGGTGATGAGCGCTTTCGTGGCCCAGATCCGCGAACATCAGACGGCGTGTGTGATGGTGACCCATTCACCCTCGGCCGCGCAGCGCGCCGACCGTGTGTTGCGCCTGACCCGCGAAGGTTTGCGCGATGCAGCGTGAGGCTTCGCCAGTCCGGACCCTGCTGCTTCACTTTTCCTGGCCGGAATTGCGGCACCACGGCTGGCGGCATGCCACGGCGGTGCTGGCCGTGCTGCTGGGTGTGGCCTTGGCGTTCTCGGTGCACCTGATCAATGAATCGGCCTTGAGCGAGTTCAGCTCGGCGGTGCGTTCGGTCAATGGCCAGGCCGACCTGAGCTTGCGGGCGGTACGCGGGGGTTTTGGCGAAGCGCTGTACCCCAAAGTGGCCCGGCATCCTGATGTCGCCCTGGCCAGCCCAGTGGTCGAGGTGACGACGCTGGCCATCGGCCCGCAAGGGCAAAAGCACGCCTTGAAGATCCTGGGGCTGGACCCGCTGGTCGCCGCGCCTTTGTCGCCCGCCTTGATCCCGCGCTTAGCCCAGGGCGAGGACCGCCTGGTGCTGTTCGCCACCAATGCCATCTCGCTGAACGCACAGGCGCGCCAGAAGCTGGGCGTGGCGGCGGGCGACACGATCGAGGTGCAGTCGGGCCTGGCCTTGAAGCAGCTGCGCGTGGTGGGCACGGTCATCGCGGGTGGCGAGGCCTTGGGCGTGATGGACATCGCGGGGGCACAAGCGATGCTGGGCACGCTGGGGCAGCTCAACCGCATCGACGTCAAGCTGGTCGGCGGTGCTCAAGCGGCCCAGGTGCTGAAGGCTTTGCAGTTGCCCGACGGCGTGGTCAGCGATTCGGGGGACGAGTCCACGCAGCGGGTGTCCAATGTGTCGCGCGCCTACCGGGTCAACCTGACGGTGCTGGCATTGGTGGCGCTGTTCACGGGTGCTTTTTTGGTGTTCTCGATCTTGTCGCTGTCGGTGGCCAAGCGGCAGCCGTCTTTGGCGCTGTTGGGCGTGCTGGGTTTGAGCGCGCGTGAGCGCTTGACGCTGGTGCTGTGCGAGTCGGCGGCCCTCGGTTTGCTGGGCTCGGCACTGGGCATCGCGGCAGGCACGGGCCTGGCCTACACGGCGCTCAAGCTCTTGGCGGGCGACCTGGGCGGGGGCTACTTTCCGGGCATCGCGCCCACCCTGCAGTGGTCGCCCTGGGCGGCCGCGCTGTATGGCGGCCTGGGCGTGCTGGCCGCCGTGCTGGGCGGCTGGTTGCCCGCCCGCGCCGCGCAAGACCTGCCGCCCGCGCAGGCCTTGAAAGGGCTGGGCGACACGAGCCGTGCCTCGCGCCTGCCGTGGCTGGGCCCGGTGTTGCTGCTGCTGGGCGTGGCACTGGCGTTATTGCCGCCCGTGGCCGGCGTGCCGCTGTGGGCGTATCTGAGCGTGGCCTGTTTGTTGATGGGCGGCATCGCCTGCGTGCCCGGCACGGTGGGCCTGCTCTTGCACTGGTGGCCCACGCCAAGCCAGCCTGCACCCTTGCTCGCCTTTGAGCGCGCACGGCGCATGCGGCACACGGCCACCGTGGCCATCGCAGGCGTGGTGGCCAGCCTGAGCTTGTCGGTGGCCTTGACCGTGATGGTGGCCAGCTTCCGGGGTTCGGTCACCGCCTGGCTGGACGTGGTCCTGCCCGCCGACCTGTATGCCCGCGCTACCAGCGGCGCGGGCAGCGAGACCTTGAACCTGGGCCAGGACCTGCTGGATGACCTGCGGCAAGTGCCTGGCGTGCAGCGCGCCGTCGGCATCCGCGTGACCTCGCTGAGCTTGAGCCGCGCGCTCGGCGACGTGGCCTTGCTGTCGCGCCCGGTGGGCCAGGCCGACCGCAGCCTGCCGCTGGTGGGCGACCTGCTGCCCGCCAAGCCCGGCCTGGTGTCGATCTATGTGAGCGAGGCCATGGTGGACCTGCACGGCGCCGCACCCGGCCGCACCTTGGCGCTGCCCTTGCACGCGGGCCAGCCGCCCGTTCAAGCCCATGTGCGCGGCGTGTGGCGCGACTACGCGCGCCAGCAAGGCGCCATCGTCATCGACCAGACCGACTACCAACGTTTGACCGGCGACCTCGGCGTCAACGACCTGGCCTTGTGGCTGGCCCCCGAAGCGCGCACGCCCGATGTGCAAAGCGCCATCCGCCGCGCGGCCGAAGCGCGTGGCCTGGCCGGTGGCCTGATCGAGTTCGCCGAGCCGCGCCAGATCCGCGAGACCACCTTGCGCATTTTCGACCGCAGCTTTGCCGTCACCTATTGGTTGCAGGCCGTGGCCATCGGCATCGGCCTGTTCGGCACGGCGGCCAGTTTCTCGGCGCAGGTGCTGGCGCGTCGCAAGGAGTTCGGCCTGCTCAGCCACCTGGGCTTCACGCCCCGGCAGGTGCTGGGCATCGTGGGGGGAGAAGGCCTGGTGTTGACCGGCATCGGCGCCTTGATGGGCTTGGGCTTGGGGCTGGCGGTCAGCGTGGTGCTGGTCGAGGTGGTCAACCCGCAGAGTTTTCACTGGACCATGGACCTGCTGGCCCCATGGGATCGATTGGCCCTGCTGTGCCTGGGCGTGGTGCTGGCCGGCACGGTGACTGCCTTGGTCGCGGGTCGGCAAGCCATCGGGCGCGATGCCCTGATGGCCGTGAAGGAAGACTGGTGAGGATGCCCCTCCGCTTTGCCCGATAAGATCGGCATCCGTGATTGCCAATATCAAAAAAACTGCGCCGATGCCCCATTTGAATACAGGTATTCTTGGTTCGATTTCTGTTTTCCCTGGCTTGATCGAAGAGGTCAATGGATGACCAAGGACTTGACCACCTCAGCCGTTGCTCGAAGCAATGTCTTGAACAACCGCTATGCCCTTGGCAAGCTAGAAACACATCTCGCCCTGGGTGGTTTGCACATCAATGGCGAACTCGTTTTTTTCAAGGTGCAAGTCGCCGAACTGCTAGACATTGACGAGCGGACGATCGACCGCTACTTGGCCAGTCACGAAGTCGAACTCAAGCAGAGTGGCTACAGGATCCTCAAGGGAAAATCTTTAAAAAACATGAAGTTAGCTCAAGTCGACGACATCCATGTCGTCGACTTGATCGGCGCCAAAACACCGTCGCTCGGCGTGTTCCCTTTCCGAGCCGTGCTGAACCTGGCCATGTTGGTGACCGAAAGTGCGCGTGCCAGGGCCATTCGCAGCCGCATGCTGGACATCGTGATCGACGTGATGGCTGAAAGGGCCGGGGGACAAACACGTTTCATCAATCAACGCGATCAAGACTACCTGTCTTCGGCCTTCATGGAGGACAGCTACCGCAAGCAGTTCACCAATGCCCTGCGTGACCACGTGGAGATGGGCAACCACAAATATGCGGTTTTCACCGACAAAATTTACCAAGCCGTGTTTTGCGAAAACGCTAAGGAGTACAAGCAGGTTCTGCGTCTGGCCGATGGCGACAGCACGCGAGACACCATGTATGCCGAAGTGCTGAAAACGCTGGCGAGCTTTGAAAGCGGGCTGGCATCCCATATCCAGCAAAAGGCACAGCAATTGGGAAGGCAGCTCAAACCAAGCGAAGTAGAGCAGCTGCTGGCAGAGGCGGCAGCCAGCCCCTATCTCAAACCCTCGATCGAGGATGCCAGAACCCGCATGGCCAGTCGCGACCTTGGCTTCAGGGATGCGTTGCATCACAAGTTGGAAGCCTACCTGCAGGCCATCCCCGAAGGCGATTTCGAGCGCTTTTTGGGCGAACGCAGCCAAGCCCTGGAAGACCGCTTGTCAGACCCCAAGCTCCTGGCCGTGCTCAAGAGACTGAAGGATCGCTGAACCACATGGCGGACCTCACTCTCTACTTTGATGCTGAGCATGCCATCAATGTGCACGACTGGATCATTGAGAAAACCGGTGGTCTGCCAGGCATGCGCGACAGAGGCCCGCTTGAAAGCGTTTTGGAGCACATTCAAAACGAAAACTATTACCCCACGCTTGATGCGAAATTAGCCCATTTGATATTTGGCATCAACAAATTCCATGCGTTTCATGACGGCAACAAAAGATCAAGCTTGACCTTGGGCGCCTATTTTCTGACCTTAAACGGCTACGACTATTGCGTGCCTCAATTTGTCGTTCAAATGGAAAACATCGTGGTCGCGGTCGCAGAGGGCAAAATCGACAAGCCTTTGCTTCAAAAAATCCTCGTCTCACTCATTGAAGAAGATGACTTTTCGGATGAACTCAAGCTGGAGTTGCTATGCGCTTTTGACAGTGGTGCCTTCGGCGAGCAGGGTGGGGCTTGACGCAGGTCAGCGAGCTGGTGCTTGCGCAAGCGGAAATGCGAGCGTAAGCACTGAAGTGGGCATGGCGAATTCAACAAGCCAGGACGGACATGGCCAGCAAGATTGACCGAAGGCGCTGGCTCGCGCTAATGGGTAGCCTGACTGCACGACCCGCCTTCTCGGCACCGTCGGCTACTGCTGCTCCCGCGTCGCAGCCCCACCCCGAAGTCAAGCCCGGCGAGCCCCTGCGCTTCCCGCGCGACTTCGGCGCCCACCCCGAGTTCCGAACCGAGTGGTGGTACATCACCGGCCGCCTGCGCACCGCTGATCGCCAAACACTGGGCTTCCAGGTCACCTTCTTCCGATCGCGCGTGGACACAGCCCAAGACAACCCCAGCCAGTTCGCCGCCAGGCAATTGATCCTGGCGCACGCCGCCATCACCGACGTGGCTGGCCGCCAGTTGCTGCACGACCAACGCATCGCCCGCGAAGGCCTGGGCCTGGCTGGCGCCAAGCTGGAAGACACGCACGTGCACCTGAGAGACTGGTCATTGAAGCGCAGCGGCGATGCCACGCAAAGCCTCTACCAAGCCCAAGCCAAGGCGCAGGACTTCGGCTTCACGCTCGCCATGCGCAGCACACAAGCACCCTTGGTGCAAGGCCAAGCCGGGTATTCACGCAAAGGCCCGCTGCCCAGCCAGGCCAGCCGCTACTACTCGCAACCACAACTGGCGGTCACCGGCCAGGTCACCCTGCACGGCAAGGCACAACCGGTCAGCGGCCTGGCCTGGATGGACCACGAGTGGAGCGAAGGCTTGCTGGCGCCCGAGGCCGTGGGTTGGGATTGGATCGGCATGAACCTGCGCGATGGCAGCGCCCTCATGGCCTTCCGCCTGCGCCGCCAGGATGGCGCCACCCTGTGGGGCGGCGGCAGCTTCCGCGCGCCCGGCCGGGCCGCCCGCATCTTCAAGCCCGACGAGGTGCGCTTCACCCCCGGGCGCACCTGGCAAAGCCCCGCCACACACGCCACCTACCCGGTCGAATGGCAAGTGGACACGCCCGCCGGCCGCTTCACCGTGCGCGCCCTGCTGGATGCGCAAGAACTCGCCGGCCAGCAAAGCACCGGCACCGTCTACTGGGAAGGCTTGAGCGAATTGCGCCACGCCGACCAGCGCGTGGTCGGCGAGGGCTACCTGGAGATGACCGGTTACGCCGGCAAGCTGGTGTTTTGAGGTCGCCCTGTAAACTTGATGCCATCCAAGCAGACGACACCGGCATGAAAAAAATCAGATCAGTCCTGGGGGGCGTTGCAGCCTTGGTTTTGGCGTCGACCCAAGCCATGGCAACCTTGACGGTGGCCGACCTTGCCGCGCCCGGTGATGCCTTGCTCACCGTGGATTCGCAATCCAACCTGACTTGGCTGGACTTGACACAAACCCAAGGCTGGTCGATTGACCAGGTCATGGCCGACGGCCGCTGGGCGGCGCAAGGCTTCACGTTGGCCACATCCCAGCAACTCGCGGACCTCGTGGCCAATGCTGGGCCAGGCGGCTCCTACATTTTGGACATGGGGGGACGGGCTGCGCCGGTCGAATTGAGCCAGCTCGCAGGAGGGCCGACCGACGTGTTGGTGGGCGCCATTGGCGGAGATCCTGCACGGGCTGACTTGAAAGTCCCGGTGGTCACCGTGATGTACACCCAGAACGTCGCCATCACGCCCGGAGAGTATGTTTGGCCAGGCGGCCTTGGTGGCTCCATCCGCGAACAAGGCACCAACTCGGCACAGGGCATGACCCTGGCCCCCTACCGCGACCCCAATGACCCCCGAGTGGGGCCCATCCCCGATGGCTTCACCCGCATCATGACCACCGATTGGCGGTCCGCCCAGGACAGCAGCGCACAGGTCGGCGTTTTCCTGGTCCGGGCAAGCTCTGCGGTACCCGAGCCCAGCACTGGCGCCCTGATGCTGATCGGACTGACCGCCACGGTGAGCGTGGCCAGGCGGCTTGCATCTCGCCGCCGCTAGCCTCATTCAAGCCATCAGTTGCTTGCCGATCACATCGCTGGCAAGCACAGCGCCAAGCTTCTGTCCATCGCACTTCACGAACTCATAGTCCGACTCGTTGATGCTGCGCGTTTGCAACCAGTACTTCCAGGTCGAGTTGGGCCAGATCGCGAAGTTGATGCCCTCGGCGGTCTGGTACCAGCTCTTGCAGCCCGATGACCACACGGTGCCCTTGAGCGCCTGCGTCACCTCGTTCAGGAAGCGCGTCATGGCGGCTGGCTTGACATCCAGGTAGTCCACGCCCTTGGCCTTGACCAGCTGGATGCATTTGACGATGTAGTCCACCTGCGCCTCGATCATGAAGATGATGGAGTTGTGGCCCAGGCCGGTGTGCGGCCCCACCAGCTGGTACATGTTGGGGTAGTTGGCGGTGGTGATGCCCAGGTACGAAGTGGGGCTGGTCTTCCAGTCCTCTTGCAAGGTGTGGCCATGGCGGCCACGCATCTCAAAATTCTTCATGTAGATGCGTGGGTCCACGATGAAGCCGGTGCCCAGGATCAGGCAGTCCATGGGCCGCTCCACGCCATCCTTGGTGACGATGCTGTGCTCGCGGATTTCCTGGATGCCGTTGGTCACCAGTTCCACGTTCTGGCGGTTGAAAGTGGGGTACCACTTGTTGGAGATGAGGATGCGCTTGCAGCCCAGCGTGTAGTCGGGCGTGAGCTTCTTGACGAGGGCAGGGTCCTTCACCTGGTGCGCAATGAACTTCTTGAGCGCCGAGCCACCAATGCGCGCCATCCACGGGTTGAAGATGGGCCACACGCGCGACTCGTTGGTCCAGTAACAACGCCAGCGGTGCAGCGTGCGCGTGATGGGCAGGGCCGCGAACAGCTTCTTGCGGAACTCGGAGTATTTGCGCGTGTCGCGCGGAATCACCCAGGCAGGCGTGCGCTGGAACACATGCAGCTTCTTGACCAGGGGCGCGATCTCCGGCACGTACTGGATGGCACTGCCGCCACTGCCCAGGGACACCACCGTCTTGCCACGCAGGTCATAGCCGTGATCCCACTGGGCCGAATGCATCACCTTGCCCCTGAAGGTGTCCAGCCCCTGGATGTTAGGGAAGGCCGGCACGTGCAGCGGGCCCGACGCCAGCACCCAATGGCGCGCGCTGATGACCTCGCCGCCCGAGGTCTTGATGGTCCAGCGCCCCGTGCCTTCGTTGAACACCGCGCTGATCACCTCCTGGTTGAAATGGATGTGCGGGCGGATGCCGTATTTTTTTGTCACGTCCAGGATGTACTGCTGAATCTCGTCCCAGGGGGCATAGCGCTTGGTCCAGTCCGGTTTGGTCTCGAACGAGTACGAGTACATGTGCGACTGCACATCGCACTCGGCGCCCGGGTAGGTGTTGTCACGCCAGGCGCCGCCCACCTCGCTGGCTTTCTCCAGAATCACGAAGTCGTGGATACCGGCCATCTTGAGCTTGACCGCCATGCACAAGCCGCCAAAGCCGACACCGGCGATCGCCACTTCAACCTGGCGGGGGCGGGGGGATGAGGAAATGGTCGTGTTCTGTGAAGTCATGCGGCACCTTGTTGATTTGTCTCCGAACGTGAGGCCATGGTGCGTGCGCAACGCCAGCGCCGCCATGCTAGATTCGCCCGTCAGATTGATTATTTCGGCCAAACTGCCGGCGCCTCCGCCCTGGCAGGCCAGTCCTTGACGCAGATCAAACCAAGCACCACCCATGGGTACCCGTCCCGTCCTGGGCCTCATTTACATGCTGCAAGGCCTGCAGCAACTGGGCGAAGACCCCACGCCCGTGCTGGCCCGGCACGGCCTCGTCCTGGAGCAGCTGAACCCCAGCACCCCCATCGACCGCGCACGCGAACTGCGCATTTATGCCGACCTGGCCCAGCACCTGCACGACCCCACCATCGGCCTGCGGCTGGGGCAGTTCTACAACCTGGCGGGCTATGGGCCGTTGGTGATGCTGCTGCTGACCTGCGCCAATGCTTATGAAGCCTTTCAGATGGGCATCCGCTACCAGCGCCTGACCTACAACTACGGCACCCTGCGCTTCGAGCCCGGTGAGCAGCTCAGCGCCCTGGTGCTGGAGCCCTTGCCCATGCCCCCCAAGGTGTTTCGCTTCCGGGTGGATGGCGAGGTCTCGGGCACCTACAAGATGATGCGCGACCTGCAGGCCTCGCTGGGCCTGGACCTGCGCGCCGAAAGCATCGACATGCCCTACCCGCGTCCACCGGAAGCCGCCACCTACGAAGCCCACTTCGGCTGCCCCGTGCGCTTTGGCGAACCCGTGGCCCGCCTGTGGATGCGCAACGAGTACCTGCAACTGCGTTTTACCTCGGCCGATCCGGCGGCCCACGGCATGTACCGGGCCATGTGCGATCAACAGCTGGTGGCGCAAAAGGTGTCCCTGAGCACCTTGAGCGACCGGGTGCAGGCCCACCTGGCGATGTTCACGCAGGGCTACCCCAGTGCGGAAGAGGTGGCCCGCTCATTCCAGCTGTCCGAACGCAGCCTGCGGCGCCAGTTGAGCGAAGAAGGCCACAATTTTCGCGACCTGCTGAGCGGCGTCCGTTACGACAAGGCACAGCACCTGCTTCGCAGCACCACGATGTCGATCGAGGCGATTGCCCAGGAGCTGGGCTATGCTGAGTCCGCCGCCTTCATCCACGCCTTTCAGCGCTGGAGCGGCAAAACGCCCGCCGCTTTTCGAAGCCGCCCCCCGACTGATACAGTGTGCGCCCCGTCCGCCCTGCCAGAGAGCCCGCCCCTTGAGTAGTTATTGCGCCATCGACTTCGGCACCTCCAATTCGGCCATTGCCATTCCCACGGAGCAGGGCATGCGCCTGGTACCGCTGGAAGGCGACAGCCTGACCATGCCCACGGCGGTTTTCTACTGCACCGACAGCGACGACCTGCCCACGGCCTTTGAAAAGGCCACCGGCCGCGCTGGCGCCGAACTGCCCCGCACCTTTGGCCGCGCCGCCGTGCAGGCCTACATCGAAGGGTATGAAGGCCGCCTGATGCGCTCCATGAAGAGCATCCTGGGCAGCCCCTTGGCCGAACAGACCACCGACCTGGGCCACGGTTTCGGCGTCAAGTACATCGACATCATCACCGGCTATTTGCACCACCTGCGCAGCCGCGCCGAGCGGGCCAGTGGCCAGGTGCTCAGCCACGTGGTGCTGGGCCGCCCCGTGTTCTTTGTGGACGACGACCCCGAGCGCGACGCGCAGGCCCAGGCCTCGCTGGCCGCCGCCGCCCACGCCGTCGGCTTCAAAGACGTGGCCTTCCAGTACGAGCCGATCGCGGCAGCCTTTGACTACGAGCAACAGGCCACGCGCGAAGAACTCGCCCTGGTGGCCGACATCGGCGGCGGCACCTCCGACTTCTCGGTGGTGCGCGTGGGCCCGCAACGCGCCGCCCTGCTCGACCGCCGCAGTGACATCCTGGCCAACCACGGCGTGCACGTGGCGGGCACCGACTTTGACCGCCGTGTGTCCCTGTCTTGCGTGATGCCCCCCCTGGGCCACGGCGGCATGGGCCCCAGCATCGGTGGCCAGCCGCCGCGCCCCATCCCCAGCCGTGTCTATTTCGACCTGGCCACCTGGCACCTGATCAACAACGTCTACCAGGCCCCACGCGTGGCCGAGCTGAAAAGCATGAACGGCTTCTACGCCGACCCGGCCCAGTTCAAGCGCCTAATGAAGGTGGTGAACGACCGCCTGGGCCACGCCCTGGTGGGCAGCGCCGAAGCCGCCAAGATCGCCGTGGCGGCCGGAGGTGATTTCGACATCGACCTGTCCATCATCGAAGCCGGCCTGCACGTCCCCTTGAAGGAAGCGCAAGCCGAGCAGGCCTTCCGCGAAGACCTGGCCCGCATCACCGCCTGCGCTCTGGAGACGGTGCGCATGGCCGGCCTGCAGCCCTCGGACATCCACGCCCTGTATTTCACCGGCGGCTCCACCGGGATGAAACTGCTGACCGACCAGCTGGAAGCGGCCTTCCCCGAAACCCGCGCGGTGCGCGGCGACCGCCTGGCCTCGGTGGCCACCGGCCTGGGTTTGCACGCCGGGCGCTTGTTCGGGCGAGGGCCATAAGCCACACTACAGGGCGCCATCAACGCAGGTGTGGGGAGATTTTGTGCCTTTGACCCGCTGGTTTGTTGCATCGCCCAAAGCAGCCCGGGTGCTCTTGACCGTGTGGTTGAGCATGCTGGTGGGGTCGGCCTCGGCCAACCCCACGGTGCTTCGGGTCGTCACCGACGACGCCTTCCCGCCCTACACCTTCCGCGATGTGGAAGGACGCCCCGCCGGCTACCTGCTGGAGTTGTGGCAGCTGTGGGAGACCAAGACCGGCGTCAAAGTCCAGTTCACGGCCACCAACTGGGGCGAGGCCCGCCGCCTGATCGACACGGGCCAGGCCGACGTCATCGACATGATGTACCGCACCCCGGAGCGCGAGGCCCTGTACGACTTCTCGCCGCCTTACGAGGTCGCCCCCGTGACCGTCTTTCGGCACGCCTCGGTCAACGGCATCGACAACGTGGCGGCGCTGCGCGGTTTTCAGATCGGCGTGCAGGAAGGCGATGTCTGCATCGACAAGCTGCGCCAAGGCGGTGTGACCAACCTGCGCATCTTCAAGGGCCACGCCGACGTCATCCAGGCAGCCGCCGCCCAGGACATCAAGCTGTTCTGCCTGAACGAGCGCACGGCCAACTACCACCTGGCCCGGCAAGACCTGCACCAGGCCTTCCGCAAGGCTTTCCAGATTTACCAAGGTCAGTTCCACCGGGCCACGCGCAAGGGCGACGCGGCCACCATGAAGCTGGTGGAAGACGGCATGGCCGCCATCACGGCGGACGAGCTGGCCAACCTGCACCAGAAATGGATGGACGAGCCCATCAACCTGGCACCCTATGCGCAGCAGCTGGGCATCGGTGTGCTCATCCTGCTGGGCCTGGGCATCCTGCTGCTGGGCTGGATCACCAGCCTGCGCCGCATCGTGCGCCGGCGCACCGACGAAGTCCTGCTGCAAAAGGCGCACCTGCAGACCCTGGTGCAAAACATCCCCGACCTGGTCTGGCTCAAAAGCGTGGGCGGCGTCTACATGGCCTGCAACCCCGGCGTGGAGCGCCTGTACGGGGTCACCGAGGCCGAGATCATCGGTAAGACCGACCACGACTTCGCCGACAAAGCGCAAGCCGACATGTTCCGCGAACAAGATCGCCTGGCCCTGGCCGCAGGGGGGCCACGCGCCAACGAGGAGTGGTTGAATTTCCCCGGCGAGGCCGAAGCCCGCCTGTTCGAAACCTTGAAAGCCCCGGTCTTTGACGCTCAAGGCCAGCCCATCGGCGTGCTGGGCGTGGCGCGCGACATCACCGAGCGCAAAGTGGCCGCCCAGGAGCTTGAAGGCCTGCGCCACCACCTGCAGGAACTGGTGAATGAGCGCACCGCGCAACTGGCCGAGGTGGCCGATGCGCTGCGCAAGGCCAACGTGGAGCAACAGGCCCTGTTTGACGCGGCCACGGTGGGCATCGGGCTGCTGCGGGGCCGCGTGATCCTGCGCTGCAACCGCCGCATGGAAGAGATCCTGGGCTACGAGCCCGGCCAGTTGGCAGGGCAAGCGACCCGCGTTTTCTACGCCAGCGAAGAGGCCTACCTCGCCGCCGGGGACAAGGTCTACGCGCAGATGATGACGGGCGAGACCCACGTGCGCGAAGAGCAGCTCATCAAGCACGATGGCAGCCTGTTCTGGGGCCGGATCAGCGCCCGCCTGATCGACAAGGCGCACCCGGAGCGCGGCACGCTGGGCATCATCGAAGACATCACCACCGAACGTGAAGCCATGCAGGCCATGCGCCAGGCCAAGGAAGTGGCCGAGGCCGCCGCGCGCATCAAGTCGGATTTTTTGGCCAACATGAGCCACGAAATCCGCACCCCGATGAACGCCATCATCGGCCTGACGCACCTCGCCTTGAAGACGGACCTGAAGCCCCAGCAACGCGACTACCTGCAAAAGATCGCCGGGGCCAGCGACCACCTGATGGGCATCATCACCGACATCCTGGACCTCACCAAGATCGAGGCCAGCAAGCTGGACATCGAGCACCGCAGTTTCGAGCTGGAGCAACTGCTGGTCAACATCTGCGCCCAACTGGTCGAGATGGCCAGCAGCAAGCACCTGGAGCTGATCCTGGACGTGGCGCCCGACGTGCCGGCCCAACTCGTGGGCGATGCCCTGCGCATCGGGCAGGTGCTGCTCAACTACGGCTCCAACGCGATCAAGTTCACCGAGCAGGGCGAGATTGGCATCATCGTGCGCGTGCAGCGGCGCCAGGATCGACAAGTGCAATTGCACTTCGCGGTGCGCGACACCGGCATCGGCCTGAGCGCGGAGCAGCAGGCGCGGCTCTTCCAGAGTTTCCAGCAGGCCGACACCTCGATCACCCGCAAATATGGCGGCACCGGGCTGGGCCTGGTCATCTCCAAGCACCTGGCCGAGCAGATGGGCGGCGAGGTGGGCGTGGACAGCGCCCCCGATGCCGGCAGCACCTTCTGGTTCACCGTGGCGCTGGAGGTCGGCCCTCACGAATCACGCCTGCCCAAGCCCGTGCCACATGGCCAACGCGCGCTGGTGGTGGACGACAACGACCGCGCACGCCAGGTGCTGCACAGCCTGCTCGACCACCAGGGCTTCGTGGTCAGCGATGCCGCCACGGGCGAACAGGCGGTGGCCGCCGTGAAGCAGGCCGCCACCTCAGGCCAGCCCTTCGCGCTGGTGCTGGTCGATGCGCAGATGCCCGGGCTGGACGGCGTGGACACGGCCCGCCAGATCCGCGCGCTGGGCTTGCCCACACCGCCCCACCTGGCCTTGCTGTCCCACTATGGCCAAGACCAGGCCATGGAGCAGGCCCGCCTCGAAGGCATCGAGCATGTGCTGATCAAGCCGGTGCACGCCTCGATGCTGCAAGACCTCACCGCCCTGGTGCTGGGCGGGCCACGCCCGCAGCCCATGGCGGCCGCCCAGCCCTCCGCGGCCGAGCTGGCCGTGAAGGGCAAGGCCCAGGGCGCGCGCATCCTGGTCGTGGAGGACACCGCCTTGAACCAGATGCTCATGAACGAGATCCTCGTGAGCCTGGGCTTTGCCGTGGACTTCGCCGAGAACGGCGCGATCGGGGTCCAGAAGGTTTTGTCCACGCACTACGACCTGGTCCTGATGGACATGCAGATGCCGGTGATGGACGGCATCACCGCGACCACCGAGATCCGCCAGCATGCCGGCTTGGCCCAATTGCCCATCATCGCCATGACGGCCAACGCCATGCGAGAAGACAGCGAGCGCTGCCTGGCCTGCGGCATGAACGACTACATCGCCAAGCCGATCCGGCTGCCGCAGCTGTGGTCGGCGCTGGACCGCTGGCTCCCCCCCCATTCAAGTTTTCGGTGAAACGACCGTAGAAGACCGGTCCCCCCGGTTCCAAGGTCTCTCGCCATGCATCTTTTTCGTCAGCTTCACATCGGCCAGCGCCTGGCCTTGTCGTTCACCGTGGTGGTGCTTCTGAGCCTCATCGTTGCCGCGATTGGCAGCCTGCGCCTGGGCGAGTTGGCCAACACCACCCATTTCCTGGTGTCCGACCGCATGGTCAAGGTCAAGGCCATTGGGGGCCTGCGCAACAACATCAACCTGATCGCCCAGGCCAGCCGCAACCTGCTGCTGTTCCGCGAACCGGCTCAAGTGACCGCCGAGACACAGGCCATCGAGACCGCGCGAAGTGCCAACGATGGCATCTACGAACAACTCGACAAGAGCTTGGTCAAGCCTGAATCACGGGCATTGCTGAAAACCGTTGAATCGGGCCGTGATCAATTCCGCCAATCACTGCAAGCGTTCCTGGGCCACATCGAGAAGAACGACGTCAACACCGCCATCGAAGTGCTGAACAACCAGCTGCAGCCCGCGCAAACTGTCTACCTGAAGGCAGCCGGTGCGCTGGCCGACCACCAGTTCGCCCTGATGAGCGCCGAGGCCAATGCGTCGGAAGACAGCGCCACCAACGCATCGCGCCTGAGCCTGGGCTTGAGCCTGGCGGGTGCCGCCATCGCGGCCTACCTGGCATGGGTCACCACCCGCTCGGTGACCCAACCCTTGGCTGAAGCCGTGAAAATGGCCAACAAGGTGGCCAACGGAGACCTGACGCACCACGTGCAGATCACCTCGAACGACGAGGTGGGCCAGTTGCTCAATGCCCAACAGGCCATGTCCGACAAGCTGCGCACCTTGATCGGTGACCTCAAGTCCGCGTCGGACAACATTGCCACCGGCTCGGGCGAGATCGCCGCTGGCAACCAGGACCTGTCGCACCGCACCGAGCAGCAGGCCAGCAACCTGCAACAGACGGCGGCCTCGATGGCGCAACTCACCACCACGGTGCGCCAGAACAAGGAGGCCTCGCAACAGGCCAATCAGCTGGCTTCGTCGGCCTCGCAGGTGGCCGCGCGTGGCGGCGCCGTGGTCTCGCAGGTGGTGCGCAGCATGGGCGACATCGCCGACAGTTCGCGCAAGATCAGCGACATCATCAGCGTGATCGATGGCATTGCTTTCCAGACCAACATCCTGGCCTTGAATGCGGCCGTGGAAGCGGCCCGTGCTGGCGAGCAAGGCCGTGGCTTTGCCGTGGTGGCCAGCGAAGTGCGCTCACTGGCGCAGCGCTCGGCCAACGCCGCCAAAGAGATCAAAACCCTGATCACGACGAGCGTTGAAAACGTGGACAGCGGCACGCGCCTGGTCGATACCGCCGGCCAGACCATGCTGGAGATCGAGAACCAGGTCAAGCGCGTCACCGACCTGATCGCCGAGATCACGGCCTCGTCCACCGAACAGGACACGGGCATCGGCCAGGTGAGCCGCGCCGTGACCGAGCTGGATGAAGTCACCCAGCAGAACGCGGCCCTGGTGGAGGAATCGGCCGCTGCCGCAGAAAGCCTGCGCTCGCAGGCCGACCGCCTGGCCGTGGCCGTGTCAGCTTTCCGCCTGAACTGAGCGACTGGGCGCTGACCTCAGCACAGCCGCATGACCAGGCGGCCCAGCATGAACCACAACGCCAGGCTGGCGCCCAGGTAGGCCATGAAGCGCACCATCACGATGTTGACGGTGCAATGCACGGCACTGTGCACGGCGCGCAGGCCCACGAAGAGCCAAGCGGCGGTCACATCGGTGTGCGTGGCCCAGCCCAGCTGGACCAGGACCAGGCACACGGCGTAGAACAGCACCGGCAGCTCGAACAGGTTTTTCAGGTTGTTGGAGGCGAACTCCACGCCCTCTGGCACTGCCGCCGTCATCTTTTGCGGCGTGTTCACCGTTTGCGCGTCAATGCCATGGCTTGTCATGTAGCCCAGGCGGCGCGCGTACATGAACAGCCACACCACGCCGGTCAGCACCATCATGGCCACCATGGGTCGCAGCAGCGGGGGGATCAGCTCTTGGGGGGTCATCTTGAAGGTCTCCTGTCGGTTTGCGGTTAATCTCCGCGCGCATCGTCGCCCCAAACCACCCCGCTGTCATTAACGATGGATAAGCAATCCTTGCTGAGCTGGCCCCTGCTGTGCAAACTGGCGGGCGAAGACGTGCCCTTGCCCACGGACCTGGCCGAGCACCTGCGCATCGTGTCGCTGGCCAAGGGCCAGACTTTGTTCGATGCCGGCCAGCCGCACCCATACCTGTACGTTGTGCGACAAGGCTGCCTGAAGCTGGTTTACCGCGCGCTCAACGGCGATGACTGGGTGCAGGACCTGGTGGCCGAAGGCGCCTTCTTCTGCAGCCTGACCGCCCTTCATGGCCAGGGCGTGACCAGCTTTGCCTGCGAGGCCCTGGAAGCCTGCGAACTGGAATGCATCGACTACCTTTGGATGGAGGAGATCTCCACGCGACAGGCGCTTTGGCAACGCGCCCTGCTGCGCGGTTGGCAGGACTTCGCCGCACGCAAGGAGTTGCGCGAGCGCGACCTGCTGACCTTGTCACCCGCAGAGCGCTACCAGGCCTTTGTGGAGGGACACCCCGGCCTGGCCCAACGCGTGCCGCAAAACGACCTGGCGCGGTTTCTGGGCATCACGCCGGTGTCCTTGAGCAGGATCCGGGGCAGGCTCAAAGTTTGAGCAACCTTTCCAGCGCCGCCGCCAAGGTCGCCGCCGACTTGGCAAAGCAAAACCGGATCACGCCAAAGTCGGCCTGGTCCTTGTAGAAGGCCGACACGGGGATCGCGGCCACGCCATGCTCCACGGTCAGGCGCTCGACAAAAGCGCGGTCGCCGTCGTCGGAGATGGCGCCGTACTTCACGCACTGGAAGTAGGTGCCCTGGCACGGCATCAACTCGAAGCGCGACCCGGAGATCGCCTGCCGGAAGATGTCGCGCTTGCCCTGGTACAAAGCGTTCAGCTCGGCATACCAATCGCGCTTCTTCAAAAAATCGGCCAGCGCGTATTGCGAAGGCGCGTGCACCGTGAACACGACGAACTGGTGCGCCTTGCGGAACTCGGCCATCAACTCGCGCGGAGCCAGGCAGTAAGCCACCTTCCAGCCGGTGATGTGGTAAGTCTTGCCAAAGCTGGACACCACAAAGCTGCGCTCGGCCAGGCCGGGGTAGTGCATCACGCTTTCATGGCGCACGCCATCAAACACCATGTGCTCGTAGACCTCGTCGCTGAGCACCACGATGTTGGTGTCCTTGACCAAGGCCTGCAGCGCCAGCATGTCATCGGCCGAGAACACCGCACCCGTGGGGTTGTGCGGTGAGTTGATGATGATCATGCGCGTGCGCTTGTTGATCAGCTTCTTGACTTGCGCCCAGTCAGGCTTGTAGTCGGGCAGGGCCAGGCGTGCATGCACCGGCTTGCCGCCATTCAATTCAATCGCGGGCCCATAGCTGTCGTACACCGGCTCGAAGACGATCACCTCATCGCCGCGCCGCACCATGCTGGCCACGGCCGTGAAGATGGCCTGAGTGGCCCCCGCCGTGACAGTGACCTCCGTGTCGGGGTCGTAGGTGGCGCCATACAGGGACTGGGCCTTGGCCGCGATGGCCTCGCGCAGCACCGGCACGCCGGCCATGGGCGCGTACTGGTTGTGACCGGCGCGCGCATGCTGGTTCAGCAAATCCAGCAACTCGCCGGGCGCGTCGAAATCAGGAAAGCCCTGCGACAGGTTGATGGCGCCATGCTGCTGGGCCAATGCGGACATCACCGAGAAGATGGTGGTGCCAACCTCGGGCAAGCGCGACTCAATCTGCAAGCTGCGCCCTCATCGCGTCGATCACCGCCTTGTAATCGGGCTGGCCAAAGATCGCGCTGCCCGCCACGAAGGTGTCGGCACCGCTGTCGGCCACGCGGCGGATGTTGTCCACCTTCACGCCTCCATCGATCTCCAGGCGGATGTCGCGGCCCGACGCATCAATGATCTTGCGCACCTTCTCGGCCTTGCGCAGCGTGCTGTCGATGAAGCTCTGGCCGCCGAAGCCGGGGTTCACGCTCATCAGCAGCACCACGTCGACCTTGTCCAACACCCACTCCAGCACATCCAGCGGCGCGGCGGGGTTGAACACCAAGCCGGCCTGGCACCCTTCGGCCTTGATCAGTTGCAAGGTGCGGTCCACGTGCGCGCTGGCATCGGGGTGGAAGGTGATGATGTCGGCGCCCGCCTTGGCGAAGGCCTGGGCCAGCGCATCGACCGGCTGCACCATCAGGTGCACGTCGATGGGCACCTTGGTGCCATCAAGCTTGACCGCGTGCTTGCGCAGCGCCTGGCAGATCATCGGCCCGAAGGTCAGGTTGGGCACGTAATGGTTGTCCATCACGTCGAAGTGGATCCAGTCGGCACCCGCGTCGATCACGTGGCGAACCTCCTCACCCAAACGGGCAAAGTCGGCGGACAAGAGGCTGGGGGCGATGCGGAAAGTGCGCGACATGGGAGGAACCTCGTGAAAGGCCGGTTGAAGGTCAAGCCTGCATTTTATGGACGCTGGCCCTCCCCGCTGTGGCACCCGACTTGAACTTGGGCAAGACATGACCCCTGGTCGCCGAATCCGCAACATTTGCTTGCACTTTTGCGCCCGAAGACAGGCCCCCATGCGGGGGTTGGCCCCGATTCCCGGACGGGTTTTGCGATAACTTCCCGACTCTGCGCCGATGCCTTGCCGCACCGGACGCCAC
>Ga0073915_10000013_pt1 | contig 21502 bp, 21 predicted proteins | sample GWRWT2_30Apr14_FD_71480 | JGI IMG/M metagenome (GOLD analysis project Ga0073915, IMG submission 71480) | Sand microcosm microbial communities from a hyporheic zone in Columbia River, Washington, USA - GW-RW T2_30-Apr-14 | ecosystem: Engineered > Artificial ecosystem > Sand microcosm >... | reverse complement strand
ACGGCCAGGGTGCGCAGGTGGTTTCGGTCGCATCACTGTGGGCCAGCAACTCGGCCAGGTTCAAACGGAAAAGCCGGGAGCCCGGCGCCACGCTGAAGCTTTCGGCGCCCGAAACCCAGTCTTCCGACACATCGGTGCGCAGCAGCGCACGCGCAATTTCGAGTGCATAACCCAGGCCCCAGGCCCGGTGCGGCAAGACCACACCCACGCGCAGCGGGTGGGCGTCGGGCTCGAGCGGCGCCTGCCAGGCGAGGGCACAGCCGATCACGCTGCTCGAGTCGCCCAGCCGGCGCGCACACCACAAACCACAGCGGCCACCGCGGGCGCGCGCGGCCCATTCGACCAGTCGGGCCACGCGCCGCGGCAACCCGACATCAAGATCACGCACCCACGTCCCATGCGGCGCGTGCAACGCCTGGTCCAACAACCAGAGCCGGCACAGTGCGCTCACGTCGCCGGGTTGGGCGAGCGTCAACGCAAGGTTGGGCGTGAAGACATTGACATGCATCGAGCTCTCCTGGATCACAGCGTGCGTCGACCGCGTTTGCCCCGAGCCGACCCTGGATCACAAAGGCAGCGCGGGGCCAGAAGATAACGAGGCGCCACGCAGAATGTCTTGAACGATTGCGAAGCACTGTGGCAAGGCGGCCACGCCGCCGCCCGCGCTGCGCAAACGCCGCAACAGCACTGACTCCGTTCGTCGCGGCGCGCCGTATCTCGCTCATTGACCCATGAGCATCCCACCCTTCCCTGCGAACGACCGCCCGTTCTTCGGCGCCCTGCAAGACATGCGCGAAAGCCTGGCGCCTTACCTGCCCGCCCTGGCCTGGTTCGACTTCGATGCCGGTGTCGGCGCGAAGAACATGAACCTGCCCTCGGACCTGTTCATCCTGACGGTGCGCCAGCGTGACGCAGCGCCAGGGTCAACACCCGACGGCGCGGGCCTGGACGTGCTGGTCACGCCACCGCGCACCGAGCCGCGCATCTACCGCACCACCGGGCGCAGCGAACTGGCGGTGGCCTCGCTCACGCCGCTGGGCATGCTCAGCGCGTTCCGTGTGCCGCTGGCCGGCCTGACCGACGTGCGCATACCGCTCGCGCTGTTGTGCGGCGTTGAAGAGGAGCGGCGGCTGCACCGCGCGTTCGCCGCCGCTGCCGGTCCGCTCGGCCGAATCGAAGCCTTCGCACGCTGGCTCGAAGCGCGCATCTTTCAGCGCCACGGCCTGCCACTGCGGCAGGCGCGGGTGGCGCAGGCTGCGCTGCTGCTCGGCGCCGACATTGGGCGCACCGTTGACCTGAACGCGCTGGCCGGCAGCCTGTCGGTCACCCGGCGCCAGCTCGAGCGCGACTTCGACGACACGCTCGGCGTGGCCCCGTCGACCTACCGGCGGCTGGTGCGCTTTCAGAAAGCCGCCGCCGCAGTCGCTGCCGGTGAACCGATCCTTCGGGTGGCCCTGGAGCACGGCTACGCCGACCAGTCGCACATGACGCGCGTTTTTCGGAGCCTCGCGTCGGTGACACCGCGCGTGCTGGCGCTCGACGGCGCGCGCGCCGGCCGCGACCTGATCCGCGCAGGCCTGGCGGGGCGGGTTTTCCTGCTCGACCTGCACGACGGTGACTCGCCCGCACTCGAGCCGCCACAAGCACACGAGGCGCATGACGCCGATGACACAGCGTGATCGAGGTCCGTGCACAGCGCGTGAAATTCCTTAGAGGTGTCCAGCCGCGTGCCCGGACCGATCGGCGACCGCCTGGGCAACGGGTTGAACACGATCCTGCACCGGCCCGACATCGCTGCTTTCGCACTCAGGATGGGCAGCGCAGTGCCGGAGCCGGCGGGCCTGGCCGAGGTGGCGAAGTTCTACAGGGCCGAAACGCTGAAGCTGCGCGCGCTTGCGCGCTCGATCGACCTGCAGGCGCAGTAGCGGCGTCAGCCCGGCGCGCCCAGGAGCCGGGCGACACGCGGGCGCACGAACACCAGCGCCACGCCGATCGCACCACCCAGCAACACGGCATACAGCGCCATGAAGTCGCTGAAGTGCATGGCCGGCGCGATCAGGCGCGAGGCGCCGATGAACGACGCGCTCAACCAGCTGGCCGAACTGATGGCGCCCAGCAGCACCGGCACGGTGGCCGTGCCACGCCCGCCACGCAGCGACGGGAACACCAGCGTGTGCAATGCCAGGCCGTTGGCCGTGAGCGCCAGCACCACCACCAGCTTGGCCGCCGGTTTGGGGCTGACGAACAAAGCACGCGCATCCCACCCCAGGTCGAAAACCATCAAGGCGAGCCCGGTCGCCCACAACACGGTGAGCGCGCCGGTCAGCGTTCCGGCGGTTCTGGCCAGGCGCTGCACGTCGATGTGGCGCGCCTTCAGCATCCACAGGTCTTCGCGCAGCACCGCCGAGAAGGCGATGGCAAAGGCGATCAGGTGCGCGAACAGCACGAGCTGGTGGATCAGGGTGCGGGTGTCCATGGGGTGGGAAGGCAAGCGCGTTTCAGGCCGTCAAGATCAACGGCACAGCGAGATGCCGCCCAGGTAGGGCAGCGTTCTCGGGTTCGCCTCGAGCTTGCCGAGCAGGCCGTCCTGCTCCTTGTTCGGCCCCGACGCGAAGTACATGTGGTTGGCCTCACCCAGGCTCGCGCCGTTACCGAACTGCAGGCCCCACAGGCCGTCGAGCACGACACGCCGGCCGTGGTCGTCACGCACGTAGTCGAGCGCCACCTTCAAGCGTGGGTGGAAGGCCACGATCGTGCCGTCGCCGAAGTTGCCGACCAGCAGGCAGCCGGAATACAGGCCGTAGTCTTTCGGTGCCATCGCCACGCCCCAGGGGTAGTTCAGGTAGCCGCGCCCACGCCAGGTGGCGATGTGTTGCCCTTCGCCGTTGAACTCCGCCAGGCGGCCTTCGGCCGGCGGCGGCTTGTTCGGGTCGGGCGGCACCTGCCGGCCGTACATCGCGAACACACTCTGGCCGATGGTTTGCACGTTGAAGGCTTCGAAGCCGCCGGGCTGTTTTTGCGCTCCCTGGAACGGGTTCTTCAGCGGCGCCTGCTCGACGAACGCGCCGTCATAAACACGCAGTGCGGCATCGGCACCGAAGTCGGCGGCGAACAGGCGGTTCGCTGCCGGCGCGACCGCCACGCCGATGAAGCTCGAGCGCTTGGCTGTGCCATCCACCACCACGACCGAATCGCCGGGCTGGTCGAAGCCGCCTTGTGCAAGCGCCCGTTCGGTCCAGGCCGTGATGGTGCCGCTCAGGTTGGCGAAGAAGAACTTCGTGGCGTTCGTGATCGGGCCGTTGGCGTGCGACTGGGTGATGACGAACTGTTTGCCGGGGTTGAAGGCCACACCGCTCGGTGGGCCGAGCGTGTCGACCACCTTCAGCGCGTCTTGAGACAGCGGCGCACCGCCGACATCGCCCACGTACTGGATCGACTTGCCGGTGCCGGCCGCGGCAAACCAGAAGTGGCCACCGAAACCGGCCGGGCGGATCGCGATGCCCCACGGGTTCTTCAGGTCGGGCTCGACGATCTGCGCGCCGAAGTCGGATGTGTTGGCCACCAGGTTCGATTGTTTGACGCCGGGGAAAAACCCGGTCGCGGGCCGGGCGCCGCTGGTCAACGGCGTGGCCTTGTCGTCGCTGGCCACGCTCATGCCAAGCGCCTGGGTCGAGGCGTTGACCGAGGCCATCGTGGCGTTGACCTGCGCGAGCGTGGCCGCGTCGGCGTTGTCGTCGTTGCTGACGCTGGCTGGCGGCGCGCCGCCATCACCACCTCCGCAGGCGGCCAGCAGCACGGCGATGGCCGCGTTGACCGCGAAGGAACGACGTGCAAAAGGAAAACGATTCATTAAAAACCTCGGCATGTGGCAAGAGTTGAAGAGGCGCTCAGTGTCTTGAGGCGAGCCGCGCCGGTCTTGGAGATTGGCGACAAGCTGCGCGCCGAGCGGCAGCTGGCGAGCGACCCCTTCGTGGGGATGGCAGGGCCTGTGCCCCACGCGTGCGGGCCGATCGGGCGCCGTCGGCCCCGCGCCCGGGACGCTCGACCCATGGCCGGCCGTGCCGCGCTGCGAACAATCCGCGGGCAAGCCGGCACGTCGCTGGCGACGGGAGCATTGATGCAAGAGTCCGCAGCCGCGAACCAGACGGCTCACGCCGCCACGGCCATTCACACACGTTCGCTCCCGATCGCTGGCGCGCTGCGCCCTTACGTCAGCGCGCTGATGGCCGCGGAGCTTGGGACCACCGGGCCGCTGCCGCTCGCGATCGCGCCCCACGAGTCACTGATGCTGAGCGTGCAGCTCGGGCGTGGCAGCGGCGGTATCGAGCAAAAAGGCCGGCAGGGCGAGAACACTTGCCTGACCGGCATTCGCCGCTGGACCGGCACCTTCACCGGCGCGGGCAACTGCATCTCGCTGTTCGCCTTGCTCACACCGCTGGGCTCGGTACAGCTGCTGGAAAGCCAGCCGTTGCAAAAGCTGCCGCGCATCCGCGCGCGGGTCGACGAGTTGCTGGACGGCGCGCTGACCCGCCGCCTCGAATCCGACATTGCACTGGCCGACACCCTCGACGCCAAGCTGCAGGCCTTCGCCGCGTGGCTCGAGGCGCGCGCCACGAAGCAGCGCCGCCTGAGCACCGCTGCGCTGCGCGCCGGGCGTGCTGCCATGCGGGTCTGCGCCGAGCCGAAGCTGCCGATCGAAACCCTGGCCGACGAACAACACGTGTCGCGGCGCCAGCTCGAACGTGACTTCGGCCAGTGGATCGGCACCTCGCCGCGTCACCTGGCGCAGGTGGCGCGGGTGCAGGCGGTTTCGCGCAAGGCCCAGGCCGGCGCGAGCCTGGCCGACATTGCCGCCGATGTCGGCTTCGCCGACCAGGCGCACATGTCACGTGTGGTGCATCAGCTCACCGGGCTCACGCCGCGGCGGTTTGTGCGTTCAGGCCGCACGCCGATCTCGGCGGCCTTCCGCCACGCCACCGCGGGCGGCACCGTGTACCTGTGAGGGTCGCGACGTGTCGCAGATCTTCAAGACCGGCCAGTGGCCGCTCGGCACAGTCACGCCGCCGCCCGACGCCCAACAGTTCACCTGGAGAACACCCCTCATGGAAAAACACACCGACCCCTATCGGCCGCATTTCACTTCGAGCGTGGTTGCAGTGGCTGCAGCACTCAGCGCGCTGGTCGTCGCCTGCGGCGGTGGAGGTGGCTACAACGACACGCCGCCGCCACCACAGCCCAGCGTGGCGCGTGGCCCGAGCAACTCTGGCCCTATCCAGATCAGCGCCGACGACAAGACCGTTTGGGTGGCCAACCCCGAAACCGACTCGGTGGCCGCTTTCAATGTGGCCGGCGACAAGAAGGACCAGCTCGCCGACATCGGCGTCGGCAAGGAGCCGCGCAACCTGGCGATCTCGCCCGACGGCCGGCGGGTGTTCGTGGCCAACGCCGGTGAAGACACGCTGACCGTGATCGACACCAGCACGCTGCCCTACACCCGACTGGGCAGCGTCAAGGTGGGCACCGAACCCTATGGGCTGGCCTTCACCCCGAATGGCCGCAGGCTCTACGTGGCCAATGCCCGCTCCAATACCGTCTCGGTCGTCGACCCGGCCTCGCTCAAGGTCGTCAAGACCATCACCGACCTTGGCCAGGAGCCGCGTGGCCTGGCCATCACCAACAACGGCAACGACAAGGACGACGACGAGAAGGTCTACGTGACCCAGTTCTTCGGCGTCGACCGTGCCGGCGTGTTCAACGGGCAGATCCTGATCGGTGCCGACGACTACAAGGAAGGCCGCGTCGCGGTCATCAACACCGCCACCGACACCGTGAGCAAACAGGCGGTGCTGAACCCGATGCTGGACACCGGCTTCAAGTCGAACGGCTCGTCGCTGAAAAAACTCGCGCCGAAGTTCGACGCCGCCGGCAAGCCGGTCTTCGACGTGGTGACCGGCGCCTTCCCGAACATGCTGCAGGCGGTGGCCATCAAGGGCAACCGTGCCTACCTGCCCAACACCTGCGCCTCGCCCGACGGCCCGGTGCGCTTCAACGTCAACATGCAGTCGTGCCTGGCCGTGCTCGACACCACGCTTGATGCCGAAGGCACGGCCGCCGGCAGCCCGCAGACGCTCAACATGAACCGCGGCATCAACTTCGAGGTCGGCGACCCGCTCGATGAGCGCAAGCGCCTGTTCCTGGCCGTGCCCTGGGCGGTGGCGTTCAAGAACAAGGCCAACGAAGGCTACGCGGTTTCGCTGTCGTCCAACGTGGTGGTCAAGGTGGCACTCGACGCCGCGGGCACGCCGACGATCAACGCGCCGAAGCAGGCCGGTGACCCGGGCGCGATCGTGCGCATCCTGGTCGGCCAGGGGCCGCGTGGCATCGTCATCAACGGCGCCGACACACGCGCTTATGTGACGAACGAAAACTCGCGCGACATCTCGGTCATCGACCTGGCCACCGACAAGGTGATCAACACCTTCGCCAGCGCGGCGCTGCCGCAGCCGGGCAGCGAAGACGCCAGGCGCCTGATCGGCAAGGCGGTGTTCGACAGCTCGACCGGCGTGAAGCTGGCGGCGCTTTCCAGCGCCGGCCTCTCGGGCGAGGTGCCGACCTCGCCACCGCGCCTGTCCAACGAAGGCTGGGGCTCGTGCGTGGCCTGCCACGGCTTCGGGCGCACCGACAACGTGGTCTGGTCCTTCGGCAGCGGCCTGCGCCGCACGGTCTCGTTGCACACGACCTTCAGCCCGAGCGACCCGAGCGACATCAAGCTCTTGAACCACTCGGCGATCAACAACGAGCTGCAGGATTTCCAGAACAACATGCTCGACGTGTCGGGCGCGGGCGAGGTGAAAGACGCGGCGGGTCTGGCGATCGGCGGCCTGATCCTTGACGCCACCGGCCGCACCGCTGGGGGCTTCGACGGCAGCGGTGCGGGTGGCAGCAAGCCACCGCTCAAGGTGACGAACGCCGGCCGCAGCGCGCAGCTCGACGCGCTGGCTTCTTATGTCGCCACGGCGGTAAAGACACCGAGCTCGCCCCTTTCGGCCGAGCCGGCCACGTCGGCCAAGGGGCAGCAGATTCTGCGTGGGCGCGCGCTGTTCGCGCTGGCGAACTGCGCCAGCTGCCACGGCGGCGCGGGCTGGGCTTCGGGGCGCTTGAACCGCTTGCCGGCGGTGCTCACGGCCACGCTCGACCAGGGTGTGCCGGTGACGCTGGAGGTGCTGCGCGAGGTGGGCACCTTCAATGCGGCCGACGCGAACGAGGTGAAACAGAACGGCACGCCGGGCGCCGGTGCGCTCGGCTTCAACCCGCCGTCATTGCTGGGCGCCTTCGGTCTGGCGCCTTACCTGCACAACGGCTCGGCGCAAACCCTTGCCGATGTGATGGCGCTGAAGAAGCACCGCAGCGCCGGCTTGCTGCCCGGTGCGCCCGATCCCCTCGACGACGCCGCCAAACGCGCCGACATCGTCAAGTTCCTGGAGTCGATCGACGCGAGCACGACACCGTTCAACCTGCCGGCGCTGCCCTGAGAGGCCGAGCGCTGCGTGCTTTGACGCAACCGCCGCGCGGATCGTTGTACGAAGCCGCGCGGCACTCTGTCGACACACAGCCCCGGCCTTGTCGCCGGCCTCACGACGCACGCCATCGAGCGCGCAGCGATGGTTCGTTCCGACCCTGTTTGCATGCAAGCCGCTCTGCACGACCCCACGGCCCTGGCCGGCGATTCACTCCCACGCCACGCGAAGTTCCGCTTCTTCGACGTGCACGCGCTGCATGGCAGCGATCACTGGCGCGCAAGTCAGCAACTGCAGGCCTGGCTCGAACGCGGCCTGATACGCCACCGCATCGCGGCACGGCCGCCGCTGCAGCGAATCAGCGAAGCCCATGCGCTGGTCGCGTCGGGGCTGGCGCTGGGCAAGGTGCTGCTGGCGATCGACTAGGGCCCGACCTTGCTGAAGGCGCAACGTGTCGCACATCTCCAATACGGCGCATCGACGAATACCGACACTTGGCGTTTTCGAATCGCCTCGCAGCGAACGCTGCGGTACGGCGCGTCACCCACAACCACTGCGCGTTGGCTTTGCACCCGCGCGCTTCACTGGATCATTGCGATGGATTCGCCTCAGCTTCTTCTGCTTCTATGGGCCGTGCTCGCGTTCTACGGACTCGGCGTGATCTGGCTCTGCCAGATCGTCATCTACCCGCTGTTCGCCAAAGTCGGCGCCGCCGACTACATCATCTACCACGGCTTTTACACCCGACGCATCCCGCTGCCGGTCATCATTCCGGGCTTTGCGAGCTTCTTGCTGCCGATACCGCTGGCGCTGTTCGGCCCGAGCGTTCCGGTCTGGATGGGTGCGGCCAACATCGGCGCCGGTCTCGTGGGCCTGCTGGTCACCGTGCTGCTGGAGATTCCGCGTCACAGACAGCTTGAGAAGGGGGGCAAGAACGACGTGACGATCGCCGAGTTGATCCGCTACAACTGGCCTCGCACCTTGTCGATCAGCAGCCAGTCGGTCGTGACCTTCCTGATGCTGCGCCACGTGTTCGCGGCCGGCTGAGCTGCAGCGGTCCTAACGCGCCAGCCGGCCGAAGCCGGAGTCGCGCGCCAGCACGATCGCCTGGGCCCGGCTTTCGACTTCGAGCTTCGCGAAGATGCTCGTGATGTGGTTGCGCACCGTCTTTTCACTCAAGCCCAGCACCGCGGCGATCTGCGCGTTGTCGCGCCCTTGGGCGATCAGCTCCAGCAACTCGCGCTGGCGCTCGGTCAGCGAGCCGAACGCGGTTTGTTCGCCCGCTGGCGCGCGTTGCCGCAGGAAGGCACGCACCTCGTCGATCCAGCGTTGCCAGCCCGGCTCGTCACCGAGCAGCAGATGGTTGCCGCTGTCGATCGGCACGAACTGCGCGCCGGGGACGGCGGTGGCGATCAGGCGCCCCTCCTGGAACGGCTGGCGCACTTCGTGGCGGCTGTGCAGTACGAGCGTGGGGCACTGCACCTGCGGCAGCAGGGCGGTCACGTCGATGCGTGCGAATTCGCGCATGAAACGCGCAGCGTTGGCGGGCGAGGTCGAGATGCGCTCCAACTCGTTGAACCACTGGTGCTGCTCGGCCGTGCCGCCGGGGATGAACTGGCTGGTGAAGAACTGGCGAAACGACGGGTCGGCCTTGCCCCAGCCGAGCTCGGCGAGCTTGTTCATGGTTTCGACTTCGTCGCGCTCCTGCGCGGTGTCGCTGCGCACCAGACGGCCGCGCGCGTAACCGCCGTGCAATACGAGATGCGTCACACGTTCAGGGTGGCGCACCGCGTAGGCAATCGCGATCGAGGCGCCCTGCGAGATGCCGAGCAGCCCGAAGCGTTCGGCGCCGTGCGCGTCGGCCACGGTCTCCAGGTCGCGCACCCAGCTTTCGAAAGACAGGTCTTCGACCGCCCAGTCCGAGAGGCCGCAACCGCGTTCGTCGTAGCGCACGAACGTGCACTGCTGCGACAGATCGCGCAGCAGGTGGCTCCAGACCGGGCTTTCCCAGTCGTACTCGAGGTGCGAGAGCCAGGTGGCGGCCTTGATGAGCGGCGGGCCGGTGCCGCACGCGGCCCAGGCCAGCCGCACACCGTCATGGCCGCGGGCGAACCTGATCTGCTGGGGAGGGGCAGGCATGAAAGGCGTGGGCGAATTCGCGAGCATGGGATCCGGCGGGAGCAAGTATCCCCCGACCTGCGAGACTCGGCCGTAACCAGACGCATGCGCGGCAAACCAACGCCTGCCGGTTTTTGAACCGAAGCCGCAACCCTCTTCGGTCAAGCGCCCCGGGCAAGCGCGGCGGCCTGCGGCAAGCCGACGCCGTTCGCCAGTGGATCGGCATGCCGGTGCACGAACCGCCATTCGGCCCCGTCGAGACGGAAGACCTGCGTGACGCGCAGCGCCCAATCCTGTTTTTGCAGCCCGCCCACCTCGGCACGCACCCGTTCGATCGTCACGAGCACGATGAGCGTGCTCGACTCGTAGGTCGCCACGACCTCTTCCTCGAAGGTACCGAACCTGAAGAACCCCGCCAGCGCCGCTTTGTGTTCGCTCGACAGGACGAAGCCGCGTGTCGGCGTTCCACCGAACGGCGACATGAGGGTGTAGTCAGGTGCGTGCGACATCAGATCGACATAGCCGTCGATGTCGCCGCGTACCAGCGCCGCGTTCGCTCGCGAGGCGCGCGCCATCAAGTGGCTGATGCTTTCGATGCCGACAGCGACGCCGCAGCGTCCACCTGCCCCTACCGGGGCGTGCGGGTTTGGATTCATGAAATGGCTTTCAGCAGGGGCAAGGGCATTGCCGATTGAACCGGGTCGACACGACGAGCGGCTTGCCGTTCGAGGCCGGGCGCCATGGTGCCCACAAGGTGCATCGCGGTATTGAACTTTTGCGACAGATGCCTGTCGCGATTCGACAAGACCACGCATCGGTTCCGCGAAAACAATTCGAACTCTTGCCACTTCCGCGCGCGCACCTACCCCATGATTCTTCAACTTGTATTGCGCACACTGAAGCGCGCCAGCCTCTGGTTTTGCCGCGGCTTGCAGGCCGGATGGCGCCGCTGGGTGACCGACGATGCGACCCGCTACCTGGCGCAGTCGGTCGACCACGTCGATCTGGCGTACCGCATGCGGCGCTGGAATGAAGTCGACCGCCATGACCGGATGCCGCTGCTCTGAACAAGCCGTCGCATTGATCGAAGAAGAGAGATCGTGGTCCCTGCCGTGATCGGGTCGCCCCGAGTTCCTTCTGTCACATCCATCTCCACCGGACAAGCAGCATGCCCACAGCCCTGAATGTCGAATCCGGCACCACAACTGCGCGCGGCGTCGCCGCCGCCAGCGTGCGCCGCCCGTATGTCGACGCGTTTCGTGGTCTGTTGATCGCGCACATGGCGCTCGATCACGCTTCACTCATGTTCAACGCCGGCCGCGCCAGCGAGGAACTGGCCGGTGCCGCGCCGCCGGTGTACGGCGACCTGTGGCAATTCCTGGCCCGATTCACCGGCGTTCCGGTCGCACCCGCCTTCTTTTTCATGGCCGGGTTCATGGTGGCGCTCACGAGCCTGGCGCGCGCGCGCCGCGGCGTGGCGCACAGCGAGGTGACGCAGCGGCTCGTCGTGCGCGGTCTGGTGCTGATCGCGGTCGACGCGCTGGTGATGGGCTTGCCACGCGCGGCGATGGGCTTTTACTCTTTCGCGGTGCTCAGTTCGATCGGCGCGGCGCTCATCATCCTGGCGCTGCTGCGCGACGCCCCGAGCAAGCTGCTGCTGCCGGCAGCGCTGGCGGTGCTGGCGCTGCACCCGATGCTCGATGTGTCGGCGCTGCCGGTCGCGCTGCGGGCGGTGCTGCACGAGCCGGTTCGAAGCGGCGGGTTTCGTTCGCTGTACCCGGTGATCCCGTGGTGCGCGATCATGGTCGTGGGCTTCGTCGTCGGCCGCGATGCGGCCACCCGCCAGCGGCCACTGCGTGTGTGGCTGCCGCTGGCGGGGCTGTGCCTGCTGCTGTTCTTGGTGATTCGCTGGGGTGGCGGTTATGGCAACGCCTACCCCGCTGCTGCCATCACCAGCCTGCCCTTCTGGTTTTTTGCCAAGTACCCGCCCGACCTGCCCTTCATCGCCTGGTCGCTTGCCGCCACATTCTTCGGCCTGGCTGCCGTGTGGTGGCTCACACGCCATGGCACACCGGCGCTGCTGCGCCCGTTCGTGGTCTTCGGCCGGGTGCCGTTCTTTTTTTATGTCGTGCACTTCTACGTGCTGGGTCTGGCCATGGCCGTGGTTCGCGCCAAGTTCGGCCTGCTGGAAACGGGCCTGATCTGGGCGCTGCTGCTCGCACTGATGGCCTGGCCCTGCGCCTGGTACCACGCCAGGAAGCGCGACCGGCCGAACCTGCTCACGCGCTACTTCTGAAGCGGCGGCGGGGCCGGCACCACATCACTGGCGCACGCGCAGCACCCGCACGTTGCCGGCCTCGCGCGCGGGCGCTGCCGCGGCGTCGCCCTGGCCCGCAGCGCGCGAAAGTTCGCGCAACTCGGCATGGTGTTCCCGCAACCATTGGCCCATGGTCTGCATGTGTGGCGCGAGCTTGCGCGCAGGCGCAGTCAAGCTGTATTCCACTCTGGGCGGCACTTCCGCGTAGACCCTGCGAACGACCAAGCCGTCTCGTTCGAGCTCACGCAACTGCAAGGTCAGCATGCGCTGCGTGACGGGCGCAATGGCACGCTGCAGTTCGTTGAATCGCAGCGTTCCGGCCTGCAGGCGCCAAAGAATCCGCGGCTTCCATTTGCCGCTGAGCACTTCGAGGGCCTGATCGACTGCACAGCGATTCGGGTCGAGCGGTTTGAGCATCGTCGTTCGGGGTCGGGCACAAGCGTGTGCGTAGCCCACATTGTCGTGCGTTCTTGTGGGCCCGCACGCAAAAGTCGACATTGGCAAGCCCATCAACCCCAGTTCTGGAATGCCAACATGAAGCTCTACTACGCCCCTGGCGCCTGCTCCCTCTCCGTGCACATCGCGCTGCGCGAAGTCGGGGCGGTTTTCGAACCCGTTCGCGTCGATCTGCGGACCCATCAGTTGCCCGACGGCAGCGACTACACCGCCATCGCAGCACGCGGTTACGTACCCCTGCTGACCTTGCCCGACGGCTCCCGCCACAGCGAGGCGGCCGCGTTGTTGCAGTACGTCGCCGATCTTGATCCGTCGCGCTCGCTGATCGGTGGCCATGACGCGCCGCGGCGCCTGGCTGTCATCGAGTGGTTGACTTTCATCAGCACCGAAATGCACAAGACCTTCGGCCCGCTCTGGAACCCGCAGACGGCGGAGTCGACCCGCGCCGCGGCCACACGCACGCTGGCCACGCGTTTCGCGGAATTGGAGCGCCACCTCACCGAGCACGAGCACCTGGCCGGCGACTACAGCGTTGCCGACGCCTACGCTTTCACGGTGCTCTCATGGGCAGCGTTGCTGGGCCAGTCGCTAGCGACCTACCCGGCGCTGCAGCGCTACCTCGGCCGCATCGCCGCGCGCCCGCAGGTGCAGGCGGCGCTTCTTGCCGAGGGGTTAACGAAGTAAGGCTCGTTGCGGGCCCGCTCACGTGCTCCGGCGTGGGCATCCGGTTCAGGCCAGCTCGGCGTTGATCGCGGCCAACGCCGCCGCGCCCGGGCACAGCTGCGCATCACCGAGCCGGTTCAGCGGCACGTCGACCGTGTTCAGGTGCGAATGCAGGTCGTCGGCATCGCCCTTCACGTACAACAGCCCGGTGAGGATCTCGCCGCGTGATTCGTGCGTGGCCAGGTGGCTCATCGCGGCGAGGCGGTCGCCGGCGTCGTAACCCGCCGCGAGCTTGCGCAGGCGCAGCACGCTGCCGTCGTGCTGCGTCACCTCGATCACTTCGCCGGGCGCGTACATCGCGGTGAAGGCGTCGCGCCGCGGCATGAAGTCGAGCCGGTTCACGGCTTCGTTGTGGGCGCGCACGTAGTCGTAGCTCTTGGTGCTGCCGGCGTGGTTGTTGAAGGCGACACAAGGGCTGATCACGTCGATCAGCGCCGCGCCGCGGTGCCGCATCGCGCCCTTGATCAGTGGCACGAGCTGTTCCTTGTCGCCCGAGAAACTGCGGGCCACATACGTGGCGCCGAGCTGCAACGCGAGCGCGGCGAGGTCGATCGCGGTGTCGGTGTTGAGCACGCCCTTCTTGCTCTTGCTGCCCTGGTCGGCGGTGGCCGAGAACTGGCCCTTCGTCAGGCCGTAGACGCCGTTGTTCTCGACGATGTAGGTCATGTTCACACCCCGCCGCATTGCGTGCGCGAACTGGCCCAGGCCGATGCTGGCGGAGTCGCCGTCGCCCGACACACCGAGGTACAGCAGTTCGCGGTTCGCCAGGTTCGCGCCGGTCGCGACCGAGGGCATGCGGCCGTGCACGGTGTTGAAGCCGTGCGAGTTGCCGAGAAAGTAGTCGGGCGTCTTCGACGAACAGCCGATGCCGGAGAGTTTGGCGACGAGGTGCGGCTCGATCTCGAGTTCCCAGCAGGCCTGCACGATCGCGGCGGATATCGAGTCGTGGCCGCAGCCGGCGCACAGCGTCGAGATCTTGCCTTCGTAGTCGCGCCGCGTCAGGCCGAGCTTGTTCGACGGCAGCGTCGGGTGGTGCAGTTTCGGCTTCGCCAGGTAGGTCATGCAGCCTGCCCCTTCTTCTTGATCGGCTCGACGTTGTGCGCGTGGATGTGCTTGGCGATCGCCGCGGTGATGAAACGCGCGGTGATCGGCGTGCCGTCGTAGTGCAGGATCGGCTGCAATCGGGCCGGGTCGATCTCCTGCTCGGTCGTCAGCAGCGTGCGCAGTTGTGCGTCGCGGTTCTGCTCGATCACGAACACGGTGTCGTGCGCGGCGATGAAGGCATCGACCGCTTCGCTGAACGGGAACGCGCGAATGCGCAGCGTGTCGACGTGAATGCCTTGCGCCTGCAACGTGTCGAAGGCCTCGTGCATCGCCGGGCTGGTCGAGCCGTAGTAGATCACGCCGAAGCGGGTGGGTTTGGCCGCCGCGCGTTTGACGGGCTGCGGCACCAGTTCCTTCGCGGTCTCGAACTTCTTCAGCAGCCGCTCGACGTTGTACATGTAGTCGGGCCCGGCCTCGGAGTAGCGCGCGTACGCATCGCGCGTGGTGCCGCGTGTGAAGTACGCGCCCTTCTTCTCGTGCGTGCCGGGGTAGGTGCGGTAGGGAATGCCGTCGCCGTCGACATCGAGGTATCGGCCGAAGTCCTTGCCGGCTTCGAGCTCGGCAGCGTTCATCACCTTGCCGCGGTCCATGCGTGTGGTGTCGTCCCACACCAGCGGTTCGCACAGGCGGTGATTCATGCCGATGTCGAGGTCGGTCATCAGGAACACCGGGGTCTGCAGGCGGTCGGCGAGGTCGAGGCTCTTCGCACCGAACTCGAAACACTCGTGCGGGTCTTCGGGGAACAGCAATACGTGCTTGGTGTCGCCGTGCGACGCGTAGGCGCAGCTCAGCACGTCGGCCTGCTGCGTGCGGGTCGGCATGCCGGTGCTCGGGCCGCCGCGCTGCACGTTGATGATCGTGACCGGGATCTCGGCGAAGTAGGCGAGGCCGATGAACTCGGTCATCAACGACACACCCGGCCCCGACGTGCAGGTGAACGCGCGCGCCCCGTTCCAGCCGGCGCCGGTGACGATGCCGATCGACGCGATCTCGTCTTCGGCCTGCACGATCGCGAACTTGTTCTTGCCCGTCGCCTTGTCGACGCGCAGCTTCGAGCAGTACTTCTGGAACGCCTCGGCCACCGATGACGACGGCGTGATCGGGTACCACGCACACACGGTCGCACCGCCGTACACGCAACCCAGCGCCGCCGCGGCATTGCCTTCCATGAAGATGCGCTTGCCCACGGCATCACGCCGTTCGACCTTCAGGCCGAGCGCGTCGTCGAAGTATTCGCGGCCGTGGTGCAGCCCCATCATGAAGGCGTCGAGGTTGGGCTGGATCAGCTTGGCCTTGCCCTTGTACTGCTCGCCGAGCAACGTGGCGATCACTTCGGGTTCGATGCCGAGCATGGCCGCGAGCACGCCGACGTAGACGATGTTCTTCAGCAGCTGGCGCTCGCGCGGGTCGGTGTAGCGCGTGGCGCACAGGTCGGTCAGCGGCACGCCGAGCACGTGGATGTCGTCGCGGAACGAACCGGCCGGCATCGGTTTCGAGCTGTCGTACATCAGGTAGCCGCCAGCCTCCAGCTCGGCCACGTCCTTGTCCCAGGTCTGCGGGTTCATCGCGACCATCAGGTCGACACCACCACGCCGCGCCTGGTAGCCGTGTTCGTTGACCCGCACCTCGTACCAGGTCGGCAGGCCCTGGATGTTGCTCGGGAAGATGTTGCGCGGGCTCACCGGCACGCCCATGCGCAGCAGGCTGCGCGCGAACAGCTCGTTGGCCGAGGCCGAGCCCGAGCCGTTGACGTTGGCGAACTTGACGACGAAGTCGTTGACCGATTCGATGCGCGGCTTCATGCGACCTTCCTCTTCTCGGCGCGCCGTTCGGGCCGGCAGCCGCGCCCGGCCTGCGTCACGTCGAGCATGAACTTCTGCATGTCCCAGGCTCCGGTCGGGCAACGCTCGGCGCACAGGCCGCAGTGCAGGCAAACGTCTTCGTCTTTCACCATCACACGCCCGGTCTTCAGGTCGCCCGACACGTACAAGGCCTGATCGGCGTGGCGCGCCGGCGCGCGCAGGCGGGTGCGCAGATCGGCCTCGTCGCCGTTCGTGGTGAAGCTGATGCAGTCGGTCGGGCAGATGTCGACACAGGCATCGCATTCGATGCACTGCCCGGTGTTGAACACCGTCTGCACGTCGCAGTTCAGGCAGCGCTGCGCTTCTTTCCAGGCCGTGGCCACGTCGAAGCCGAGTTCCACTTCGATCTTGATGTTGCGCAGCGACTTGTTCACGTCGTGCCACGGCACCTTGTGGCGCAGCTCGGGCGTCACGTCGTTGTCGTAGCTCCACTGGTGGATGCCCATCTTCTGCGACACCAGCGTCACGCCGGGCGCGGGGCGCTCGGCCACGTCTTCGCCGTGCAGGAACTTGTCGATCGAGATCGCGGCCGCATGGCCCTGCGCCACGGCCCAGATGATGTTCTTCGGGCCGAGCGCGGCATCACCGCCGAAGAACACGTTCGGCCGGCTCGACTGCAATGTGGTGGCGTCGAGCTGCGGCATGCCGTGGTCGTTGAAGGCGACGCCCGCGTCACGCTCGATCCACGGGAACGCGTTTTCCTGGCCGACGGCCACCAACACCTCGTCGCATTCGAACACCTGCTCGGGCTCGCCGGTCGAGACGAGCTGGCGCTTGCCGCTGGCATCACGCACCGCGCGCACCTTGTCGAACGACATGCCGACCAGCTTGCCGCCTTCGTGCAGGAAGGCCTTCGGCACCAGGCAGTCGAGGATCGGAATGCCTTCGTGCGCCGCGTCTTCCTTTTCCCACGGCGAGGCTTTCATCTCGGCTTCGGGCGAGCGCACGATCACCTTCACGTCGTCGCCACCGAGTCGCCGGGCACTGCGGCAGCAGTCCATCGCCGTGTTGCCACCGCCGAGCACGATCACACGCTGGCCGATCTTCGAGATGTGGCCGAACGAGACCGACGAGAGCCAGTCGATGCCGATGTGGATGTGCGAAGCGGCCTCGCTGCGGCCGGGGATCGCGAGGTCACGCCCGCGGGGTGCGCCCGAGCCGACGAAGACCGCATCCCAGCCTTCGGCCAGCAGCGCTTTCATCGAATCGATGCGCGTGCCGGCGCGGAACTCGACACCGAGCTTCAGCACGTAGCCGGTTTCTTCGTCGATCACTTCTTCGGGCAGGCGAAAGCGCGGGATCTGCGAGCGGATCATGCCGCCGGCTTTGGCTTCGCCGTCGAACACCGTGACCGAATAACCCAGCGGCGCCAGATCACGCGCGACGGTGAGCGCGGCCGGCCCGGCGCCGACACACGCGATGCGCTTGCCGTTCTTCGCCGCCACCATGCTGGGCAGCTGGTCGGTGATGTCGTCCTTGAAGTCGGCCGCCACGCGCTTGAGCCGGCAGATCGCCACCGGCTCGGGCGTGGCTGCCTGCGCTTCTTCGACACGGCCGCGCCGGCAGGCCGGCTCGCAGGGCCGGTCGCAGGTGCGGCCGAGGATGCCGGGGAACACGTTCGAGGCCCAGTTCACCATGTAGGCATCGGTGTAGCGGCCCGCCGCGATCAGGCGGATGTATTCGGGAACGGGCGTGTGGGCCGGGCAGGCCCATTGGCAATCGACCACCTTGTGAAAGTAGTCGGGGTGCTGGATGTCGGTGGCTTGCAACGAGTCCTGTTCCGCGCGGGGCAGGGTCACTGCGGCGCGCTGCTGCGCTTGTGCGGTCCTTCGATGCTAGGCCTGGCAAGGGGCACTGTCAGCCCGGGTTTGCGCCAGTGCCTCAACCGAGCGCGTCGGCCCAGATCGTGCGCGCCCAGTTCCAGGCGTAGCTGCCCTCCAGCTCGTTCGGTGCCGGCGAGAGCCCACCCGAGCCGGCCACGGTCCGGTAAGTTTTCTCCGCCGCCACGTACTCGTGCACGCTGGCGACGTGGATCACGCGCTTGTCGTCGACGAAGCTGTAGCAGGTGTTCGACAGCATGGGTGCGGGGTTCACTTCCCAGCCGTTCAGCTCGGCCACGATCGCCGCGGCCACCACCTTGGCGTGGCTGCTCGCCATGTGGCCACTCTTGGGCATCAGCGGGGCGACCTGGATCGCGTCGCCGATCACGTGGATGTGCTTGTGCACCGTCGACTCGAAGTTCAGAAAGTTCACGCCGCACCAGCGGGCGTTGGAATTGGCCAGGCCGGTCTGCACCGCGATCTGCCCGGCGCGCATCGGCGCCAACACGTTCAGCACATCGGCACGAACCTTGTCGTGCACCTCGAACATCACGGTGTTGCTCGCCCCATCGACGCCCGTGGCCTTGTGCTGCGGCCGGTATTCGACGATGCCCTTGTACTGCTCTGCCCAGACTTTTTTGAAGAGCGCGCCCTTGCTCGTCACGTCTTCGTTGGCGTCGAGGATCAGCACTTTCGACTTCGGCTTCGTGGCCTTCAGGTACCCGGCCACCACGCTCGCGCGCTCGTAAGGCCCCGGCGGGCAGCGGTACGGTGCTTCCGGGATCACGATCGCGAACAAGCCGCCGTCGGGCATGGCTTCGAGCTGGCGCCGCAGCGCCACGGTCTCGGCGCCCGCCTTCCAGGCCTGCAACACACGGCCTTGTGCGCTGGCGTCTTTCAGCCCGGCGACGCGGTCCCACATCATCTCGATGCCCGGCGAGAGCACCAGCTTGTCGTAGCCGATGCTGGCGCCCGACGCGAGCACGGCCACGCGCTTGACCGGGTCGATGCTGGCGACCATGTCCTTCACCACGGTCACACCGTGCTGTTGGGTCAGCGATGAGTACGGCACGGTCAGCTCGGCGACGAGCCGGGTGCCGCCAAGCACCAGGTTCGACATCGGGCACGAGACAAAAGCCGATTCGGGTTCGACCAGCACCACGTCGATCTTCCCGCCGGACAAGAAGCGCACGTACTTCGCAGCGGTGGCGCCGCCGAAGCCGCCGCCCACCACCAGCACGCGCGCCCTGTCGGGCGTGCCGATCATGTTGGCCGCACAGCCCGTCAGGGCCAGTGCGCCGGCAGCACCGGCGGCTTTGATCAGGTCGCGTCGTTGCAGTCTCATCGTGGGCCTTCCGTTTTCTGCGCCGAAAAGTAGCTTGCCAGCTGTTCGATCTGCGCCTCGCTGTAACCCTTGGCGATTTGATGCATCACGGTTGCGGTGCGGGTGCCGTTCTTGAAGGCCTTCATCTGCTCGGCGAGGTAGCCTGCGGGCAGCCCGGCCAGGCCGGGCACCACGGCACCTGGCAGCGCGCGGCCGGCCGTGCCGTGGCATTGTGCGCAGGTGGCGGCCAGGCTGCTGGCGCGCAGCGCCTGCGGGTCGTTGCCTTGGGCTTGCACACCGCAGGCGGTGAGCAGCAGCAGGAGTCGGGGAATCCAGATCGTTTTCATCAGCGGCGCTCTTTCAGGGGTTCGATGGCTTCGACAAAGTGTTTGGCCAGCGCCGGTGGCAACGGCGAATCGAGCAAAGTGCAACTCAGGCGCAGCGCGTCGGCTGCGCCATTGCCGAGACGGCGGTGCACGCTGTGCGCCACGGCCGCGTCGAACCAGCCACGCACCAGCACCGGCCTTTGCATCCACGCCAGCACCTGCAATTCTTGCAGGGCCGTGACCAGCGCGTCGGCGTCGGGCGGTTGGCAGGGGGGCACGCTCTCGCTGGCTTGCCACGGCGCCATCACGCTGTCGTACCAGGCCGGCCCGGCGCTCGGGGTGCTGGCGTCGGTCGTTTCGGTGGGCACCATGCGCGACAGAAACGCGCTGTAGCTGGCGATGGCCTGCAGCGTGTCGCCGGCGAGTTGCGACATCTCGACACTGGCCGCGCTCTTGACCTTGACCGCCGCGTTGCCACCGAGCCGCTGGCGCATCGCGAGCCAGTGCAGCCTGTCGATCGGCCGCACCGAACCACGGGCCTGCATGACCCGGCGGCTTGCTTCGAGCAGGGCCTGCCGTGCCGGCAAGGGCTGGCGCCGCATGCGCGAGAGCAGCAGCTCGAACCACGGCAGACGGGCGTTGCCATGCAGGTGGCTGGCGTGTTCGAGCAAGGCTTGACAGGCGGGTGCGGCGTCGGCCTCGGTGGCCCAGATGCGTGCGGCGCGCCGGCTGCCGGCCGGCAGCATCAGTGCCAGCAGGGCGGCGTGGAGTTCGAGCGCACCATTGACGCGGCCCAGCGCAACGGCCGCGGCGTCGTGCTGCGCGCGCTGTTGCTCGGCGCTGGCTTCTGCGGTGTGCGGCGTGTCATCCATCGGCGGGAATCCCCTTCACAAGGTGCCCGCGGCCTTGAAGCCGAACAGGCTGACGATCAGAGCGGTCGGGAACTGCTTCACGGCGTGGTTGTACTCCAGCACCGCGTCGTTGAACTGGTTCCGGGCGAACGCCAGGGTGGTGTCGGTCGCGGTGATGCGGGCGACCAGTTCCTGGGCGTCGGCGCTCGCTGGCGACGGTGTGGCCAGGCGCGCACGCGCTTCGTTCAGGATCTCTTCGGCCAGCCGCAAACTCGCAATGGCGCCGGTCGACCCCGGCCGCAACCGGGCGTGCGAACACGCGGCTTCGGCCTGTTGGCAAGCTGCGTTCAGCGCGTCGAGCGCCGCCCCGCCGTCACCGAGCAGCGGCCCGAGCGCTTCCAGCTGTTCGTGCAGCAAGGCATGGCGCAGTCTGAACTGCTCATCGACCGGCGCGAACTGGCGCACGATGGCGCTGCGCAGACCGACGAGCCGGTTGTAGGCGCCCACAATCCAGAACAGCAGCGCGGCGCCGATCACCCAGCAGACGATCTGGAAGCTGCTCAAGGGGGTTCAGCGGCCCGCGCCCGGGTCGACGTTGGTGTCGGCAAAGGGCGTGAACGCGCTCTCGCTGTCGAGGTCGGTGTCGCGGCTGTCGGTCGCCACACCCATGCCGCCGTCCAACCACGTGTCGTAGCCGTTGCGGCGCAGGTCGCAGGCCGGGCACATGCCGCAGCCGTAGCCCCAGGCGTGGCGCTGGCGCCGGTCGCCGAGGTAGCAGGTGTGCGTGTGTTCGACCACCAGTTCGATCAGCGGCTCGCCGCCGAGCTGCTCGGCCAGGGCCCAGGTCTGCGCCTTGTCGAGCCACATCAGCGGGGTGTCGATCGTCATCGGCGCATCGAGGCCGAGGCTGATCGCGACCTGCAGCGCCTTCAGCGTGTTGTCGCGGCAGTCGGGGTAGCCGGAAAAGTCGGTCTCGCACATGCCGCCCACCATCACGCTGAGCGAGCGCCGGTGCGCGATCACGGCCGCGAAGTTGAAGAACAGCAGGTTGCGCCCCGGCACGAAGGTGTTGGGCAGGCCGCCG
>Ga0073915_10000011_pt1 | contig 22807 bp, 24 predicted proteins | sample GWRWT2_30Apr14_FD_71480 | JGI IMG/M metagenome (GOLD analysis project Ga0073915, IMG submission 71480) | Sand microcosm microbial communities from a hyporheic zone in Columbia River, Washington, USA - GW-RW T2_30-Apr-14 | ecosystem: Engineered > Artificial ecosystem > Sand microcosm >... | reverse complement strand
CCGTGGCCACAACCTGATGGGCTCGGGGCGTTCCATCGCGGTGCAGAACTTCAATGAGCAGGCGGCCATCCTGGTGATGGGGGGGCTGTACAGCGGTTTGACCCGGTCCGGCCTGTCTGCCTATGGCGCCATCACGGCGTTTGGCTTGGTGGTGGCGGCGTCCATGCTGGGCATCTGGTTCTGGCACCGCAGCAACACCATTCACCACCGTGACGAGGTCGAGCGCCTGCTGGCCGTGGCCCGCAGCGATTGCCACTGAGTCACCACTGAGTCACCACTGCTCACACATCGGCAACATAGCTTTACGAAAGCCTGTCATCGGCGGCCGTAAGCTGGCCGTTGTAGAGACATGACGGAGAACGTGCTGCTTGTTCATCCAGGGCCAGCCGTCATGACAAGGAGAAACAGCATGAATGCTCGCCAACTATTTTCTCGACCCAAAGCGCTGGTCGCCACTGCCTTGTTGGCTGTGACCGGTGTGGCCAACGCAGGCGGCGTGTCCTGGGTGGTGGGGGTGAATGCGCCCCTCATCCCCGGGCCGGGCCATGTGAATGCCGTGGTGTCGAATGGCGGGGGTTACCACTACCCGCCTCAGCCGGTGTATGTGCAACCCCGCCGCATGATGGTGGTTCCGCAGCCCTATTACGGTGTGCAGCCGGTGGTCTACCAAGCGCCGCCGCCCGCTTTCCGGCCGCACCGTGGCTGGGGTCGACATTGGCATCGCCATGGTCGTGCCGAAGCCTACGCCAACGGCTATCGCCAAGGCTATGAGCGCGGCTACGACCGGGGCAATGACTACGACGATCGCCGTGGCGGCGATTGGGGCCACCGAGACCGTTGATCGATCTCGGCGGGGCTGGCTTGGCGGTCAGCGGCGTCGGCTGCTGCTGCCCCCCAGCAGTGATCCGAGTACACCGCGGATGATTTCGCGGCCGACCGATGAGCCGATGGTTCGCGCGGCCGACTTGGCCACGGTTTCCAACACGGAATCCTTGCGCCCGCTGCCCCTGAGCAGTCCGCCGGCCAGGTCGCCCAGCCAGGAGCCCCCGGCATCGGGCGCGGGCTGGCTGGTCGGGGTTTTGCCCTTGCCGCGCACGGCCGCTTCCGCTTCCTCACGCATTGAGCTGGGTTGTTCGGCCTGCTCACGGGTGGGCGCGCTGGAGGCCCGGCCTTTGAGCTTCTCGTAGGCCGAATCCCGGTCAACCACCTTTTCGTACACGCCGGCCACCAGCGAGGTGCTCAGCAGTGTCTTGCGCTGTTCGGGCGTGATCGGGCCGATCTGGCTGCCGGGCGGTAGCACGAACACACGTTGGGTGATGCCCGGGCGGCCCTTGTCGTCCAGGCAACTGATCAAGGCTTCGCCCACCGCCAGTTCGGTGATGGCCGTGGCGATGTCCAGGCCAGGGTTGGCGCGCATGGTTTCGGCGGCCGATTTGACCGCCTTCTGGTCGCGCGGCGTGAAGGCCCGCAGGGCATGCTGCACACGGTTGCCCAACTGGCCCAACACCGTTTCAGGCACGTCCAGCGGATTTTGGGTGACGAAATAAACGCCCACGCCTTTGGAGCGCACCAGGCGCACCACCAGCTCGATGCGCTCGATCAAAGCCTTGGGCGCGTCGGTGAACAGCAAATGGGCTTCGTCGAAGAAAAACACTAACTTCGGCTTGTCCAGGTCGCCCACCTCCGGCAGCGATTCAAACAACTCAGACAGCATCCACAGCAGGAAGGTCGCGTACAAACGTGGCGCGTTCATCAGCTTGTCGGCGGCGAGGATGTTGATCACGCCATGGCCATCGACCGTCTGCATGAAGTCGTGGATGTCGAGCATGGGCTCGCCGAAGAACTGGTCGCCGCCTTGCTCTTCCACCTGCATCAGGCCGCGCTGGATGGCACCCACACTGGCCGGGCTGACGTTGCCGTATTCGGTGGTGAAGGTGCTGGCGTTGTCGCCCACATGTTGCAGCATGGCCCGCAGGTCTTTCAGATCCAGCAGCAGCAAGCCGTTGTCGTCTGCGATCTTGAAGACCAGTTGCAGCACGCCTTGCTGGGTGTCGTTCAGGTTCAGCATGCGCGACAGCAGCAGCGGGCCCATGTCGGACACGGTGGCGCGCACCGGGTGGCCTTGCGCGCCGAACACATCCCACAGGGCCGTGGGGCAGGCCAGGGCGGCGGGGGGCTCGATGCCGCGTTCTTTCAGGATGGCCGCCAGCTTGGGGCTGAGGGTGCCCGCCTGCGAGATGCCGGTCAGGTCACCCTTGATGTCGGCCATGAACACCGGCACGCCCAGTTTCGAGAAATTTTCGGCCAGGTTTTGCAGCGTGATGGTCTTGCCAGTGCCCGTGGCGCCCGTGATCAGGCCGTGCCGATTGGCCAGTTCCGGCAGCAGGTGGCACTCGGTCTCGCCGTGGCGGGCAATCAGAATTGGGTCGGCCATGAACGGGGCTCCTGAGGGCAAAGGTAAAATTCGGGAAATCACGAGATCCCAGTATCTCTGCAAATCATGTTCGCGCCCCCTCCCAATGTGGTGCGCGACGCGCCGTTTTGCGGCGAAAAACAGTTTGGAGCACACACACCATGGCTGGACATTCCAAATGGGCCAACATCCAGCACCGCAAGGGCCGCCAGGATGAGAAACGAGGCAAGGTCTGGACCCGAGTCATCCGGGAAATCATCGTCGCGGCCCGCCTGGGCGGGGCTGACCTGGACGTCAACCCACGCCTGCGCCTGGCCATTGAAAAGGCCAAGGCGGCCAACATGCCCGCCGACACCATCAAGCGCAACGTCGACAAAGCCACCGGCAACCTCGAAGGCGTGCACTACGAAGAAGTGCGCTACGAGGGCTACGGCATCGGCGGCGCAGCCGTCATCATCGACTGCATGACCGACAACCGCGTGCGCACCGTGGCCGAGGTCAGGCACATTTTTAGCAAGTACGGTGGCAACCTGGGCACGGAAGGTTCGGTCGCGTTCCAGTTCAAGCACTGCGGCCAGATCATCTTTGCCCCGGGCACGAACGAGGACAAGGTCATGGAGGTGGCGCTGGAGGCGGGTGCCGACGACGTGATCACCCACGACGATGGATCGATCGAAGTGCTGACACCGCCGCTGGCGTTCGAAGCCATCAAGGCGGCCTTGACGAACGTGGGATTGACCCCCGAGGTGGCCGAAGTGACGATGCGCGCTGAAAACACGGTTGAATTGACCGGCGACGATGCCGCCCGCCAGCAAAAATTGCTGGACATGCTGGAAGACCTGGACGATGCCCAGGATGTGTTCCACAACGCTGAATTGAACTGAAGAATCGACGGACTGTATGAATATTCTTGTGATCGGCTCGGGTGGACGCGAACATGCCCTGGCCTGGAAACTCGCCCAATCGCCCAAGGCCCAGAAGGTCTACGTGGCCCCGGGCAATGGCGGCACGGCCCGCAGTCCGCACCTGGTCAACATCGACATCACCGACGTCAAGGCCCTGGCCGACTTCGCTGAAACCGAAAAGATCAACCTGACGGTCGTGGGCCCCGAGGCCCCGCTGGCGGCTGGCGTGGTGGACGAGTTCCGCGCGCGTGGCCTGCGCATTTTCGGCCCCACCAAGGCGGCCGCGCAGTTGGAAAGCTCCAAGGCCTTTGCCAAGGACTTCATGAAGCGCCACGGCATCCCCACGGCCTTCTACGAAACCTTCACCGATGCCGTGGCTGCCCACGCCTACGTGGACAAGCATGGCGCGCCCATCGTCATCAAGGCCGATGGCCTGGCGGCGGGCAAGGGCGTGGTGGTGGCCATGACCCTGGCCGAGGCGCATGAAGCCGTCGATTGGATGCTGCTGGACAACAAGCTGGGCGTGACGCACAACGCTGGCGCGGATGGGCAGGCTGTGCCGCGCGTGGTGATCGAAGAATTTTTGCAAGGCGAAGAAGCCAGCTTCATCGTGCTGTCCGACGGCAAGAACGTGACCGTGCTGGCCACCAGCCAGGACCACAAGCGCTTGCTGGACGCCGACGAAGGCCCCAACACCGGCGGCATGGGCGCTTACTCGCCCGCCCCCGTGGTCACGCCCAATGTGCACGCCAAGGCCATGCAGGAGATCATCTTGCCGACGCTGGCCGGCATGGGCAAGGACGGGATCCCCTTCACCGGCTTTTTGTACGCTGGCCTGATGATCGACGCGCAAGGCAACCCCAAGACGCTGGAGTTCAACTGCCGAATGGGTGACCCTGAAACCCAGCCGATCATGATGCGTTTGAAGAGCGACCTGGTGGACGTGTTCTTCAGCGCCACCGATGGCACGCTGGACCAGGTCGAGTTGCAATGGGACCGCCGTTTCGCACTGGGCGTGGTCGTGGCTGCGGGCGGTTATCCGCTCAACCCGAAGAAGGGCGACGTCATCACAGGCTTGCCGGCGGATGCTGACGATGCCATGGTCTTCCATGCCGGCACGCAGGTGGTCGATGGCAAGGTGGTGACCAATGGTGGCCGCGTCTTGTGCGTGACCGCCTTGGGCGACTCGGCCAAGCTGGCGCAGCAACGTGCCTACGAATATTTGCTGGGCATCCAGTTCGATGGCATGCAGTTCCGCCGCGACATTGGCTGGCGCGCCATCAACAAACCCCGCTGAGCCCATGATGGACACCGCAGCTGTACGCCAATATTTGCTGGGACTGCAAGACCGCATCGTCGCGGCCTTCGAGGCCGAAGACGGCACGCCTTTCAAGCAGGATGCCTGGGTGCGAGAGCCCGGCGAACGCCTGCAAGGGGATGGTTGTTCGCGCGTGATCGAAGAAGGCCTGGTACTGGAGCGTGGCGGCTGCAATTTCTCGCACGTCAAAGGCCCGCAACTGCCGCCTTCGGCCACCCAGCACCGGCCTGAATTGGCGGGCTGCCCCTTCGAAGCCATGGGCGTGTCCTTGGTCTTCCACCCCCGCAATCCCTACGCGCCCACGGTGCACATGAATGTGCGCATGCTGGCCGCGCACAAGCCCTTGCCTGACGGTGGCACCGAGGTCGTGGCCTGGTTCGGCGGTGGCATGGACCTCACGCCCTACTACGGCTTCGAGGAAGACGCCCAGCACTTTCACCGCACTTGCAAGGACGCGCTGCTGCCCTTCGGCGACGACAAGCACCCGCGCTTCAAGAAGTGGTGCGACGAGTATTTCTTCCTCAAGCACCGCAACGAAGCACGCGGCGTCGGAGGCATCTTCTACGACGACTTCTCGGAGCTGGGTTTCGAGCAAGGCTTCGCCATGACCCGCTCGGTCGGCGATGCCTTTGTCGCATCCTACCTGCCGATCCTCAAGCGTCGCCGCGACATGCCCTTTGGCGAGGTCGAGCGCGATTTCCAGGCCTTCCGCCGTGGCCGCTACGTCGAGTTCAACCTGGTGTGGGACCGGGGCACTTTGTTCGGCCTGCAGTCGGGTGGGCGCACCGAAAGCATCCTGATGTCGATGCCGCCCATCGTGAAGTGGCGCTACGACTGGCACCCGCAGCCCGGCACGCCCGAGGCTCGCCTGTACTCCGATTTTTTGCCCCCGCGTGACTGGATCTGATCCTTTGACGCTGCCACCAACAGGCACCAGCGACCGAAGAATCGGCCTGTTCGGCGGCAGCTTCGACCCGGTCCACCAGGCGCATTTGGCCCTGGCGCAGACCGCGCTGACCCATTTGCAACTTGACGAAATCCGCTGGATCCCTGTCGGCCAGCCTTGGCAAAAAGCGCGTCAGTTGATGTCTGCTGAGCACCGCGTGGCCATGGTCCGGCTGGCCACCGAGCGCGAGCCACGCTTCGTCGTTGACACCCTGGAAACCGACCGCGCCGGTCCGTCGTACACTCTCGACACCGTTCGGGCCCTGCAAAACACCGAATCTTTGACCAATTCCAACCTGGCTGAGCGCTGGTTTTTGATCATTGGCCAGGACCAATATGCCAATCTGCACACCTGGCATGGCTGGCCCGAACTGACCCAGCGCGTGACTTTGGCCGTCGCCAGCCGGGCGGGGCAAGCACCCCAACCGGCGCCTGAACTGGCCTCGCATCCTCACCACATGGTGGTGTTGCCGATGCCCGCGATGGCCGTTTCTTCCTCCAGCATCCGGGCTCGCCTGGCCCAAGGTGATGCTGCCAAAACCCTCGTGCCTGCCATGGTGTCAAACGCCGTGGCGCGCTATATTGAACAACATCAACTCTACGCCGCTGGCACCCCCCGCTGAATGGACATCCGTAAACTGCAACGCGCCATCGTCGATGGCCTCGAAGACGTCAAGGGCCAAGACATCGTCGTCTTCAACACCGAGCACCTCTCGGCCCTGTTCGAGCGGGTGATCGTCGCGTCGGGCACGTCCAACCGGCAGACCAAGGCGCTGGCCGCCAGCGTGCGCAAGTCAGTCAGGGCCGCTGGCTTTGACGTCATGCGCACCGAGGGCGAAGACAACGGCGAGTGGATCATCGTGGACTGCGCCGCCGCGGTGGTGCACCTGATGCAGCCCGCCATCCGCCAGTACTACCTGCTGGAAGAGATCTGGGGCGAAAAGCCCATCAAGATCAAGCTCAACGACGTGGTCACCCGCCTGGTCAAGGCCTCCGAGCCCATGGACGACGAAGATGCCGCGCCCAAGAAGGCGTCTGGCAAGAAGTCGGTCGCGGGCAAGCTGGACGCGCCGGTCCGGAAAGTGGCGGCCAAGAAGGTCGTGGCGAAAAAGGCCGTGGCCAAGACCCCGGCCGAGCGCTCCACCTCCAACCGCGTGCCGGTGGCGGTCAAAAAGATTGCCGCCAAGAAGGCCGCCGCCAAAAAGGTGGCTGCAGCGATCCCCGTGGTGCCCAAGACCGTGGTGGTCAACAAGTTCGCCGTGAAAAAAGTCGCTGGCAAGAAAGTGGCGGCTAAAAAGGTCGCCGCCAAGAAGGCGCCGGTCCGCAAGATGGTGGCTGCCAAGAAAGTGGCCCGCAAGGCTTCATGAAGCTGACGGTGGTGGCCATTGGCCAACGCCAGCCTGCCTGGGCGGAAACCGCCTGCGAGGACTACCTCAAGCGCTTTCCTGCTGATTGGAAAGTCGAGGTCAAGGCCCTCAAGGCCGAGCCTCGTGAAGGCGGCAAGTCGGTGCCCGCCATCATGCAGGCCGAAGCCGCCCGCATTGAAGCGGCTTTGGGCCGCGATGTGCGCCGAGTCATCTTGGACGAACGCGGCAGTCGCCTGACCAGCGTGGAGTTGGCCCAACGGGCCGAAGCCTGGCTCAACGATGGCCGCGACGTGGCCTTCGTGATCGGTGGGGCCGATGGCATCGACCCCGCCCTCAAAAAAACCGCCGACGAAACCCTGCGTTTGTCTGACCTGACCTTGCCGCACGCGCTGGCCCGGGTGCTGTTGCTGGAACAGCTCTACCGCGTCTGGTCATTGCGCAACAACCACCCCTATCACCGTGCCTGAGTTGGAAGCCCCGTTCATCTACCTGGCCTCCCAAAGCCCGCGCCGGCGCCAGTTGCTGGGCCAGATCGGCGTGCGACACGAGTTGCTGTTGCCCGATCCACACGAAGACGCCGAGGCCCTGGAGGCCGAGCGCGCAGGCGAATCGCCCGAAGACTATGTGCAACGTGTGACGCTGGCCAAGTGGGAAGCCGCGCGCCTGCGCCTGACCAACCGACAGGCCTCTCAAGGTGTGCCAACGGCGCCGGTGCTGTGCGCCGATACCACCGTGGCGATCGGGCCTGACATCCTGGCCAAACCCGCAGACCAGGCCGACGCGGCCCGCATGCTGGCGCGTCTGTCCGGCCGCACCCACCGGGTCTTGACCGCGGTGGTGGTGGACGGCAGCCTGCTGCTCAGCACCTCGCATGTGACCTGGCGCACCGTCAGCACCGACGAAATCGACCGCTACGTGGCCAGCGGCGAGCCCATGGGCAAGGCCGGCGCCTATGCCATCCAGAGCCAGGCCGCCGCCTGGATGCAGAAGATCGAGGGCAGCTACAGTGGCATCATGGGCCTGCCCTTGTATGAAACCGCCGAATTGCTCAGGCCCCTGGGCTGGCGGTTTTGACCAACCTGCATGACCACTGAACACCCTCCCGTGACCCGGCCCGTGGCTTTGCTTGTTGGCGCGACCGGCCTGGTCGGCCAGCAATGCCTGCGCTTGTTGACGCAAGACCCTGCCGTGGGCACCGTGCGCCTCCTGGTGCGCCGTCCCATGGCCGTGGACTCGCCCAAGGTGCAGGTCTGCGTGGCCGACTTTGACCGCCTGGAAGCCCACGCCGATTGGCTGGCGGCCGACTGGGTGTTCTGCGCTTTGGGCACCACCATCGCCAAGGCCGGCTCGCGCGCCGCTTTTCGTCAGGTGGATTTTGACTACCCGCTGCAGGTGGCGCAGTTGGCCAAGGCGCAAGGTGCCCAGCGCTTCCTGCTGGTCAGCGCCACGGGGGCCGACGCCCGATCCAAGGTGTTCTACAGCCGGGTCAAGGGCGAGCTGGAAGAGGCCATTGCCGACATCGGTTTTGAGTCGGTCACTTTCGCGCGGCCTTCCTTGCTGGCGGGTGACCGAGACGAAGTGCGCATCGCCGAACGCATCGGCCTGAAATTCGGCTGGTTGCTGCCCGAGCGGTACCGCCCCGTGCAGGCCAGCCAGGTCGCGCAGGGCCTGGTCAATGCTGCCAAATCGGCCCGTCCTGGCGTGCATGGCTTGAGCAACATTGAACTGAGGCGCCTGAGCTGACTCTACCCATGAACAATCAGGAAATCAGATGGCCCACTCACACGATATTCTGATCAACTGGACCCCGCAGGAGACCCGCGTCGCCGTGGTTGAAAATGGCGCGGTTCAGGAACTGCACGTCGAGCGCACGCTGGAGCGCGGCCTGGTCGGCAACGTCTACGCGGGCCGTGTAGCGCGCGTGCTGCCCGGCATGCAATCGGCCTTCATTGACATCGGCCTGGAGCGCGCTGCGTTTTTGCACGTGGCTGACCTGCACCGCGAAGATCCCAGCCAGCGCGGCAGCGTGCGGTCGCCCGACAACGCCACGCCCATTGAAAAGCGCCTGCACGAAGGCCAGACCCTGATGGTGCAGGTCATCAAGGACCCGATCGGCACCAAAGGCGCGCGCCTGTCTTCGCAGATCAGCATTGCGGGCCGCTTGCTGGTGTTCCTGCCGCAAGACGACCACATCGGCATCTCGCAAAAGATTGGTTCGCCCGAGTTGCGTGATCAATTGCGCGCCCGCATGCTGCAGCTGCTGGGCGAGGCCGAAAGCAAGGAAGGGCGCACGCGCTCGGGCGGCTTCATCTTGCGCACCAACGCCGAAGACGCGACCAACGAAGAGCTGGGCGCTGACATCGCCTATCTGCGCAAAACCTGGGCCACGATCCGCGAGCAAGGCCTCAAGGCCGCGCCCGGCTCGCTGCTGCACCAAGATTTGAATCTTGCCCAACGCGTGCTGCGCGACCTGGTCATCGACGAGACGGTCAACATCCGCATCGACTCGCTGATCCAGTTCGATGCCCTGCGTGCTTTTGGCGCCGAGTTCACCCCCACGTCAGTCGAGAAGCTGCAGCACTACAAGGGCGAGCGGCCCATCTTCGATCTGTACAACATCGACCAGGAAATCGAAAAAGCCCTGGCGCGGCGGGTTGACCTCAAGTCAGGCGGCTACCTGATCATCGACCAGACCGAAGCCTTGACCACCATCGACGTCAACACCGGCGGCTACGTGGGCGCGCGCAATTTCGACGACACCATCTTCAAGACCAACCTGGAGGCCGCGCAGGCCATCGCGCGGCAACTGCGCCTGCGCAACCTGGGTGGCATCATCATCGTCGACTTCATCGACATGCTGCGCGAGGACCACCGCGACAATGTGCTGGCCGAATTCCGCAAGCAGATGAGCCGCGACCGCACCAAGCTCACCATCAGTGGCTTTTCGCCGCTGGGCCTGGTCGAGATGACGCGCAAACGCACGCGTGAATCGCTGGCCCACATGCTCTGCCAGCCTTGCCCCACGTGCGAAGGACGCGGCCAGGTCAAGACGCCGCGCACGGTCTGCTACAACATCCTGCGCGAGATCCTGCGTGAGGCGCGCCAGTTCAACCCGCGCGAATTCCGCGTGGTGGCGAGTGCTGCGGTGGTGGAAATGCTGCTCGACGAGGAAAGCCAGCACCTGGCCGGTTTGATCGATTTCATCGGCAAGCCGATCTCTTTGCAGACCGAACCCTGGGTGTCGCCCGAGCAGTACGACATCGTCCTGCTGTGAGAACCCCGGTGATGCGCTTTACATGACTTTGCAAGAGGCAACACCTTGCGCGGCGGTGGTGCATGGCACACGCGGCACAATCGACACTTCACATTGATGAATCCCCTTGTAGACACGATGCTTGAACACCCGATCACTTCTGCCGAGCCCGCGCTGGACACCGCCCGCCGTGGGCAACTGAAGACCCTGGCGCTGTGCGGTGCCATGGCGGCCGCAGGCCTGTGGTCCAGCAGCCCGGCCTGGGCTCAGTTCCGGGTCGAGATCGCGGGCGTGGGCGCCACGCAGATTCCGGTGGCCATCGGGCGCTTCAAGGGCGAAGAGAGTGTGCCCCAGCCCATCGCCAGCATCGTGATCGCCGACCTGCAGCGCTGCGGCTTGTTCAAAACGCTGGACGCCTCGGCCGACAAGCTGGACGAGACCTCGCGCCCGGTGCTGACCGACTGGCGCGGCAAAGGCGCCGATGCCTTGTTGGCTGGCTCCATCATGCCTTTGGCCGATGGCCGCTTCGACATCCGCTATCGCTTGTGGGATGCCGCCAGGAACAAGGATCTGGGCGTGCAGAGCCTGGTCGTGCCCGCCGCTGACCTGCGCCTGGCCGCCCACCGCATCGCCGACGACATTTATGAAAAGCTGACCGGCGACAAGGGCGCCTTCGCCACGCGCATTGCCTACGTGGCCAAGACCGGCCGCCGTTATGTGCTGTGGGTGGCCGACTCCGATGGCAAGGGCGAGCGCGATGCCCTGACCAGCAACGAGCCCATCATCTCGCCGGCCTGGTCGCCCGATGGTGGCAAGCTGGCCTACGTGTCGTTTGAAGGTGGCAAGGCCAAGGTCATGTCGCAAGAGTTGAGCACCGGCCGACGCCGCGTGCTGGCCAGCTTCAAAGGCACCAACAGCGCGCCGGCCTGGGCACCTGATGGCAAGCAGATGGCGGTCACGCTCAGCCGTGATGGTGGCTCGCAGTTGTTCGTGATGGGCATCGACGGGGACAACGTCCGGCGCCTGACGCAAAGTGGTGGCATCGACACCGAGGCCGCCTGGTCGGCCGATGGCAGCACCGTGTACTTTGTCAGCGACCGGGGCGGCAGCCCTCAGATCTACAAGACGCCGTTGTCGGGTGGCAGTGCGCAGCGCGTGACCTTCAACGGGCCGTACAACATCAGCCCCGCCTTGAGCCCCGATGGTCGCTGGCTGACCTTCGTTGGCCAGGTCAATGGCGCCTACAAGGTGCACCTGATGGAGCTGTCCACCGGCACGGTGCGTGTTCTGACCGACACCCGCGACGACGAAAGCCCCAGCTTCGCGCCCAACAGCAAACAGATCATCTACGCCACGCGCAGCCAGGGCCGCGACGTGCTCATGACCACCTCACTCGATGGCCGCATCAAGGCCAGCCTGGCCACGCCGCAAGCCGATGTTCGCGAACCCGTCTGGGGCCCTGACATCGTCGGCCCCAAGCGCTGACACCTCATTTTCTTGAATCTTTGATTGACCTTTGTAAGGAGCCTTCATGAACCCGATCCAATCAACTTCCGCTTCCATGTCCGCACGTGCCGTCCGCCTGGCCGTGGTCGGCCTGGTGGGCGCGTCCACCCTGTGGATGGCCGGCTGCAGCTCCGTCAAGCTGGATGACAAAGCGCCGCCGATCGAGTCGCGCAATGTGTCTGGCAGCACTGGCAGCTCATCGTCGTCCAACGCGGCCTCGACCGTGGCCCCCGTGGTGGCGGCCGATGCCGACGGTGCCGCCAATGCCGCACTCAGTGGCTTGCCCCGTGTCATCTACTTTGACTTCGACAGCTTTGTGGTCAAGGACGAGTTCCGCCCTGTGCTGGACGGCTATGGCAAGGTGCTGACGACCATCCGCAGCAAGAAGCTGTTCATCGAAGGACACACCGATGAACGCGGTGGCCGCGAGTACAACCTGGCGCTGGGCCAGAAGCGGGCTGAAGCCGTCGTCAAGTCCCTGACGCTGTTGGGCGTGTCGGCCGACCAGGTTGAAGCCGTGAGCTTTGGCGAAGAGCGTCCTGCCGCCACCGGCAGCACCGAAGAAGCCTGGGCCAAGAACCGCCGCGCTGAGTTCAAAGACCGTTGATCATGGGGGCCGCGTTGATGTTGAACCGTGTGCGCCCTTGGGTGCTGGCCCTGGCCTCGGCTTGCGGGGCGCTCAGCGCCCATGCGGGTTTGCTGGACGATGACGAGGCACGCCGTGCCATCCTGGAGTTGCGCCAGCAGCGTGTCAAGGACAGCGAGTCCAGCAACGCCAAGCTCAGTGCTTTGAACGCGCAGTTGGACCAGGTCAAGCGCAGCCTGGTTGATTTGAACGCCCAGATCGAGCAGTTGCGCGGCGATCTGGCCAGGCAAAGTGGCCAGAACGAGTTGCTGGCCCGCGACCTGTCCGAGCTGCAACGTCATCAAAAAGACCTGCAGCAGGGCGTGGACGAGCGCGTGCGCAAGCTGGAGCCGCAAACGGTGAGCCTGGATGGCAAAAACTTCCAGGTCGAGCCCGAAGAGAAAGCGCTGTTTGAAGACGCGCTGGCCAAGCTGCGGAAAGCCGATTTTGCGGGTGGCGCGGCGGGCTTGGCGGGTCTGATCAAACGCTACCCATCGACGGGCTACCGCGAGTCGGCCTTGTACTGGCAGGGCAATGCGCAATACGGTTTGCGCAACTACAAGGAGGCGCTGGTCAGCTTCCGGGCCTTGTTGACGCAGGCACCGACGCATGCCCGTGCGCCCGAGGCCATGCTGTCCATTGCCAATTGCCACACCGAGCTCAAAGAGACCAAGGCGGCCCGCAAGGCCTTGGACGACCTCATCAAGAACTACCCGGACTCCGAAGCTGCCCAGGCTGCACGTGAGCGGCTGGCCAGCGCGTCCACCGCCGCAGCCAAGGCAGCATCAGCATCGCGCAAGAACTGAGTGTGGTGCCATTGGTGAGCGCGATCGATCCCGACCTGGAGCGCCGGTTTGGCGGCCTGCGCCGCCTGCATGGCGCTGCGGCTTACGAGCGCCTGCGCGCGGCCCGCATCGCCGTGATCGGCGTGGGTGGCGTCGGCTCCTGGGCGGCCGAAGCCCTGGCGCGCAGTGGCGTGGCCGAGTTGACCCTGATCGACCTGGACCACGTGGCCGAGTCCAACATCAACCGCCAGGTGCACGCACTGGAGAGCACCGTGGGCCAGGCCAAGGTGTTGGCCTTGAAGGACCGCATTGCGCAGATCCACCCGGGTTGCGTGGTGCACACGGTTGAAGAGTTCATCGACGAGGCCAATGTGGCCGAGTTGCTGTCGGCCCCGGCGCTGGACGGTGTGATCGATTGCTGCGACCAGGTCAAGGCCAAGGCGGCGATGGCCGCCTGGGGCTGGGCGCACCAGGTGCCGGTGGTGGCCGTGGGCGCGGCGGGGGGCAAATCCCAGCCGCAGCTGGTGCAGGTGGGCGACTTGTCCGAGGTGACGCATGACCCCTTGTTGGCCAGTGTGCGGCAGCGTTTGCGGCAGCGCCATGAAGGCGCGCGCAAGGGGCGCATGAACCTGGCTTGCGTGTTTTCACGTGAGGCAGTGCTGCCGCCGCAAGACGCCGAGTGCGACATCGGGGATGGCTCGCTGAACTGCCATGGCTATGGCTCCAGCGTGGTGGTGACCGCGACCTTTGGCATGGTTTCAGCGGCCCAACTGATCAACGTGTTGATCAAAGGCTGAAAACCACGCTATAATCTTAGGCTTTTCGGGGGTCGATAGCTCAGTCGGTAGAGCAGCGGACTTTTAATCCGTTGGTCGCGAGTTCGAGTCTCGCTCGACCCACCAAAATCCCAAGAATTTTGACGAATCCTTGGTTTTCGTTTTATAATTGAAGTCTTGGCAAAGTACTCAATCTTTGCGACCTCGCAGCAATGCTAGGGTAAAAACAAGAATTTCGGGCTCCTAGCTCAGTTGGTAGAGCAGCGGACTCTTAATCCGTTGGTCGACAGTTCGAATCTGTCGGGGCCCACCAAATCAAAAGCCACCCTCTGGGTGGCTTTTTTCATGGGCAACTCACCTCAACGCCGTCAGCGGGCTGGGCCATTGCCCCGCAACTGGGCGATCAGGTGCGCGAGCGCCTGTTGGGCCACCACGCCGCTCAGGCCCAGGTCGGCCAGATCACCTCGGGCGATGGCTTCGCCGAGTTGATCGATCTGTACCAGCAGGCTGCCCAGTTGCTCCCGGTCCAAATGGTCGGCGACCAGCGGCGCCAGTTCCTGCATCAATTGCCGCCTGCCCAGCACACGCCGAGCCGCGATGTCGGGCACCTGATGCAGCACTGAGCGCAGGTTCAGCCGGAAGGTTAAAAAAGGCCGCATGTTGTCGACGCAGGACTCGGCCAGTTCGGCCGCGCTCAGGTGCCGGTCCTGGATCACCGCCTGCCACATCGCGATCTCGGCCTCGTCCCACACCGCCAACACTTCCGCCATCACGGTGGCCTTGTCCTTGAACCAGCGGTAGAAGGTCTGTGGCGCGTAGCCCGCCCGCCGCGCGATGCGGTTGGTGTCCGTGCCGGCGTAGCCCGCTTCGATGAACTCCGACATGGCGGCCTCCAGCAGGCGGGTGCGGGTGTCGCTGCTTTTCTCTGGGGTCGCGACGCTCATCGGATGGCATCCAGCCAGGCGACGATCTGCTGGTTCAGGTCGTCGGCGCAGGGCTCGTGCAAGAGGTCGTGCGCCATGTCCTTGTAACGGATGGTGCGCAGCAAGCCAGGCGGCAGGCGTTCGGCGAAGCGTGCGCAGGCCTCGCCCGGTACCAGCCGGTCCAGGTCGGTGAAGCTGAGCAAGGTGGGCACGGTCCAGTCATCACCACTGTGTTCCAGCACCTGCCGCGCGGTCTGCATCATGAAGTGGCAGGTGCGGGGCGTCAGGCGCGTGTGCATCAAGGGGTCGGCGCGCTTGGCGGCCAGCACGGCCGGGTCGCTGTTGCCCCAGCTTTGCATGTAGGCCAGGGACACGGGCAGGTCTGGCACCAGGCGGTACAGCACGCTCATCGTGGCGCTTTGAGGTCCGGGCAAGGTGGGCACCAGAGCGGGGGCGAGCAGCACGACGCCATCCGTGGGGCGGGCCCAGGGCACCGCAGGGGCCTGGCGGCTCAGCGCTGTTGCGAACTGTGCCGCCAGCAAGCCCCCGAAGCTGCTGCCCAGGAACACGTGGGGCAGGCGGCGGTAGTGCCGGCTCAACTGGTCGTGCAGGCTGGCGTGGTCGTTCAGCAGTTCCTGAGGGTTGGGGATGACGCCACGTTCGCCACCCGATCGGCCATGCGCCCGGTGGTCGATGCCTGCCACGGCCCAACCGGCCGCATTGAGGACGCGGGCAAGGCGGTCGAAGCGGCCTTGGTACTCGCCCAGGCCATGCAGGGTCTGCACCACGCCCCGGGGGGATGGGACCGGCCAATGGGCGACGTGGAGGTTGACATCGTCGGTGGTGGCCAGCGAGGACGGCAATGCTGTGTCTTGGGGGGGCATGCGGGGAGTGTAGAGGGACCGCTTTTTTCCCATCCGTGAAAGTCCGGATGGAGCCTTGATGCGTCCTGAGTGATATTAATATCACATCATATTATCACTGAGGAGTGCGCGATGAAGAGCTTCAAAAGCGGCATGGTGGGTCGATCCGTTCAATGGGCGTGTTGCCTGGTGGCCTCGGGTGGGCTGCTGCTGGCCCCCGCCCGGGCCGCCGAGTCAGGCCTGGCGACGTGCGAGGGTGTCCGGGCGCCGGCGGTGCTGCTGTCGGAGCAGGGGCCTTTGGAGTCGATCACCTTCGACCAGCAAGGGCGCCTCCTGTACACCAAGCTGTTCAAGGGGGAATTGGCCCGCCTGGATGGGCCGCAGGCCCTGCCTTTCACGGTGGCCGTGGGTGTCTCCAGCCCTGGGGGCATCGCCGTGACCGGTCCGCGTGAGGCTTACGTGGGTGTCGGCAATGGCCTGTACGGATTCGCGCCGTCATTGGGCAAGGCTGGGATCGTTCGTGTCGATCTGGAGAACGGCCAGGTCACGCCCCATGTGAGCGGCCTGTCCATGTCCAACGGCTTGGTGCGCGCCGCTGACGGCACCTTCTACGCTTCAGACGACCTGGCGGCCAGCCTCGATCGCGTGCTGCCCGATGGCACTGTGCAGCGCACCTGGCTCAAGCAGAACAGCAATGGCCTGGCCATCAGCAAGGATCAGAAGACGCTGTACGTCAACCAGATGGTGCCCGCCAGCATCCTGGCAGTGGACCGCGCCACCGGGCGGACCACCGTGGTGGCCGATGCCCCGCCCGCGCGCAAATGGAGCTGGCTGGATGGCCTGGACATCGACGACCAGGGTCGCCTGTATGTGGTGTCGTACTGGGCGGGCGAGGTGTGGCGTCTGGACCCGGTCAGCCACCAGATGTGCCTGCTGGCCTCGGGACTCTCCATGCCCAGTGCGGTGGCGGTGGGGCGGGCGGGCGGGGCTTACCGCGCCAGCAGCATTTATGTGACCACGCATTCGGGGCGCCTGCATGAGGTGCCCAACGCTGTACCCGCCACGCCTTGACCCTTTCCCATTCATGTCACACACATCAAATTTCATCCTCAAGCCAGCTGAACTGAGGCTGGGGCTTCCACCCAAGGGTCGGTGCCGAGGTGCCCTCCGAAGGTGCCTACCAGGAAGTCCAGGAAGACCCGCGTGCGCGCTGGCAAGTGACGGCGTGAAGGAATGGCCGCGTAGATGCCCAGGTCGAAGAGCTTCCATTGCGGCAGCACGCGCACCAGGGTGCCTTGCGCCAGGGCCTGCGCGACAACATAGGACGGAAAGCCTCCCACGCCCAGGCCCGCCACGGTGGCGGCGTAGGTCGTGTCAATGTGGCCGGTGCTGAGAACCGGGGACGTCTTGTTCAGGGGAATGGTGACGCTGCCCCGGCCATCGCCCGATTCGCCGGAGACGGGGCAAAAGGTCAGCTCCGGCATCTTGGCGCTGATCATGTCGTGTTGCCGCAGATCCGGCAGTTGTGTCGGCACGCCCCGCCGTTTTTCGATGGAGATGTGCGGGTATTGGCTTCGGAACCTCGGCAAGGCTGGCGCCAACTGCCGGGACGCGAAGGCCGGCGGGGCAAGCACCTTCAGCACGCCCCGCGGCTCGGCCGTGTCCGAACCCACTTCGGCCTCCACCTGCGCCACGTCGGCCAGGATGCGGCGCACCTGCTCCAGGTAGCGCTCGCCTGCTTCGGTCAGCACCAGCTTGCGGGTGGTCCGGTTGATCAGCCGCGAGCCCAGGTGTTCCTCAAGTTCGTTGATCATGCGGGTGATGACCGAAGGCGACAGGTCCAGGTCGCGCGCCGCCGCAGCAAAACCGTTGAGGTCGATCACGCGGCAGAAGATCTGCATGCTTTGAAGGCGGTCCATCCGGTGTCCTTTCGCGACTGGCTTGGGGCGACCTTAATTCACGATGCCCCCTCGGTTTGTTCTTGTTTTTGGAATAGTGCATTCGCGCTGCGGTGCTTTTTCCGGGCTTTGCTCACTTTTACAGTGAGCACATCAGGGATTTTCCTGATGACTGTTGAAGAAGGAAGCACGATGAAAACACGCACTACCCTCCTGGCCGTTTTGACCACTGCCCTGGCTTTGCCCGCACTGGCCGATACCAACACCCCCGTGACCCGTGACCAGGTCAAGGCCGAATACATCCGCGCGCTCAAGGCCGGTGAGCTGGACTTCGCCCGTGAGTTCGTCACCCCGGTGTCGCGCCCTTCGACCCTGGCCACGACCAACAAGGTTGAAGAGTTGTCTCCCACCGCCGCAGGCCAGCAGGCGACGGTCGCTGCCCCCAAGACGGCCAACTGATGCGGGTTGCCACTGGCGGGCCCTGTCCACTGGCGGACCGGTGGCCCGTTCAGTTGTCGATTTGTCCTTTTCCCGCCATCTCCTGGGGCTTTTCAACCATCGCGACATGAACCTCCCGCCCTACACTGTGTGAACCAATGACCGGTGTCCAGGGAAATCCTTTATGCACGATGGCCCCCTCGTGAAGAAGCACCTCGATGCCATGCTGGCTGGCGGCCCCTTGGTCGCGCAACAGGTGATTGACGTGACGGTTCAGCGTTTGCGCGATTCTGGCGCCACCATGGCCTTGGCCACAGACCGCCAGCATTTGTTTGAAGTGCTGGAAGCCTTGCAGATGCACCAACTGGCTTTGATCACGGCGTTTGGTGGTGATATCAAGGCCGAGATCGAATCAGCCTCGCAAGTGCAAGCCTCGCCGCTGCGCGTGTCCGCAGGGCCTTTGCGCCTGGAAGACCTGACCTTGATGGACGAGGACCAGGCCGAGAAAGACATCGAGATTTCACGCACCATCCAGCTCATCGACCTGAAGGCCGAATGGGAGTTGCGTGAGTTGCAAGCCCTGACCGCCACGCTGTTGGGTGAAACCGTGCTGCGCCTGGAGGCCAATCCTTGCCGGCCCATGGTCTATGCGCGCGCTTTGAGCCGTGCCGCGCATGGCCTGAAGGTGTCCAAGGCCGGTCGTGGCATGTTCTTGCGGACGGCGGGTTTTGCCATGGCCGATGTGCTGCGGGATGTGTACGGCGACGCTTGCCGAAGGCTCAAAAGCTGGGGTCTGCAGCCGCTCGAGTTCCGCAGTGCGCCCATCGTGCGCGCGGGCACGGTGCCCGAGGTGGACCTGACCCAGCCCGATGCGCTGCTGAGCTTGCGCGATCGCTTGCCCAAGCACCCAGTCACCGGCGGGCCGCCGCAGCAACAAACGGTGGAGTTGCTCTCTCGCCTGTTCGAGCAGATCCTGGCCGATCCCCGTTTGCAGTCGTCGGTCAAGGACGTGATCGGGCGTCTGCAGGCCTCTGTGGTGCGCGTGGCCTTGACCGACCCAACGCTGATGCGTTCTCACGCACACCCGGCCTGGTCGCTGATCAACCAGATTGCCGCGCATGCTTCCGACCACCCCCAGTTCAGCGATTCTCGTGGGTCGGCGTTCATGGAATTCGTCGAACCTTTGATTGAGCGGTTGGCCGTGGAGGATGCGCCCAGTGCTGCTTTGTACGAAGGCGCCTTGTCGGATTTGCAGGCTTTCATCGACCGCGAAGATGAAGCGCAATTGCAGCATTCGCAGGCCGCGGTGAAGGCTTTGGCCGAGGCCGAGCAGCGCCAGACCTTGATGCCCTTGTTGCGCCAGCAAGTGATGCATCAACTGCAGAGTGCTGAATTGAGCGAGACCTTGCGGCGCTTTCTCACGGGACCCTGGGTGGATGTGTTGGCGCGCACCATGGTGTCTCAAGGCACTGACAATGCCCACACCCAATCTCTGGTGGGCACGGTCGATGAGTTGCTCTGGAGCCTGGAGCGCCCCGCGAGTGAACTGGACCGCGACGAAGTTCGCCAGCGCCTGCCTTCGCTGATTGAGCGGCTGAAACTGGGCATGGAAATGATCGGCCTGCCGCAAGCAGAACGCGATCATGTGCTGGACGACTTGATGCGCGCTCACAGCCGGCGATTGCGCAGCGCCCCGGCTGGCGGCGAGGTCAAGCCCGCGACGCCGCAGGACCTGGTTCAGCAAATGCGAGATGAGGTTTTGGACGATGACCAGGAGCAAAGTTCTGACAGTTGGACCCAAGACACCAGTGTGGGTGCGCTGCCCACAGTGCCCATGGCCCTGGGCGGTGCTGACGAAGACAGCCGAGTCAAGGCTGCCGCTCAACGCTGGTTGCAGACCCTGACCAAGGGCGTGCGCTGCAAGCTCTTCCTGCAGGGGCAATGGGTCACAGCCCACTTGCTTTGGCGCAGCGACAACGGCGAGTTCTTCATGTTCACCAGCTCATTGGTCGGCGGCATGCACTCGATGACGCGGCGTGCTTTGGAGCGTTTGCGCATCGAGGGTCTGGCCACCACCTTTGTGGAGTTGAGCTTGATGCAGCGGGCCGTGGACAGCGTGTTGCAAGACCTGGACGAAGCTTAGCGGTTCAAGCTTTTGCCAGCCACCGCTGAACCAGGTTGATCCACAAGTTGGCCCCCAGTGGAATCAACTGGTCGTTGAAGTCATAACTGGGGTTGTGCAGCATGCAAGGGCCCAGTCCATGGCCACCTTCACGGTGCGCGCCATCGCCATTGCCGATCAGGAAGTAGGCGCCAGGAATGGCCTGCAGGTAGTAGCTGAAATCCTCGGCGCCCATGGTGGGCTCGAACGCCAGCACGTTGTCCGCGCCCACCAGATCAACCATCACTTGCTGGACGAAATCGGTCTCTGCCGGGTGGTTGATGGTGGGGGGGTAATTGCGGTTGAACTCGAAGTCGCATTCGGCGCCGAAGGCCGCGCAGGTGTGTTGAGCCACGGCCCGCATGCGCTCTTCGATGAGGTCCAGCACTTCGGTGGTGAAGGTGCGCACGGTGCCCTGCACGGTCACGAAATCGGGCACGACGTTGGTCGCTTCGCCCGCCTGGATCATGGTCACCGAGATCACGCCCGTGTCGATGGGCCGCACATTGCGCGTCAGGATGGTCTGAAAGGCCTGCACCATCTGGCAGGCCACGGGGACCGGGTCGATGCCCAGGTGCGGCATGGCCGCGTGCGAGCCCTTGCCGCGCACGGTGATGTGGAACTCGTTGCTGGAGGCAAAACAGGGGCCGGGTTTGATGGCGAACTGGCCCACGGCCATGCCCGGCCAGTTGTGCACGCCAAAAATCGCCTGCATCGGGAAGCGCGTGAACAGGCCATCGCGCATCATCGCTGCGGCGCCGCCACCGCCTTCTTCAGCAGGTTGGAACACCAGGTACACCGTGCCTTCAAAGTCGCGGTGGTGGGCCAGGTGCTGCGCCGCAGCCAGCAGCATGGCCGTGTGGCCATCGTGGCCGCACGCGTGCATGCGCCCGGCATGGCGGCTGGCATGCGGAAAATGATTGCGTTCGGTGATGGGCAGCGCGTCGATGTCGGCGCGCAGGCCCACCGCGTTGGGGCCTGGGCGGCCTTGAATCACACCGACCACTCCTGTCTTGCCCAGCCCCCGGTGCACCTCGATGCCCCAGCCCTCCAGCGTTCTGGCGATCAGGTCCGAGGTGCGCACCTCTTCAAAGCACAGCTCGGGGTGCGCGTGGATGTCGCGGCGCAGAACCTGGATCGATTCAGCCTGATCCAGCAAAGAGGGCAGCACCAATGACGACAGGTCGGAAATGTCGGCGGACATGGCGAAGGAGGCCTGATGAGAAGGAAGCCTGATCTTACCTGCGGGGCCCGGGCAAGGCCAGCCACAAGCCGGTGACCGCTAAACTGATGCCCCATCTGTCCATCACTGAGGAGGGCCCCCATGGCCGACATCAAGATTCAACGTTCCCATGCCCTGGGCATGGACAAGGCCCGCGCCCTGGCCCAGGACTGGATGGGCGATGCCGCCAGGCAATTGGGCCTGACCTGCAACATGGTGCAAGGCGACGGCGAGGACACGATCAGTTTCGAGCGCATGGGCGTCACCGGGCAGATGAAGGTGCGCGCCGATGCGTTCGAGCTGGACACCAAGCTGGGCATGATGATGTCGGCGTTCAAGCCGCTGATCGAGGCCGAGATCGACAAGAACCTCGCCAGCATCCTGGCCAAGGCCGAAGGCGGCACGCCCAAGGCTTGAAGTGGCCACGTTCACCATGAACCTGGGTTTTGACGCCCTGCCCGATGCTTGCGACGTTCTGGTCGTGGGGGCGGGGCCGGCTGGCAGCGCCGCAGCCTTGACCCTGGCGCGTGCCGGCTTGGCCGTGGTGCTGGTGGACCAGCAGGCTTTTCCGCGCGACAAGGTGTGTGGCGATGGGCTCATCCCCGATGCGCACCAGGCGCTGCGCGAGCTGGGCGTGTTGGACGAGGTGATGCGCCATGCCCAGGCGGTCGGCCACGTGGCCTGCATCGCGCCCCGAGGCGGGCGTGTCGACGTGCCGGGTCAGCTGGCGGTGTTGCCACGCAAGGTGCTCGACGACATCCTGTGCCGCGCAGCGGTGGCGGCGGGGGCCCGCATGCATGCGCCGGTGCGTTTTGCCGCGCCCATCGAGGTGAATGGCCTGGTGGTGGGCGCGCGGCTGCAGCAGGGCGATCGGCAACTTGACATCCGGGCTTCGTGGGTGTTGCTGGCCACGGGCGCCGTGCCGCAGGCCTTGTTGGCCGCCGGCATGGCCGAGCGCCACACCCCCAGCGGCGTGGCGCTGCGCGGCTACATCAAGAATGACGCCATGGCAGGTCGCATCGATCGCCTTGAAATCGTCTGGCACCGTGCGCTGCGCCCTGGCTATGGCTGGATCTTCCCTTGCGGGGATGGCGTGTTCAACATCGGCGTGGGCATCTCGGAGATCCGCCAAGCCCGCGCTGGCGGCCAGCCCAACCTGCGCCAGATCTACGACCGCTTCACCCGCGTGTACGCCCCCGCGCGCGAACTGGTGCAAGGCGGCGTGCCCATGGGTGAGATCAAGGGGGCGCCTTTGCGTTTCAACCTGGAGGGCGCGCGTTTTTCAAGGCCAGGATTGATGGTCTGTGGCGAAGCGGCAGGCAGCACTTACTCGTTCACGGGCGAGGGCATTGGCAAGGCCTTGCACACCGGCATGCTGGCCGCGCGGGCCGTGATCGATGGACAGAAGC
>Ga0073915_10000009_pt1 | contig 24838 bp, 19 predicted proteins | sample GWRWT2_30Apr14_FD_71480 | JGI IMG/M metagenome (GOLD analysis project Ga0073915, IMG submission 71480) | Sand microcosm microbial communities from a hyporheic zone in Columbia River, Washington, USA - GW-RW T2_30-Apr-14 | ecosystem: Engineered > Artificial ecosystem > Sand microcosm >... | reverse complement strand
AGGTGCTGACCCAGGTAAGGCACGAAGTAGACCGAGACCACCCAGGACACGATCAGGGCGGCGGCCGTGACGGCAAAGATGGCGAAGGTGTACTCACCCACGGCAGACTGCGCCATGCCGATGGGCAGGAACCCTGCGGCGGTGATCAGGGTGCCGGTCAGCATGGGCATGGCGGTGATGTCGTAGGCGGCAGTGGCGGCACTGACCTTGTCATAGCCCTCCTCCAGCTTGTGCACCATCATCTCGACCGCGATGATGGCGTCGTCCACCAGCAGGCCCAGGGCAATGATCAGTGCCCCCAGCGAGATCTTGTGCAGGCCCACATTCCAGAAGTACATGATCAAAAAGGTGACGGCCAGCACCAGCGGGATGGTGATGGCGACCACCAGGCCCGGCCAGATGTCCAGCCGCAAGGGTTTGGTGTGCAGGCCCAGGCTGATGAAGCTGACGGCCAGCACCACGGCCACGGCCTCGACCAGCACGTGGATGAATTCACCCACGGAGTTGGTCACCGACTTGGGTTGGTCCTGGATCTGGTCCAGCTCAATGCCGACGGGCAGGTCAGCATGCGCCTTCTCGGCGGCGGCGGTCAGGTTCTTGCCCAACTGGATGATGTCGCCTCCCTTGGCCATGGAGATGCCGACCGCGATGATGTCCTTGCCGTTGTGACGCACCTTGGTGGTCGCGGGTGACTCGTAGGCGCGGCGGATGGTGGCCACATCGCCGAGCCGAGCGGTTCGGGCTTGCCCCGTGGCCGGATTGACGGCCCGGATGGGCATCTGGCGCAATTGGTCGATGGAGGTGAACGCACCGGTGATGCGCATCTGGATGCTGTCGTTCGCACCCGAATACACCCCCGCGCCCTCGATGCCGTTCTGGGCATTGAGCTGCTGGATGAACTGGCCCATGTCCAGTCCCATCTGCGCCAGCTTTTGCTGGGGCACCTCCATGAAAATCTTCTCGGGCTGCACGCCAAACAACTCGACCTTGGACACGCTGGGCACGCGCAGGAATTGCGACCGCACCTTTTCGGCAAACTGGCGCAACTCTTCCGGGGTGAAGCCATCGGCCGACAAGGCATAGATGGAACCGTACACGTCACCGAATTCGTCGTTGTAGAACGGGCCGATCACGCCTGGGGGCAAGGTCTGCCTGATGTCGCCGACCTTCTTGCGCACCTGGTACCAGAGGTTGGGGATTTCCTTGGGCGGCGACGAGTCCTTGACCTGCATGAAGGTCAGCGATTCGCCGGGTTTGCTGTACGAACGGATCACGTCCGCGTAGGGCACTTCCTGCAGCGTGCGCTCGATTTTGTCGGTGACCTGCTCCGCCATCTCTTGCGCGGTGGCGCCTGGCCAATACGCCCGCACGACCATGATGCGGAAGGCAAAGGGCGGGTCCTCATCCTGCCCCAACTGGAAGTAGGCGGCCAGCCCGAGCAACATGAGCACGACCATCAAGTAGCGCGTCAGCGCCTGATGCTCCAGCGCCCAGCGGGACAGGTTGAAATGGCGGGCCGAAGGATCGGGCACTTTCTTGACGATGTCGGTCACAGCGAGCTCCTGGCGATCACTGCGAGACGGCAGGCTGGCTGGCCGCAGGGGCCGCCGGTGGCGCTGCAGCCAGGTCCAAGGCTGTTTGGTACCGCTTGACCTTCTGACCTGGCTTGAGCACATGCACGCCGGCCGTCACGATCTCCTGCCCGGCCTTGAGCCCATTGGCCACGATGACGATGTTGCCGGTGACATCGGCGGTGACCACAGGCTGGGCCTTGACGGTCATGCTGGCGCCATCCAACACCCACACGGCCGACCGGCCATTCAGTTCGACCAGGGCCTGCAAGGGCACCCTCAAACCACCGGCAAAACGCACGGGGGTGCTCAGGGCCACCGTGGCGGTTTGCCCCAGTTCATAGGCGCCCTGCCCCACGTCAGCTTTGACCAGGAACGTGCGGGTCACGCTGTCGGTGGCGGCCGAGACTTCGCGGATCTTGGCCGGCAGCCATTCCTGCGTGCCCCAACGGCGCACCTTGATGGCACCAGGCTTGTTCAGCAAGGCTCGCATGGTGGGCGCCATGTCTTCAGGCACCGAGAACAGCGCATCGCGCGGGCCATCCTGGGCCAAGGTCAGCACGGGCGTGCCGGCGTTCACCACCTGTCCGGGCTCGGCATCCACGGCGGTGATGACACCGGAGGCGTTCGCCGTCAAGGTGGCGTAAGTGGCTTGGTTGCCCTGCACACCGGCTTGGGCCCGCGCTTGGCGCAAACTGGCCTCGGCCGACTTCAAGGTGGTGCTGTGACGGTCCAACTCGGCCGCGCTGATGAAGCCCTGGCTCTTGAGCTCGTTGAAGCGCTTGAAGTCGGCCGCAGCCTGGGCTGCATTGGCCTCAGCAGCGGCCAGACCGGCACGGGCCGATTCCTGGGTCAAGGTCAGATCCTGGGGATCCAACTGCGCCAACACCTGGCCCGGCTTGACGGCCTGACCCAACTCGACCTGGCGACGCAAGACCTTGCCGGGCACCCTGAAACTCAGGCGGGACTCGATGCGTGCGCGGATCTCGGCCGAAAACTCCCGATCGACCACACCACCGGTTTCACTCAACACCAGGGTGCGCACAGCCCGGACCGGTTCTGATGCTGGCGGCGCCTTGCTGCAAGCGACCAAGGCCAGCAACAGGGGGGTCACCAGGGCAAATGCGAAAAGCCGGTTCCGGTGGGGCATGCTCATGAGGTCGCTCAATTGATGGAGGGCCATGGCAGCGGTGCATGGTTCATCCCTGTCATTGTCTGAATCCGCTGACTTTCAAGGCGCGATCGTAACTGACCAACGGGTCAGTAATATGATTTTTTATGAGCGCACGCGTCAATTGAGACAATGTGGGGTCTTTGTCCACATCCAGCCCATGCCTCCATCGCCAAATGCCCCCCTGCCCCTGATCAGGCCGGGCAGCAGTCTTTACTATGCACTGCAATCTGCCCCGTTGACGCTGCGTCCAGCACTGCAAGCGTGGACCCATTGGTGGCACGAGGTCAGCGCCATTCCGCTGACGGTCCATGACCCCGGCGTGGCTCAGACCAAACTGGCCTGGTGGCACCAGGAAGTGCGCCATGGTTTCGAGGGCAAACCTTCACACCCCCTCACACGGCAATTGTTCCAGGCCATTGCACCACCAGGGCAATTGCCGCCGCTGGAGGTGTGGCTGGCGCAGGTTGAAGGAATGCAGGCCCTGGTAAGCCAAACACGTTGGCTGGACGAAGTCAGCCAAAAAAAGCATGCCCTGGCCACGACGGGCGCCGCCTGTGAGGGCGCCGCCCATCTGCTTGGCGCCCGATCAGACGCCGCCTTGTCGGTGGCCCATGAACTGGGTTGGGGCCTCCGCCAGGCGCACCATCTGGCCCGACTCGGGCAGGACGCACGGCTGGGCTGGCTCCATACCCCGGTCAACATCCTGCAGCAACACGACGTGAAGGCGCATGAACTGCTGCGCCCGGCACCAGGACAGGCGCCCGAGCACTGGCCCGCCCTCTTGACCTACCTGCACGCACAGGCCCGGCAAAACCTGACGGCATCGTGGCAGGCCATCGCCCAACTGCCCCGCGCCGAACGCCAGGCACTGCGCCCGCTGGCCGTGCTGGCGGCATTGCAGATCGCCTTGATTGACGAGATCGCCGCACATGGCGAGCGCGTTTTGCACGAACGAATCATGCTGACGCCGCTGCGCAAATGGTGGATTGCCACCCAGGTGCGCTGGGCTTGGTTTTCAGCGGCCGAACGGTGAGGCCAGGGGCTCGCCCACGAACAGACCTTGCTGAGGCCAGGCCACGCTCTTCCAGTAGGCCTCCAGGGCAGTGGCCCCTTGCAGGTAAAACCCGATCAAAGCCTGCGGGTGTGGAAACTTTTGCAGGTGGGCACAAGGCTCACTGGTCGTGCCATAGGTAGCAGTGACGCCAGCGTCAATCCAGGACAGCACGGTCATCTGCCCATGGGGCTTGTCCAGGATGCCGCCAAACGAAGTCAGGTGATCCCCCAGCGCCCCGGGCACAAACTCATTGGTGTCCAGGAAATCAACCTGGGCGCGCCCCGTTTGGTACAGCATGACCCGGTCGGCGTTTTTCAAGGCATCGGTCTGGTCCAGGAAGACATCCACGCCGAATGGCGGGTTGCTGCCTGCCGGTGGAAACAGTTGCTGGCGCACACTGCGAACGTTGTCCGAGGTGGTGACGAAATGGGCATTGACCGCAGGCGCACCGCGCAACCCCAAGGTACCGTCAGAGCGCACGCCGCGATCAATCAAGGCCTTGGCTGAATCGGCGTCCTTGGCGGCCAACAACATGCTCAGGCGCATGCGGTGGTCGGTGAAAGGCTTGGTAGAGCTGGACCCGAAATAGGTGGACGTTTTGGCCGGCACGGCACAGCTGTTGGAACACAACTTGGCGTCGTAGCCCATGGCCAGCGCGCCCGTGATGGAATTGCAGTTCACCCCGTATGGAAGTCGCCAAGTCAAGGCCAGCGCCTGCACCTTGGCGCCAAAAAAATCGTCGATCTGCTTTTTGAAAGCCTCGAACTCGTCGGGCGCCAAGGTAGCTTTCATGGGCAAGCTGAGCCGAAGCACCCGGCTGGCCGGAATGGCGCGGGCCTTGGCGTAGTACTCCCCCACCTGGACTGAATAAGGGTCGTCGGTGTTGATGACCACGCCCAGGTCCTTGGCCGTGAGGTGCCCAAAAACACGCGGCATGGTCATCCAACGCCGCCCTGATGCAGCGGATGCCCCGCTGGACGCTGCAGCCTCGCTGAACTCGGCAGCCAGTGAAGGCACTGCGGCGTTCACCGAAACACCACCCAGCAGTCCAGCCACCAATCCGCCGACCCAACCAGCCCGAATCAGCACTTCATGGATGAGATTTTTCATAAGGCGTTATCAAATCCCGGAAAGTGGGCTGATGTGCCCCTATATGGCCCTCAAGCCACTGATTATTTCGCCGAATGACGAGGGATCCCACCTTTCAAAATGGTTTGCCACAAAGGAAAACCCGATGAGTGAATCCACTTCGCCCTCCACTTCGATCCAGGTCATGGCCAGAATGTTCAGTCTTTTGGACACCCTGGCACATGAAGGAGACTCCGTTTCGCTGAAAATCGTGAGCGAACGCACGGGTTTGCACCCCTCCACCGCCCACCGCATCCTCAACGATCTGGCGGTGGGTGGCTTTGTCGAACGATCCGGCCCGGGCACCTACCGCCTGGGCTTGCGTTTGCTGCAACTGGGCAACCTGGTCAAGTCCCGCCTGGATGTGCGCGACCTGGCCATGCGGCCCATGCAGGAACTGCACCGCCTGACCGGTCAGACCGTGGCTTTGCACATTCGCCAGGACGATGAATCGGTTTGCGTGGAGCGCACCAGCAGTGAACGCAATGGCATCCAGGTCAACCGGGTGCTCGGCGCCCGCACGCCTTTGGTCGCCAGCGCGACAGGCAAGGTGCTGATCAGCCAGTGGACGGCGGCGCAGTTGCACACCCTGGCCCAGGCCAACGGTACCCGCGCTGACACACTGCACACCGAACTGCAAAACGTGCGGGCCAATGGTCTGGCGGTGGATGGTGATTCGGTGGAAGTGACCCAGCAACAGGCTGCCGCCCCAGTCTTGGACGACAGCGGTCACATCGTGGCCAGCCTGGCCTTGAACGCGTCCAGCTTGCGGCTGAGCGCCGAGTGGGCCGAAGCGCTGAAGAGTGCCGCCAGTCGGATTTCAACATCCTTGGGCTGGTCGGGACGCTGAACAGCGGGGCCCTCCCCGCCAGACATGGAAAAAGGCCCCAAGGGGCCTTTTCTTTAACCTGCCAAGCCGTTCAGGCAGGCAAGTGAGCCATCAGGACGTGACCTTGGGGATGGCGATCAGGTCGGCCGAACCACGCGGCACCGGAGGTGCGGTTTCAATCCAGCGGCGAACACGCTCAGCATCGGCCTGACGCGAATACTTGCCCGTCGAATCCAGGAACACCATGATCAGCTTGCGGCCGGCCATGCGGGCTTGCAAGACCAGGCAGCGGCCTGCTTCAACGATGTAACCCGTCTTTTGCAGACCGATGTCCCAATTGGGGTTGCGCACCAGGCTGTTGGTGGTGTGGAACTGCAACTGACGCGCGCCCAGGTGGACGGCGTACTCGCGCGAAGTGGACAACTCGCGGATCAAAGGTTGCTGGTACGCGGCCTTGACCAAGGTGGCCAGGTCGCGGGCGCTGGATTGGTTCTGGCTGCTCAAGCCGGTGGGCTCGACGTACTTGGTGTCGGCCATGCTCAGGAGCTGGGCCTTGCGGTTCATCGCCACGACAAAGGCCTGCATGCCACCCGGGTAGATGCGGCCCAGCGCGTGTGCAGCGCGGTTCTCAGAAGACATCAAGGCCAGGTGCAGCAATTCGCCACGGGTCAGCGTGGCACCCACGGCCAGGCGGGAACTGCTGTTCTTTTCCGTGTCCACGTCATCCGCAGTGATGGTGATGGATTCGTCCAGCGACAATTTGGCCTCGACCACCACCATGGCGGTCATCAGCTTGGTCAGCGAAGCAATCGGCAACACGGCTTCTGAATTCTTGGACAGCAGGACCTCGTTGGTGTCCTGGTCCATCACAAAGGCCACGCTGGATTTGAGGTACAGCGGATCAGGCGTGTGGTGCAGGCCATAAAGCTGGCCGAACGATGCCCCGGAAGCGGCAGACGTGCCAGCGACCGCACCAACCGCATTGGCCCGGATGACCGAGCCGCGGGCCGAGGTGGACAGCGGCGCCGCCATGGGCACGCGAGGCTTGGCACGCGCGATCTTGGCAGGGCCCCGCGCACGAACAATGCGGGATGTGCGCACATTGCTGGCCTTGACCCGGTTACCCTGAACGACACGTGTGGACTTGGCTGTGGCGGTGGTGCGGGCCTTTGACTTGGTTTTGGCCTTGGCCTCGGCCACGCCTGGCGTGCTCAGGGCCAGACAGGCCACCGACAGCATCACCAACAACGTCAAACAACTTTTCTTGAACTTCTTGAGCACGACCATCACAGCCCTTTCGTCACAGTGCGAAGTGTAATTAAAAAGGCGCGCCAGATCAATGACTTACGCGCCTTTTGTAAAGTGACCTCGCCATTCAGGCCATCATGATCAAGGGTTTACCCCTGAGCAGCCACCCTTTCGGCCTTGCTGAGCAGCTTGTTCAAGGCTGACAGGTAAGCTTTGGCGGATGCCACCACGATGTCCGGATCGGCTCCGACCCCATTGACCACGCGTCCACTGTGTTGCAAACGAACGGTCACCTCTCCTTGTGATTCTGTGCTTCCGGACGTGATTGCATTGACGGAGTAGAGGACCATTTCCGCGCCACTTTTCACGACAGCTTCGATTGCCTTGAGGCTGGCGTCCACCGGGCCATTGCCATCGCTCTCGGATTGGTGTTCAACATCACCGGCCGCGAAAACGACGCTGGCGTGCGGGCGCTCGCCCATTTCCGAGTGCTGAGACAGTGCCACCAGGCGGTAGTGGTCCTGCTCATGGGTCAAACTCTCGTCGCCCACCAGGGCGATGATGTCCTCGTCGAAGATTTCGCTTTTGCGGTCGGCCAGCTCCTTGAACTTGGCGAAAGCGGCGTTGATGTCGGCCTCGGAGTCGATGGTGATGCCCAGTTCGGTCAAGCGCTGCTTGAAGGCATTGCGGCCCGACAGTTTGCCCAGCACGATCTTGTTGGCGGCCCAGCCCACGTCTTCGGCGCGCATGATTTCGTAGGTGTCGCGGGCCTTGAGCACGCCATCCTGGTGGATGCCCGAGGCGTGGGCGAAGGCATTGGCGCCCACCACGGCCTTGTTGGGCTGCACCACGAAACCGGTGGTTTGCGAGACCAGGCGCGAGGCCGGCATGATCTGCGTGGTGTCCACGCCCACGTCCAGGCCAAAGTAGTCGCGGCGGGTGCGCACCGCCATCACCACTTCTTCAAGCGCGGCGTTGCCAGCCCGTTCGCCCAAGCCATTGATGGTGCACTCGACCTGGCGCGCGCCGCCAATCTTGACACCCGCCAGCGAGTTGGCCACGGCCATGCCCAGGTCGTTGTGGCAATGCACCGACCAGATCGCCTTGTCGGAATTGGGCACGCGCTCGCGCAGGGTCTTGATGAAGTTGCCGTACAGGTCAGGGATGCCATAGCCCACGGTGTCGGGGATGTTGATGGTGCTCGCGCCCTCGTTGATGACAGCCTCGATCACGCGGCTGAGGTAGTCCATGTCCGAGCGGTAGCCGTCTTCGGCCGAGAACTCGACGTCATTGGTGAGGTTGCGGGCAAAACGCACCGACAGCTTGGCCTGCTCCAGCACCTGCTCGGGCGACATGCGCAGCTTCTTTTCCATGTGCAGCGCACTGGTGGCGATGAAGGTGTGGATGCGCCAGGAATTGGCACCCTTCAAGGCTTCGGCGGCACGGGCGATGTCGCGGTCGTTGGCGCGGGCCAGCGAGCACACGGTGGAATCCTTGATCGCGGCGGCAATCGCCTTGACAGCTTCGAAATCACCATTGGACGAGGCGGCAAAACCGGCTTCGATCACGTCCACCTTGAGGCGCTCCAGCTGGCGGGCGATGCGCAGCTTTTCTTCGCGGGTCATGGAGGCGCCGGGCGATTGCTCGCCATCGCGCAAGGTGGTGTCGAAAATGATGAGTTTGTCGGTCATGGTGGTCTCCGTGGGACAAGTCAAAGGGTCTGTTCAAACCTCAGCACTGAGGGCTGTTTTGGCTTGGCGACACTTGAAATGACTGCTACCAAACAAAACGGCCCGCGGGCAATGCTGGCGGGCCGTTTTGCGAAAGTTCGGATGTGTACTGTGTACAAACGAAAGCGATCAACGCGCCCGGGGCACTCCTAGAAGTAGTAGCAGGTTGGCGTTGAAGGTCGTCATGGAAAGCAATATAGCACGCGGCTCATGGCTTGATACCGGGCAAAAGCCCCGAAAAAGCGATCAGCGGTGTAGCCCTTCTTCATCGGGCTCGTCGGTCGAGGTGGAGATCACGCTCACTGGTTTGCCTTTGAGGCGCTTCCACACATAAACACCATAGCCCGACACGCCGTAGATCACGAAGATCGAGAACAGCACGCCGGCCGGGTGGATGTTGATCACCGCGATGCCCAGGGCGATGGCCACGATCACGATGAATGGCACCGTGCGCTTGAAGCTGATGTCCTTGAAGCTGTAGAACGGCACGTTGGTGACCATGGTCAAACCGGAATACAAGGTCAAGCCAAAGGCCATCCACACCAGCCAGGGTTGGGTGCGGGCTGATTCGCCCAGGTCGGTCACGACCCAGATCAGGCCCATGACCAGCGCGGCGGCGGCCGGGCTGGGCAAGCCTTGAAAGAAGCGCTTGTCCACCACCCCGATGTTGGTGTTGAACCGGGCCAGGCGCAGGGCGGCGCAGGAGCAATACACAAAGGCGGCGATCCAGCCCCATTTGCCCAAGCCCTTCAGCGCCCACTCATAGACGATGAGTGCCGGGGCGGCCCCAAAGGAGACCATGTCGGACAGGCTGTCCATCTGCTCGCCAAACGCGCTTTGCGTGTTGGTCATGCGGGCGACCCGGCCATCCAGGCTGTCCAGCACCATGGCGCAGAACACGCCAATGGCCGACTGCTCAAACTGCCCGTTCATGGCCATCACAATGGCGTAAAAGCCGCCAAACAGCGCCGCCAGCGTGAACAGATTCGGCAGGATGAAGATGCCCTTGCGGCGCCGGCGCGTGCTGGGTGAGTCTTCCGTGTCGTCCAGGGGCAGATCGACCACTCGGGTCGAGGCTGGGTCAGGTTGCGTCGTGGGTAATGTCATGTTCGGCGGAGGATACCTCAAGCGGCCCACGGACATGAACCACCCTTTGAGGATAGGGAATATCGACTTCCAACTGGTTCAGTGTGGAAAGAATGGCCAGGTTGACCTCGGATCGCGCGGCCAATTGGCCATTTTCAGGGTCGGCGATCCAGAAGGCCACGGTCAGGCCCAGGCCATCGGGGGCAAAGGTCGTCAAATGCACCGCCGGAGCTGGGCTGGGCAGGATGCGGGGCACCTTGGCCACGGCCTCGGCCAGCAAGGGGCGCAGCCAATCCAGGTCGGTGCCATAGGCCACTTGCACCTCGGTCATGAGCAGCAGCTTGTTGTCGGCCAGCGAGGCGTTTTCAACCCGCTGGGTGATCAGCATTTCATTGGGGACGATGGCTTCGCGGCCCGCCGACGAACGCAGCACGGTGTAGCGGGTGTTGATGTCGGTGATGCGGCCTTCGAAGTTATCAACCTTGACCAGATCGCCAATGCGCAGGCTGCGTTCGGCCAGGATGACAAAGCCGCTGACGTAGTTGGCCGCCAGCTTTTGCAGACCAAAGCCCACGCCCACACCGATGGCGCCGCCCAGCACCGACAGCGCGGTCAGGTCGATGCCCACGGCCGACAAGGCCATCATCAAGCCGACCGTCAGCAACAAGGCCCGGGACAGGTTGGCCATGATCTTGCGCAGCGACATGTTGTCGGTGGCGCCTTTGAGCAGGCGGTTCTCAATGGCCGAGGACAGCGACAACGACAGGATCAGCACCAGCACGGCGCTCAATGCCCCTTCGATCAGGTTGCGCAGGCTGACCTGGCTGGAACCAATCTTCCAGGTGATGCCGTCCAGCTCGTCCAGCACCAACGGCATCACGCCGATGATCCACAACACGCTACCCGCCCAGGCCATCCAGGACACGGTGCGTTCGATGACACGCATGGCGGGTGCGTTGGGAAACACCACGCCCAGCACCTTGACGGTCAGGCGGATGACGGCCAGGGACACCAGCACGGGGATGGCCACGCGGAACACGGCCAAGGGGATCTCGACACCCGCCAGGAAGCGGCGCGCGCCCAGTGCCAGCAGGAGCGCCAGGATGGGAAACAGCACGCCGTCCACCACATGCTGGCCGAACCAGATGGACTTGGGGTCGGCTTGCCGGCCACGCATCAAGCGCACGATCAGCCAGGCGCTGCCCAGGCAGGCGACCAAGAGGCCCAGCTCAGCCAAGGCCGTGGGCTGTTGCAGTTGAGTCCAGAGTTTGGTGAGTTCTTCGGCCGTCAGGGGCTGGGCGGAGTGCAGAGAAGGCGTCGTCGGCATGGGTGAAGGTTACTCGTCGATCAGTACACGCAGGTGGGCCGCGACGCTGCGGCCCAGGGCGTCCAGGTTGTAGCCACCCTCCAGACAGGAGACGATCCTGCCTTTGGCAAAGCGCTTGGCCACGTCCATGATTTTGCTGGTGATCCAGGCGTAGTCGGCTTCGACCAGGCCCAGGCCACCCATGTCGTCCTCGCGGTGGCCATCAAAACCGGCTGAGATGAAAATCATCTCGGGCTGGAAGAACTCCAGCCGATGAATCCAGTAGGTTTCCACGATTTCGCGGATCAGCTTGCCATTGCTGCGGGCCGGCACAGGCACGTTGACCATGTTGGCCGCGTGGCACTCCTCACCGCTGTAGGGATAGAAGGGATGTTGGTAAAAGCTGACCATCAAGACGCGGTCATCGTTGGCCAGGATGTCTTGCGTGCCGTTGCCATGGTGAACATCAAAGTCCACGATGGCCACCCGCTTGAGGCCCCGCACGTCCAGGGCATGGCGGGCCGCCACGGCCACGTTGTTGAACAGGCAAAAGCCCATGGTTTGCCGGCGAGTGGCATGGTGGCCGGGCGGGCGCACTGCGCAAAAGGCGTTGTCAAGTTGCCCATCGATGACGGCATCAGTGGCGGCCACGGCGGCCCCTGCGGCGCGCCATGCGGCGGAGCGGGTGCCCGGGCAAGCCAGGGTGTCAGGGTCCAGCGCACGGGTGTCGCCGGTGGCTTCCAACTGGTGCAGGAAGTCATCCAGTGTCGCGACGTAGTTGCTCTCGTGAGCCAGACTCAAGTCGGACAGCTTGGCGAGCGGCGCTTCACGCTGCAACATCAGGGCGTCCAGGCCCTGAACCCTCAGGTGATCGGCGATGGCGAGCAAGCGCTGGGGACACTCGGGGTGGCCTGGGCCCATGTCGTGGGCCAGGCAATCTGGATGGGTGAAATAACCGGTCGACATGGGTCAGTCCCGCGCGGTGTGGTCCGCCGGTTTGGGTTAAGGTAATGCCATGCTTCTTCGCACCGAACCGCTCCCCGCCGCAGCGTCAAGCGCCGCCGCCTTGAAAGCCTCGCAGATCACACAGCTCGTTGATCAGATTAGCACGATCATCGTGGGCAAACGAGAGCAGGTCACCCTCAGCGTGATCTGCCTGCTGGCCGGCGGCCATCTGCTGATCGAAGACGTGCCGGGCGTGGGCAAAACCACCTTGTCTCAAGCCTTGGCACGCTGCCTGGGCCTGAGCTTCTCGCGCATCCAGTTCACAGCCGACCTGCTGCCCTCCGACCTGATCGGGGTGAGCGTGTATGAACGCCAGCGCGAAGAGTTCGTCTTTCACCCCGGGCCTGTTTTTGCGCAGGTGTTGCTGGCCGACGAAATCAACCGAGCCGGCCCACGCACCCAGAGCGCCTTGCTAGAGGCGATGGAAGAACGCCAGGTGTCGGTGGAAGGCGAAACGCGCCCCCTGCCCTCGCCGTTTTTCGTGATCGCCACGCAAAATCCGTCTGAACAACTGGGCACCCACCCGCTGCCTGAATCTCAGTTGGACCGGTTTGCCATGCGCTTGTCATTGGGCTACCCCGATCCGGCCTCGGAGCGCGCCTTGCTGATGGGTGAAGACCGGCGTGAAGCGATTCAACACCTGCAGCCTTTGCTGTCGCCCAGCGAATGGGCGGCGTGGCAGGCCAAGGTGAGCACCATCCACGTGGCCGATGCTTTGCTGGACTACCTGCAGGCCCTGCTGACCGCCACACGAGACGGCCGCTGGTTCGCGCAGGGGCTCAGCCCACGGGCGGGCTTGTCCTTGCTCAAGTTGGCCAAGGCACGGGCCTTGTTCCTGGGGCGCGGGCACGTGTCGCCGGAGGACATCCAAACCTTGTGGGTGCCCACCGTGGCGCACCGCTTGATATCGCTGCCGCAATCAGGCCGCAGTGCCGCCGCCCAGGCGCGCGCACTGCTGGAGGCCACCCAAGTGCCATGAAAACCGGCTGGCGTCCCGGTCGTCTGTTGGATCCCTTCATGTGGCTGGTGCGGCGGCCACAGGTATGGTGGCGCCAATGGTGGGAGTCGCGCTTGCAACCGCGCGAGCAGGTCACCTTCACCCAGCGCAACTTGTACATCCTGCCCACACCGGCCGGTTGGGGCTTTGCCGGGGTCATCCTGGTGATGCTGCTGGCCTCCATCAATGAGCAGATCAACCTGGGCTATGCGCTGACCTTCATGGTCAGTGGCGCGGCCTTGATGACCATGCACATCACCCACGCCAATGTGCGCGGATTGAGCCTGCGCCTGCTGCCTTTGCGCAGCCTGCACGCCGGCGACGTGCTGCGGGTAGGCGTGGTCTTGGCCCACACGGGCAAACGCCGCGGGCGTTTTGGCCTGGAATTGAAAGTGACCCGACCGATTGCCGCCGGCATCGCTTCGCACGAGGAGGCCAAGGTCGAGTGCGAGGTGGGGCCTGCCAGTGAAACCACCGTGGAGATGGATGTGCCCGCCGCCCTGCGTGGCTGGCTGGACCTGCCACGTTTGACGCTGCAAAGCCGTTACCCCCTTGGCCTGTTCCGGGCCTGGGGCTATTGGCGCCCCCAGGGCCGGGTGCTGGTCTGGCCCACGCTTGACCCTTTTGCCCCGCCCTTGCCCGACAGCGCCAGCGAAGTGCCGGACGCGCACACCGTTCGCCCCTTCATCCCGTCGGCCGAGATGCCCGAGGGTTTGAGGGCGTACCGGCGTGGTGACCCGCTGCGCTGGATTGCCTGGAAAAAATCAAGTCATGCGCTGGCCTCGGGCACGGGCCTGGTCAGCCGCGAACCGGCCGCCGGCCGCACACCCGACCTGTGGCTGGACTGGGACCACAGCCCAGGACTGCAAGGGCTGGACGCTGAAGCACGCCTGAGCCGCCTGGCCAGTTGGGTGATCCTGGCCGACCAGCAAACGGGCATGGCCTATGGGCTGAAATTGCCCGGCCAGACCATTGACTGTGGCCAGGGTAGCGCCCACCTCAGGGCCTGCCTGGATGCCTTGGCCGTTTGGGGCCTGGTGGCGCCCCCGCCTCGAAAGGTTCGCCGATGAGGCTCCCTCCACTGGCCATCAGCCGCGAAGGCCGCGACACCTTGTGGCTGTTGGCAACACTGGCCTTGATCATGGCCCCTCATGCCACCCGCTTGCCGCTGTGGTGCGCCGTGGGTGCCACGCTGGCCATGCTGTGGCGCGCCCACATGGCCTGGCGCGACAGCCGCCTGCCGCCACGCTGGGTATTGCTGGTCGCACTGGCCGCTTGTGTGGGGCTGACGTTGTTGACCCACCGAGCGCTGTTTGGCCGTGAGGCGGGCGTGACCCTGGTGGTGGTGTTGACCGGATTGAAGACGCTTGAGCTGCGGGCCCGCCGCGATGCCTTCGTCGTGACCTCGCTGGGATTTTTCCTGATCCTGACGCAGTTCCTGTACTCGCAAAGCATCGTGCTGGCCGCCTTGATGGCGCTGGCCGTGTGGGGGTTGATGACCTCGCTGGTGCTGGCGCAGCGACCTTTGGGCCGACCACTGCTGCTGACCGTGGCCCGCGAGGCTGGGCGCACGCTGGTCTGGGGTGCTCCCTTGATGCTGGTGCTGTTTTTGCTGTTCCCCCGCATTGGCCCGCTGTGGGCCTTGCCTTCGGACGCGCAAGCTCGCTCGGGCCTGTCGGACAGCTTGACCCTGGGCAATGTGGCCGAACTGGCCCTGGATGACAGCATTGCCATGCACCTGCGTTTTGACAGCCCACCGCCCTCACCGTCGGAGATGTATTTCCGTGGGCCGGTGTTGGACGACTTTGACGGCCAAACCTGGCGCACCCGCCGCGCGCGCCGCGACGACGCCCTCGAAGACACCGAGCACGCGCCCGTCGACACCCGTGGCCCGGCCATTCGCTACCAACTCACGATGGAGGCCACCCACGCCAGGATCTTGCCCCTGCTGGAAGCCACGCTGAAGGTTCAGACACCGGTGCAACAGGCCACCTTGCGATTGGAACGACAAGGCCTGGCCTGGACTCTGGGCAGCCCACTCCATGAGCGAATTCAACTCGATGCGCAAGCCTGGACACAGTTCCGTCACGGCGTGGACCTCACCCCGCAAGAGCTGGTCACCTGGGTGCAATTGCCGCGCGGATTCAATCCCCGCACCATCGCCTGGGCCCAATCCTTCCAACGCGATCCGGCCCTGGCGCAAGCCAACCCACGGCAACTGGTTCAAGCGGTGCTGGCCCACATCCGCCGAGAGAACTACAGCTACACCCTGGCGCCGGGCGATGAAGAAGCCTTACCAGATCAACCGAGGCCGCACCAGATCGACCGCTTCTGGCTGGACCGGCGCGCCGGTTTTTGCGAACACTTCGCCTCATCCTTCGTGGTGGTGATGCGGGCCATGGGCGTGCCCAGCCGCGTGGTGACGGGCTACCAGGGCGCCGAGCTCAACACCGTCAATGGCCTGTACATCATCAGGAACAGCCATGCCCACGCCTGGGCCGAATACTGGCAAGCGGGCGAAGGCTGGGTGCGCGCCGACCCCACCGCCGCCGTCGCGCCCGAGCGGATTGACCGCAGCCGCCCATTGGCGGCACCTCGCAGCGGACTGGCCAGTACCCTGCCCCAGTTTGACTCGCCCCTCTGGCGCCAAGGCAAGGCATTCTGGGAAGCCACCAACCACCGCTGGAATGTCTGGGTCTTGCAATACTCCCGAGGCCGTCAGCAGCAATTGCTGGGCAAGCTGGGCTGGGATGCCAACGACTGGACGGACATCGCACGGGCCTTGACCATCGCCTTGTCGGGCATTGCCCTGGCCGGCGTGGGCTGGCTGTGGCTGACCCGCGAACGCCTCCACCAATCGCCCTGGTTGCGCCCCATGGGGCAAGTCCACCGTGCCCTGGTCAGAGCCGGCATTCCGCCACCCGACGGTCTGGCCCCGGCCTCGGCACTGAACTGGGTGCGGTCCTTGCAAAACATGGGGCCCTCTGCTGACGAACGCCAAGTGAAGCTGGTGAGCCAGATGGTGTCCGCACTGCAAGCGCTGGATGCCCTGCGCTATGGACCGAACCTGGACGCCACAGGCCAGCCCCTCAAACCACGCCAGCAGTTGGCCCAAGCCAAGCCCCTGCTCAGGTCCATCGAAGAGGGTGCCCGCCAGTGGCGCACCCTCCGGGCCATGGTGCGGCATCGGGCACACTGAGGTCCGAGGCGCCTGCATCGGGGCGCCACCAGACCTCACGCGCGCTCATGACGACATCGACCGACCTGTTTTTGCAACTGCGAGTTGCCCTGCCCTTGGCTCTGTTCATGGGCTTGAGCGGCTGCGCCAGCCCCCCCACGCCAGCGCCTGAAGTCGTCATCGCGGCACCGGCCTCGCCTGAGGTGCCCGATGGTCAATCCATTCCAACACCTGTGCTGGAGCAAACCGAGGTGGCCACTCCTGAACCTGGCAACTATGCCCAAAGAGACGACGCACGCCTGCTGGCCGACCGCCTGGCAACAGAGTTTCAGCTGGAGCCAACCTGGGTCTTCTCGATGCTGTCCCAAGCCCGCTTCAAGGAGAGCATCACCAAGTTCATCATGCCCGCGCCCAATGGCACCGCCAAGAACTGGGCGGTGTACCGCAGCCGCTTCATTGACCCGATTCGCATCAAGGCGGGTGTGACCTTTTGGCGCACTTACGAAATGGACCTTCGACGCGCCGAAGCCCGCTGGGGAGTGCCCGCCAGCATCATTGCGGGGGTCATTGGCGTTGAAACCATCTACGGCCGCAACACTGGCAACTACCGCGTGCTGGATGCCTTGGCCACCTTGGGTTTGGATTTCCCAAAAGGACGCAGCGACCGCAGTGCTTTTTTTCAAAAAGAATTAGGCCATTTCCTGAAGCTGTGCAATGAACAAAACATGGATCCCACCACCGTGTTGGGGTCCTATGCCGGGGCCCTGGGTTTACCGCAATTCATGTCCAGCTCGGTCCGCAACTTCGCCATTGATTTTGATGGCAATGGCCGCATTGACCTGCTTCGCAGCCCGGTCGATGCCATTGGCAGCGTGGCCAAATATCTGGCTGAGCATGGCTGGCGAAAAGACATGCCCACATACTATGAAGTAACCCCCCCCACCGACGCCGATGCGCTGGCCAAATTGCTCGCCCCGGACATCGTGCCCAGCTTCAGCGTGGCCGAGATGCAAAGCATGGGCGCGATCCTGCCCGACGTGGCACAAACCCACATGGGTTTGCTGGCTTTGGTGAAACTCCAGAATGGTGATGCCGCGCCAACCTACGTTACCGGGACCGACAATTTTTATGCGGTCACACGTTACAACCAGTCCAGCTATTACGCCTTGGCCGTGATTCAACTGGGGCAGACCGTCTCCCGAGATGCCAGCAATTTGCCGTGAATTCCAGACAGGCAATTACCAAAAAAATCTTACCCTCTGATTTGCAAACCCAATATATTTGTGTTTAGAATTCGGCCGTGGCGTTTAACGCCCGGCTCTGATTCCCTCAATAAGTATTTAATGCCCCTGACCTCGGGCCACAAGGACTCTTCATGAGCAACTACCAAGATCTTCTGGCAAAAAAGGCCGCCCTCGAAAAGCAATCGGCCGAACTCGACAAACAATTGCAAGATGCTCGCCGCGCTGAACGTGCTGGCGTGATCGCCCAAGTCAAATCGCTGATGGCTGAACACGGCCTGACCCTGGCAGACCTGGGTGGCGGCAAAGCTGGTGGCTCGGGCAAGGCACCTTCTGCCAGCGCTGGCCGCAAGGTGGCTCCCAAGTACCGCAACACCGCCACCGGCGAAACCTGGACCGGCCGTGGCCTGCAACCCAAGTGGGTTCAAGCCGCAGTGGCATCGGGCAAGAAACTCGAAGATTTCGCGATCTGAATTTGAATCAACCGAAGGTTGATTCTGCAAAAAGCCGACGCGCATGCGTCGGCTTTTTTATTGGCTTCACACTTGGATTCAAGCCCTCATGGGGTCTTGTCCTTGAAATCCCCGGCCAAACCAAACACAAATTGATCCGGCTTGAGATACCGCCTCAAGGCCTGATTCACCTGGTCCAAGGTCAAGGCTTCCAAAGCCGCGTCCACTTTGGCCGACACTTCGAATGTGCGGTCCAGGTAAAGGTTGCTGACCCAGGCTCCGGCCAAGCGCGCATCTTGCGCACGCGACAATTGCCTGAAATTCAAGAGCCCGCGTTTGCCTGACTCAAACTCGGCCTGCGTAAACCCTTGGGTCAGCACCTTGGCCACCTCCTCCCTGAAAGCCGATTCCACTTTGCCCCGATTTTGCGGCGCAAAAATGGCCGAGGCCACCCACTGAGAATTGGATTCAATCGAATTCCATTGCACCGCGCTGTAAACGCTGTACGACAAACCTTCCTTTTCACGGATGCGGTTCCAGAATCTGGAGTCGCCGCCGGAGCCCAGCAAATGATTGGCAAGCATGAAGGCCGGGTAGTCCGGGTGCAAATCATTCAAAGGCAGATCTTGCAGCACCTGCATGGCCGCATTCTGTTTGTCGGGCGTGAGGAGCACCAGGCGGGCCGGCGGCACAGGTATCAAAGGTGACGGCACACGGGCGATCGCTTGTTGGCTGGACCAACCACCCAAGGCACGTTGCAAGGCCTGGGTCACGGCCTTGGCATCAAAATCGCCCACGGCCGCAAATTGGGCCTGGCTGGTGCCGACAAACTTGGCATGGAACTCACGCACCTGCTCAATCTTCACCGCGCGCCAATCGGCTTCGATCTCATCAAAAGTGCGGGCATGGCGAACATCGCCGCGCGGATATGGGTTGCCGTGGCGCGACAAGGCTTCGCTCAACACCGCCTGAGGTTCCTTGCGCTGCCCTTCCAAACCTGTCAGGGCCTGACGGCGAATCTCCTCCAGCGCATCGGCCGGCAAGCTGGGGTGGCGCAATAAATCACCCACCAGTTCGATCGCGGCGGGCAGGTTCTCACGCTTGGTCGAGATGCCCACGCTCAAAGTGCCATCATCGGCCTGGAAGGACACTTCGGCCTGCAAGGCATCCATCCGGTCCTGCACCTGCTGTCGATTCAAGGTGCTGCTGCCCTTGTCAAGCAACTCACCCAGGGCCGAGGGCACTTCGCCCCAGTTGGCCAGGGACTTTTCATCGCCCATGCGCAGGGTCAAGGTGGCGCGCACAGCCTGGCCTCGCGTGGTCTTGGGCAGCAAGGCCACCTTCAAGCCTGGCTCGATGGTCAGGCGCTGGGTGCGGGCGTTGATGTTGGCGGGGCTGGCCACGAAAGTTTCGGCCTGGGCGCCAGCATTCTGGCCTTTGAAGTCCTTCAGCATGGCCACGACATCAGCACGCTCGGGCTTCGGTGCGCGCACAGGCGTGGCGGTGGGCAGGTACTCACCCACGGTGCGGTTGGACTGCACCAGGTACTGCTGGGCCACGCGCTGAACATCGGCCAGCTTGACCGCCTTGACCCGATCCCGGCTGAGGAACATCAAACGCCAGTCACCTTGCGCCACCGCACTCGACAAGGCCACGCCCACGTGCTGCGAATCGGCAAAGCCCATGTCCCAATCGTTCAGCCATTTGGTGCGGGCCCGGTCCAGCTCTTCCTGGGTGATGGGCTCGCGGCCCACCGACTCGACCACGTCCAGCAAGGCCTTGCGAGAAGCCTCCAAGTCTTGCCCCGGGGCCAGTTGGGCGCCCATGATCATGAAGCCCGGATCGGCCAGCGCTTGCGAGAAACTGAACACCGAGGCGGCCAGTTGCTGGTCGGTCAGGCGCTTGTGCAAACGACCCGAAGGGTTGTCGCCCATGATCACCTCCAGCAACTCCACCGCCGCGAAATCGGGGTGGGCACCTGGCACCACGTGGTAGGCCGCGTACAGCAGCGGCACACCGCCCACGCGGCGCAAGGTCACCGCGCGTTCACCGTCTTGCACCGGGTCCAACGTGTACAGCGGCGGCAACACGCGCTTGGGTTTGGGGATGACGGCGAAGTACTGCTGCACCCAGGCCAGCACCTTGGCCTGGTCGAACTTGCCAGACACGATCAAGGTGGCGTTGTCGGGCTGATAGTGCTTGCGGTAGAAAGCCTGCAGGTGGCTGATGTCCACGCCCTCCACATCGGCACGGGCGCCGATGGTGGACTTGCCATAGTTGTGCCATTGGTACATGGCGGCCACGGTTTTTTCCAGCAAGACGCGGCCGGGCGAGTTCTCACCCATCTCCATCTCGTTGCGCACCACGGTCATCTCGCTGTCCAGGTCCTTGCGCGCGATGAAGCTGTTGACCATGGCATCGGCCTGCCACTCCAGGTACCAACGCAGGTTCTCGTCGTTGGCGGCAAAGCTGGCGTAGTAATTGGTGCGGTCGTAGCTGGTGGAGCCATTGGCGCTGAAACCACGTTTGTTGAAATCACCCCACACTTGGGGATGGCGGGGAGAACCCTTGAACAGCATGTGTTCCAACAGATGCGCCATGCCGGTTTCGCCATAACTTTCGTGGCGCGAACCCACGCGGTAAGTCACGTTGACCGTGGTCGTGGGCTTGGAGTCGTCCGGGATCAACAATACCTGCAAGCCATTGGGCAGACGGTATTCACGGATGCCCTCCACTGCGGTGACCTGGCTCAGGGCCGCTGGCAAGACCGGGCCTTTGGCCAGCGCCGGGCTCATCAAGGCCATGGTCAAGGCCAAGCTCAACACAGAAGCAAACGCATTTCTTGATCGGATGGGAGTCATCACGGCGCCGAGTGGATCGGATGGTGGCAATGCGGCTCAGTGTAGGCGCGAGCCCGAAAGGTTCCCGTTTCAGGCCTTATGCTGCTGGGCGCCACAGCTGTCATCACAAAACTTCACATCAACATGAATCGACGCTCACGTTCAGTCACCATTTTGACCAGCCTGGCTGGGCTCGTTTTGCTGTCCGGCTGTGGCAAGCACGACGTGACGCCATGGTCCGGCTATGCTGAAGCTGACTTGGTCTATCTGGCCTCCTCGGGCGCGGGCGTGCTCAGCACCATCCAGGTTCAGCGGGGCGATGTGGTGTCCGCAGGGGCCGATTTGTTCCAGATCGACGCAGCCTCCGAGGCTTACAGCAAGCAGGCCGCCCAAGCGCAGCAAAGCAAGGCCGCCGCCCAGTTGGCCGACCTGGGCAAGGGACGTCGTAAGAATGAACTTAAAGCGATCAAGGCCCAGCTTGAGCAGGCCAAGGCGGCACTGACCATTTCGGCCGCGCAACTCAAGCGCAACCGAGACCTGGTGCGCCAGGGCTTCATCACGCCATCGCAGATGGACGAGCTGGAAGCCGCCAAGGCGCGTGACACCGCCCGTGTGCATGAGTTACAAGCGCAGCTGGCGGCCGCCGAAGACAGCGCCCGCCCCGACACCGTGGCCGCCGCCAAGGCCGAGCTTCAGGCCGCCAAGGCGCAGGTGTCCCAGCAGCGTTGGGCTGAAGATCAGAAGGTGCGGCGCGCGCCCGTGGCCGCACGCGTCTTCGATGTCCTATACCGGCTGGGCGAATGGGTACCTGCCGGCGCCCCGGTCGTCGCCCTGCTGCCCGACCATGCCGTGAAGGTGCGCTTCTTCGTGCCCCAGGAAGCCCTGGCCCAGACCAAGGTCGGCCAGGCCGTGCGCTACAACTGCGACGGCTGCACCGCAGGCACCGCCACCATCCGCTATGTGTCGCCCCAAGCCGAGTTCACGCCCCCGGTGATCTACAGCAACGAAAGCAAAAGCAAGCTGGTCTACATGGTCGAGGCCACGCCCGACAACCAGGCCACCGACACCCTCAAGCCTGGCCAACCCCTGAGCGTGACGCCCGCCCCCGCTGCTGCCAAAACATGAGCGAGCCGTCTTCTTCTGACCTGGCCATCGATGTCCGAGGCCTGAGCAAGCGTTTCGGTGACCGCATGGTCGTCGATGGCATCGACATCCAGGTGCGGCGCGGCGAGATCTGCGGCTTTCTGGGCCCCAACGGCAGCGGCAAGACCACCACCATCCGCATGCTCTGCGGCCTGCTGGAGCCCACCGCGGGCCAGGGCCACTGCCTGGGCTTCGACCTGGTCACGCAATCACGCCAGATCAAGCTCCGCACCGGCTACATGACGCAAAAGTTCGGCTTGTACGAAGACCTGAACATCGAAGAGAACCTGTACTTCATCGCCGAGGTCTACGGCATGCCCGGTGGCCGGCAAAAAGTCGAGCAAACGCTGGACCGCCTGGGCCTGACCGAGCGCCGCCACCAACTGGCCGGATCGCTCTCGGGTGGCTGGAAGCAACGCCTGGCCCTGGGCGCCTGCCTGCTGCACGAGCCCCAATTGCTGCTGCTGGACGAACCCACCGCCGGCGTCGATCCCAAAGCCCGCCGCGACTTCTGGCACCAGATCCACCTGCTGGCCGCCGAGGGCCTGACCGTGCTGGTCAGCACCCACTACATGGACGAGGCCGAACGCTGCCACCGCCTGGCCTACATCTCCTACGGCAAGGTGCTGACCGCCGGCACCGCCGAGCACGTGATCAACACCTCCGGCCTGAAAACCTGGCAAGTACGCGGCGAGCAGCTCGACAAGGTCATGGCCCTGACCAACCACAGCGATGACTGGATGGCCATTCCCTTTGGCACGGCGGTGCACGTCAGCAGCACCAGCCCATCGGACTTTGCCGAATGGCTGCGGGCGCAGTCGCCCCAGCACGACTGGCTGGTCGAGACCATCCCCACCAGCCTGGAAGACGTCTTCATCCACCTGAGCCAGCATGCACAAGACAATTACCGATAAGCCGCTGTCATGGCGCCGCATCTGGGCGGTGCTGCGCAAGGAGTTCGTGCAGATCAAGCGCGACCGGCTGACCCTGGCCATGCTGGTCGCCATCCCGCTGCTGCAACTGGTGATGTTCGGCTACGCCATCAATGGCGACCCCAAGCACCTGCCCACGGTGGTGGTGGCGCCCGACGCCAGCCCCATGGTGCGCAGCATCATCCGGGCCGTTGAAAACACCGGCTACTTCAACATCGAGGCCATCGTGACCGAGCAGGAAGCCGAGCGCTGGCTGGCCGAGGGCGATGCCCAATTTGCGCTGGTGTTCCCCTCGGATTTCACCCACAAGCTGATGCGCGGTGAGCGCCCTGCCCTGGCGGTCTACAGCGACGCCAGCGACCCGTCCACCTCGGGCGGGGCCCTGGCCACCCTGAGCATGCTGCCCAACATCGCCTTGAATGCCGAACTGCGCGGCCCCTTGAGCCGACTGCAGGCGGGCCCCGCCCCCTTTGAGCTGCGCATCCACCGCCGCTACAACGCCGAAGGCATCACGCAGTACAACATCGTGCCAGGCCTGATGGGCATCATCCTGGTGATGACTTTGGTGATGATGACCGCCATGGCCATGACCCGCGAGCGCGAACGCGGCACGCTGGAAAACCTGCTGGCCACGCCTGTCAAACCGCTGGAGGTGATGATCGGCAAGATCATGCCCTACGTGCTGATCGGCTACCTGCAGGTGCTGATGGTCTACATCGCCTCGCGCTGGCTGTTCGCCATCCCGATGTTCGGCAGCCACCTGCTGCTCACGCTGACCGTGCTGGTCTTCATCATCGCCACGCTGGTGGTCGGCTTTTTGTTCTCGACCATCGCACGCACGCAGATGCAGTCGACGCAGATGACGATCTTCTACTTCCTGCCCAACATCCTGCTGTCGGGCTTCATGTTCCCCTTCCGGGGCATGCCGACCTGGGCGCAGTGGGTGGGCGAGGTCATGCCCATCACCCACTTCCTGCGGGTGGTGCGCGGCATCATGCTCAAGGGCTCCACCTTGATGGAGATCTGGCCGCAGCTGTGGCCGATGGCGCTGTTCACCGTGGTGGTGGGCGCCATTGCCATGCTGCGTTACCGTCAGACGCTGGATTGACGGATTGGATTGATCAGCGCGCTGGCTGAACCGGCGGGGCCCGCATCACGCGGACCTTGCCACCCGTGGTGACCAGCAGCACCGCATCGCCCGGTTTGAAGTTCTCGTTGCCCTTGGCCTGGACGATGGAACGGCGTTGGCCATTGCTCATCTGCAAAAGGATTTCATTGGCGTCTTCGCGGGTGCCGAAGCGCTCGACCGCATTGCCGACCACACCGCCGACGACCGCGCCCACCACGCCCACGATCACCTGCTCGCGCGAGCCGCCCACCGAGGCGCCACCGACGCCGCCAATGATGGCGCCCGTGGCCGCACCCGCCCCACTTTGCGAGCCTTCAACCACCACGGGCCGAACATTCAGCACCACGGCATCCTCGACCTGAGACAGACGCTGCGCGTCGCCCGGCTTGACCACATCGGGACTGGTTGTGGAACAAGCGGCCAGCACGGCCAACATCAAGCCGGTACTGGCGGCGATCAAAAAACGTTTCATGGGGATGGTCCTCAGCGGCTGTTCAGCCACTTTAACGCATCCCCTCAGCTCAGTCTTCGATGCCCAATTCCTGAATCTTGCGCGTGATGGTATTGCGACCGATGCCGAGCTTTTGCGCGGCCTCGATGCGCCGCCCACGCGTGATTTCCAGCGCCGTGTGGATCAACTGAGCCTCGAATTGCCGGGTCAGAACGTCCCAGACATCCGTGGCGCCAGACTCCAGCCTGACACGCGCCTCGCGCTCCAGGTCGGACAGCCAACTGGCGGGGGCCGCTGCAGGCGTGCTGGGCGCCAAGGTGCCAGAAAAAGAGCTGGGCGGCGCA
>Ga0073915_10000008_pt1 | contig 26399 bp, 20 predicted proteins | sample GWRWT2_30Apr14_FD_71480 | JGI IMG/M metagenome (GOLD analysis project Ga0073915, IMG submission 71480) | Sand microcosm microbial communities from a hyporheic zone in Columbia River, Washington, USA - GW-RW T2_30-Apr-14 | ecosystem: Engineered > Artificial ecosystem > Sand microcosm >... | reverse complement strand
CCTGGCTTGGCCGACTGCCTGAAAGACCAAGCAACCCGTTTGAACCTGGTCGGCCTCATCCATCATCCGCTGTCGCTGGAAACCGGACTGGATTCTGCGAATGCCCGCCACTACGCACAGCTTGAGGCCGAGCTTTGGCCATGCCTGAAGGGCGTCATCTGCCCCAGCGAACAAACAGCCCGAGCGCTCCTGGCAGCAGGCCTGCAAGCGGATCGTGTGGCCGTGGTCACCCCCGGTACCCGTCGCCCCGCAACCATCCGCCAAGCCCGCAGCGTGGGGCCGCTGCAACTGCTGGCGGTGGGCGCCATCACACCGCGCAAAGGCCACCTGCTGCTGGTCGAAGCCCTGGCCCATCTGCGTCACCTCGACTGGCAGCTGACCTGCATCGGCAGCCTGACGAGAGACCCTGCCGCTTCAGCTGCGCTTCAAGAGCGCATGGCCGCCCATGGCCTGACCGACCGCATCGTCCTACTGGGAGAGCAGCCCGAGCAGCGACTGACGGAGGCCTACCAACGTACCGACGTCTTCGTCATGCCGTCCTACCATGAGGGCTACGGCATGGTCTTCGCTGAGGCGCTGGCACACGCGCTCCCGGTCATTGCCAGCACGGCCTGCGCCATCGCGGACACGCTGCCCGCTGGCGCCGCGCTGCTCGTTGCGCCGGGTGACATGCCCGCCCTGCGAGATGCCCTTCAGCGGGCCCTGACCGACGGCGCCCTGCGCGCTCGGCTCGCGGTCGCAGCAGAGCAGGCTGCCAGCGCCCTTCCCGACTGGGACGGCGCAGTGCAGGGCTGGATGGTGGCCCTGGACAAGGTGACCCGATGACTGACGCGGCGAACACCGGGTTCAGCGCAGACTGGCTGCGCCAGCGCGAACCCTTCGACCTGGCCGCGCGCAGCCAATCGCTCGCCATCGGCTTCCGGGCAGCACTGAGGCAACAGCCCTCTTCCACCCTGCGCATCGTTGACCTGGCCTCGGGTTCGGGCGCGAACTTCCGGGCTTTGGCGCCGTTGCTGGAAGCCGACCAGGAATGGCGCCTGGTCGATCATGACCCTCGGCTACTCGCAGCCCAGCGCACCGAGATCACCAGGTGGGCGAGCGGGCACGGGTGGCACTGCCATGATCACGAAGGTGCCCTTGCCATCCACGCGGGCACAGCCCGCTGGCTGGTTCGCGGCCAGCAGCTTGATCTGGCGCGCGACCTCGAAGACATCGATCTGGCCTCATGCGACGGCCTTGTCACCACCGCGTTTCTGGACCTCGTTGCCACCGCCTGGCTGGATCGGCTGAGCGCACTGCTGTCGCGAACCCGCCGGCCCCTGCTGGCCACCTTGACCGTGGATGGCAGGCGCACCTGGTGTCCCGGCAGGCCAGCTGACCAGCTCATTGCCGATGCCTTCTTGTCCCATCAAGACGGCGACAAGGGCTTTGGCCCATCACTGGGCGTGCGGGCAACGCCCTATCTGGCGGCCAATCTCGCCGCTGCGGGCTACGAGGTCAGCACACAAGCGAGCGATTGGCACATCGGCCAGGAACACAGCGACATGCTCCTAAGCATGGCCAAGGAAGCGGCCGCCGTGACCACCGAAACGGATCCCTCCCGAGAGCCCGCCGTGTCCAACTGGCTGGCCGACCGAGCGACCGACATCCGCCATGGTTTGCTGTCTCTGGAGGTTGGGCACCTGGATTTGCTGGCCGTGCCGATTCGATAACATTGATGTGAATCAATGCCACAGAACAAGATCAGCGCCACGCTAAGCTAACGCCAACCACCCATCCAGTGGGCGGATTCAATCAAATTCGTCAAAGGATCAAGATGCGCCTCGCTTTCTATGGAGCCACAGACACCGTCACTGGCTCGCGCTATCTGCTGTCAGGGCAACACGGCGGTCATCTGCTGGTCGACTGCGGCATGTTCCAAGGCCTCAAGCAGTTGCGTCTTCGCAATTGGGACCGCCTGCCCTTCGATGTGTCCAAGATCGACGCCGTGCTGCTGACCCACGCGCACATTGATCACAGCGGCTTTCTGCCCAGGCTGATCAAAGAAGGCTTCAAGGGGCGCGTGTACTGCACGCATTCGACATTGGCGCTGTGCGAATTACTTCTGCCCGACTCCGGCCGCCTGCAGGAGGAGCAGGCCGAGTTTGAGAACCGCCACAAGCTGTCCAAGCACGCGCAGGCTTTGCCTTTGTACACCGAGGATGACGCCAGGCAAGCCCTCAAGCACCTGGACCCCGTGCCCTTCGACGAAACGTTTTCACCTCTTGATGGCTGGTCCGTGCGCTTCCGCCATGCCGGCCACATTTTGGGTGCTGCCAGTGTGAGGGTCTCGAACGAGGGTCGCAGCGTGCTTTTCTCAGGCGACCTGGGGCGCAGCGATGACTTGGTGATGAAGCCGCCTGAACCGCCTGAAGAGGCGGACGTGCTGGTCGTCGAGTCCACCTATGGTGACCGGCTGCACCCTGATGGCGATGCACTGGCCCAGCTTGCCGATGTCATCAACCGCACGGCCGCGCGAGGCGGCCAGGTCGTGATTCCCTCCTTTGCAGTCGGGCGGGCGCAGACGCTGCTCCATTGCATCTCGCAACTCAAGCAGGCCCGCCGCATCCCCGACCTCCCGGTCTACCTCAACAGCCCCATGGCGGTCGACGCAACACGGATCTACAGCCATCATGCTGGCGAGCATCGCCTCAGCAAGCAAGAATGCAGCGAACTGGGACACGTCGCAAAGTTTGCCCAGACCGTGGAGGAATCCATGGCACTCAACCGCTTGAGCTGGCCCTCCATCATCATCTCTGCCAGCGGCATGGCGACGGGGGGCCGCGTTCTGCACCACCTGAAGGCCTATGCGCCGAATCCCAGGTGCACGATCCTCTTCACCGGCCACCAGGCTGCGGGCACACGTGGTGCCACGCTGGTGGGTGGCGCCAAGACGGTGAAAATCTTCGGCGAGTATGTGCCCGTGCGCGCGGAGGTGGCCAACCTCGACATGCTGTCCGCCCATGCCGACCGCGATGACTTGCTGGACTGGATGGCCGCCATGCCCAAACCGCCCAGCAGGGTGTACATCACACACGGCGAGCCTGTGGCAGCCGATGCCTTGCGGCTGGCCATCCAGGATCGCCTGGGCTGGCCGTGCGAAGTGCCGGAGTACCGGCAATCGGTGAGGGTTTGAGGCGACGGGATGAGTGCGCAGGTCAGGCGGGCTGTCAACGCTCACACCTTGTACTGTAGCGCGCCATTTAGTTTGATCCAGCAATGTAGGTCTTGGAGCCCTGGCCCACGCTCGGCTGCCTGGGCTCGCGTGGGAAGAGCCTCACAGCCGCATCTGAAGGTCGTCAAATAAGTGATGCACCATGAATCCCACTACCCCCTTTGCCCAACGTGCTGCGATTGCCAACGCGGTGTTCATCCAGATTGAATGGCGCCTCATCAAGAACAGCAGAGGCAAGGTCGACAGCCAACCGATGATCAGGTGCTGGGCAACCAAGAAAGCTGGACCCGGGCTGGACACGATCAACTCGGCCAGCTTGGGACCGCAGTGCCCCACACGCATGCCGAGCACCTTGAACGCAAATCCCACGGGCATCCTCATTAAGGAAGCGATCAAGCCCGAGCGGAAGGTTTTCAATCCAAACATGCCGAACCGCGTTCACGCTCGACACCAGCGCTTGGCCACGTCGCGCAGCACATGTCCCAGCCTTGGTGCCCCGGGCCCTCATCGAGTTGAACGACCCCTTCCCAGGCGAGCGCCCCTTGTCCAGGCCCACCTGAGACTGGTCCATCCCAAATACTCATGCTTGCACCGGCGTGAGCAAGGTGCCATACGCGTCACGAACCTAGATGGTGATCGGGATGCCCTGCCCCACGCTTTGCGTCACGGTGCAGTAGGCCTCGAACTGCCCCCGCACACGGTCCAGATGCGCTAAGGCCCCAGCCAAACCAGGGCGCCAACCCAACGATTGCGCCACCCGCACCCAAGACGAAGTCCAAGGCCAAAGTCCGCGGCTAGGAGTTCAAGCCCGATGAGGCAGGGCGATGACGGGCGTGACAAAACGGCAGCCAAACGGGGCCAATCGGGACTTATTGAGACGCGGGCATGCGCGGAGCTCGCCCGATTGATTGAGGCGTCTGGCGGCGGCTATCCCACTTTCCCACCATGCTGCAGCGTCCAGTAGCCCCCCTTGAGCGCCATCAAGGCGTCGTGGGTGCCTGTCTCGCGCACATTGCCCGCCTCCATGTAGACGATCAGGTCCGCATCGCGGATGGTGGAGAGCCTGTGCGCGATCACAAAGCTCGTGCGGCCCTGACGCAGCTCGGACATCGCCTGTTGAATCAGCATCTCGGTGCGGGTGTCGACCGAACTCGTCGCCTCGTCGAGGATCAGTATGGGCGTGTCCAGAAGGAAGGCGCGGGCAATGGTCATGAGCTGGCGTTGGCCCTGTGACAGCGCGGCGCCCGCGTTCTCCAGCACCGTGTCGTAGCCCTTTGGCAGCGTCCGCACGAAATCATCGACGTGGCAGCGTTGTGCGGCGGCGATCACGTCTTCGCGGCTGCTCTTCGGGCGGCCATAGGCCAGGTTGTCGTGGACCGTGCCGGTGAACAGCCAGGTGTCCTGCAGCACCATGGCGATCACGCTGCGCAGCGCCGACCGTGAGAGGTCCCGGATGTCGGTGCCGTCGAGCCGGATCGCACCCTGATCGATTTCATAAAACCGCATCAGTAGATTGACCAATGTGGTCTTGCCGGCACCGGTTGGGCCGACGATGGCGATCGTCTGGCCGGGCTGTGCTTCGAGGCTCACGTCCTCGAACAAGGGCCGATCGGGCTGATAACGAAAGCGGACATGCTCGAAAACAACGTGACCGGAGACCAAACGTTTTGCGGGCCCTTCGCCGGCTTCGTCCAAGGGCAGCTCGGGTGCGTCGAGCAGCTCAAAGACCCGCTCCGCCGAAGCCAGCGCGGATTGCACCTGCGCCGCCATGCTGCCCAACTGTGAGACCGGCTGCCCAATTTGACGGATGTACTGGATGAAGGCCTGCAGCTCGCCCAGCGACAGCCCGCCGGCCAGCACGCGGAAGGCGCCCGCGACCACCACCACGACATAAGCGAGGTTGGTCACAAACATGGTCACGGGCTGGATCAGGCTGGCCAGGATCTGCGCGCTCTGGCTGGCCTTCGTCAGCGCCGCATTCTGCTCGGCGAAGAGCGCCTCGATCCTGCTGCGCGCGCCGAACACCCGGATCAGGGTCTGGCCGGTGAAGCTCTCTTCCACCGTCGCGTTCACATGCCCCGTTTCGCGCCATTGGGCGGCGAACTGCGGCCCGGATGCGCGCGTGAGCAGCCGCGTCAGCACCAGCGAGATGCCGATCGCCGTGACCGAGACGATGGCCAGCGGCAGGGACAGCACGAGCATCATCGCCAGAACGCCGAGGATCGTCAGCAGCATCAGGAGGACCTGGCTGGCGACCTGCTGCAGGTTCTGGATCACGTTGTCGATGTCATTGGTGAAGCGCGACAACACCTCGCCACGCATCTGCGCGTCGAACCAGCTCAAGGGCACACGCGACAGCTTCGCCTGCGCCCGGCCACGCAAATCCCGGCCCAGCTTCTGCACCAGCTCGTTGACCAGCCAGGCCTGCGCCAGGTTGAGCAAGGAGGCGGCCAAGTAGATGGCCGCGACGATCAGCAGTTGGCGCACCAGAGCGGCCATGCTGAAGCCCTCGCTGACCAGCAGGTCCGTGGCCTTGCCGAGCTGCCACGGCCCGATCGTGCTGGCCACCACGCTGGCGATGCTCAGGAGCACCGTGACGATGAGCACCCGCCGGCTGGCGCCCAGCGCCTGCCAGATCGCCAGTGCCGTCTTGCGGGTGTCTTTCGGCTTTTTTCCGCCTAGCGCGGCGCCTGGGTTGCCTATCTTGTTCATGCGGCGTCCTCCGCCACACCCTGCTGTGAACGCACGATGTCGGCATAGACCGGGCAAGCTGCCAGCAGGGCTTGATGGGACCCCAGCCCGACGATCTTGCCGCGGTCCAGCACAAGGATGCGGTCGGCATCCTGGATCGATGCCACACGCTGGCTGACGGTCACCGTGGCCGCATGCGCGGTCGCGCGGCGAAGCTCGGCCCGTAAGCGCGCATCGGTGACCTGATCGAGCGCCGAGAAGCTGTCGTCGAAGAGGTAGAGGTCAGCGTCGCAGACCAGCGCCCTGGCGATGGCGAGCCGCTGCCGCTGACCACCGGAGAAATTCGTCCCGCCCTGGGCCACGGGGGCCGCCAGTTGCTCGGGCAGCGCGCGGATGAAATCGGCGGCCTGCGCGATCTCAAGCGCGCGCCAGAGCGCGGCATCGTCGGCCTTAGGATTGCCGAGCCGCAAGCTGTCTGCCACGGTGCCCGAGAAGAGGTAGGTCTTTTGTGGAACGTAGCCGATCCGGCCGTTCAACGCCTCCCGCGCGATCTCCCGCAGGTCGACGCCGCCGAGCAAGACGCGGCCCGTGTTCGGATCGTCCAGCCGGGCGATGAGGTTGACGATGGTGGATTTGCCCGAGCCGGTGGCGCCGATGATGCCCAGCACCTCGCCAGGGGCGAGCGCAAAGTCGATGTTTTCAAGGACCAGGGCTTGCGCACCCGGATAACCAAAGCTGACCGCCTCGAAGCGCAAGGGCAGCCCGGCCCCTTTTTCCGGCAGCGATCGCGGATGGGCGGGCGGCCCCAACATGACCGGGCTCTGCAGAAGTTCGTTGATCCGCCTGGCGCTGACCAGCGCACGCGGCAAGAGCACGACCAGCATGCCCAACATCATCACCGAGATCAGGATCAGCGAAATGTAGGAAAGAAAGGCGATCAGCGCACCAATCTGCAGATCGCCAGAGACGATCCGGCCCGCACCCGCCCACACCAGGGCGACAGAGGCCAGCTGCATCACGGTGGTCAGGGCCGGGCTGATCGTCGCCATCAGCCGCCCGGCATGGAGCGCGGTGTCGGTCAGCGCCGTGTTGGCCGCCCCGAAGCGCTGGCCCTCGCGCGCTTCCTGCAAATAGGCGCGGATAACCCGGATGCCGTCGATCTGCTCGCGCAGGATGGTGTTGACCCCATCAAGTTGCTTTTGCATCCGCTGGAACAGGGGTGTAGCACGCAAGGTCAAAAACCCGATGATCAGCGCGAGGATCGGCACCGCAATCAGCAAGAGCTTGGACAACTGCACATCTTGGCGCAAAGCCATGATGGCGCCGCCCACCCCCATGATCGGTGCGATCACGATCATGGTCAGAATCAGGGTCAGCATGGTCTGCACTTGCAGCACGTCATTCGTGCAGCGGGTGATGAGGGAGCCGATGCTGAATTCCTGGGCCTGCGCAAGGGCCAGGTTGTGAACCCTGGCAAAGACGTCGGCACGCAGCGCCTGGCCCACGCGGAAAGCGATCTGCGCGCCGAGCACGGCCGCCGCGACGCTGAGCACGAGTTGCACCAGCGAGGCAGCCCCCATCCATGCGCCGTAGCTCAGGATCGTGTCAGAAGACTTGGCGGCAATGCCTTGGTCGATGACATCGGCACTGAACCCGGGCAGCAGCAGCGATGCCAAAACTTGTCCCAATTGGCACAGCATCAAGCCCAGCAGGGCCCAGCCATGCGGTCGAAGCCGGGCGGCCCAGGCTTGGGCAGGGGCGCCTTCTCTCTCATTTGGATCACTTGGCGGACTCAAGACGGCGAACTCACGCATGAAGACTTTGGCAAGACCATCGTCAAAGTCAGCCCTCCACCCTGGCGCAATTGCGCATCGATGCGCCCACCGTGCAGCGCGATCGCACGCCGGCATATGGCCAGGCCCAGTCCCACCCCCTGCACGCCTTCGGATCCAGCCACCCGTGCAAAAGGCTCGAAAATGGTTTCAAGCATGTCGGCAGGCACACCTGGCCCACGGTCTTCAACGGCACAGGTCCATTGCGCCTGATCGTCGGAAACACGCGCGGTGATTTCCACCTGACCGCCCACATGCGTGAACTTCACCGCGTTGCGGATCACATTTTCCAACCCCCGATAGATCAACTCGCCGTGCACCTCGGACACGAACTGGCCGGGTGCATTGATGACCACCGTCTTGCCACTGGCCAAGGCCTCGAACTGGGCGTCCTCCGCGATCGCGTGAAGCAGCTCAATGACGTCCAGGCGGGATGTTGGCGGAATCGCTGCGCCGGCTTCCAGGCGATGCCAGGTCAGCAGCTCTTCGATCAGCGCATCCAGGCGCCCACTTTCCCGCTCGATGCGCTCCAGCATCTGCTCCAGTTGCAAGGGCTGTTGCTTGAGAAGCCCGATGGCCACCTGCAATCGGGCCAGCGGTGACCGCAGCTCATGGGAGATGTCATGCAGCAAGACGCTTCTGGACTGGGTCAGCACCTGCAGTTGCCGAGCCATGCGGTCAAAATCATCGGCAAGGTCCACCACATCATTGCTGCGAAACCCGGCGCGGCCGGCAACCCGTGTGTCCAGGTGCCCCGCAGACACACGACCCAAGGCCCAGCTGAGCTGCATCAGTGGGCGCGACAGATACCATGCCAGTGCCAGACTGCTCGCCATCATCGTGAAGGCCACAGCAATCAACGGCGCCAGCGGCAGCAGCCCGAACAGCACCAACTGATCGCCGGGCGGCGGCTTCACACCGATCAGGTGGAGGTAAAGCGCCAGACCGACCATGGTCACCGCCATGCTCAGCCACTGCACCAGGAAGAACTTCCAAAACAGGCGACCAAGACGCCGCGAGCGTGCCATGGTCAGTCCTCCAACAACTGGTAGCCCTGGCCTCGCACGCTTTGAATCCACGACTGTCCATCGCTGCGCACGCCAAGCTTCTGCCGGATGCTGCTGATGTGCACATCAATGCGCCGGTCAAAGGGCCCCAAGGGTTGGCCGAAGGCTTGCACGGAAATCTCCTGTTTGCTGATCAACTGCCCTGCATGGCGCGCCAGCACCTCCAGCAAGGTGTACTCGGTGCCAGTCAACTCCAGCGGCTGGCCCTGCCACTGAGCGCGCCTGCTGCCCAGCCACAGCGTGAGCCCGCCTGCCTGAAGCACCCGCGCACCGCGGCTCGTGGCGGCCTCGCGACCTTCGACACGCCTGAGGATGGCGCGAATGCGGGCGACCAGCTCCCCAGGGTTGAAGGGTTTGGGCACATAGTCGTCGGCGCCCATGTCAAGGCCGACGATGCGGTCGATGTTGTCGCCCCGGGCCGTGAGCATCAGCACCGGCACATTGGACGCGCCGCGGATGCGCCGGAGCGCTTCGATGCCCGAGATCCTGGGCATCATGATGTCCATGACGACAACGCTGTAATCCCCGCCCAGCGCTTGTGCGACCCCCGTTTCGCCGTCGTGCACGGCATGCACCTGAAATCCCTCTCGGATGAGGAACTGCGACAGCATGACGGTCAGATCGACATCGTCATCGACGATCAGTACCTTGCTCATGCGATTTTTTCCATGCCAAAGATTTGAGTATCGAGCCCAATCGTGGGCAACGATGAGCGATTCCAGGACGTTTTACCCACCTTAACCCACGCTCCGCCGCACAAGGCGCAGGGCTGGATAGCATGGCATGAACAGGTGAGTTCAATGTTCACAACACAGTTTCGTTCAATGGGTCGGCCATGCGCCTCAGTTCTGCTTGTGGTGACGGTCACTGTCATGGTCACGGGTTTTGGAGGATGCGCCGTCGGCCCGACCTATCAAGCACCCGTGCCCAAAGCTGCCGTGCAGTGGTATTCGCCCTTGCCTCATGGCGGCAGCGAAGCGGCTCTGGCCGACTGGTGGGCGCAGTTTGATGATCCGGCGCTGACGCATTTGGTGGCCTGGGCGCAAGCCGAAAGCACCTCACTCGCCCAGGCATGGGCGAACATCGAGAAGGCACGCGCCACGCTGAGCACGGATCGCTCCGGCGGGCTCCCCAACGTGGGCGCGTCCGCCAGCTCGACACGCAGCCGGCAGCAGCTCACCGCTGACCAGGCCACGCTGTCCACGGTCAGCAGCGCGGGCCTGGACGCCTCCTGGGAAATCGACCTGTTCGGCAAGCTGCGCCGCAATGCCGAAGCCGCGAGCGCCCGCATCGATGCGCGCGTCGCCGACTGGCACGATGCGCGGGTGTCGCTGGCGGCCGAGGTGGCCGACACCTATGTGCAGTACCGCGCCTGCAAGCTGCTGGCAGATGTCTACAACCGCGAGCTTCAGTCTCAGACCGCCACGCAGCAGGCCACGGCGTCCATGGTCATGGCAGGCCTCAGCGCGCCCGCAGACGGCGCACTGGTACGCGCCAGTCTTGCCGGCAGCCGCTCGTCGGCGCTCAGGCAGCGCGCCAGTTGCACGGTGCTGCTGCAATCGCTTGTGTACCTGACCGGGCATGAGCAGCCCGATCTGCTCACTGCCCTGGCGGCATCGGGCCCCGCCATGCCCAGCCCCAAGGGCTTGCGCGTGGCCAAGGTGCCAGCGCAGGTGCTGCGCCAGCGCCCCGACCTGGCCTCATTGGAGCGCGAGCTGGCCGCCACCAGCGCGGAGATCGGCGCCGCGCAGGCCGACCGCTACCCCAGCGTCTCCTTGAGCGGCTCCATTGCCCGCGCCTCTACCGGCAGCAGCGGCAGCGCCTACACGCGCTGGTCGTTCGGGCCGCAGCTGTCGCTGCCGCTGTTCGAAGCAGGCAAGCGCCAGGCGGCAGTTGACAGCGCCCAGGCCAGCTACCGCAGCGCGCTGGCTGGCTATCAGGCGGGCGTGCGCCTGGCAGTCAAAGAGGTCGAACAGGCACTGGTGAACCTGGACAGCAGTGTGAATCGATCAGATGAATCGCGCCGGGCTGCACAGGCCTACCGCGAATACTTCACTGCCTCCGAAGCCAACTGGCGCGCTGGCAGCACCAGCCTGCTGAACCTGGAGGAAGCGCGGCGTTCGGCGCTGTCCGCCGACATCGACGACATCAACCTTCAGCAGGGCCAGATCAGCCACTGGATCGCCTTGTACAAGGCGCTTGGCGGCGGCTGGACGCCCGATGCCTCCGCCGAGCTCTCGACCAACGCTGCACCGCGGCCCCCAAAGAACACCCCATGAGTCACACCTCGAACCGGCCTTTCCGCCCCCTGGCAGCGATCACCGCCACGCTGCTGATCCTGGCGGCCTGCTCAGACAAGCCAGCGGCGACGGGCGACAAAGCCACCGCCGCTCAAGCGGCGCAGACACCCAGCGTCCTCACCGTTGAGGTCGTCACGCCGACCACCTTGCCCTGGCCACAGACCATCCAGGCCAACGGCACGCTGGCCGCCTGGCAGGAGGTCATCGTCAGCCCGGAAACCGGCGGCCTGCGGATCGCGGAACTGCTTGTCGATGTGGGCAGCCAGGTCAAACGTGGCCAGTTGCTCGCCCGCCTGGCCGATGAGAGCCTTCAGAACGATCTGCACAAACAGCAAGCGGTGCTGGCACAGGCGCAGGCTTCTTTGGACAAGGCCGCGTCGAACCTGCGGCGCGCCCGCATGGTCGAGACCACCGGCGGCCTGTCGGCGCAGAGCATCGAGGAATCAAAGATCAACGAAGCCTCGGCGCGCGCCAGCCTGGCATCTGCGAAGGCTGACCTGGCCGCCGCCGAACTGAAGCTGCGGCAGTCACGCATCGTCGCGCCGGACGATGGGCTCGTGTCCTCGCGCTCAGGCGTGCTGGGCCATGTCGTCGGCGCCGGTACGGAACTGTTCAGGCTGGTGCGCCAAGGCCGCATCGAGTGGCAAGGCGAAGTCGATGCGCGCCAGCTCTCCGAGGTTCGCGCTGGTCAGCGCACTTTGGTCACGCTGCCCGATGGCCAAGCCATTGATGGGCGCGTGCGCCTCGTTGGGCCGGTGCTGAGCACCAGCACCGGCCGCGCCTTGGTGTACGTGAGCCTGCCCGCTGACAGCCCGGCCAAGGTCGGCATGTTCGGCAAGGGCTCGATCGAGCTGCCCGCGCAGTTGGCGGTGACGCTGCCGCAGACGGCCCTCGTCGCCCGCGATGGCCGCGACCATGTCTACCTGGTCGACAAGGACAGCAAGGTCCAGAGCATGGTGGTCACCGTGGGTCGCCGCCAGCAACAGCGGGTGGAGGTCACCTCCGGCCTGGCGCCGAACGCCCGCGTCGTCGCCAGCGGTGGGGCCTTCCTGTCTGATGGGGCCAAGGTGACGGTGGCCACCCCCCGCCCGCCGCCCCAGCGGCTTCCGGCAACTCGCATTGAGCAGGAAAAACCGTGAACGTCTCCTCCTGGTCCATTCGGAACCCCGTCCCGTCCGTCCTGCTCTTCGTCCTGCTGACCGTCATCGGCTTGATCGGCTTCGGCAAGCTGCAGATCCAGGATTTCCCGGACACGGATCTGCCCACCATCCAGATTGCCGCCTCGCTGGAAGGCGCCGCCCCGTCGCAGTTGGAGACCGAGGTCGCGCGCAAGATCGAGGACAAGCTGGCCTCGCTGACCAAGCTGGACCACATCACCACGACCATCACCGATGGCTCGGTGAGCATCAGCGCCAGTTTCGACATCGACAAGGATGCCGAGCAAGCGCTCAATGAAGTGCGCAACGCGGTCGACAGCGCCAAGTCAGAGCTGCCCTCGGGCATGAACTCGCCGACGGTGTCCAAGGCCACAGCGGCCGCATCCTCCTTGCTGACCTACACGATTGCATCGGGCCAGCTGGACGAGCAAGACCTCTCCTGGTTTGTCGACAACGACGTGACCAAGGCCATGTTGTCCGTCAAGGGCGTCGCCCAGGTGTCGCGCGTGGGCGGTGTGGACCGCGAGGTGCATGTGGACCTGCAACCGGCGCTGATGGCAGGCCTGGGTGTCACGCCCTCGGATGTGTCCACCCAGCTGAAGGCGGTGCAGAAGGAAAGCTCCGGCGGCCAGGGTCAGCTCGGCGGCATGCGGCAATCGGTGCGCACCATCGCCACCGTCGGCAGCCCGGCCGAGATCGGCGCCATCACCCTGCCGCTGGCCGACGGGCGCACCGTGAGGCTGGACCAGATCGCCCGCATCACCGACAACTTTGCGGACCGCTCGACGCTGGCCTTCAGGGATGGCAAGCGCGTCATCGGGTTTCAGATCACCCGCTCCAAAGGCGTCTCGGACGTCGGTGTGGCCGAAGGCGTCAGGCAAGCCATTGAGGCCTTCCGCCAGGCCCATCCGGACGTGGAAATCGTTGAGGCCACGAACACGGTCACGCCGATCCAGGATAACTACGAAGGCTCGATGCATCTGCTGCTTGAGGGCGCGGCGCTGGCCGTGATCGTGGTGTGGTGGTTTCTGCGTGACTGGCGGGCCACCCTGGTCTGTGCCGCCGCCCTGCCCCTGTCCATCGTGCCGACCTTCCTGGCCATGTGGCTGCTGGACTACTCCCTCAACACCATCACCTTGCTGGCGCTGTCGTTGGTGGTGGGCGTGCTGGTGGACGATGCGATCGTCGAGATCGAGAACATCGAGCGCCACTTGCTGATGGGCAAGTCGCCCTACCAGGCCGCGATGGAGGCGGCCGACGAGATCGGCATGGCCGTGATTGCCACCACGTTCACCTTGGTCGCGGTGTTCCTGCCGACCGCCTTCATGGGCGGCATCCCCGGCAAGTTTTTCCGGCAGTTCGGGATCGTCGCCTCTGTGGCCGTGCTGGCGTCCTTGCTGGTGGCCCGCTTGCTGACGCCGATGATGGCCGCCTACCTGCTCAAGCCCAAAAATCCCCAAAAGCCTGGGCACCATGAGGTGTCCGCCGACGGCCCAACGATGACGCGCTACCTGGGCTGGGTGCGCACCGGCCAGCGCAGCCGCAAGATGACAATCCTGGGCACGCTGGTCTTCTTTGTACTGGCGATGACGGTCGTTCCCTTCATCCCGACCGGTTTCCTCCCCGCGCAGGACAAGGCACAAAGCAGCGTGACCATCAAGATGCAGCCGGGCTCGACGCTGGAAACCACCTCGGCCACCGGGCTGCGCGCAGCCGAACTGCTCAAGCAACTGCCGGAAGTCAAAAGCGTGCTGGTCTCCGCTGGCATGGCCTCCACCGGCAGCGGCATGGGTGCCACCTCGTCCACCGACCTCACCAGCGCGACGCTGACGGTGGATCTGGTGGACCGCGGTGACCGCCACCTGAAACAATCCGGGGTCGAGGCCCAGATGCGGGATGTGCTGCGCGGTCTGCCCGGCGCTCGCATCTCGGTTGGCGGTGGCAACAGCGGCGAATCGCTGGATTTGACGCTGGCCAGCGACGACCCCGATGCCCTGGCCCGGGCGGCGGCGCAGGCAGAACCCCAACTGCGCACCCTCAAGGGCATTGGCAACGTCACCTCCAGCGCCGCCCTGCAGCGGCCCGAGATCCAGGTGCGGCCCGACAGCGCGCGCGCCGCTGCGCTGGGCGTGACATCGGAATCGCTCGCCACCGCCGTGCGGCTGGCCACCTACGGCGACTACGCGATCGCGCTGCCCAAGCTGAACCTGCCGCAGCGGCAGATCAGCATCCGCGTGCGGCTGGACCCCAGCGTGCGGGAAGACCTGGCCGCGCTAGGGCAGTTGCGCGTGGCCGGAACGAAAGGCTCGGTCAACCTGGCCTCGGTGGCCGACATCTCGATCGGCAGTGGCCCGTCGCAAATCGACCGCATCGATCGCTCCCGCAACGTCACGCTGAAGGTCGAGTTGAACGGCCGCACCATCGGCGAGGTGCAGCGCGAGGCCATGGCCTTGCCAGCGCTCCAGTCACTGCCCGCCGGCGTGCATTTCGTCGACCAGGGCGAACTGCAGCGGATGTCGGAACTCTTCACGAGCTTCGGTACCGCGATGGCCATCGGCATCTTCTGCATTTACGCCGTGCTGGTGCTGCTGTTCCACGACTTCCTGCAGCCTGCCACCATCCTCAGCGCCCTGCCCTTGGCCATGGGAGGCGCGCTCATCTCGCTGTGGCTGACCGACCAAGCATTCTCGATGCCCGTGGTCATCGGCGTGCTGATGCTGATGGGCATCGTGACGAAGAACTCGATCTTGCTGGTCGAGTACGCGATCATGGCCCGGCGTGAGCTGGGCATGGCCCGGTTCGACGCGATCGTCGACGCCTGCCACAAGCGTGCCCGCCCCATCGTGATGACGACCATCGCGATGGGCGCCGGCATGATGCCCAATGCGCTGGGCCTCGGTGCCGAGCCCAGCTTCCGTCAGCCCATGGCCATCGTCGTGATCGGGGGGCTCTTGACCTCAACCGCACTGAGCTTGCTGGTCGTCCCCGTGGTCTTCACGTATGTCGATGATCTGCTGGTATGGGGGCGCCAGCGCCTGGGCTTGCGCCAGCGCGCCGAACCGGCGGCGATCGCCACGGCATCTGGTCTATGAAACACAGCGTGTCATCGAGCCTGGATTCAGGCCATCCAATTTGGGCACTCCGCCGGGGAGATATTGATCAACACTTTCGAATCTTCCAAAACTGTCCTTGCCAAACTGGCATCGTGGCAGTTGCTCGTGGCCCCCACAGGCGGCATGTCCGTGCACATGCCTTTCGCGGCCTCGGCTCAAAGGCCAACGCGTCAACGGTGCGGGTCTTCACCCAGATGTGTTCGAATTTGGCGGTGTTCTTCTTTTGCCAAGCTCCCAACCCGCCGGTCAGCCTGCCAACGATCTTGTTCTTATGCTGCCGAAGCGCATCAAGGTCGACCCTTGGCGCATCGTAGACGATGCCGGCGCGGGCCAGATGCGTCACCTCGCTCATGATGAAGACGACATGCAGCAACGCCTTCGACGGGATACCGCCAACGTTCAAGCACACGCCACCCAGTTGTCGAAGCGCTCGATGAGCATGGTGTCGAGACACACAACACGGATTCAGCAGTCGTTGTAAGCAATCAAAGATCAATTGACTTAAAAAATCAACCGTCCTCCGTGCTGACAAAAACCTCGGGATGTCATGAAACCTCATGGGACTTCAAATACAAAAAAGCCCCTGAAATCAAGGGCTTTAATGCATTCATGAGACGTTATTGGACGGTGTGAACCGTCTTCGAATCACTCCCACTCGATTCTCTACCGACAGGTAAAATTACTTCAAAAACAATAACATACTAAGACCCAAGCGACATCGATACCGTGACCAATACCGTGGAACAGATCGGGACTTGGTGAGACGCTGATACGCACATCGTCGGCTTCGGAAGGACGTGAGGGCCAAGGATCGCCGCATCAAGCCACATTCAGCATGAATTTAAGCGGCGTTGCCCCATTGCCAAAGCCAACTCACGGTATCACGGCCCTTGCATACACGGTATCGCAACGATACCGTTCACTTGTACCCATGCCCCCACCCAGGATGACTTCCCTGTCCGTCATCCTGCCGCCTGCGCAGGCATTTCAAGCTCATACGCCTGTGCGATGCGCGCCACCAATTCCGCCACGGCGACCTTGCCAAGCTGCAGTGCTTTCGGATCGATGGACGTGTCTGCAGCGACGGCCGCCAGAAACCGCGTCATGTCGGCGCCAATCTTCTTGTCAACGGGAATACGCGTGGTGGGCGCCAGCAATTGCGAAAGACGCAACACATCATTGAGGTGCTTGCGCACATCCTTCGCATCCCCCTTGGCGCCCTCCTCTTTCCGCGCAGTCAGGTCCAGCCAAGCAATGGCCTTGAGCGGGATCAATCGGTCTTCGCCGACCCACGGCAGACCATCGACTTCACGGCGCCCGGCCATGATGAACGCGTAGTAAACCTCGTCCAGCAGGATGGCGGACAAGCTGGCAACGGCCTCGTCCAGCGGTATGGGTGTCAGTTGGCTGCCCTCGGCGGGCTGCAAGCCATCAGGGGCCCTTGCAAACAGTTCGACCATCGCTGGGTAACGATCATCGGCAGGCTTCTGGAACCGATAGAAGATGGGCTTTCCGGTGTCGCTGGCCTGGCGGATTTCATAGCCACCGTCCTCGACGAATTGCCAGAAGGCCGACCCAAATGCCGGTGTCAGCACCTCCACGTGCAGCACGATGTCCAGGTCTTTCGTGGCACGGAACTCCAGCCCTGCTTCTTCCATCGTCAAGCTCGCGGCCGTGCCGCCAATCAGGACGTACTGATCGGCATACGCAGCAAACCGTGCCTTGAAGATGTCCAACCCTCTCACCATGGAAGTTGCCCTTTCAGTTCGTCCAGCGCGAGCTGGATCCGGTCATCGGCGTTCTCTTGCAAGCTGAGCGCCAGCGAGAGTGGGTCCACCGTGGTGGCCTCTGGCACCAATGCCGGGCTGTAGCTCCATACCTGCCATTCTTGCGCGCCAGCTTCGGGTTCAGGCAACTCGCGAACACCAGCATCGGCCGCAGCCTTCCAGTCAGCGGCGGTCATCGCATACACAGGCCATTTGGGCTCGTTCAACATGGAATAGCGCGCCAGCGCGCTCAGACCCGCAATGCGGCTGGGTCGATATGCGACGAACCCGTCAGGTTTCACCCAGACCGTGCGCTTGACCGGCGTTCTCAACAGGGGCTGCGCACGCACCCAAACTTGTTCCGGCTGAAGCTCCATTCGCAGCCAGCGCGAACGGCCAACCGTGCATCCGGTAGCCAGCCCGGCCGCAATCAGCTCCTTGACCGCTCGTGACAGCGTCATGGGCGTGTAGCCCAATGCGACAGCCACCGTGGATGGCGGCCAATATGATTGCCAAGGCTGACGCAGCAATGCCGTGATCAGCATGGCTTGCGCAGACGGGCTCAACGCAGCTTCCATGGCTGGCGCGCGCTGCCGGAAATACTCCCGCAGATCCAGACCCAAATCCGGCAGATAGAGCTGGTTGCCGGGCACGATGAACGGGACCTTTTGCTCGATCAAGCGCCGACGCTCGTAGGAAGCCAACGCATCGGTCACATAGACCGCCGGATGACCGGCCAGCGCCGCGACCTTGTCCAGCCAGATCCGGATTTCGCTGAGGGGCTGCCTGGCACCGGCGTGCGCCATCGCCAGGACAACGGGCTGGCCCAACAACACCAGCTCGCTGAACTGGAAGGCATCGCGAAGAAAGTATGGCAGTTCATTTGAACGCGCCCACGGCTTTACGCCTGGCGCTTCAATGCCCAGAACCTCTTGAAGGTAGTGCAGTACGGCGGTCGCGAGAGTCGGCAAAGCTGATCCAATTTAACCTTCACCCTGCACGATAACACATTCACTGTTATCGTGCAGAAAGACGTTATATTAGCTTTGCTGCGCCTACTGCTGGAGACCACTTGCCATCGCAAATCAACGTGTCGATCTCAGCACACTCAAGGCGACTTCTGGGTCCGCCCTTGCACGCATCCGATACCGCAACACCGTGCTCGGTATCGCGAAGAGCTGCCCTGGTCACCCAGACTTGATACCGATCCAGATACCGATGAAATCAGCGGGCTTGACCTGTTCGGTCAGCAAGCTGATGCCGAAACCACCATCAAATACGCTTCATTCAGCCCTTACGCGTGCAGCCGAATGCGGACAGAATAGTTGTGTGGGAAACCCCTCACTCCCACTCGATCATTTCCTATGGCTGGGAAGCCGCATGGCTACTGGGTTCAACGGCGAAGCGCTTGCCTTTTACCGTCAGATCTACCGTCATCGAAAAATCTACGTTCAGATCGCCTAAACGCAACACAACTCTAGCGCCTCTTGCCCGCCGGACAGGCTCATCCTCAAGACGCCCACGCATTCTTGCGTGAAGCTGGGGGATTGCGATTGGCATGTGGTCAGTTCACCCACCCGGCTTAGGCGTTGATCAACTTTGCCTGGACGAGCCCCGCAGAAAAACACTGCTGCAACGACAAGAAGAGATGTGCAGATGGACCGTAATCCTTCAGTTGAGAACCGACCGAGCAAGAAGTAACCCATGCATACCGTAGGCACACGTGACGCTGGCAACAGACCGATAAGGCTTTTCAAAAATACCAACTGGGGCCGCGGGTTGCGGGCGAACGTGCAAGCAAGCACCATCCCAACCAACCCAGATGGCCGCGAAGCAGCGACGGAGATCGCAATAGGGCCAGAGAACGATTCCCCAACGAGAACAAATGACCCTTGACGTGGCAGCGCAGCACGCACGATTGAAGCCAACTCACCGTAACCGAGTGGCTCATCAGTTGGGTAGCGCACCACGCTGATGACGAACTCATCCCCTAAAGCAGTGACGAGTGGCTCAAACAACTGCCCCGTGCCGTCCATGCCAGGCAAGAGAACCAAGGTCAGCGTCAAGAGTTGATCCCTCTTTGCACCAACGACAACTCTCGCTTGTATGCGGAGCGCAGTCGATACACCTGGGCAGGCCTGTGCGCAGCGCCGGTTTCAAGCTCACCCTCAATGGGCTCAAGCATGCCAAGTTCGTCAATCTTGCGCCGGAAGCTCACCTTATTGATCGGCTCACCCAGCACGGCCTCATAGACCACTTGCAACTGCGGCAGAGTGACACGCTCACCACACAGGTAGACGGGCAAGGACGAATACTGGCTCTTTGAGCGAACTCGCAACACTGCCAAGTCAACGATGCCCTTATGGTCGAACGGCATCTTGGGCAGCTTGCTCACTGGCGCCAACAACAAGCCATTGTTGTCGAGCGGCAGCATCTCCAAAGGAATCAGGGCGTAATACACGATCGAAATCGACCATCCCCGAGGGTCGCGATCAGCGCCAGAATAGGTCGCCAGTTGCTCCAAATAGGGGCTGACGATGCCCGTCTTGTCTCTCAACACTCTGGCTGCCGCCTCCCACGCCGTCTTGTCCTCCTGCGTGTGGATGTATCCACCAGGGAGGGCTGGCGTGCCAGCAAAGGGCTCGTTCTTCCGCTTGAGCAAGACCACGTGCAAGGCTTGATCCTTGAGCGTCAGCAGCACCACGTCAACAGTGCAAATGACGGGCGGGTAGTCTGGTTCAACGGATTTTTGGGCCATGAATGCTTGCTATGGGGTTGGGTTCGTTTACGGGTTCGTTCATTTCGGCAACAAAGTAGCTTAACAAGCAGGAGGAAACTTGTCACGATGGACTGACAGAATTCATTTTTTTGTTAGTTGCATTGTTAATCTAAGTTCTGTACAGTGCAATCACTGACTCAAAGCGGAGGTCCAAAATGAAACGCAACATCCAACTTCTGATCATCGATCCGCAGAACGATTTCTGCGATTTACCAGACTCCTGGCAACCCGCCGATCCCTTGAGCGGCAAGCGCATTGCGCCCTCCCTGCCCGTATCAGGCGCGCATGCAGACATGCAGCGCCTGGCTACCTTGATCCGGGCAGGCCAAGACGGCCTGTCCGACATCATTGTGACGCTCGACTCTCACCACAGGGTTGACATCGCGCACCCCCCATTTTGGGCCCAGGCGGATGGCTCGCCGGTGAGCCCCTTCACCATGATCTCTGCCCAGCAGGTGCGCGACGGCCTGTATGTACCGAAGGATGCTACTGCCTTGCCCAGGGTCCTGGCCTACCTGGATGAGTTGGAGGCACGCGGGCGCTATACCTTGATGGTCTGGCCGATCCACTGCGAGATTGGTACTTGGGGGAACAACGTGCATGCGGATGTCCAGTCAGCCTGCAACGCCTGGGAAGAAAAGCGTCTGAGCATCGTCAAACAGGTCTACAAGGGCGCCAATCCCTGGACCGAGCACTACAGTGCCATGCAAGCCGAGGTACCCGATGCGAAGGATCCGGATACTCAACTCAATCAAGCACTGATTGCCGAACTAGATCGCTCAGATGTGCTCTTGATAGGCGGAGAGGCCAGCAGCCATTGCGTCAAGGCAACCACCGAGCACATCGTGGACAACCTGCCCAGCGGGCGACTCGATCGGGTCATTTTGCTGACCGACTGCATGAGCCCGGTAGGTGGCTTTGAGACTCAGGCAGAAGCCTTCCTGGCCGACATGCGTAGCCGCGGTGTGCAACTGGCCAGCAGTGCCGACGTGCTGCCGCTGCTCAAGGCCAATGTTTGATACCTAGAAAGACTTCCATGCAAGCTGTCATCACCAGTCTGTTAGAGACCGATCTGTACAAGTTCACCATGTGGCAGACCATGCTGCATCGGCACCCAGAGACCCAGGCCGAGTACACCTTCGTCTGTCGCAACGAAAGTGCCTACCCTTTGTCCGACCTCGCCAATGAGGTCAGCCTTGAATTGGACAAGCTGTGCGGCCTGACTTTCAAGCCTGACGAGTTGGCCTACCTGAGCAGCCTGCGCTTCATCAAGTCGGACTTTGTGGACTTCCTTCGCATTTTCCGTTTCCAGCGCGACTTCATTGAGGTCACAGCCAACGGCCCAACCCTTGAAGTCATCGCACGTGGTCCGCAAGTTCATGTCATGGGCTTCGAGATCTACGTGCTGGCCATCATCAACGAGCTGTACTTCCGCCGCTTTGATGCCGAGCCTGCCTTGATCGAAGGGCGCAAGCGTCTGGCCGGCAAGCTTGAACTGCTGCAGAACTTTGGTAAGGAAGCACCACGTGCGCACCCCTTCGAGTTCTTCGACTTCGGCGTGCGCAGGCGCTTCAGCGGCGCATGGCAGCGTGAAGTGGTCACAACCTTGAAGGCGCAAGTGCCTCAGTTCTTCAAAGGCACATCCAATGTGCTGCTGGCCAAAGACCTGGGGCTGGTTCCCATCGGCACCATGGCGCACGAGTACCTCCAGACCTATCAGGCTCTGGGCGTGCGCCTGCGTGACTTCCAGAAAGCCGCACTGGAGGACTGGGTGCAGGAATACCGTGGCGATCTGGGTACGGCCTTGACCGACGTGGTGGGCATGGACGCTTTCCTGGCAGATTTCGACCTTTACTTTGCCAAGCTCTTCGATGGCCTGCGTCACGATTCAGGGGATCCTGTCGAGTGGGGAGAAAAGGCATTGGCGCACTACGCCAAACTGCGAATCGACCCACGCACCAAGCGCCTGGTGTTCTCCGATGGCCTGGACGTGCCCACTGCATTGTCGCTCTACAGACACTTCGCTGACCGCACACAACTGGGTTTTGGCATCGGCACCAATCTAAGCAACGATGTTGGCATCAAGCCGCTCAACATCGTGATGAAGATCACCAAGGCCAATGGCCAACCCGTTGCGAAGCTGTCTGACACGCCCGGCAAGACCTTGTGCCACGACGAAACCTTCCTGGCCTACCTTCGCCAGGTGTTCCAGGTCAGGAGTGCATGATGATCAAGCTCACCGTGGCCCAACTGAACTACACCGTGGGCGACATTGATGGCAATGTCGCCAAAATGGTCAGCGCTGCACAGCAAGCCTGGGCCGATGGTTCAGAGATGGTGGTGTTCTCTGAACTGGCTTTGACTGGCTATTACCCAGGCGACTTGCTGGATGACCCAGCCTTCCTGCAAAGAACCGCAGCAGGGCTGGAGTCACTGCGTCAAGCCTCACGCCAGTTGCGACAACTTGCATGGGTGGTCGGGGTACCACTTGCTCATGAAGGCCCAGGCAAGCGCCTGAGCAATGCGCTGCTGGTGCTCAAAGGGGGTGAGGTGGTGCTGAGCTACGCCAAGCAACTGCTCCCCACCTACAACATCTTCGACGAGCGGCGTCACTTCGAACCGGGGCCGGATGTGGCGCCTGTGCTGAGGGTTGGTGAAGCACGCATCGGCTTCATGGTCTGTGAGGATGGCTGGAATGACAGCGGCCAGGACTACGAGGTCAACCCTTTTCAGCGCATGCGCGATGCAGCGCCCGATCTGGTCGTCTCCATCAATGCGAGCCCCTCTGACGTTGGCAAGCGCGAGCTGCGGCACAAGGTCTTTGCCGAAGCCAGCAAGCGCCACGGTCTACCTCTGCTCTACGTCAACCAGGTTGGCGGCCAGGATCAGATCGTGTTCGATGGCGCCTCGTTTGCGGTGGAGCCTCAAGGTGGCATCGTGTATGAGGCCCAGCGCTTTACCGAAGACGTGACCACGCTCAGGTTCGAGCATGGCCGTTTCCTGACGGCTCAGGGTGAACAACCTACTCGGGTGAGCGCCGAAGGCCTGAGCACCATGGCCTTCTACAAGGCCCAGATTCTGCTGGGCCTGCGCGACTATGCACGTCGCTGCGGCTTCAAACAGGCTGTCGTTGGGTCATCCGGCGGCATTGACAGCGCGCTGACACTGGCCTTGGCCGTTGAAGCCTTGGGCGCGGACAACGTGGCCGCCGTGACCATGCCATCGCGCTACTCATCTGCCGGCTCGGTGGACGACTCGGTCACCTTGTGCCAGAACCTGGGCATCCAGCTTTTCACACACCCGATTGCCGATACCGTCGCGGCCTATGCCCAGCAGTTTGAGGCCACCTATGGGCAGCCATTGAAAGGCCTGGCCCTGGAGAACCTGCAAGCCCGCATACGGGGCACGGTGCTGATGGAGCACTCAAACAGCTTCGGCCACCTGCTGCTGACCACCGGCAACAAGTCCGAGATCTCGGTGGGGTACTGCACCTTGTATGGCGACACCAATGGTGGCCTGGGCTTGATCGGTGACCTGTACAAGACCGAAGTCTTCGCCCTTTCGAGGTACGTCAATGAAGCTGCTGGTGGGGAGTTGATTCCTTCGGCGATCATCGACAAGGAGCCTTCAGCAGAACTGGCCCCCGATCAGAAGGACACCGACAGCCTGCCACCCTACCCCGTGCTCGACGAGATCCTGCGATTCGTTGTGGAAGGCGAGCGGCTGGGCACATCGGAGTACGAGTGCGCCCGGCAGTTTGTGGAAGAACTGCGCACACAACAGGAGGGCTTGACCCTGATCGATCGCATCCGCCAGATGGTGGCTCGCAACGAGTACAAGCGCAGGCAGGCGCCTCCTATCATCCGGGTGCGTTCACGCGCATTTGGATCAGGCAGACAGATGCCCATCGCAGCCAAGCACTATTGACCTCAACCGGGCCAGCACATGAACACAGAATCCAGGAAGGACGTTGCCGTCTACATCGGGCGCTTTCAGCCATTTCATAGCGGGCACTTGGCCCTGCTGAAGCAAGCACTGAACACGGCAGAGCACGTGGTCGTGGTGATCGGATCGGCCAACCAGGCCCGGACACCCAAGAACCCGTTCACATGGCCAGAACGATGCGAGATGATCAAACTGGCGCTGACTGATGTGGAACGCTCCAGGATCAGCTACCTGCCCATACGGGACTACTACGACGATGTACGTTGGGTTCACGCCGTTCGACAAGGCGTCGAGCAATTGGTGACTGAGCGGGTCTCGACGTCAAAACCGAGCATCGCCCTGGTCGGCCACTTCAAGGATGCGACAAGCGACTATCTGCGCCGCTTCGAAGGCTGGGAGTTGTGCTCGGTTGAACGTGCTAGCCCCGTAGATGCAGCGCACATCCGCGATGCCTTGTTCGGCAGCGCAGGCCATGGCCTTGAAGCCACCCTTTCTGCGCTGTCCTCGGTCACACCACAGACAACATTGGATTTTCTGCGTGCATGGGTGGCCTTGCCATTCTTTGACTCGCTCCACAAGGAATGGTTGGCCCTGCGCCGCTACAAGGAAGCGTGGGCCAGTGCGCCCTATCCACCCGTTTTCGTGACTGTGGACACGGTTGTGCAATGTGCAGGCAAGATCTTGCTGATCAAGCGAGGACAGCCACCCGGTGTAGGACTCTACGCCGTGCCAGGCGGCTTCATTGAACAACGAGAAACTGCCTACCAGTCTGCTGTTCGCGAATTGCGTGAAGAAACTCGCCTGAGCCTGTTGGAGTTCACCATGCGTGCGGCACTCAAAGCCTCAGCCGTATTTGATCACCCGGATCGAAGTCAGCGGGGCAGGACGATCACGCATGCGTTCTACTTCGACTTGGGCGAACGCTCGTTGCCGGAGATCGAAGCGGACGATGATGCGCAGTCAGCGCAATGGATCCCAATCGAGCAAATCTGTGAGATCGAGGACCAGTTCCATGACGACCACTTCCACATGCTTGATCACTTCTTGGGACTGACCACTGACATTGGCAGATGATTTCAGCTTTTCGAATCCCACTGATCCCAGTTGATCAATTCAAGTTGCATGACATCTTGTCACCCAGCAACAAGATGTTTGATCAACTCAGCACTGTGTTCCGAGAGGTCTCTCTTCGAGACCCCTCCTCACAGGACGAGCAACGGTGGCATGTCCACACGATCGCGGGAAAAACGCACCGCTTCGCACGCCCCTTGACGTTCACTCCGTATGCTTCGGCACAAGCATGCTCAGCTCGGTGTCGATTCTGCTCCGAGACGTTGAAGGACAAAACATCTCTCGGACCCATGTCCGCTTCGCTGCGTCCGGGGCCCGCATATTTCTCGTCCCTGCGCAAAGTTTTGCGCTCACTGCAAGGCGTACCTTTGTCCTATTCCTTGTCTGGGCTAGAAAGTACGGACGACCCGGATTGGTTGCTTACGCTGCTAGACACGCTGGCATCAGAAATGGCGGTCGGCCCAGTTGTTGAAGGCTCAGTCATGTATACCAATGGCGCCGGACTGGCTGAACACGGCCACCGCTTATGGCCCGCGTTGAATTCATTCGGCCTGTCGTGGATCGAATGGTCACGCCACCATGACAAGGAAGAAGTCAACAACAAGATCATGCGCTTTCGATCAGGGCAGCAGATAGCAAAGCAGCATATCTTCGAGGATGCCGTTTCGGAAACGAGCAAGATCGCCCCGGTGAAGTTTGTATGTGTCGTGCAGCGCGGCAGCATCGACACCCCCAGCGATGTCCTGCGCTATATCGACTGGGCTTGTTCTCTGGGTGCAGCTACTGTCATTTTTCGAGAGTTCTCGGCACTCCCTGACTCCTATCAAATGAATGCGACTCGGCGCTACATTGAAACAGCACGAGTCGACATCGATGACCTGCTGCAGGCCTGCTTGGAAGATTCCCGTTTCGAGGAACGCCACACCCCGATCGCGTTGACCAAAGGCTATTACTTTTGGAACGCACGCTGGCGAAATGCCAATCAATGCGAAGTCGTATTCGAGAAATCGGACTACCGCGCGCTGCACGCGCGTGAAGCAAGCGGCCTAATCTATAAATTGGTCTTCCATGCCAATGAGCATCTGTGCTCAGGATGGCAACCAGATGAGAACATCCTTTGGACACCCAATGATTCCCAATAGTTGGTTGCATCTCCGCGTCGAAGGCACGCAATACGCATTACCCAGCGCACTACGTGAACGTGATCACATGGGTGCCCGCTGCAAGATATGCCGACTCGGTGTTCTGGAGCAACGCCACGCAGCCTGGTCAGGGGGACCTTTTTGATTGAACTGCACTATTCAAGCAGCCGAAATGAAGGTCTGATATCGAGAAGAATGTAAACCCGCAAGGCAGCGTAATGAGATGGTCGCGAACGGCAGGTAGCTGGAAGTCTTGTGGTTGTCCGTAACTCCATCGACCCACATTTGAATTGCGTATGCCCGTTCGGGCTGGAGCCGGACC
>Ga0073915_10000006_pt1 | contig 28499 bp, 20 predicted proteins | sample GWRWT2_30Apr14_FD_71480 | JGI IMG/M metagenome (GOLD analysis project Ga0073915, IMG submission 71480) | Sand microcosm microbial communities from a hyporheic zone in Columbia River, Washington, USA - GW-RW T2_30-Apr-14 | ecosystem: Engineered > Artificial ecosystem > Sand microcosm >... | reverse complement strand
GCGGCCAGGGCCAGCAGCACCGCCAGCCCCATGGCCATGGTTCGCCAATCACGGGTGGATGACACCGTGGCGGCCGCCTCGAAATGCGGACTTGTGAGTGTGGACTCGTTCATGTCAACCTTGCTCACGTGCCGATGCGGGTAGTCACCAACGCCATGTTGACCTCCAGCTTGTTGCACAGGTCAATCACCGCCACCACCTTGTCGTAGTGCGCCTTGGCATCGCCTTTGATGGCCACCGTCATCTTGGGGTCGGCCGCCTTGGCCTGGCCCAGCTGGCTTTCCAGCTCGGGCAGGCTCACACCCACACCATTGACCGTGACGCCGCCATCCGCCAGCACTTGCACAATCCGCAGATCGTGCTGCTCGGTGACCGGCTTGTTGCTGGGCTTGGGCATGCTCACGTTCAGGCCCTGCACGGACGCGGTGGTCATCAGGATGAACACCACCAGCAGCACGTAAGCCAGGTCCAGCATGGGCGTGACATTGATCGTGTCGTAGGGCTTGGTTTCGTCTTGAACTTTCATCGCCTGCGCTCCTTACTGCTGCGCGCGCTTGGTGACCAAGCCGATTTCGGTGATGTCCAGGCTCTTGGCCACGTTCAGCACGTCCATCACCTTCTCGTATTGGGCCGAGGCATCGGCCTTCAACACCACAGGCAGGTTGGGGTTGGCCGCCTTGTACTGGGCCAGGCTGCTGCGCAACTGGTCCATGGTCACAGGGTAGGCGTCCAGGTACACCTGGCCATCATTGGTGATGGTGATGCCGCGTGTTTGCGGCTTGGCCAGGTTGTTGGCGGCCTGCGTGACAGGCGACTTCACCTTCACGCCCTGCACCGAGGCCGTGGTCATGATGATGAAGGTGACCAACAGCACATACGCCAGGTCCAACATCGGGGTGATGTTGATGTCGTCGTAGGCCTGGAGGTCGCCCTTGATGTCAGCAGACATCAGCGTGCTCCGTGAACTTCGGCCACGCGGGTCACGAACTCATCGATGAAGATCTGCATGTCGGATGAGATGTTCTTGATGCGCGAAGCCAGGTAGTTGTAGCCGAACAAGGCCGGGATGGCCACCGCCAAGCCCGCCACGGTGGCCAGCAAGGCCGACGCGATGCCGGGGGCAATGGCATTGACGTTCACATCGCCCGCCGCGGCGATGGCCGCGAAGGTGATCATCACGCCCACCACGGTGCCCAGCAGGCCCAGGAAGGGCCCACCGGCAATGGCGATGGTCAGCAGCACGATGCCGGAGTTGAGCTCCTGGCTTTCGCGGACCAGGTCGGCATCGATGGCGGCTTTCACGGCATCGATGGAAGCGCCTGACAAAGGCTTGGCATCGGCCTTGCCCACGTCGCGCTTCTTCAGCTCATGCAAACCGGCCGCATACAAGCGCGCCAGCGACGAGTGCTGGTAGGCACCCTGCACGGCCATCACGTCCTTGGCTTCGCGGAACTTCAGCAAGAAGGCGCGGTTACCTTTGTCGGTGCGGCCCACCAACATCGACTTGGTGATCATCACCCAGAACGCCAACACCAGCATGATGCCCAGAATGCCGATCACCACCCAGGCGTCCACGGTGAGGTTGCTCACCAGGATGCCCATGTGGCCCTGCTCACCACCCTCTTCAGCATCTGCGTTTTCAGCGGTTTCGGTTTTGGTGGCCACCAGCTTGGCATCAGCGCTTTGTGCCGCATGGGCCAGCTTGATCCATTCAGCGCTGCGCACGGTGGTGTGCACCTGCACTTCATCCACCAGGCCTTGCAAGCCGGTGCCCACGGCCACGTCACCTTCAATGGCGGCGGTGCCTGGTGCGGCATCCACTTGCGCTGCCTGGGCGCCATTGACGTACAAGGTCCACTTGCCACCGCCCAAAGTGGCGGCAATGTGGGCCCAGGTGTCGATCGGCACTTGCCCGCCTGATGCCTGCGCGGCACCGACCGAGGCCTGCACCTGACCATTGGCCAGCGCCACCTTGACGGGCCCTTGTTGGAACAACACGCCATTGGCGTTGGAGGCTTTGACCCACAAGCTCACGCTCCAGGGGCCGGCCGCCGGCGCGCGGGTTTTGTCAGAGGCTGGCCACACCAGGGGCTGACCGCTCAGGCGGGCGGCTGAGGCCATCAGGCCATTGGGGTCTCGGTCCACCGAAGCGGCAGGGCCGTCTTTCTCGGAGAAGTGAACCGCCAAGGCGGTCGATGCGTCCAGCAAGTCGGCGCCGCTTGATTCGGCGGCGGCTTTCTCGTTGCCGGCGTAGACGTGGATCTCGTTCTTGTCGGTGCCCGGCAAGATAGAGGGCACTTGCACCCAGACCAAGGCCAACTCGTTGGTACCGTCAAAGCGCTCCACCCAGAACTTCAAAGGGGTCTTGTCATCGCCTGCCACCACGCGCAGGTCGCTGCCATCGGGCTTGGCGGCCAGGAAGTCGAAGTTGCCGGAATGCAGGCGCACCGGCACCACCGTGGCAGCCACGGCTTCCTTGGTCTCCACGCCCTGCGCCGTGGTGTTGAGGGTGACGCGGGTGCGTTGCGTCCAATCGGGGTTCCACCAGGCGTGGGCGGTCTGCGGGGCCAGGGCCGGCACCAAGGCTGCCCACGCCAGGGCCATCGTCAATTTGCGCATGGTCATTTCAATCAATCATCAAATCAAAAAGAGAGAAGTCGGACATGAGCCGATTGGCTCACTTCACAGAGTCAGCACAATCGCCTTTTTGCGTGACACCATCACGACAACCGGCGGCCGGGTCGGGTAATTCGCCACCGAAACCCAACAGCTCCAGCAGAACCTGGCGTCGGTTGCGCCGTTTGGAGGTGCTGTTCTCGCCAGCGTCGTTGCCGGCTGCCGTAGCGGATTGGCCAAGTGAGCCGACGTTGGTGGCGGCGTTGCCAACGGGAGGGGCTGCGGGCACACCGATGGAGGGGCCGCCTGCGACGATGTTGTCGGCGCCGATAACGCGGATGGCCCCGATGGTCAAGGCGCCGTTGGCCTTGATGCCAGCATCGCCCGCGTTGATTTCACCGCGTGGCGCGAACAGGTCAAGCGCGCTGTCTTTGTCCAAGGCGGCAATGCCACTGCCCGAGAACGATCCGGAGGTATCGACCACGAACTTCCCGCCTTCCAGACGGAAGACCGGCGGCGGTGCACCCGTCACGGTCTTGGCACCTCGGCCCGCATCAATGTTGCCCTTGGAAGACCAGAGCAGCAGATCGCCCTTGGCCACCGTGAAGATGCGGGACTGGTTGATGTCGATGTTGTCGCGTGCCAGGGTTGTGATGTTGCCGCCAGAGGTGGTGACGATGCCCAGCTCAGCTGCCGCGCTGAGGTCACTGCCGCTCAACTGACCCACGTTGACGCCGCCGCTGGGCGCCATCACCGTGATGGGGCTGTCTTGCAGGGTTTTGACCTGACTGGCGCCCATCAACACGTTGGCTGTGGCCTTGCCATCGGTCAAACCGGGGAACACGGCCTCGATCGCCTGGTAGCCCGGCAGGTAGGCCAGGTCCTTGGCTTGCTGATTGGCGGCCACTGCGGCCGCTCGCCCCGCTTGGCGCACGTCTGATGTCAGTTTGCGGTTGATGAACAGCAGCTTTTGCTCCACCGGCATACCGTCAAAGGCCAACAGGGCATCTGGCAAGCTGGGCACCCCCTCCAAGGACAAGCGATGCTGCACAAAGGCGCGCAGGTCAGCGCCGTCAAGGCCTTGCTTTTCCGCGATGGCCAAGGCTTGCGTTCGGCGCTCTTGCGCGGTGCCCGTCAAGGCGCTGATGCCTTGCACGCCCAGCAACTCGTAGTGGTCCTGGGCTGCTTTGGCGTAGTTCTGTCCTGAGGCCAGGTCCACCCCGGCCAGCAAGGTAAGGCTGGCGCTGCCTTCTGGCAAAACATTGATCTCCCGATTCCCCACGGCCTTGATGCCCTCCACCACACTGACATTCACATTGCGGCCAGCAGCCACCACCACGTCGCCAGGGCCATGAGTCTGGAAGCCCACGGTGCTGGTGAGGAAATTCACGTCTCGTCCGGCTTGAATTAAAGACAACTCATGGGTGGACTGGTGTTGCAACTCCAGCGATCCAGTGGTGATGTCCTTCGCAGCGATGAGGCGAATGGGATTCGACACGTAAACGCCAGATTCAAGGGCTTCGCCAACCAAACTGATGGATCCCAACTCTGACACCAATCGCACAGGCGCCCTGAAGCCCAATTCCAAGGCTTGATCAAGCACTGAATCTGGGAAAACCGCCCCCAGTTGAGCCCTCGCTTCGTTGTTGTTCAACGTGAAGGGCAAAGACGCATCTTTCAGAACCTTGACACGTAAATCATCGACCCTGAGGTCATCGCGAGCCAGGAGGTTCAAATCAGCACCTGAACCGCTGGCTTGAAGCAGCGTTTTCACTTGCAGCGAGCCCTCTGGCGCCATCACATTCACAACCGAGGGAAAGAGGTTGGAGAGTTTCCCGATGTTGGGATTCGCGCTATCTTTGGGTACATCAGAGGTCAGCGCCACATCCGAACCAGAAGACATGGCCAACAAGCTGGCATGGGGTGCCAACCCCACCAATTGGTAGTTTTGTGCGGTCAAAGTATCTAGCTTATAGGCAGGCACCGAACCGACTTCGGTGATGGCGCCCAGCGTCAGCTGCTGCCGAGCCAGAATTTGGGAAGCCGTGTCCTGAAACTGAATTTGCGGGGCAGCCCTTGTCTGGCTGGCCTTGATGTCACGTCCCGCCGCCACGAGCAAGCCAGCCCCACCAGCGTGGATGAAGACGCCCTCTACATCATCTGCAGCTTTGATGACCACATCGCCCCCAGCGAAGTTAGTCACTTTGCCAGTGCTGCTGCTGACAAAACCACTGCTGGCAGACGACACGCCTATGTTCTTGACACTGCCGCCGGATTGAACGTTGACGTTTCCACCACCAAAGCTTGCAATACCTTGGGTGAATTGGTCGTAGCGGCTGTACCAGGTCAGATCATATGGATCGCCAGGCTCCATACCATCTCGCCACCACCACTCTGTTCCATACTGAACGCCCTTTTCTGGTAGTGACAGCCCCTCCACATCCTTGCCAGCTTTGAGCTGAACCGAGCCTGCCTGAGTCAGGTACTGGCTTTGCGGGACAAAATTGGATTTTGGCCCCTCCCCAATGAACATCTTAATTTCTGTATTCAGAACAGGGCTCCCTACTTGCGCTGGATCGGCAGCCTTGCCTGTGGTGTAAATCACCGCCTTGTCATTGAGCAGCTGAATGTTCTGACTGGCCGCGATGGCTATGCGCCCGGTGGTGGTCCGCACCAGAACATCTTTGCTGGTGCTCGACCCGATGATGACGTTGCCTTTGACCGCAGGGAACTCATCCGAAGCGACCGTCGGTTTGACGGCCAGCACATCAGATGAATTCAAATCTGCCCCGGCTACCAAAGTCAGGTCAGCGCCCTCTCCTTCTGTGATCAAGCCCTTGGGGGCAACCTTGGCCGCAGCCGTTGCGTTGGTGCCCGTGGAGCGAAAACCGTCACTCAAACTGGCCTGCACCTTCAGGTCGCCTTGGGCCCGCAAGGTCAGGTTCATGGGCTGCCCGTTGCCGGTAGGTTTGACCGTGCCATTGGCATTGAAGCTCAGCAGGTTCCAGTCGGCCGAGACCGTCATGTCGCCAGTGCTGCGCAATTCGACACCAGAGCGCACAGCCAGCTTGCTGCTCAAGTCGCTGTTGAGCGAGGCCAGCCGATCCACGATCTTGGCAGCGTTCTGCCCCGTGGCGCCAATGAATGCTTCGTTGTGGCCATTGACCGTGCTGATAAGGTTCTGGTTGATGATGGCTTGCTGGTAAACCTTGACACCTTCCACCGTGATGCGGTCAACGCCTTCAACCTTGCTGGCGATGGCCTCGATCGGCACCTCGTTGCCCGCTGTGCGAAGTGCACGCAAGTCCACACGGCCACCTTGGCCTGTGGCGCCGCCACTCAGGTTCACGGTGGCGTGTTCGCGCAGCGCGATCAGCCCGCCATCGCTGTTGATGGCCAGCTCGCCCCCTTTGGCCCCTGCGTCCGTGGCGCTGGCGTTGATGGAAGCCTGCTGGTCCGCTGTGCCTGCCACGATCACGTCACCATTGGCGCTCAGTTTGACCGAGCCCGCCTTGGCCCCACTGGCATCCAGCTGGCCATTGACCGTCAAGGCACCACCATCACTGACCAGCTTGATGTCTGCCGCCTTGAGCGTGGTGTCCGCCCCCACGGTCATGACTCCAGCGCGCTGCCGCACGCTCAAGGCCTGGCTGAAGTTGCGCTGCTGGGCCGTTTGCTGTGCCGCGATGCGGTTGGCCAGATTGGTCAGGTCCACAGCCTCCAGGCTGTCAATGGACAAGCTGCCGCCCGTTTGGCCAGCGCCCGCCAAGGCCTTGATCGTTCCATCCACGCTGACCTGCCCTGCTGGCGCACTCAGGTTGATGCTGCCAGCGCTGATGCCCGTGGCACCAACACCAGCCGACACATCGATCAGGCTGCCCGCGTTCACGCGGATGTGCCCCAAGGCCGCGTGGGCGCTCAAGTCGCCACCGGGCGTGGCCACCGTGAGGCCATCCATCACCTTGCTGCGCCCCGCCAGGTTGGTGATCGAACCCTCACTGAATATGATCGCGTCTTGCCCATCCGCACCGCTGGCTTGCAGGCGCAAGGCACCCGACGCCAGTTCCACGGTACCCGCCTGCTCAATGCTGCTGCCTTTTAGCGTCAGCCGGCCACCCGAACCTGCGGTGGCTACCAACGGGCCAGCGGCCGGCGCCAGGCGCTCTACCCGCAATGCACCTTGCGCCGCGATCTCTCCGTTGTCACCGGAGCGGGTGGTCAGGGTCTGCGCCTGGATGGTCAGGTTGCCGGTGCTGCTGAGTTGGGTCACCACCGGTGTGCTCGAAACCACCTGATCGCTCGCGTTGGTCACCGCCTGGCGCCTGCTTTGCACCACCACGCTGCCTGCCGCTTCAATACGATTGGTCTCTGCGCCCGACATGGCCAGCGCGCCACTGCCCAAGCGCACGTGGCCATCGGCTCCACCGCTGCCCGTGGCCGACAAGGTCAAACGACTGCCCGCCGTGGCGGTGTCGGCTGCCACGGTGCTGGTGCCACTGGTGTTGGTCCAGGTGACGCTGCCCGCCTTGACCTGCGCGATGGAAGGCTGCCCACTGGGCCCATCCAGCACACGCAAAGCCGAGGTGTCCAAGGTCAAGCGGCTTTGGTTGATGCCCCCCACACTGGCTTGCCCGATGAAGTCGATGCCATCAAAGCTGCGCAGGGTCAAAGCCTTGGCGTTGGACAACTGCGCCGCCAGATCAGGACTCAGCAGTAAAGTGCTGGTGTCCCCTGCGCCGGCCAGCGACTGCGCGGCACCATCGCCTACTGCAATGCGCCCTGCCCCCAAGATGACGCTGTCCGCCGTCAGTTTGGCGGACTCGGCCACCAAGGTGCCTTGGGTGGCCTCCACCGTCACGGCACCGCCTTTCAAGACGACGCCCTCACCCAGCACAACCTCACCTTTTTCCCGGATGGCATTGGTGCGTGCACTGGCTGCGGTGCTGTCCGCGCTGACGCGAACCAGGGCCCCGTCGCCGTCAAAGGCCAGCGCTTCTGAGCTGCCCGTGCCCTTGGACTCAATGTGGGCACCATCGGCCACCAGCACACTGCCGTTCGCGGCCAGGATGATGTCTGCGGCGGCATGCAGGTTCACGTTCTGGTCAATGACCACATCACTGGCAGACACCACCGCCTGGCGGGCACCGCCCGAGGCCTCGCCATTGCCCACCGTGGTGGCATGGCCTTGGCGCACGCCGCCCAACATCAAGGAGCCCACATTGGTGGCATTGAGCTGATCCGCTGTCAGGATCAAGGCATCAGGATGGTCAACCGAAGCCGCACTGGCGGCCGTGCCATCAGCCACCACACGGATCTTGTCCGACGAGATGTTCAACTCGCCGCCAACCTTGAACAAGGTACGACCTTCCAGGCTCAAGCGCGTCGCGGCCAGGTTGAGCGTGCCGCCCTGGGCTGTGCCACGTGGCGCGGCCTGGTCAGCCGCCGCCGCTTTGCCTGCGAAGAAACTGTCGGCATCTGCTTCGCGGATTTCACTGGAGCGCCTGGCCACGGCTTGAGACATGACCTCGTACGTGGCGGGTGGGGCGGCAGAAGCCCCGGCACCCAAGGTGCTCAAGGTCGCGCCGACCAAGGTGGATCCGATGGGCTGTGCCACGCTCTGGCCCACGGCCAGCTTGGCCTTGCTGCTGGGGCGGACCAGGAAGCCCCCAGGCAGCAAGGCGTAGCGAGCGGGGAGGATGGTGTAGGTGCCGGCAGGCAAGGGCCCACCTGCACCAAAGGTGATTTGGCGCGCGGTGTTGAAGCTCAGCAAGTCTTTGACACCGGCGGTGTCGCCCAACAGTTGCGCATCAACCGGCGCGTAGCCCTTCACAGTGGGGACCACGGCGAACGTGCCCGTGGTGTCGAAGCTACCGGTGAAGATGTCTTTGGAACCATTGGGGCCAGCCACGAACTCCCAGGCCACCACTTTGCCGCCAGCGGACAAATCCAGGGTGGAGCCAGCCTTCAGCTCAACCGCCTGACCAGGGGCTTCGACAGTGATGGTTTTTTCGGGCAAGCGATCAATGGTCTGGCCGTTGACTTGCCAGGTGTCCTGACCACCAGTCGTGGTGCCATAGGGTGCGGTCAAGCCATCGCCGGACACGGAAGTCACGCTGCCCTCGTGCAAGGTCACGCGCTCGGTGGCGCTCAAGGTGATCTGGCCAAAGGGGGCTTGAATGGTGCCCTTCTGGTCAATGGTGGCTGCCTTGAAAGTCAGGTTGGCACCCACGGACAGGGGTGCTGCGGCCAAAGGATCCCCTCCTTCAATGGTCAAGCTGCGACCTGACGCATCCAAGGTGTACTGGGTCGCGGTGCTGCCCACCAACTGGGGTGCCTTGATCACGACATCGGCGGCCGTGTTCAGCCCACCCACGTACCCACCAGTAAGCGCATCATTGATCAATGGTCGAAGGCGCACCTCCTGGTCCCCCACCAAAGTCAACTGGCTGATGCCGTCCGTGGCCACGTGGCCAGACATGTCCAACATTCCCCCCTGCAAGGTCAACTGAGCACCCAGACCCTCACCCGCCAACGGCCGATCAGTGATCTTGCTGTTGGTCCACGACAGAACTGAAGCGGCTTTCAGCAGCGATTTCGCCGCATCCTTGGCCACCAGCACTGGTGTGTCCAACACCAGATTGCGGCGCATGGCCAGATCGACCGGGCCCTTGAACTCGATGTTGTCGGAGCCTTTGAGCTTCAAGTCGGCAAAGCCACCTGCCCTGACCATTTCGGCCGAAACCGTGATGACACCCGCGTCAGGCGCCTTTTGCTCGTCCACCAACGCAGTCTGCAGACGCACGGTCTGCGTGCTGCTCACCGACAAGGTGCCGCCCATGGCCTGAGCGCCGCCCGCCTGGGCCTGCAGATTACCCGCCAGCACGCCACCGCCCACGCCAGCGGCCACACTGATGGCACCGCCGTCACTGGCCAGCGTTTGCCGCTTGACAACGATGCCGCCGGTGGCTGTCGGCAGGGTCACGTCCAACTGGTCGATGGCCCCATCAGCTTTGAGTTGTGCGCCCTTGGCCACGGTCAGGACACTGCCCGTGCCAGAGGTCAAGCCCAGGTCAATGCTGCCTCCATTCAGAACCTCACCCAGACGCTGCCCATTGCCGGTCGGCTTGAGCACGGTGGTGCCCGACACGTCGAGGACCGCCTTGCTGCCCACCTGGTATTGCCCCACATACTCCCCCCCGATGAGCGGGTTGCCGCTGGGTATGCCGGCCATGTCCAAAGCGATCCTCCCGCCAGCGGCCTGCACCAAACCGTGAACCTGCAACTCGTTGCCACCCGTCAGCTTGACCACGCTCCTGGGCCCCAGCTTGATCTGGCTGCCCGCATTCAATGTCAAGCTGCCATTGCCCGCCATCTTCTTCGAATCATTTTGCAAGTAGCCCTTGGATGTCAGGTTCAAGTTCACCGCCGGGCGCTGCCCCAGCGGATTAATCACCGATGTCGCCACTGAGTTCATTGAGTTGCCCGTGGCGGCCCACGCCGCGCTGGCTTTGGGTGTCCATTGCCTGACCTGCGGATCGATGATGGCGTTGCCGGCCACGTCAAGATGCTTCACGCCTTCCAAGTCGAAATTCCTGAACCCACCTTGCGAGAAGAGATCGGTGCCGATGGTGAGCCCATCCTTGGTGACACCGTCACGGATGGCAGGTCCGCCATCAGCCGCCACCACACGAATGTCACCTGCCTTGATGCGCAGCTTTCCGCTGTCTGCATCATTGCGGCTGCCGTCATTCGAGGCTTTCGCGGTATTGGCCATCTGCTGGCCCTGCAAAGTGGCCCCCAGGTGGACATCGCCGAAGTTAAGCTGCGTCGGACCTACCGAGTTCTGCGATTCAAGCGTGATGGCACCCGCACGGGTGCCTGTCATCACGCCTGTGGATGACACTGTGGCACCACCCGAAACATTGATGGCACTGCCGTCTTGCAAGTTCAGCCCACTTGTCGAGGCCAGCGTGACATTGCCACCCGCCCAAGCAGCCTGCTGGTTGGGGCCACTGGCCTGACGGTTGACAAAGTTGCCGGAGACATCAATGGCCTTGCCCGCCTTGAGGGTGATGCCCGAGCCCGACTCATCCCCCAGGGGAGACGATGCCGTGCTGACATGAACATTGGCGCCACGCCCGGTGATGTTGCCGCCCAGCACAATGCCATCAGCATGGTTCACGGCCCTCGACCGCAGGGTCAATTGGGCCGCATCCGCCAAATGCAGATCCGCCCCATCCTCCACGGAGATGCCACCCTCCGAGGCCACCTCAATCAAGCCCGCGCCACTGGCATTGAGCGCCGAAGCGGACACACTATTCCCGCCAGTGATCGCACCATCAATGGCTTTGGCCCAAAAATCAGCGGCCAAAGGTTGAGCATCCCTGGTGACGGTCATGCCTCGCAAGATGGCATCTGTTCCCGTCGCGTTCATCAACTTCATTGACCCAAACCTGATCGCGGAGGTGGCAGCCAGCTTGTCTTGCCCTGTGCGCTGCCGCTCACCCACCACGGTGCTGGCCTTGACTTGGCCAGACGCCACCACCGTGGGCGCGTAGATGGCGAACTCTCCCCCCGCACGGCCTTCCGCATACCCTGATTCCAAACGCCCCTGCAAGCTCGAGCCCGGCGCGGTGACCACGCCAAAGCGGGTCGGATCGGTGTCTGCCTTGGTGAGCACCTTCGTGATCAGCACATCCTTGCTCGCTGTATTGGCGGTGTAGACCTTGCCGTCTGCACCCAACAACTGCGAGGGCTTGACCACGGCACTGGTGTAGTTGACCTGCCCGCCTGACACATTGACCAGGCTGTCCTGGTGCGTGACCACTGCGCCGGTCGATGCCAGAACGACGCTGCCCGCATCTGCGAGTCGTTCACCGGCGGTTTTCTTCACGCCCAAAAGGTAGCTGCTGCTGGCATCGTCCTTGGTGTGACCAATGACGGCGGCCGAATCCCGAATGTCGAAAGTGAGCTTGGTTTGAGCCTGACCTGGGTAAAGCGCACCGCCCTTTTGCAGTGGCGCATCCTTCAGATCCGTGGCGCCGAGCAACTCGGTTGTCACGAAGTTGCGGTCCACGCCCACCGTGGTGTCCGTGGTGCCAGAAACATCAATGACCACGTCTTTGGCCAGGACGATGCGGGCGGTGGTGGAAGGCACGGCCCCTGCACCCATGAATGGCCCGCCCAGTTTTTCATTGCCGGTCTCAAATGCAACGGTTTTTTCCGTGAAACTGGGCTTGTCTTCCGCACGCACATCAACGATGCCACCCTGCGCCACGATCGCACTGCCCTCCCCCAGGGAGATGGTCTGGCCGGACAGGTGAACCCGCGACCGGGTGAAAGTGCTGTTGCCGTCGTAGGCCTCGCTGTTGTCCGGCGTGATCTCGATGCGGCTGCCCTTGTCCAAGGTGAGCGTTCCGCCATGGGTCGCCCTCACGGGATCACTGCCACTAGGCGTACCCTCTACCCGGCGTGCCTGCAGAAACACCGAGCCATTGGACGTGGCCGACGTGGTGGCCAACAGCTTGCCCGCATTGCGCACGGCATAGCCCACCAAAGTGATGTTGCCTTTCTCGGCCAGGATCTTGCCCAGGTTGGTGGCACTGCCCGCGCCCGACACCTCGACCAGCAAGCCACGCGTGGCCGTGTACTTGGGATTGGCCTCCGATGCGTAAATTGGATCCTTGTCTGGCGCTGGCGATTTCAGCCAGACCTTCTCACCCCCAGCCAACACGGCCTGCCCACCCGGCGTGGTGATCTCGCCCGCATTCTCAACCTTGGGCGCCATCAAATACACGCGGCCTCCCGAGGCGGTGGTGATGCTAGCCCCTGCCTCCACCCTCACAAAGTTATCCTCCGGCGCATAGGTGGCCACACCTTCGGCATCCTTCCACTCAAAGGTCGGACTCACGGTGTCGATGGTGGTGAAGCCACCCATGAACACATCGTCGTTGATGTCCAGGGTGGACGCGATCAGGCCATGCACATTGATCTGCGCACCCTTGCCAAAGATGATCCCGTTGCGGTTGATCAGCAGCACCTCGCCATTGGCATTGAGCTTGCCAAAAATCTGGCTGGGGTTCTGATCGTGGATGCGGTTCAAGGCGCTGGAGCCCGCCCCACCCTGCATGTCGAAGTTGACAGTGGCATTGGCACCAATGTTGAACGACTTCCAGTTGTAGATGGCGCGCCTGCTGGCCTGTTGCACCGTGGCCGTTACCGAGTTGAGGCCTTGATTCACCACATAGCTACCAGCCCCCTGCCCAGGCTTAATCCAAACATCGGACTTCACAGGGATGTCCAATACCCCAGGCGCACCCACTCCCCAAGCCGGCCCCATCAACACCGCCACGGCCCAAGCCAGCGGACGCAGGCGAGGCAAAGTGGCAGGCGCGGTGCGGGGGCGGGGGTGGCGTGAGGTGGTCATGGCAAATCTCGGGTCAACGGCAAACAACGGGCGAACTGCGGGCAAGCTTAAAAATCAAGGCCCAAACGGGCATGCACACGGGGATCGTTTTTCTGGGTGGCTTCGGTGGCGCGCAAAGGCCAAGCCACGTCCACCTGGGCACTGAAAATCTTGCGAGCCCGAAACTTCAGGCCTACGCCCGCCGAGGCCAACCCGGTTCTGGCGTGAGCGAAGCCGGGATTGAAGGTGCGCACCAAGCCGCCTTCAACAAACGCCAGCCCTTGCAACTCGTCCAGGGCGCTGAGCCCATACCCTTCTCGCTTGGCCACATTGGGGGTGCGCAGCTCCACACCGGTGTGCACGCCCACGTCACCGATGGCTTCGGCCTCGTAGTAGCCACGCACCGAGTCCGCACCCCCGATCGAGAACTGCTCGCCACCCACCAAAGGCTGGCCAGTGATCTGGGCACCCAAGCGCCATCGGGTCTGCCAGCCTTCCAACACCCCGCGCCACAAGGGGCGGGTGTGGGTGGCATCAATCGTCATGGCCGCAAAGCTGCCATCCCCGCCTTCGCGCTTGCAGGCGAACTGGTCCACCGCGCCAGTGTCGGCGCAGTCCAATGACTCACGCACCACCCCACGCAAGGCCAGAACCCCGCCCAAGGACAAGGTCGAGCTGGTGTCGTCGGTCTGCGCATTGGCGTTGTAGTCCAGCTTGAGCGGCACGTAGCGCAATGGGCTGGACAGCTCGCTGCCATCGGCCTTGATGCGCTCTTGCGAGTCCTTGAAGTCCACCCCGAACGCCAGGGTGTGTTGCAAGCTGCTGCTGCCCGGCAAGCCCCAGATGCGTTTCACGCCCAGCACAAAACCCTTGCCCACCACATTCGTCGAGCCCAGCGGCTCCACCAGGCTGTCAGACAGCACGGCATAGCCCAGCCAGGCATCACTGCCCTGCAAGGGGATGGTGTACGCCATCGCCAACACCTTGCTTTGATCGATGTTCTGCGGCGTGGTGATGGCGGTGATTGACAGCGAATGGTCGGCCTGCCACAGGTTGTTGTAGCGCGCCGTGGCTTGCAAGCGCCAGGGCTCGGTGAACTGCACCTGTCGGTTGTTCAGCTCCACGTTGAACTGCATGGGCAACTGGTCGATCACCTGCAGCTCAATGTCCACCGTCTCGGGCACCTGGCCCGGCTTGACCACAGGTTGAACGCGCCGCTCCTCGGTGCGGTTCAAATCGGCCAGTTGCGCTTGGGCCAGTGTGAAATTGGGCACCTTGCCGGGCTCAATCTCGGGCACCTTGTCGCGGATGTAAGCCTGGCTGTGGTAACGCGAGCCGCTGACCTTGACGCGGCCAATCGTGCCCTCCACCACCCTCAAGCGCACGATGCCGTCTTCCGGGATGCGGCCACTGGCCTCTTCCACATAGACCGAGATGTAGCCCGTTTCCTGGTAAAGCTTTTCCAGGGCGGCTCGGGCGCCTTCCATGTCCGCCAGGGCTTTGTCAGGCCCCAGGAAAGGCTGCACGGCTTTCTCGACCAAGGTGACGGGCAAGACGCTGTTGCCCTCGATCTCGAACTCCTGGATGTCAAAGCGACTGGCCTGGATGACAGGGGATTCGGCGGCCTGGGCCAGCGGCGCCCAACACAAAGCCACGGCAACGCAGATGGCTTTAAAGCGCGGGTTCGCGAAAGGGGAAATGGACTTCATGGTGGCCGCGAGTCTGACCAGCAGCGATGAAACTTCCGTGCGTCCTCATGAGCCGTTCGGCTCATTCATGCCGCAATGCGGCAGGCTCCCCGCGAATAAGTGTCACAGAAATGTCATCATCCAATTCAATACTTCAAATATCATTGAATGATATATCGCCAACACTGATCCTTCCTTCCACCGAGAGGCACCCTATGAGCGACAAGTCATACAACGTTCTTTTCATCTGCACGGGCAACTCTGCCCGCTCCATCCTGGCCGAAGGCCTGCTCAATGACCTGGGGCAGGGGCGCTTCAAGGCTTACTCGGCCGGCAGCCACCCCAAGGGCCAGGTCCACCCACTGGCGATTCAAACCCTGCAGCACTGGAAGCTGCCCACCGATGGCTACCGCAGCAAGAACTGGGATGAGTTCGCACAGCCCGGTGCGCCCTTGCTGGACTTCGTGTTCACCGTCTGCGACAACGCGGCCGGCGAGGTTTGCCCGGTGTGGCCCGGCCAACCCATGACGGCCCATTGGGGCGTCTTCGACCCCGCCGCGGTAGAAGGCCCAGAAGACAAGCAACGCGCGGCCTTCATGGATGTCGCGATCATCCTGAAGCGGCGCATCGAGCTCATGCTGTCGCTGCCGGAGAAGAGCTTGAACTCGCTGTCGATTCAAAATGATCTCAACAGCATCGGCAAAGCCTGAGGCCACCATGACCACCAACGTACTGATCCTGTGTACCCACAACTCCGCCCGCAGCGTGCTGAGCGAGGGCATGCTCAACCACTGGGCCCACAAGCTGGGGCGCGATGTGCGCGCCTACAGCGCAGGCAGCGCGCCCAGCGGCCGCCTCAATCCCTTTGCGCTTGAGGCACTCACCAACGCCGGGGTCGACATCACCGGCTACCGCAGCAAAAGCTGGGACGAGTTCGTGGCCGATGGCGCGCCCGAGGTGCACGTGGTCATCACCGTGTGCGACAGCGCTGCGGCAGAAACCTGCCCATACTGGCCCGGCAGCCCGGTCAAGGTGCACTGGGGCTATGCCGACCCCTCCAACGCGCCAGGTGGCGACGAGGGCAAGCGCCTGGCTTTTGAGCTGACCCGCCAGGCCATTGGCTACCGCATGCTGCAACTGTTGCAATTGCCTTTGGACGCGATGAGCCATGACGAGCTGCAACGAGCCCTGACCGACATCAGCCAGAACTGAAAGCCACCATGAACCGACTTTCTCACCGCTTGTTGGCCGAAGGCCTGGGCACCGCGCTGTTGCTGGCCATCGTGATTGGCAGCGGCATCATGGGCGAACAGCTGTCCGGGGGCAACACCGCCATCGCGCTGCTGGGCAACACCTTGGCCACGGTCTGGGGCTTGTACTTCCTGATTCACACGTTTGGGCCGACCAGCGGTGCGCACTTCAACCCAGCCGTGAGCTTGGTGATGGCCATTCGGCGCGAGCTGCCCTGGTCCAGCTTCCTGCCTTATGTGGCGGCTCAACTCATTGGCGCAGCTTGCGGGGCCTGGTTGGCCCATGCGATGTTTGATCTGCCCATCTTGCAGTGGTCGGCCAAGGTGCGCACCGGCCAGGGGCAATGGTTTGCTGAGGCGGTGGCCACGGCGGGCTTGCTGCTGGTGATTCTTCGTGCACCATCTGGGCAGGCACCATCGCTGGTGGCGGCTTACATCGGGGCGGCGTACTGGTTCACGGCATCCACTTCGTTCGCCAACCCGGCCGCGGCGTTTGGCCGCATGTTCTCTGACAGCTTCGCCGGCATTGCGCCCAGCAGCGTGCTTGGATTTGTGGTGGCGCAAGTGGTTGGAGCGCTGGCTGGGTTGGTCATCCATCGGGCCTTGGGCAAGCCTTGAACAGGCAGCGGCATTGGCAATAGCACTACAGTGTAGTTACATTGCAATGATGTCTACACTGCACTTCAAATGAGATGAACATCTCAGTTCGAAAGGCAAGCTCCAGGAAAAGATGCTTTACCCATGAAGGTGTCTGTATGCGCAAAGAATACGATTTCTCTCACTCCCGCAAAAAACCATATGCTGCTCTGTTGAAGAAGCAGATCACCATCCGCCTTGATGAGGAATCCATCAACTACTTCAAGTCGGTATCAGAAGAAGTAGGCATCCCCTACCAAAGCCTGATCAATCTGTACTTGCGCGACTGTGCGGCCACCCATAAAAAGCTCAATTTGAGCTGGGAGTAGCTAGCCACTTTGAACGCCAAGAAAAAACCCCGCAGGGCCGTGAGGCACTGCGGGGTTTTGCTTCAAGCTTGCATTGGCCCCATCCAGGCGGCCAAGCAGTCATTCATTTAGCGAACGATGACCAGCACGTCATCGACGCCAGGGCGGCTGACGCGTGAGCAGAACTTCTCAGCGGTGGAGGCAGGAGCGTAGCTACCAAAAGCAGCAGCGGCGCAATCGGTCGCGGTGGGCAGAGCCATCACGCCATTTTGAGCAGCAGCAGACAGCGAGTTCAGGTTGACCGACTTCTTGGCCGAATCAATCATGCCGTTCAAGAAGCTCTTCTGCGTGGCAGCAGCGGCGTTGTTGACTTGCATGGTCGATTCAAACGCGTAGTGGTAGTGGCCCTTCTTGGCGTTGTCACGGCTGGCAACAGCGCCGTCAACGGCAGCGAACTTCCACTTGGCGGTTTCAGCATTTTCCAGCGAGATGTGGCCAATGGCGAACGACGAGGTGTCGTTCGCCTTGTCCAGGCAAGAACGCACGTTGCCCGACGACGAACCTTCGTACACCATGATCAGGCCAGCGTTGCCAATGTTGTTGATGTCGTTGGCGAACTCGGAGTTGTCAGCATTGGTGGCAGGCGTCAGGCTAGCCGAATTGCGTGGGTACTCGAGGAAGAAGGCGTTGGCCGAGGTTTGGGTGCCTGAACCGTTCACGCGGCGGCAGATATTGATCTGCTGCTCGTTGACCAGAGGGCTGTTGGGCAACAGGGCCTTCCAGCTGATGCTGGGGTCAAAAGAGTTGGACAGCATCGAAGCGATGACAGCCTTGGGCACGGTGGGGCGGACGGTAGCAGCCAGGCCTTGGTCAGCTTGCAGGGCCGTGTACAAAGGCGTGCTGACAGCCAAGCCGAAAACGGTGTTCACCACACCATCAACACGGGCAAAGTTGCTGTTGGACACGTTGGGGAACAGGCTGGTGTCCGTGAAGTCCACAGGAACGGCAGGGCGGTTACTCCCAGGGTTGAAGCCGTTGGGGGCCACGTCGGAAACGCCACCATCAGGGGCCTTCACATAGCCGTTGCTGTTGCAAACCAGGGCAGCGCAATTGGCGGCCGTCAGGTTCAGGAAAGGCAGGGTCTTGTTGTAGGCCACGGGGAAAACGCCGTTGCCAGAACCACCTTGGTCAGACTTCTGGAAAACAACGTACTTGCCGCTGAAGGCTGCGCCGAAGTCGTTCTTGACCGTGGCGGTGTCAACGATGATGCGGCAGCTGTAGGCCTTGACGGATTGGCCGTTGGCGGTGTCTCCAGCGAATGCGCCGTCGGTGAAATTGCTGACGTAGGTGTCGAGGGTGCCAGCCACGCAGTTTTGCGTGAACAGGCCGCCGATGACGGCCGACAGGGCCGAAGCGCCGGAGAAGTGAACTTCAACCAGCTTGTCGGGGTTGGTGGCGGGCAAGGCACGCTTGGTGGCGATGTCGGCAATGGTCAGGGCTTGGGCTTGACCAGCGATGGCGGCCAGAGCGGCCAGGGTAACGATGCGCAGTTTCATGGTGGAATCCTTGAAAAATTCAGCGAGGGGGCGTGCTCAAACCACCTACCGGACCAGAAGGCCCAGTAGGTTGAGTCAGAGATGCGAGTGAAACGACAGGCCGAACGGCCTGCCAGGGGGATTTACTTGGCTGCGCGGCGACGAGCCATCAGGCCCAGACCAGCCAGGCCAACCAGGGCCAAGGCCATGCTGGTGGGTTCAGGAACAGCCGAAGGAGGGGTGCTGAATTCCACGCTGTATTGCGTTTCGTTCAGTTGGCTGACCGTGAACGTGCCAATCTTGGTTTCGGTGGCATTACCCAACGACGAAGTGCTGGAGCGAACAAAGCTGTACACGTCCAGAGTGGTACCCAACAGGCCGTCGTTGCCGACTGGCCACTTGTTGAGCATTGTGGGCTTGTCGTTCACATAGTAGTGACCGGCGCCTTCAGCTTGGGTGAAGAAGCTGGAGCCATTGGCGACCGTGCCGCCACCTTGCTTGCCATTGACGGCCGAAAGATAGAAGTCCATCTGGTTCATGCTGTCAACCATGTTGCCATTGGTGATGCCAGAAACATCGCCACCGGCACGAATGGTGGAGACCATGCTGCGTTGAGCAGCGCTCACGCCGCTGTTGTCGCCGCCCCAGAAGGCAAAGCTCAGGTCCGAAGCCGAACCGGCCACAGCCAGGAAAGAGGCAAAAGCCGCGTCAGTGGCGGTGTCCAGCGTGGTGCTGTAGGTGTAAGGCGTGGGCGAAGGAAGTGCCTTGGCCAGTGCAGCCGCATTGAAGTTCTTGAACAGAACGCCTGTGTCAAATTGGTAAGTAGCTTCAGCGGATGCGCTGAACAGGTGCAAGGACAATTCGCCGCCATCGGTGGTAGCGACAGGGCCGCCGATGGCAGCGAAAGCGGAACCGGTCACGGCGAAGGCGGCAGCAGCCACCAGGGTCTTGATCTTCATCATGCTTGTTTCTCCAAAAGGGTAGTGAATAGGAAAGGTTGTGAACAACCGCCTGATCGCGACCACTGGCAAGCGAAGCCCCCCTGTGTGAGGCCTTGTGCGGTGATGTCGTTGGGCGGCTTGCCCGCCAGGGCAAACTCATCAAAGAACGCGTGAAATCCAACTTCTTGTTAATTTCTCAACAACTCGGATTCTTCGATACGCAAGTGACACGCCATGCCGATTTCGGGGGTTGGCTCGTAGTCCGTTCGGACTATTTTTCAAGTTCCAAACAACAAGATCGCACTCATTCGGCACGTCGGCGGGCAGCCAGCGCACCAGCCGCAACCAAGCCGATCAAGGCCAGCACCATGCTGGAGGGCTCCGGGGCCTCGGATGTGAGGGGACGAAAACCGAAATCGACGTCGTACTGATCGGGGCTGACTTGTCGAACATCCAGGAAACCCAACAGAGCTTCATTGGCGTCACCCAACGAGCTCGTGCTGGAACGCGTGAATTGGTAAACCGCCGTCAGGGTGCCAAGCCGGTTGTCGTTGCCGATGGCAAAATTGCCGCTCAGCGTATCGGTTTGCGCGGTGTAGTAGTGGCCATTGCCTTCGGCCTGGGTGAAGAAGCTGGACCCATTGGAAAGCATGCCCGCCGGGTGCTTGCTGTTCACTCCGCTGATGCCATCAAGGTAGTTGGTCGTCATGGCCGACATGCCACTCACCAGGTTGCCATTGGTGATGGCGTCAACATCACCGCCATCGCGCACCGTGGTGATCAATGACCGCGAAGCAGCTGTCACACCGCTGTTGTCTCCACCCATCAACGAGAAACTGATGTCACTGGCCGAGCCCGTGGCCACCAGAAAGGCTGCGAAAGCAGCATCATTGCTGGCGTCAAGGGTGAATCGCCATAAATTCCCAAACGAATTGTTGGCCAGGGCGGGAAAGTCCTTGACCAAAATGCCGGTGTCCAACTGGTAAGTGGCTCCGGCACTTTGGCTGAACAGGCTGAAAAACGTTTCGCCGCCATCATGCGTTTCAATGGGCGTGCCAATTTTTGCAAATGCCGTGCCGGCCATGGCGATGGTTGCGGTGGCCAAGAAAGCGATCGATTTCATGTTCAATTCCTCCCAGAATTTTTCTGATCCGATCGGAGTTGACGATCACGTCGTCCACTGCACCACGGGGGTTGAAGATGCCACCTCTTGGCCAGACCCGAACAAGTTCATGGACATGGCCTTGGCCACCGCTTGCGCGCGGTTGGCGGCAGTGAGCTTGCGCAAGATTTTTTGAATATGGTTTTTGACTGTGAGCGCGCTGATGTTCAGCTCCTCAGCGATGGCCTGGTTGCTTTTGCCATCGCGCACCCACCGCAGGATTTCGCGCTCGCGTTCGGTGATGGACACCGCTGACCGCGCACGGCCGGGTTCGGAAAACCCCCCACGCCCCGCCCGGCCTGGCACGGCCATCTCGCGCTCGGTGGTGTGCACGCGCAAGTAGGTGGCGTGCAGGTAGGGCATCATGATGTTGAGGGCGTAGGCCGACTGGTCATCAGGCTTGGCCCCAGGCAGCCCAAACACGAAGAAGCTTTCCATGTCGTTGGGGCGCCCCGGCCGGCTCGCACCGTGCGTGAGCAAGCAGCGGTAGCCAATGTCACACAAGCCCGCAGCCACGGCGTCCAGCGCGGCGAAGTCGCTCAAATCGATCCAGCAGGCTTGCTGGCGTGACTTGCCCCACTCGGTCAACAAATAGGTCATGACGGGGGAATGCCCATCCGCCAGGGCCGCGATCAGCTCGGGAGGCACCACCACGCTGTTGAGCACGTCAAAGGCCAACTCGCGCATGCCGATGTCATAGGCGCCACAGCTGGACAGCTTGTGCTGCATCAGGCGCTGCAGGTCGCCTTGCGTCCACAGGTAGAACTGGTAGCGTCGCGAGACCTGCACCGATGCCTCGATCAGGCGCAGCAGTGACTCGGATTGTTCAGGCGCAAGGGATAGGAGGCTCATGGGAGAGCGATACTAGGCACATCAGGTGACGGTTTGTTGACGGTTGATTCATCTGCTTCAAATCGCCACTCGTGGTAGCTGCTGACACCGGCTGGCGCGCGCAAAGGCTGGCGCTCCGAAGGGCTGTAAACACCCCGGATGAAGCCACCCTCGCGCACCAACCCCCAGGTCATGGAGCCCGTGATGGGGTCGGGCCACAGGCGCCGCAGATGCCGCTTGATGTCGGGCCCACGCTGGTCTTCAATCAGGTCTTCCAGGCGTGTCGGCAAGGTCTTGGGCAGCGTGGGCGAGGCTTCCTGGTAAGACAGCAAGGCCGCCTTGATCTGCTCGCCGCGAAACACCAGCTCCATTTCACGCTGGCGGCGTGCCTCGATGGCCCAGCTTTGGCCCAAGGCCGCCAGCAACACACTGCTGACGGCCACCCACCACAGCAACATCAGGTAGGTGAAGCCGCCAAGGCGTCTGGTGCGTGCAAGCATGGGCACGCACTCACCATTCGCTGAAAGGGACGCCATCCTGGCCTTTGCCCGCAGCGCCACTGCGCACATCGGCCATGCCGCCCTGGTTCATGCTGTCCGCAGGGGGCGGCAACATCTGCCAGCTGTCCGACTGACCGGTGACCGGATCCTGCGGGATCTGGCGGATGTAGCCGCGCTGAACCAGGTCATCCAGGGATGCGGGGTATGTGCCCCGGTCGCCCACGTACTTGTCAATGGCATCACGCATGACATTGAGCGAGGTGCGCAAGCTGGCCTCGCGGGCGTTCTCCACCGACCTGAAGTAGCGTGGGGCGGTGATGCTGGCCAGCAGCGCAATGATGGCCATCACGACGATCAGCTCGATCAGGGTGAATCCGCGGGCTTGCTTCATGGTCACCTCATCACCAATCACGGTAGGACGTGCCGTCCATGGCCACCCCATCTCGCGAGACGTGGACATCGAACACGTCTTTGCCCGGCGCGGGGACATCCGGTGGGCTGGCGTAGCTGCGCAACCCCCAGGTGGCGGCGGCCGGCAAGCTGGGGTCATCGGCGAAGGGATCACGGGGCAGGCGGCGCAGAAAGTAGATGCGCTCACCCTTGGGCGAGGTGGCATCGGGCACGCCCTGGACCAGCGCCTCCAGGCTGGGTGGGTAGCCCGTTTCATCGGCTTTTTTCTCGATGTGCCCCTGGTCCCAGGCACGCTTGTAGTCGTCAATGGCGGTGCGCACGGTGCGCAGGGCCTGGCGCAGCTCGGCCTCTTGCGTGCGCCGCTTGTGCAAGGCAGCTAATGGCATGGCCGCGCTGGCCAGGATGCCCACCATCATCACCACCACGACCATCTCGATCAGGGTGAAGCCACGTTGCGGACGGGATTGCCTGGCGGCCATGTCAGCGGTCCGGGCTGGGGGCCACCGGCTCTTCGGCAGCGGGTGGGGCGTCGACGCCGGCTGGGCGGATGCGCACCACCAAAGCGCCGCCGCCACTGGCCAGGCTCACCGACGCTTCAGCCGGGGTGCGTGAAGGCTTGGCCGACAAGGTGACCACCTGCGTGCCCTGCGGCGGGACCTCGATCGCGACGCCGCCCTCGGCGCCTCCGGGCCCGGCGAGCCATTGCGAATCAAACAGCACGGTGGTCTGCAAAGGCTGGTCCGTGGGGTTGCGCACTGTCATCTGGAAAGAGGCGCCCGGCATGACCTCCTCAGGGCCGGTGATCTCGGGTTGTGCTTTGGCGGCGGCCCCGGGGCGGAAGCGGTTCTGCACCGCGCCACGCGGCGATGCCCCTTGGCCAGCGTTGGTGCCCGCCGTGCCTTCTTTGATCAACAAGCGAGACGCACCCGGCTGGGCATCGGTGCCCGAAGGCATGGATGACCCGGCGGTGTCCGGCTGCGGCAGGTTGCGCACGATGTGCGGCGTGACCAGCAGCACGATCTCGGTCTTGTTGTGCTCATCCTTGGTGGTGCCAAACAGGCGCCCCGCCACAGGCAGGTCATGCAAGCCGGGGATGCCGGCTGAGCTGCGGCTTTCATCGTCGTTGATCAAGCCGGCCAGGATCTGGGTTTCGCCATCTTTCAAACGCAAGGTGGTGGTGGCCTGGCGCGTGCCCACCTGGTAGGCCGACGAGCCCGAGCCCGCCGGGCCATCCACCCGGCCGGTCACGGTGCTCACCTCCAAGGCGATCTTGATGGTGACGTCGTTGTCCAGCTGCACCTGGGGTTCGATGTCCAGCTTGAGGCCCACGTCCAGGTAGGTGATCGTGGTTGATGCACCACCGCCGGTACCGGCCACGAGGTTGGAGGTGAACACCGGCAGCTTCTCGCCCAGCATGATCTTGGCCTTCTCGCGGTTGCGGGCCCGGATCTTGGGGTTGGCCAGCATGTTGGTGCTGCCGCTGGAGCCTCGCAGGGTCGCGATCGCCAGCGGGTTGGTGGTGCTCCACTGCAGGCCTTTGAGCGAGGTCAGCGTGTTGATGGTGGTGGGCAGCGCGCCATAGCTGGCCTTGTCCACCGGGGTGATGCCGATCTCGGTGAGCTTTTTGCTGGAGACCTCCATCACCTCAACCTCCAGCATGACCTCGGGGTCGGGCAGGTCCACGCTTTGCACCAGGCGCTCGACCAGGCGGATCACCTCGGGCGTGTCGCGCACGATCAGCAGGTTGAGCCGATCATCCACGTAGATGTCGCGCGACTTGGCCACGGCGCGGATCATGGTCTGCACCTGCTTGGGATCAGCATTGACCAGGTAGAAACTGCGCGTGACGGTGTCCAGCAAATCGCGCTGCTTTTGCGCGGTGTTGGGGAACACCAGCATGGTGTTGTCGTTCAGCAGCTTGGAGCCCAGTTGCTGCGTGCTCAGGATCACGCGCATGGCCTCGTCCACGGTGGTGTTGCGCAAGAACAGCGTGACCTTGGCATCACCGCGCACATCCTTGTCGAACACGAAGTTGACGTTGGCGGCCCTGGCCAATGATTCGAAGACGGTGCGCAAGCTGGCCTCGCGGAACTCCAGCGTGATGGGTTTGCCCGCCGTGGCCAGTTGCAAGGTGCTGACCTGGCGCGTCTGGTTGGCCCGCAGTTCTTCAACGCGCGTCAGCATGCTGCGGGCCGAGGTGTTGCCGAGGTCTTCGCTCAAGATGGTTCGCAAGGTGACTTCGGCACGCTCGTAAGTGCCCGCGTCAAAGGATTGCTGGGCCTCGCTCAACAGGCGCTGGTGCCGCTTGAGCCGGTCCACCTCGCTGCGCAGCCACACGGCCCGTGGGTGTTCCGGGGCAGCGGCCTCCAGGCGCTTGAGCACGGCCTCGACTTCGTCCAGGCGCCCTGCCGCGCGGGCCACATCGGCCTGGTAGATCAGGTAGGCCACGGTGGTGTCGGTTTGCTTGAGCACGGCGATGCGCAGCTCACGGTCGTCCTTCTGCTGCTTGAGGGCGCCCTGCAACTGCGCCAGGGCGGCCTCGTGCTGCCCGGCCTGGCTCAAGGCCTGAGCATCGCGCAGGGCCGGGTTGGCGCAGGCGCTCAGCAGCAAGGCCGCCACACAAGCCAGCGTTAATGGGAAATGCTTCATGGTGCTTTCATGGCAACGGTCTGGTGTTGCTGCAGCGGCAGATAAGTCAACTTCATCTGCCGCTCTTGGATTTGGTCGATGCGCCACTGGCCGTCGATCACGTCGCCCACGGCCACCACCCAGGTTGAATCTGCGCCGGAGACGATCGCGCGTTGGGCCGGGTCATTGAAGCGGCCCACCCACGCGTGAGGAAATGGCGGCGCCATGGGCGGTGGCGGTGCGACCGACACCACTTCAGGAGGAGGTGGCGACGGAGGCCGTTGTGATCCCCACGGCATGGCGGTGTCTGGCGTCAAAGGCGGCAGGGGCTGGCGAGACTGCCATTGCGCCACGCTGGCCACCAGCCGCTGGGCTTGGTCATCATCCGCCTTGGCGGGGCGCTTGGCCGGGGAACTGCTGCCGCCTCGGCGCTCAGCGTTGGCGCCTTGGCGCACGGGCTCCACGGTGCCCTCGTCACCTTGCAAAGCCACCCAGGCGGTCAATGCCACAGCCAGGGTCAAAGCGATCAACATGGGCGGCCGCATCAGCGCACGCCCTTGGTCAGCACGGGGGCCTGACGCCACCACAGCGACACACTCACCTTGGCCTGGACGGTGTCGCTCATGACATCGGTGCGCTGGATGTCCAGCGCATCCAGGCTCAAGGCCGGTTCGCTCAGCAACTGGCCCAGCCAGGACCGCACGTCCGCGTAGCGGCCCTCCACCGGCAGGATCAGGCGCTGACGCCACAGGCCGGTGGTGCCTTGCGCGGCGCCATTGAACTGCACCGTCGTCAAGATCAAGCCACGCTCGCGGGCCGAGGCCATCACGGCGGATTGCAGGGGTGTGCGCTGCGCTGCTTCAGGCATGGTTTGCCACAAGGTCTGCCAGGCTTCGGCGGGCGTCAGGTTGCTGACGGCGCCTTCAGCCGCTTGCCCGGCCTGCAGCAACTCGTGCCGGAGTTGGCGCGCCTTGGAGGCTTGCGCCTCAGCCTGCACGCGCTGCCGAGGCAACCAGTCCCACTGGCAGCAGGCCGCACCGGCCAGCAACAAGACGCCGAGCAATCCTGGCAAGCCCAAGCGTTTCAAAACCGTGCCAGCCATCATGGCCGCACCCCGGCAGGCCAGGTGGCCTCGGCGCGCAAGGCATAGTGACCTGGCATGGCCTCGAAGGGCGCGCTCAAGGCGCTGCGACCCAGCATTTGAGCGCCTTCACCATGCGCTGCCACCCAGCGCAAGGCCGATGCATCATCGCGCAGAGCGGCCTGCAGGCGAACCGGTGGGCGCGCATCCAGCTTGGCGGCGCCCAGGCTGCTGATGTCCAGGCTGAAGCCGGTCAACACCGCCTGCTCCTGCAACGCTGATTGCTCCACACGCCCGATCACCGCTGACCAGGGATAAGCCAGCCACTGCGCCACCTGGGCCGCCTGGCGGGTGGAGGCTTCATCCAATTTCTGGCGCGTGGACGGGCCCGGCGCTGAAGCCGCGCGAGGTGCTGCGCGCGCCATGGTTTGCTGGTGCTTGGCACGTTCAAGCCGGTGCAGCATGGACTGGGCCTCGGCTTGGGCAACGGTCGCTTGCTGCGCTTGCTCGGCCACGGCCATGCAAGCGGCCACGCCCATGATCAACAGCGCCCAGGACCACAGCGCGGTGCGCACACGGGGCCCGACAAAATCCAGCTCATCAGCCCAACCAGACTGCCAGGTACCTGACCCCGAGTTGGGCCAAGGGGCCAGCGACGTGTCGGCGGCCATGTCCAGCCTGATCTGTTCGGTGCGCGCTTGAGTGGGCGCCAAGGCCTCCGACAGACCGGCCTCATCAGAGGCCTCCGCCCAAACCTGGCGAAGGCAGGGCTTGCCTTGGTCGTCCAGGCCCGCTGTGAGATGAGTGCGCAAGCCAGGCTCCATCGCCTGCAAGGTGTGTTCATCCCCGGACGGGTCTGTCGCTTTGCCCAGGGCCGCCAGCCACCGCTGTGCATCGCGTGCCCACCAGGGCCCGACCCACTGCAGCTTCACCGAGTGCTCACGTGCGGTGTTCTTCAAGCCGTCCATCAAGGCCCGTGGCCCGGCACAACTGAGGCTCAAGGCAGGTTCCGACACCGAGCGCAGCACCCAGGCCTGATCCAGCGCCGCGGCGCTCAAGCCCAGGTAATGGTCCCATTGCGCCAAAGCCTGTTCCCGTGGTGCGGCGCACGTGATCAACCAGTGGCCGGACAAGGCCAGCTCGCACGTGCTGCCCGCGTTCTGCTCGCACCATTGCGCCCACGCCTTCAGCGCCACCTCGTGCCCCGCCTGCGGGCTCAAGGGCCGCAAGAACACTTGGTGGGGACGCCAGCTCGTCGTCAAGCGCATCATTCCGCCAAGGTCACGCGGTTGAGTTCGTCCAGCGTGGACTCACCCCGCAGCACGCAGGCCAGGGCCGATTCTCGCAAGAGGCGAGTGCCACTGGATCGGGCATGCGCCTTAATCCTGATCAGCGAGGCACGGCTCACGATCAGGTCACGCAAGGTGTCGTCCATCAGCAGGATTTCGGAGATGGCTTTGCGGCCCCGGTAGCCGGTGCCACGGCATTGCGGGCAACCCACCGCTTCGCGGAATTGCCCGTGCGTGTCCAGCGGCAGCATGGCGGCCTTCAGGTCGGTGGCCTGTGGCTGCCAGGGCCGCGCACAGTGCGTGCACAGCTTGCGCATCAGGCGCTGCGCCACCACGCCGTTCAGGGCCGACACCACGTTGTACAGATCAAGGCCCATGTGCATGAAGCGGCCCACCACGTCGAACACATTGTTGGCGTGGATGGTGGACAGCACCAGGTGGCCCGTCAACGCGGCTTGCGAGGCGATCTGCGCGGTCTCGGCATCGCGGATCTCGCCGACCATGACGCGGTCCGGGTCGTGCCTCAAGATGGAGCGCAGGCCGCGCGCGAAGGTCAGGCCCTTTTTCTCGTTGACGGGGATCTGCACCACGCCGCCCAGTTGGTATTCCACCGGGTCTTCGATGGTGATGATCTTGTCGCGGCCATCGTTGATCTCCTGCACCACGGCGTACAAGGTGGTGGTCTTGCCGCTGCCGGTGGGGCCGGTGACCAGCAGCATGCCGTAGGGCTTGCCCGCCAGACGGCGCACCACGGCGCTGTCGTCGGCATCGAAGCCCAGGCCTTCCAGGCTCAAGGTTTCGGCCTCGGTCGACAAACGCGATCGGTCCAGAATGCGCAGCACGGCGTCTTCGCCAAAGCTCGACGGCATGATCGAGACGCGGAAATCGACATCGCGTACGCCGCTGTCGGTGCTTTGTTGCACGCGCAGCTTGAAGCGGCCGTCCTGCGGCAGGCGTCGCTCGCCGATGTCCAGCTCGGCCATCACTTTCAGGCGCGACACCAGTTGCTCGGCCACCTCGCGCGAGCCCACGTCGCCCACCTTCACCATCACGCCGTCCAGGCGGTGGCGGATCACCATGCCTGAGGCGGTGGATTCCAAATGCAGGTCACTGGCCTGGGCTTTGAGCGCATCGAACAAGGTGGCATCCAGCAAACGCACCACGGGGCTGCTCTGGCGGCTGATGGTGTCCACCGACAGCGCGTGACCGGCTTCTTCC
>Ga0073915_10000005_pt1 | contig 29220 bp, 20 predicted proteins | sample GWRWT2_30Apr14_FD_71480 | JGI IMG/M metagenome (GOLD analysis project Ga0073915, IMG submission 71480) | Sand microcosm microbial communities from a hyporheic zone in Columbia River, Washington, USA - GW-RW T2_30-Apr-14 | ecosystem: Engineered > Artificial ecosystem > Sand microcosm >... | reverse complement strand
GCTGCTGGGGGCACCTGCTTGGGCGCACAGCTTGTTCCTGTGGTTGTGGTGCGTGGTGTGGGGGACGGCCTTGGCATGGTTACCCGCACCAGAAGCTGGGATCAGGTCAGATGCGCCATCGATTACACCGGCTGAGGCGGTGAGTGCTTCTGAGCCAGCGGTGCCTGACGACGACGGCGTGCCCGCCCTGAGCGAGGCGGACCAGGAGGTCCTGCGCTATGCCTTGTCACACGACCTGCGGGCGCCGTTGCGCGTGGTTGACGGTTTCACGCGCATCCTCAAGGAGGACTATGGCAAGGTGCTGGACCGCGTGGGCAATGACCACCTGGACCGCGTGCTGGCGGCCTCTAACCGCATGAACGGCATGATCGACGCCATCCTGGCGCAGGCTCAACTGGCGCGAGAGCCCGTGGAGCGCGAGCGCATCGACCTCAGCTTGCTGGCCAAAGAGGTCGTCAAGGACTTGTCCGATCCGGATCGCGATGAAGGTTTGGTGACAGGTCAGGCCAGCCGGCGCGCCGAGTTCAAGGTGGTCGATGGCATGGTGGCCGAGGCCGATCCCACGCTGGTGCGGCGCGTGCTGGACAACCTGATGGGCAATGCCTTGAAATACAGCGCCAAGGTGGAGCATCCCTGCATCGAGGTGGGTGTGATGCCGGCGACCAATCCAGCGGTGTTTTACGTGAAGGACAACGGCGCCGGTTTTGACATGCAGCACGCCGACAAGCTGTTTGGCTTGTTCCAGCGCTTGCACAGTGCCAAGGAGTTTCCGGGCACGGGTGTGGGCCTGGCGGGGGTCAAGAACATCATCTCGCGCCACGAAGGCCGGGTGTGGGCCGAAGCCCAGTCAGGGCAGGGCGCCTGCTTCTACTTCACGTTGATCAGCGCCGCGCAAGCGCAAGCTCAGGGGCGCCAGGACTGATCAACTTCGATTCGGCGGTCGGTCAGTTCAGCGGACCCAAGCCGGACAACACTTCCTGTGCGTCCAGCAGGCGTTCGCACCAAGCCTCGACGGTGCGGCCTTCTTGCTGCGCCTGTTTGCGCAAGCGGTCCAGGGCCTGGCCGCGCCCCAGCGAATGCCGGTGCATGACGATGCCCACGGCCAGCGCCACGGTCTGTGCCAAAGGATCTGCGCTTGAGGCGGATGCGGACGTTTTGGCCTGGGTGGTCGTCTGCGTGGCCTGGGCTTCCGCTTCAGCGGCGTTTTTGCGCCGGTTGGCGAAGGCGGATTCCACCGCAGGCACGATCTGCTGGATGTCCAGCGGCTTGACCAGGTAGGTCACGGCGCCCAGCTCCTTGACCTGTGCCACCGTGGCCTCGTCGGCAAAAGCCGACAGGAACATGAAGGGGATCTGGCAGTACTCGCGCAGGTAGGCGGCCACGTCGAAGCCGGTTTTGCCTTCCATGCGGATGTCCAGCAGGGCCAGTTCAGGCTTGTGTTCGTGGGCCAGCAGGATGGCGTCGTCGCCGTTGTCGGCGTCGATCACCTCGTAGCCGGCTTGTGACAGGCCGTGGGTCAACGTGGCCAGCACCAGCCGATCATCGTCCACCACTAAAATTTTGCCTTTGTGATTCACGTGCATCCTCGTTGGGCCCGCAAGCCCTGGAACGCGGCGGAGGCCCAGGGCCTCAGATCACGTCAAGACTGATTCGCCATTTTGCACGGCATTCCTCCCTCATTGTGGCCAAAGTGCAATCTGCTGGCCAGATGGAGCACCCGGGATGTGGGGGGTGGGCACCAAACTGATGCCTGGCGGGTTCAGTTCGATCCGGGTCACGACCTGTTCGCCCTCCTGGGTCATGCTCAGCTTGGAACTGCGGCGGGGCAGCAGGGCGCGGACCAGGCCCAGCCCCGACACGCCGCCCGGAACCCGGTGCACATTGAAGCCTTCGGGCAGCACCCCGGTGTTGCGGATCTCGATGCAGACCTGTTGCTCACTGCACAGCAGGGAGCAGGTCAGTGCCTCGCCCGCCTGTCCATGTTTGTGGGCGTTGGTGAGCAGTTCATTGAGGCTGAGCGCGATGGGGATGGATTCGGCCTCCGGCAGTTGCCAATCCGAGGTGTTGCAGCCTTCCACCACCAGGGTGATGGTGCGGCCGAAGGTGCGCTGCACCGACTGGGCAATCGCTTCAATGACGTTTTTCAGACGCAGCGGACCACCGGCGCCCACCTGCAGTCCATAGACTTGGGCGATGGCCTGAACTTGGCCGACCACCTCGGAGATGGCCGAGGCCACTTCGGGCTTGCGGGCCGCGATCTGCTGCAGCAGGCCGGCCACGCCTTGCAGGTTGTTCTTGATGCGGTGGTGCACTTCCTTGACCAGCATTTCACGCTGAGCAATGGCGGCCTCCAGCCGGGCTTGCTCGGCGGCGCGCTGCTCGCTGACATCCGAGGCCACCAGCAGAAGTTGGTCGGCGGTCTGGCCATCGTGTGACAGGGGCAGGTAGCTGACATCCCACGTTTGCACGACTGAGCCTTGCTCGAACTTGTATTCACGTTGCAGCGGCTTGGCCGAATCGAGCGCCCTGAGCATGTCCGCGCGCAATTGCCGCCCCCGGTCTGCACCGTGGATCTGCTCGGGGGTCAGGCCCGGCGCGCTGGCGGGTTCGATCTTCATGAACGCCGAGGCGGCCTGGTTCGCCTGGATGACGGTCAGGGTCTTGGCATCGCACAGCGTGATGGTCATGGGCGCCATCTCGATGATGCGCTGCAGGGTGGCTTGGGCTTCCACCGTCAGCGCCTCGGCCTCACGGCGCCGGTCGATGTCCATCAGGGCGTAGGTGATCTGGCGCTCATTGAACTCACCGAGGGTGACCACGGCGTTGCCGACGACCCAGAACACACGCCCGTCGCGGCCCATGACCTGGCATTCGAAGGTGTGCGATTGGCCATCGAGCAGGTCGTCCAGGTAGCCGGTCTGGCGGAAGGGGTGGTCGATGTCTGGCGTGGCGACGGTGCTGAGGGGGTGGCCCAGAAAGTCAGGTAAATCGCCGCCGAACATGCGCCGGGCCGAGCGGTTCATCCAGGCGATGCCGCCGGAGTCCAGCGTGACGATGCCCACGAACACCGAGTCGAGGATGGCGCGGGTGCGGTCGGCTTGCAGTGTGAGGTTCTGCTCGGCGCGGTGGCGGTCGTCGACGTTGACGAAGGAGGCGATGAAGCCTTCTTCGGGGTGATCGGGCTTCACCAGGCGCAGGTTGACCTCGGCCCACAAGGGCGTGCCGCGGGGATGCCGCAGGGCACGCTCGCCTTGCCAGTGGCCTTGCTCGCTGAGCTGCGCCAGGATCTGGTCGTCGGTTCTGGCCAGGGTGCTGGTGTCGACATCGGTGATGTACAGGCTGGCCAGGGGGCGGCCGGCCATGTCCTGGTGGTCCAGTCCCAGCAAGCTGGCCAGGGCCGGGTTGGCGCTGTGCACCAGGCCGTCGCGCACGAAGGCGATGCCCACGCCGGACATGGTGAACATCAGGTCGCGGTCGCGGCCCAGGGCTTCCAACTGGGCTTGTTGCGAGCGGATGCGCGTGATGTCCGACAGCACGGCAATCACTTCCAGGGTGTCGGTGCGGGGGCCGATGCGGCGCACCGACAGCGCATACCAGCGCGTGGGGTAGCCCGGAGCGACGATTTCCAGTTCGCTTTCGAACTGTCCGGTGCTCAGCAGCTCAACCCTGGATTGATCGACCACGCGGCGGATGCGCGGATCGCTGTCCAGCAGGGCGTCCAGGTGCTGGCCGGTCAAGGTGCCGGGGCTCAGGCCCAGCATGCGTTCGAAGCGGCGGTTGCAGCGCACCAGGATGTTGTCGCGCAGGTAGGCGATGCCGGCGGGGCTGCTTTCCAGGATGGTGCGCAACTCGTGCAGCAACTGATCCTGGTCGAACTCCATCATGCCGGTGGGTTCGCCGCTGGTGTTGGTGAAGTCGGGTGGGCGCGGCGTCTGCACCACGAAGGCCATGGGGTTGGTGTCGTGCACCACACACAGAAAGCGCTCGGGCTGGCCTGCCAAGCGTGGGTGGGCATGGACCTCACTGCGCAGATAGCGTTGGTTGGCGGTGCCTTGGGCAACGCAGGCCAGGTTGCTCAGGGGCGGTGCGCCGGGCGCCAGGCCCAGCAAGGCCAGCGGGGCATCCCAGCCGGTGAGTTGTTGCAGCGCTTCAGACTCATGGCCCAGGAGCGCGCCAGGGGCCACGGCTTTGCCCATCAGCGTGGCGAAGGCCGCGTTGCTGCGCAGCAGGCGGCCATGTTCGTCGAATTCAACCAAGGCCTGGGGCACCAGATCGAACCAAGCGTCGTCGAGGCGGTTGCTCATGACTGGGGTGGCAGGTCTTGAATGAGGTCAGGCTTTGGGCACGACGGTCACGCCCGGCAACTTGCCCGAATAGTCTCTGGGCAACTTGGACAAACCGGCCGCCAGGCGTTGGGCCATGTCCTTGTACAGGCCCGCCAACCTGCCATTCGGGTCGGCCGCGACGGTGGGGTTGCCGCTGTCAGCCTGCTGGCGAATGTTCAGGTCCAAGGGCATGGAGCCCAGCGAGGGCACGCCGGTCTCTTCGGCCAGGCGTTTGCCGCCATCTTCGCCAAAGATGTGGGCTTCGTGGCCGCATTGGGGGCAGTGGTAGGTGGCCATGTTCTCGACCACGCCCAGCACCGGCACGCCCACTTTCTCGAACATGCGCAGGCCCTTGCGGGCGTCCAGCAGGGCGATGTCCTGCGGGGTGGTGACGATCACGGCGGCGGTGAGCGGGGCGCGTTGGCACAGGGTCAGGTGGATGTCACCGGTGCCAGGTGGCATGTCGACGATCAGGTAGTCCAGCGGTTCGTCGGGGGCGCCCCAGCGGGTCTGGCGCAGCAGTTGTTCAACCGCCTGGGTGGCCATGGGGCCGCGCCAGATGGTGGGTGCGTTCTCGTCGATGAGCAGGCCAATCGACATCATCTGCAGGCCGTGGTTGCGCAGCGGCTCGATGCTTTTGCCGTCGGGGCTGTCCGGGCGGCCGCTCAGGCCCATCATCAGGGGTTGGCTGGGGCCGTAGATGTCGGCGTCGAGCATGCCCACGCTGGCGCCTTCGGCGGCCAGGGCCAGGGCCAGGTTGATGGCGGTGGTGCTTTTGCCCACACCGCCTTTGCCGGAGGCGATGCCGATCAGGTTCTTCACGCCGGGCAAGGGCGCCTGGCCGCGCGGCGCGGCGTGAGTCTGCACCTGGGTGCTCCAGTTCACCTCCACGCTGGCAATGCCGGGCACGTCGTCAAGCGCTTGCATCACCAGTGCCGTGTAGGCCGGCCAGCGCGACGGGGCCGGGTAGCCCAGGGCGATGTCCACAGTGGCTTGGCCCTGCTCCACCCGCAGCGATTTGAGCTGCTTGCCGCTCACCCAATCCTGACTGGTCAAGGGGTCGATGACGGTGCTGAGCGCGGCGCGTGCGGCGGTTTCTAAGGCGGATGGTGCGGGTAGGGACATGCTGGCGGAGGCAGTGGACAGGCGGGAAGGGAACAGAGATGAGAAAACTAATCCAGGCAGTCAGTCTAGCGCGGCCTAAAATCAAGGACTTTCCCCAAGCCCTTGTCGCCATGCCACGTCAGCTCTTCGTCACGACAGCCCTGCCCTATGCCAACGGCCACTTTCACGTCGGCCACATCATGGAGTACATCCAGGCCGACATCTGGGTGCGGTTCCAGCGCATGCAAGGGCACCGCGTTCACTTCGTGGGGGCAGACGATGCCCATGGCGCCCCCATCATGATCGCCGCCGAGAAGGCTGGCAAGACGCCGCAGCAGTTCGTGGCCGACATCGCGGCAGGCCGCAAGCCCTACCTGGACGGCTTCCACATCGCCTTCGACCATTGGTCGTCCACGGACAGTGCCGAGAACCATTCGCTGGCGCAGGAGATCTACATCGCCCTGCGCGAGGCGGGCCTGATCACCGTGCGTCCGGTCGAACAGTTCTTCGACCCCGAGAAGAACATGTTCCTGCCCGACCGCTTCATCAAGGGCGAGTGCCCCAAGTGCGGCGCCAAGGACCAGTACGGTGACTCATGCGAGGTGTGCGGCGCCGTTTATTCGCCCATTGAGCTGAAAAATCCTTATTCAGCCCTGAGCGGCGCCACGCCGGTGCGCAAGACCAGCGACCACTACTTCTTCAAGCTGTCAGACCCGCGCTGCGCCGAGTTTTTAGAGGCCTGGACGCAAGATGGCAAGCTGCAATCCGAAGTTGGCAACAAGATTCGCGAGTGGTTCACCAAAGATGAAAACGGCGAGGGTGGCCTGAGCGATTGGGACATCAGCCGCGACGCGCCTTACTTCGGCATCGAGATCCCCGATGCGCCCGGCAAGTACTTCTACGTGTGGCTGGACGCGCCCATTGGCTACCTGGCCTCGCTGAAGAGCTATTTTGCCCACGGGGGCCCCAAGGCCAGGTATGGCGAGAGCCGCACCTTTGAAGAGTTCATGGCCGACCCGGCGGTGGAGCAGATTCACTTCATCGGCAAGGACATCACCTACTTCCACACCCTGTTCTGGCCCGCGATGCTGAAGTTCAGCGGCCGCAAATTGCCCAACCAGGTCAATGTCCATGGTTTCATGACCATCAACAATGGCGACAAGATGAGCAAGAGCCGGGGCACCGGCCTGGACCCGCTCAAGTACCTGGGCCTGGGCATGAACCCCGAATGGTTGCGCTACTACATTGCCGCCAAGCTCAACAGCAAGGTCGAGGATGTCGATTTCAACCCCGAAGACTTCGTGGCCCGGGTCAACAGCGACCTGGTGGGCAAGTACGTCAACATCGCCAGCCGCTGCTCCAACTTCATCCACAAGTACTTTGAAGGCAACCTGGCGCACCTGGATGCGGGCGACGAAGGCAAGTTGCAGGAAATGATCCCGCTGCAGGCCGTGATCAGCCGCGAAGCCCTGATCGCCGAGTCGCTCGACAAGCGCGAGTTCGGCAAGGCCCTGCGCGACATCATGGCCGCCGCCGACGAGATCAACCAGTACTTCGACACCGCCAAGCCCTGGGAGCTGGCGAAGGACAGTGCGCAGCATGCCGCCAACAGTGCCTTGCACGAAGTGTTGTCGGCCTGCATGGAAGGCTTCAAGTATCTGACGCTGTTCCTCAGCCCCATCCTGCCCGACGTGACCCGCCGCGCCTTTGACTTCCTGGGTTTTGACCAGCCCCTGACCTGGGCCGAGCGTGCCACGCCCGTCACCACCATCCGCAAGTACGAGCACCTGATGACCCGGGTCGATCCGAAGATGCTGGAAGCGCTGTTCGAGCCGCCCGCACCTGCGGTGGTCGAAGCACCCAAGCCGGGCGGCGTGAGTAAAGCCCCCATGCCCCCCGAGGGGGAACTCCTCGCCTTGGGGCGGCCCGGCGGCGAGGAGATCGCCCCCACGATCACCATCGATGATTTTGCCAAGGTCGATCTGCGCATCGCCAAGATCGTCAACGCCGAACACGTGGACGGCTCTGACAAACTGCTGCGCCTGACGCTGGACGTGGGCGAGGGCCGCATGCGCAATGTTTTCAGCGGGATCAAGTCGGCCTACAAGCCCGAAGACCTGGTCGGCAAGTTGACCGTGATGGTGGCCAACCTGGCGCCGCGCAAGATGAAGTTCGGCGTCAGTGAAGGCATGGTGCTGGCTGGCTCGCACGCCGATGAGAAGGCCAACCCGGGCATCTACGTGCTGGAGCCTTTCCCGGGCGCACAACCCGGTATGCGCGTCCGCTAAACCAAGATCTGGCACAAGGCTTGCTCACCTGAACTCCCTATGAGCCGCCTTCTGCCGACGACCTGGATCAAGCGTTTGGGCCTCGATCTGGCCCCTTTCCGACCCCGCTTACTGGACGACCTGGAGGGCTACAACCGAGGCCGGTTCCTGACCGACCTGGGCGCGGGCCTCACGGTGGGCATCGTGGCCTTGCCATTGGCCATGGCCTTCGCGATCGCCTCGGGTGTCAAGCCAGAAGCAGGCTTGTTCACCGCCATCATCGCGGGCTTCATCATTTCCGCGCTGGGCGGATCCAGCGTGCAGATCGGGGGGCCGGCGGGCGCCTTCATCGTCATCGTCTACGGCATCGTCCAGCACTACGGCGTGGCCAACCTGCTGATCTCCACCGTGATGGCGGGCATGCTGTTGTTCGTGTTGGGCCTGTTCCGTCTGGGCGTGCTGGTGCGCTACATCCCGGTCAGCATCGTCATTGGCTTCACCAATGGCATCGCGGTGCTGATCGCCTTGTCTCAGTTCAAAGACCTGCTGGGTTTGAGCCCTGAGCGCATGCCGGCTGATTTCGTGGGGCAGATCAAGACCATCGCAGCCCATGCTCATCAATTCAATCCATTTGCCTTGGGGCTGGGTGTGTTGACGGTGCTGTGCCTGTGGGCCTGGCCCCGGATGTTCTCGCCTGGGCGCTTGCTGCCCAAGGCCATGCTTGAGGCGCGCACCTTCCGCCTGGCGTCTCGCATGCCGGCGCCCATGGTGGTTTTGCTGGTGCTGACTTTGGCCGCCGCGTTCCTGCAACTGCCGGTGGCCACGATTGGTTCGCGCTTTGGCGGCATTCCGCAGGCCTTGCCGCACCTGGCCTGGCCAGATTTCAGCTGGGAGGGCGTGCGCAATCTGTTCATCCCCACGATCACGATTGCCTTGCTGGGCGCGATCGAGTCCTTGCTGTGTGCTCGCGTGGCCGACAACCTCACGGAACTGCGGCGCCACAACCCCAACCAGGAATTGATGGCTCAAGGCGTGGCCAACATGGTGGCGCCCTTCTTTGGGGGCATCCCGGCCACGGGCACGATCGCCCGGACGGTGACCAATGTGCGGGCCGGTGCCACCAGCCCGGTGGCCGGCATGGTCCACGCCCTGGCTTTGCTGCTGATCGTGCTGGTGGCCGCGCCCTTGGCTGTTCACGTGCCTTTGCCGGTGCTGTCGGGCATCTTGTTGTTCGTGGCCTGGAACATGGGTGAGTGGCGCGAGTTCATCAAGCTGCGCCACTTCAACTACACCTACCGGACCATCCTGCTCGGCACCTTTTTGCTGACTGTTATTTTTGACCTGACCGTGGCGGTGGAGGTGGGCCTGGTGCTGGCGTGCTTGTTCTTCATCTACCGCATGAGCACGCTGTTCCGCATCGAGCCATTGGCCATGGTCGAGCCACAAATCGCGGTGTTCAAGTTGTATGGCGTGTTGTTCTTTGGCGCTGTGGGCAAGGTCGAGGACCTGGCCGACCAGTTGCCATCGGGTGCCCGCGTGGTGGTGCTGGAAGCGCACCGGCTGATCGCTATCGACACCTCCGGGCTGGAGGCTTTGCTCCAGTTGCGGCGTGCCCTGGCGCGCCAGGACATCCCACTGGTGCTGTGCGAAGTCAACGAGCAACCGCTGGGCTTGATCCACCGTGCTCACCAAGACGAAACCTTGGGGCCGGCCAATGTGGTCAAGGATTTGCCCTCAGCCTTGCTGCGGGCGCGTCAGTTGATTCAGTGACGTGGTGGTTCGAGTGGCTGCGTTGTCGCGATAGCGCGGGGCATTTGGCTCACAGCAGCGCTGCGAACAGCTCAAGGCAGAGCAGTGTGGTGCTGGGTGCTCGGGCCAGGGCGGAGGCTCGCTCATGGTCTTGCAGCGCCAGCAGCAAAGCCTGAACTTCGGGCATGGCGCGATGAGGAAAGATCGCCGCCGGCGGGTCGGCCGAGGCCTCGGCTTGATGGGCTTGATGCGCCTGGTTCAGCAAAACCAGGCCTTGCAGGGACTGCCGCCACGACTCGACCTGTCGCAGGTCGGGGGCTGGGCTGGCAGCGACCGCGCTCATGGCCTCGGTGAGGCGTTCCAAAGCCTCGGCCAGGTCGGTGCCGACAGGGGCGTTCTGTGGCGTAGCAGCCGTGGCCGGCACCTCGCCTGCGGCCTGACGCGCCAGGCGATCACCCCGGTGTGCCTTGGTCTGGGTGTCCAGCCAGAGGTGGTGGCGAGGCACCCAATCCCGCGCCATGTCGATGACGGCCATTGGGTGGCCGCTCACCAGTTCGATCTCCAGCTCTTGCACTGCCACGCTCAAATCGCCCGCGTGGATGTGCCCCAGGTCCAATGCCAGCTCGACCACGCCGGCCTTGGGCGTGCCTTGGCCCACCGCCACGCGGGCCGTTTGGCGCCAGATGTCGGTCCGGTACAGCTCGACCAGTCCGGTGTGTTCGCCCTGTCGGTCCTGGCTTGGATCCCAGTCCAGCGTCCTGACCAAGACGGCCTCGGCTGGCGAGCCCAGGTGCAGGCTCAAATCAATTCGGGCGGCGCTGCCCTCGGTGGGCGCCGGCGCGGGCTGGTTGTCTTCCAGCCGGATCATGGTGTTGGCGCCCGATGCTTTCAGGGTCTGAACCCAGCGTTCGCCTTCCTTGCGCAGCCGCAAGGCGCTGCGTGCCTGGCCCAAGCGGCGATCGGGCGTGTCAAAGTAGTGCGCCTGAAGACGCTCCCGCCTGTGACCCGGCATGCGTTCAATCTCGGCCGACAAAACCCCCAGCGAATCGGCCGGGATCTGAAATTTAAGTTCGATTTCCTGCATAAGGGCTGATTGTGGCGGCGGCCCTGGCCCTCAAGTGCTGCGCAGGCCGATAAAATGCCGGACTGATCCTCTCTTTTGACTGGTACCCACCATGCCGCTTTTCTGGAAGCCCTACAAGTCTGACGTGACGCAGTTCATCGACAGCCTGAAGCAGCGCGATCCTCAGCTGGAAGACCGCCAGCGCCAGGGCCGTTCCCTGCTGTGGGACAAGGCCGTTGACCGCGACGCGCAGCAGGATTTCCGCGAATCGAACGTGGCCCAGCAGCCCTACGTCTACCAAACCAAGGGCGACTGAGGGCGGCTGTGAGCGAACAAGTCCTGGACGAGAACCGTTTGCCCGAGGTCGTTGACCGCGTGGCGATGGCGCGCCTGTATGGCGAGCCTTTGTTCTCCATGCCGCTGGATCTGTACATCCCGCCGGATGCGCTCGAAGTCTTCCTGGAGACGTTTGAAGGCCCGCTCGACCTGCTGCTCTACCTGATCCGCAAGCAGAACTTCAACATCCTGGACATCCCGCTGGCCGACGTCACGCGCCAGTACCTGGCCTACGTTGACCAGATCCGCAAGCACAACCTTGAGTTGGCGTCCGACTACCTGCTGATGGCGGCCATGCTGATCGAGATCAAGTCTCGGATGCTGCTGCCGCCCAAAAAGTCGGACGACGGCGAAGAGGCCGAGGACCCGCGCGCTGAATTGGTTCGCCGCCTGATCGAATACGAGCAAATGAAGTTGGCGGCGGCAGGGCTCACCCGGATCCCGCAACTGGGCCGCGATTTCCTGCGCGTGCAAGTGCACAACGACCCGTCGGTGCGTGTGCGCCACCCCGATGTCGCGCTGGTGGATTTGCGCGAAGCCTGGGCCGACATCCTCAAGCGCGCCAAGCTCAACACCCACCACATCATCACGCGCGAAGAGCTGTCGGTGCGCGAGCACATGGGCATCGTGCTGCGACGCTTGCAGGGTCAGCGCTTTGTGGAGTTTGAACACCTGTTCGACGTGACGCGCGGACCGCCCGTGCTGGTGGTGACCTTCATCGCCCTGCTGGAGTTGGGCAAGGAGCGCCTGCTCGAGATCACGCAGGCCGAAGCCTTCGCACCCATTTACGTGCGCCTGGCCTACCACCCGGCCTGATCAGCGCTCGGTGCGCTCCACGCGCTCCCAATCGGGCGGCGCCCAAAGGTGCTTGAGACGTTGCCACAGCGGCCCTGGTCGCATCGCATCACGCGCCATGGCCTGCCATTCGTGGAACATCATCACCAGCGGATTGTGGGTGTGGATTTGCTTGACGATGCCGTAGTCACAAGGCGCGTCCTCGGGCACGAAGCTGCCAAACAGCTTGTCCCAGATGATCAGCACGCCCGCGTAGTTGCGGTCCAGGTACTGCGGGTTGCGGGCGTGGTGCACGCGGTGGTGCGAAGGCGTGTTGAAGATCGCTTCGAACCACCTGGGCATCTTGCGCACGGACTCGGTGTGCACAAAGAATTGATAGGCCAGGCTCACGGCCACCACCAGGATCACGTGGCGGGTCTCAAACCCCAACCAGGCCAAAGGCAGCCAGAACACCCACATGCCCGAGAGGGGGTAGGTGGGACTTTGCCGCAAGGCGGTCGCCAAGTTCATGGTTTCACCAGAATGGTGGGTCACGTGGCTGGCCCACATCCAGCGCACGCGGTGGCTGGCGCGGTGGAACCAGTAGTAGCAAAAGTCTTGCGCCACGACCAGCCCGACCACACTCCACCAGGTGATGGGGATGTCGAACAGGCGGTGTTGGTAGATCAGATCAAACAGGCCCACCAGCAAGGCCCAGGCAATGCCATCGGCCACGGCGTGACTCAAGGCCAGGCTGGCGTTGATGGCGGTGCCCTTGACCGTGTACGTCTGTTGCTGCCGACGGTTCAGCCACCAGGCTTCGAACGTCATGCAGGCGATGAAAATCGGACCCATCAGGAGCAGGAAAACCTTTTCCAGTCCGATTTCATTCAACTGTGTCCACCACGAGGCCATGTCTGGTCCAAACATCGTCAACCACCAACTGCTCATGCTAGTCCCAGTCGGCGGTGGGCGCTTGCAGAATTTCCCGAGCGCGCGGCGACTTGTCGGCCTAGAATCGCGCCACTTTGGCACCCAACCCGCGTGAAATGAGTTCAGTGACCCCCGCTGCCTTGCCCGCCCGCAAGCCCTTGAACCTGCACCGCCTGCGCGAGATGCATTCGCAGGGTGAAAAAATCACCATGCTGACCTGCTACGAGTCCTCGATGACCCGCTTGCTGGACGATTGCGGCGTGGACTGCATCCTGATCGGCGACTCGCTGGGCATGGTCGTGCAAGGCCAATCCAGCACGGTGCCGGTCTCCCTGGACGACATTATTTACCACACGCGCTGTGTGGTGCGTGGCAATCGCAATGTCTGGATCGTGGCCGATCTGCCCTTTGGCAGTTACCAGGAAAACCGCGAGCAAGCCTTGCGCTCCAGCGTGGCCCTGATGCAGGCTGGTGCCCAGATGATCAAGCTGGAAGGCGGCGGCTGGACGGCCGAGACCGTGCACTTCCTGACCGAGCGCGGCATCCCCGTGTGCGCCCACTTGGGCCTGACGCCGCAAAGTGTGCACGCGCTGGGCGGCTACCGCATCCAGGGCCGCGATGCCGCAGGGGCCGAGACCTTGCGCCGCCATGCCAAGGAGTTGGCGCAGGCCGGTGCCGCCATGGCGGTGCTTGAACTGATGCCTTCCGATGTCGCCGCCGCCGTGCAAGCCGACAACCCGGGCCTGATCACCATCGGCATTGGCGCGGGCCAGCGCACGGCCGGCCAAGTGCTGGTGCTGCACGACATGCTCAACATCACACGGGGCAAGTTGCCGCGCTTTGTGCGTAACTTCATGGCCGAAGGTGGCTCCATCGACGACGCCATCCGCCGTTTTGTGTCCGCCGTCAAGGACGGCAGCTTTCCCGACGAAGCCATCCACGGGTATTGATGATGAAGATCATCCACACCATCGCCGAGCTGCGAACCACCGTGGCCGAGGCCGCCAACGCGCCTGTGTTCGTGCCCACCATGGGCAATCTGCATGAGGGCCACCTGGCCCTGATCCGACAAGCACGTGGCATCGCCGACCAGGGTAGCTGGGGACGCGGCCTGGTGGTGGCCAGCATCTTCGTCAACCGCCTGCAGTTCGGCCCGAACGAAGATTTCGACCGCTATCCACGCACGCTGGCACGCGATGCCGAACTGTTGGCCGGCGCGGGCTGCGACGTGGTGTTCGCGCCCGACGAGGCCGAGTTGTACCCACAGCCGCAGGGTTACAAAGTGGTGCCCCCCGACGAACTGGCCAATCTGCTGGAAGGCGAGTTCCGCCCGGGGTTTTTCACGGGCGTGTGCACGGTCGTGGCCAAGCTGTTCAGCATCGTGCAGCCGCGCGCGGCAGTGTTTGGCAAGAAGGACTACCAGCAGCTCATGGTCATCAAGGGCATGGTGCGGCAGATGGCCCTGCCCATCGACATCGTGGGCGGTGACACGGCACGGGCTGATGATGGCCTGGCCTTGTCCTCACGCAACGGCTACCTGAGTGCCGAGGAGCGTGCCCAGGCGGTGCAGTTGTCGCAGGCTTTGCACCGGGTGCGGGACCTCGTCCTGGCAGGTCGCACTGGTTTGCCTTGCGATGGTGTGGCAAAGATCGAGGCGCAAGCCTTTGACAAGCTCGGGCAGCAGGGCTGGGTGCCGGACTACGTCTGTATCCGCCGCCAGCGCGACTTGCTGCCGCCTTCAGCCTCCGAATTGCTGGGCAGTGAACCCCTGGTGGTGGTGACCGCCGCCAAGCTGGGCAAGACCCGCCTGATCGACAACCTGGAAGTTTGACCGAGCAGCTTGGTCAGGCTTCTGCGCCAACAAGCCTCGTCAGAGGGTGCTTAGAAAAGCCACCACTTCATCTTCCTTGCGGCTGCGCTTCATGGGCGGCAGGCTTTGCCAGATGCGCTTGCCGTAAGGTTTTTCGATCAAGCGCACGTCACCGATCATGAGCACGCCCCGGTCGGTCTCGCTGCGGATCAACCGGCCCGCGCCCTGTTTGAGGGCAATGATGGCCTGCGGCACCTGGTGTTCCATGAAGGGGTTGCCGCCTTCTTGCTCCAGCAACTCCAGACGCTTGGCCAGCACCGGATCATCGGGTGGTGCAAAGGGCAGCTTGTCGATGACCACCAGGGTCAGCGCGTCGCCCTTGACGTCAATGCCCTCCCAGAAGCTGTGGCTGCCCACCAGCACGGCGTTGCCCGCGCGCCTGAAGTCGTCCAGCAAGGTGGGTCGGGGTGCGTCGCCTTGCCTCAACACGGGGAAGGGATCCTCGCCTTCTTCGAACAGTTTCTTGAGGTGGTCGGCCGCCCGCTGCACCGCGCGGTGGCTGGTGCACAGCACGAAGGCCCGACCACGGTTGGCGCGGATCAAGGGCAGGGCGGCCTCGACCAGGGCTTCCGTGTGGTTGGGTGCGCTGGGCTGCGGCAGGCCCTCGGGCACGTAGAGCATGGCCTGCGTGGGGTAGTCGTAGGGGCTGGACCAGGCCAGGCAGTGCGCATCTTCCAAGCCCAAGGCCTGGGTGAAATGCGTGAAGTCGTTTTTGACCGCCAAGGTGGCCGAGGTGAAGATCCAGGCGCGGCGCGGGGCGTCGGCCTGAGGCTTGGCCTCGGCTTCTTTTTCGCTGCCCTCATCGGCCTCGAACGCGTTGTCGGTGAGCCCCAGGCGTTGGCGGCGGAAGACGTCGGCCACGGAAATGGGCGTGCGGTGAAGTTGCAGGCCATGGCTGCCCACATCGACCCAGCACAGCTCCGGTTCATTGGCGCGCTCTGGCGCACCCCAGGCGGACAAGCGCTGCATCAGCGCATGGGCGCGGCGCTGCAACTGGGCCAGGTCGGGGCTGCGGTCGGCTTGTGATTCCAGCGTGTCGCGCACCTCGGACAAGGCCTCGCGCAAGGTGAGCAGGGCGGCGTGCAGCGGATGCGCTGCGCCCAGTTGGGGTTGGGCCAGGCGCTGCGTCTGCGGGCCGAAACACAGGCGCAGATCGCGGGTGGCACGGTCCAGCGGGGCCAGCACATCATTCCATTTCGCCCCATCGCGAGCCTGGGTCTGGCCGGTGGCCAGTGCATCCCTCAGCAGGTCCAGCAATTGCGCGGTCGAGACCGAGTCGCCAAAGAACAGGGTGGCCGTGTCGGGCAGCTGGTGCGCTTCGTCGAAGATGACGGTCTGGGCATTGGGCAGCAACTCGGGCACACCTTCTTCGCGCAACATCAGGTCGGCGAAAAACAGGTGGTGGTTGACCACGACGACATCGGCATCCTGGGCCTCGCGCCGGGCCTTCATCACGAAGCAGTCGGTGTAGTGCTTGCACTCGCTGCCCAAGCAGTTCTCGCGCGTGGAGGTGACCCGTGCCCAGATGGTGGCGTGCTCGGGCACGGTCGGGCATTCGGCCTTGTCGCCGGTGGGGCTGAGGTGGATGAAGCGGTTGATCAGGCCCAGGTCTTTGACCTCCTGGCGGCTGCTCAGCATCGCGTCCTGGTTGGCGCCGTTCAGGTGGTGCCAGCACAGGTAATTGCTGCGGCCTTTGAGCAAGGCCACCTTGACGGGCACGGCCAGGGCCGCGCGCACGGCAGGCAGATCGCGGTGAAAGAGTTGATCTTGCAGCGCCTTGGTCCCGGTCGACACGATGACCTTACCGCCTTCTAGCAAAGAGGGCACCAGGTAGGCGGCTGTCTTGCCCACGCCCGTGCCAGCCTCCAGCACCACGGTGCTGGCATCGTGGATGGCTTGCGCCACCGCCTGCGCCATTTCGATTTGCTCGTGGCGCACGTGGTAGCCATCGAAGGCGCGGGCCAGGGGGCCGGAGGCGGAGAAAATCGTGGGCAGGTCCATGGTGGGCATCAATTAGCAGCGCCCATTGTCAGGCCTGTCGGCCTCCCTCCTTCAGGGGCTTGCGCGGACCACCGATGCGTTGAGGGCCCGCTCCAGGGTTTCGACGCAATCGCGGCGGTGCGCCTCGGAGGTGCTTGATGCGCTGCTGCCCCATGGGCTGGACCGAAGCGTGGTCAGCAAATTTCTGGCTTGCTCGCGAACCACGGAACGCACATCGGCCCGGTTGCTGGCCGAGCGCAGCACCAATGCGGACAGTCGGTTCACGTGCTCTCGCTGCAGATTGCGCCGCCAAGGCGCGTCATCACCCTGCGGGGGCGTCACCGATGCGCCCCACACCGCATCCTTCAGCCGCTGGTGCAGTTCGCGCAGGGTCAGCGGCGCTTCACGGCGGTCGCGTGTGCGGTCGATGTTGTCCAGCATGCGTTCGGCCAGGCCATCGGCCATCAGCGTGTCCAGGACCAGGCGCTGCAGCGACAGCAAGGTGTCGGCAAGGGAGAAATCTGTCCGGGCACCGCTGCCCTCGACCCGCTCAAAGTAGTCGGGGGCCATGCGACGTTGCAGCGCGGGCGACAGGCTCAGTGCTTGCGGCGACAACAGCTCCTGGGCGATCAGGTCCAGCGCTGCACGCTGGGTGGCGGCTGGCAAGGGGTCCAGGGGATCACGGCCGTTGCCTGCCGCGTTGCGCCGCGTGATCAAGCCGCCAACCTGGCGCAACAGGATTTGCGAAGTGCGTCCCACGTCGCGCAAAGCGTAGGTGACCCGTCGGCGCAGCAAACTGGGGTCTTCGGCGGCACTGGTTTTTTCCTGGGCCTGGCGTGCAATCAGGTCTTTGGCGATGGTCAAACGCTGGCGTGCATAGACCACCGGATCGCGGCCCAGGTCAAAGGTCAGCGACTGGGGGTCCAGCCCGAGGTACTCGTCCTCGTCGGTGCCAAAGTCCAGTTTGTCAGACCAGGCTGGGTCGACGCTGCGCTCGGCGATGCGTCGTAACTCGGATGCCTCTGGGGCACCCAAGGGCTTGTAGCCATACTCGATGGCCCAGAAGTCATACGGCCCCAAGGTGGTTTGAAAAGCGGCGGGCGCGGGCCGACCAGGCAGTGGCAGGTTGATTGGCGCGTAGTCCATCACCGAAGCGCTGTTGCCCTCGCGCAGCGTCAAAGCTGGATCGGCCAGTTGCTCGGCGGTGTGCCAGCGCGAGCCTCGGAAGTTGTGCCGCAAGCCCAAGGTGTGGCCGACCTCGTGCATGGTCGTGTCTTTCAGGTAGGCCAGCACAAAGGCCTGAACGTCGGGGCTGTCCGGGTCCAGTCGTCCTGAGGGAGCCATCAGGTCCAAACCATAGCCCAACTGTTCGGCGGCCTCCGCAGCATGGTCGCATTGGTCTTCCGCTGAATGGGTGGATGGTGCCGCGATGATTTCGCTGCGCAGGGAGCGAATTGAGCGCGAGGACAGGCTTTCCAGTGCGATGTCGGCTTGCAGGATCTCGCCGGTGCGGGGGTCCACGTGCGTGGGCCCGATGGCACCAAAGCCGGGTTGGCTGTTGGTCATCCAGCGCACGGTGGCCCTGGGTGATCCCGAGGCCTCGTCGGCCTTGCCGGCCAGTGGTGCGCGCACCTGGATCGCGCCCTTGATGCCGATGGCCTCAAAAGCCTTGTTCCAGGCCAGGATGCCTTCGGTGATGGTCTGGCGGTAGGCCAGCGGGATGTTGGGGTCGAGTTGGTAGACGATGGGTTGCACAGGCTCGGACATGGCGGCGCCTGGGTCCTTTTTTTCCAGCCTCCAGCGGCTGATGAAACGTTGCCGGGGGGTGCGTGCCAGGTCCTGCGTGAAGTCGGCCACCGTGGTGGTGAAGTAACCAACGCGGGGGTCCGCCGCGCGAGGTTTCATGGCAGTTTCCGGCAAGGACCGCAGGCTGTAGCGCACGTTGATGAACAGGCTGCGCGGGTCGGGCACGGAGGTGGGCACGCCCGGTGCCGTTCCGCCTGCCGCCCCACTGCCCGTGGCGATGGAGCTGGTGGCGAAATGGTGCAGGATGTCAAAGGTGATGTGGTCGCTTTGGGTGCGGGCCACCGACAGCGCCGAATTGCGCGAATCCAACGCATAGCTTTGCTTGTAGGCGCGCTGAAGTTGCAGCCCGAGCCCCAGCATGTCGTTCACCCACAAAGGGTTGGCCTCGATCAGGATGGCACCCGTTTGGGCTTGCGGCGCACTGGCCACGCCCACGCTGGCCAGCAGGCTGGGCGAAAACGCGGCCTGTACCGCCAGCTCCTGAGGTGTGCCTTTTTGCGCCGTGTAGGCCGCGTTCATGGCCAGCAATTGCACCTGCTGTTGAATCCGGCGGAACTCCACCCACTGGGGGCGCCCCACCTGGGCCGAGCGGCTCGTGATCAACCCGCCAAAAACGCCGGCCTCGCCAATGCCCGTGACCACGGTAGGCGACAAGAAAAACGCACGCCCCAGATTGGAGGGCGCCAACTCGATCCAGACCTTGTCTTGCCGCTTCCACAAGGGCAGCAGGCCGTCCATGCGCTCGGCGCCCTTGATGACTGTGTCGAAGGCCGGGGCTTGCCCGGGAACCGGCGTTTGAGTGGGGGTTGCCGCTGTTGGAGGGGCGGTGGGCGGGGATGTCCAGCCGATCAACTGGACGGCGCCGCTTTGCAAGGTGCTGCAACCGGACAGGGTCAGTGCCACGCTGGTGACGAACAAGGCAAATCGGGCGCGGTGCAGACTCATGAAAGTCCTGGGAATGAGATCAATGGCCAGTATCAAGAAAAAACCCGGCCCGTGCGAGTGCAGGGGCCGGGTTTGTGGCGAAGTCGCCGTCGGACTTATTGGGCCGGGTGCGGGAACCAGTCCTTGATGAAGGCCAGCTGCGGGAAGTCTTGCACCGCCAGCGGGCCGAAGGCCACGATGGACAGGCCGATGGTCATGACCACCATGGGCAATACCCAGCGCTCAAAGCGGCGATAGAAGCCCAGGTGCTTGACTTCGCCATCGGCGATGTTGATCTCAGGCTCGCCAATCACTTGGCGTGTCAGCAACTGGTTCAAGGCCACGGGCGGCAGCAGGTAACCCAGCTCGAAGGCCACCAGCACCATCATCCAGAAGTGGACCGGGTCAATGTTGTTGGCGAAGGCGATGGGTGCCAGCGTGCCGGACACCAGCACCACGGCGCCGAACGGATCCATGATCATGCCCAGGAATACCTTGGTGACGACCAGGAAGGCCATGGCTGTCCAATGGTTCTCGAAAATGTGCGGGAAGTTGTTCATCACTTCCGAACGCTCAATCACGCCACCCATGGCCAGCGACAAGGTCATCAGGCTGAGCAGGGCGCCAATGTGGCCGATGGTCTCGTTGGTGGCAAAACGGATGGAGCGCTCCACGCCTGGCTGGCGGTGGCTGGCGTAATCCGGCGTGATCTCGGTCTTGCCCTTGTTGATGATCTTGTCGAAGATCAGGATGATCAACAACATCACCGGCATGATCGTGGGCGCCGTGATTTCGTTCAGCTTGGTGTCCAGTGCGTACTCGTACAAGGCGATCACCACAATCACCACGCCCACATAAGGCAGCGTGGGGATAACGGAGCGCAAGGTGGCAGGAATGGCCACGCGGAACGACTCGATTTCGGCACGTTGCGTGCGCAGCATCTGCGAAGTCAGGAAGAACAGCGTTGAGGTCAGCAGGAAGACGTAGAAGCCCCAGTGGTACAGGCCATTGGTCGTCACTTGCTTGTTCAGCGCGGCGATCAGAACCACCAACAGGCAAGGACGCAGCACCACGCCCAGCGAGCCTGACATGGCCGTGGCGGCCAGCGCGAACTGACGCGAACCACCCGAGGCGCGAACCTCGTGGTAAATGATGCCGCCTGCGGCGATCACGAAAATACCCGAAGCGCCGGTGTAGGCGGTAGGCACAGCAGCGGCCAGCAAGATGATGTAGGTCAGCAACTGGGGCGACAAGCGCCACGGACGCAGCAGGTCCATGAACAGGTCAACGATGCGGCTTTGCTTGAGCAACATGCCGGCCCAGATGAACAGGCCCAAGTTCAGGAAGATCGTGGGCAACTCCATCAACTGGTTGATGTAGATGGCCAGGCCAGCAGGGTGGTTGTGCAACAAAAAGTACACGCCAGCAGTGATGCCCATGTGCGCGTACAGCGGGATGGCCAGGAACGCTCCGCCCCAGGTGCCCTCACCGTGGGGGGACTTCACGGGCATCACCACCCGCTTGAGGTTGATCAGCAGGATGATGGTGGCGAAGGCCATCCAGGTGTAGTGCAGCAGTGCATGCTCGATCGGCACGCCCGAGTTCTGAAGGATCTGGTAATAGCTGATGCACGAGTACAGCAGCAGTCCGGCTGCGATGGCCTGCGTGATTGATTGCAGCAGGTAGTCCCGGGTGTAGTGGCCGGGACGGATGCCGATGTGGTGAAAGCCCAGCGTGGTGGTGATGGCGGCAATGGCCACCATCAGCAGCAGAATCAGCGGACGGTTGTCGGTGCCCACCTGGAAAAGACCGAAGAAGCTGGTCTCGATGGTGCGGTAGATCTTGACTTGGGTGGTTTGGTGCTCCTGCACGCGACGATACAGATCATGCTTGGCCTTGCAGATGGCAATGGCCTGTTCCATGGAGCGGCGGGCGACGGTTGGATCCTCAGGCGCTTGTTCGCCAAAGAGGTCGTCGATGTCGTCGCCAGCGGTGCTGCCGCTGGCCTTCGATGCGGCTTGCTTCTTGAGTTCGACTTCGATGTCTTGATTGGCATCACACGACGGTTGGGTCGGTGCTGCGCGCAACATGAAGTACTGCACTTGGGCTGGAGGGTCGCCGAACATGGACTCACCCAGTCGCAACAGCTGACCGTGCACCATTTCACCGGTGCCAATGATCAGGGTCAGCAGCAGCAGTGCAAACACCGGTAGGCTGGAGAACCATTCCAGCGGGGTACGGCCCAGGATTTGTCGAGAGTTAGAAGTGATCATGATCGCTCAGTTGGTGCATCGCAGCAAAATGCGTCCACCATTAGGAAAAAGGGGGCTTTGGGCCCCCGGTTTTGATTTGGCAGTCAGGCCTTCGTGTGGCCTGTCCCTTTACTTCCAGTCTTCTTCTGATTTGGTCGCGCATTCAGGATCTGCAGGATTCACGCTGCAACGAATGCGTTTGATGATTTTCAAGCCACGTTTGTCGTACATGCCCTTTTGAGCGATGTCGATGCGCGACTCGCGCAGCATCAGGGTGTACTTGTAGGCATTCTCGGAACTCAACTCCATCCAGGTGGACGGTGGGATGCTGGCGTCGGATTGCTTGACCAGTTGCAGGGCGCGGTCGAACTGGGTCAGCCAGTAATCGCGTGACTGGTCGCCGAAACCCTCTGGGAACTTGGTCTTGTTCAAGATGACCTGGTAGGTCAGGATCAGGATGGGGAAGCGCACCATGGCGCCGTTCTTGCCGATGCCCTTGTGCAGTTCCAGTGGTTTGTAGGCCAGTGTGGGCGCGGCGATGAAGTCCACCGAGCCGTTGTTGAACTTCGACGAGAAATTCATGATGTCGGCCGACACAGGTTGCGCGCCGATCTTCTGGATCATCACGGCCTGGGCCTTGTCGTAGTCGAACGAGGCGATGCGCTTGCCGGCCAGTGCTTCCACCGTGTTCAGTTTGCGGTCATTGACGACGGGGTAGGCAGCGCCGAGGGGGATCACACCACCGACTTCATAATTGCCATCGACCATCAGCTTGCCAGCCTTGGGATCGGAGAAGGTTTGCACGATGCGGCGCACGACTTCGTAGCTGGCCGTCATGTCGATCTTGCCATCCTTGACGATGGTGGTGGCCCCCAGCGAGTCAATGGCGCCGGCAACTGGGTTGAACTGACGAGTGCGGAATGCCGTGGCAATCAGGCCATCGCATTGGCCCGTGCGGAAATCTTCGGTCGCGACACGTTCGTCGGTGTAGCCCTTGAGCTCAATCGACACGCCGTGTCGTTGAGCTCCGATCACGTAGTCCTTGGCCATGCTGAAGAGGTCACCGGAGGCGCCCAACAGGTCATACACGCAGATGCGCTGGGCAGCCTGCGCTGTTGACATTGCGCTCAACGCCAAAATGGCAGCGGCGCTGATTTTGCTCATGGTCTTGACCATCTTCATGAAGTCTCCTAGGTACCAGAAAAAACATGCGCCGACGGTGAGTTCGGCGCTAACTACACTTGTTTTTCAGTGCGTAAAAATCTGACCACAGCCGTGGGCGTGATCGTTAGTTTTGTAACTATAGCCGCCGAAATGTTCCTCCAGGTAAACCCCGACCCCCACCCACGGGGGAAGGAGTTTCCCTAGTAAATTCAATGCGTTAAACGCATTTACTTGAGGAAACTGTCAGCATCGATGGCCGGGCCCGCCTTGTCATCCCAGAACTTGCCCAGGCTGTTGATGGGGGTGCGTGAGCCCGTGTTCTGGGTCCACATGCGGTCGGAGATGATGATCATCTGAGCTTCGGCGATGGCGTCCACCAAGCGGTAGTCGGTGTTGACCTTGAAGTTCTCAATGGTGGCAAAACGCTTGATGGCGGCACGCACGGCAACGGTGTCGTCAGCCGATTGCGCGGCAATGGCGGCCATCACGTGAGGCAGGCGCACGCCGGCTTTTTCGCCGATGGCCATGTTGGTTTCAAAAGTGCCCTTGACGTCCTTGCCTTCTGAGCCACCAGGGATGATGCTCCACAGCGCTGCGCGCAAGGCTTGGGGGGCGCCCCACCACTTCTTGTTGTCCAGGCAGGTCATGGCGAATTCAACCTGAGGTGGGATGTCCAGCGAGACACCCACGGCTTGTTGCGCACCCATGTCGCTTTGAACGGCTTGCACGCCGGAGACCGAGCCCAGCAGGTACACCATTTCATCAAAGTCGCGCTTGAACTTCGGGCAGTTCTTGCCGTACTTGAAGAAGTACTTTTGTTCGAGCTTGACCCGCATGCGTTCAAACGAGGTGACCTGACGGTGTGCCGACAAGGCCATCAGGCGTTTTTGGGCAATGCGGGCATCCTGGGCTTCGTCCGAGCGCTTTTCACGCGAGGCGCGGATGTAGCGAAGTTCCTCTTCGATGGCTCGGGCATCGGAGCACACGGCGGCCGATTGCAGCATCACGGTTTCCATCAGCGACGGGTCGCCGTAGAAGTTGCGGGCGGCGCCCACCAGGGGGCCGTTGGCCAGCGCGAAGGTGCAGCCCATGTCCACGTCACCCAGCTTGAGTGTCGGCGGTGTGAAGCCTTCTTCCAGGATGTTCAGCGTGACTCCACTGGTGCCCGACTCCAGCAAGGCACATCCGCTCATGGTCAAGGTGGAAAGAGCCACCACGGAGGCGGTGAGGATTCGGGTCATCCGAGGAATCATTGAGGGGTCTCCAGGAGGGTGTTTTTCAGGGGCGCGACAAGTCGCCAACTACTCCACGAAATTCTAGCCCCCCGGCTTCATGCGGCGACGACGTAAACCCTAGGGATGACCCCTGCCTCGCGGGCGAATCACCCAAAAAAACAAGCCCGCGTGCAAGCGGGCTTGGGACTGGGCAATGCGGTGATCAGCGAATCGGCTTGAAGCGCACGCGCTTGGGGCGCGCGCCTTCTTCGCCCAGGCGCTTCTTCTTGTCGGCTTCGTATTCCTGGTAGTTGCCGTCAAAGAAGAACCATTGCGAGTCGCCTTCGCACGCCAGGATGTGCGTGCAGATGCGGTCAAGGAACCAGCGATCGTGGGAGATGATCATGGCGCTACCGGCGAACTCCAGCAGCGCGTCTTCCAGCGCACGCAGGGTTTCGACGTCCAGGTCATTGGAGGGTTCGTCCAGCATCAGGACGTTGCCGCCTTGGGCCAGCGTCTTGGCCAAATGCAGGCGTCCGCGTTCACCGCCCGACAGGTTGCCCACCAGCTTTTGCTGGTCGTTGCCCTTGAAGTTGAAGCGGCCCAGGTAGGCGCGCGAAGGCATCACGAACTTGCCCACCACGATGTTGTCCAGGCCGCCCGAGACGTCCTGCCACACGGTGTTGTCGGCGGCCAGGCCATCGCGGCTTTGGTCGACGAAGGCCAGTTGCGCGGTCTTGCCGATGCTGACCGTGCCACTGTCGGGTTGCTCGACGCCCTGGATCATGCGGAACAGCGTGGACTTGCCCGCGCCGTTGGGGCCGATGATGCCGACGATGGCGCCAGCAGGCACCTTGAAGCTCAGGTTGTCGATCAGCATGCGGTCGCCAAAGCTCTTGGAGACGTCGGTGAACTCGATCACTTCATTGCCCAGGCGTTCGGCCACAGGGATGAAGATCTCGTTCGTCTCGTTGCGCTTTTGGTAGTCGACGTCGCTCAATTCTTCGAAGCGGGCCAGGCGGGCCTTGCTCTTGGCCTGGCGGCCCTTGGTGTTTTTGCGAACCCATTCCAGTTCTTGTTTCAGGGCCTTGGAGCGGGCGTCTTCCGTCTTCTGCTCTTGATCCAGGCGTTTGCCCTTCAGCTCCAGCCAGTCGGAGTAGTTGCCTTTGTAGGGGAAGCCTGATCCGCGGTCCAGTTCAAGGATCCATTCGGCGGCGTTGTCCAGGAAGTAACGATCGTGGGTGATGGCCACCACGGTGCCCGAGAAGCGGCTGAGGAACTGCTCCAGCCAGTCGACCGATTCGGCGTCCAAGTGATTGGTGGGCTCGTCGAGCAGCAGCATGTCGGGCTTGGACAGCAGCAGGCGGCACAGGGCCACGCGGCGCTTTTCGCCACCGGACAACTGGCCAATGTTGGCGTCCCAGGCAGGCAGGCGCAAGGCGTCGGCGGCCAGCTCAAGTTGCAGGTCGGTGTTCTCGGAGCCGCCGGCAGCGATGATGGCTTCCAGCTCGCCTTGTTCTGCGGCCAGCGCGTCGAAGTCGGCGTTTTCTTCGGCGTAAGCGGCGTAGACCTCGTCCAGACGCTTCTTGGCCGCCAGAACGCCACCAATGCCTTCTTCAACGGCTTCGCGGACGGTCTGCTCGGGGTTCATCACCGGCTCCTGGGGCAGGTAGCCGATCTTGATGCCAGGCATCGGGACGGCTTCGCCCTCGATGTCCTTGTCCACGCCTGCCATGATCTTGAGGAAGGTGGACTTGCCCGAACCGTTCACGCCCAGCACGCCGATCTTGGCGCCCGGGAAAAAACTCAGGGTGATGTCTTTGAGGATTTGCCGTTTCGGGGGAACGATCTTCCCGACGCGGTTCATGGTGAAAACGTACTGGGCCATGGAATGCTCGCTTTGCGAGTTACTTTCGTCAAACCGTGTAGCTTAAGGCAATGCAGGCCTTTCCTGGTCCGCAATCCAAGGTTCTGCGTTTTTCAAGGTGACCAGGGGGTGATCAGTCCCGATTGAACCAGGCCCTCTAGCCAATGGCAAACATGCTCTACGGTACTGTTCAGTGCCCATTGTTTGCGACGAGCCGTGGCTCCCCTCACCAGTTCGACGCTGGACTGAGCCAGTTTCAGCTCGGTGGCCAACCAGCGCTTGAGCGCGTCATTGGCGGCGCCATCGACGGGCTGTGCCGCCAGGCGCACCCGCAAAGCGCCATCGTGCCAGCCCACCACTTCGGTGCGTTTGGCGTTGGGAGCGATGCTCAGGTCGATGACCAGGCGCTGATGCGAGGCTTTGCCTTCCAACCTCAGGCAGGGCCAAGCCGCTGCAATGGTGATGGGTGGCGATGTGGTGGGGCGCGGTGCCATCTGGTCATTGTTCATCAGGCAAAGAAAAGCCCGGCCGGAGCCGGGCTTGAAAGGCGAAGGGTTGTTGCCGTTCGCCAGTTCATCCTTGCGGATGAACTCAGGGCTTGTTGCCAGTCGGGAAGGGCCACGCGGCTTGAGGGCTCAGCGTGGTCTTCGCAGCAGGCTTGGCCGAAGCGGGCTTCTTGGCCGCAGGGGCAGGCTTGGCAGGGGCAGGCTTTTTGGCAGCAGCTTTTTTGGCAGCTGGCTTCTTGGCAGCGGGGGCTGCCTTTTTAGCGGGAGCTGCCTTCTTCACTGCGGCCTTTTTGGCCGGCGCTGCCTTTTTGGCGGGCGCCTTTTTAGCTGCTGCTTTTTTAGCAGGAGCTGCCTTCTTGACAGCGGCCTTCTTGGCCGGTGCTGCCTTCTTCACTGCTGCTTTTTTAGCAGGAGCTGCCTTCTTGACAGCGGCCTTCTTGGCCGGTGCTGCCTTCTTCACAGCGACTTTCTTGGCCGGAACGGCCTTCTTCACGGCGGCCTTTTTGGCCGGGGCTGCCTTCTTAGGTGCCACTTTTTTCGCAGTTGCCATACGGATCTCCTTGATCAAGTTGCAAAGAGCACTGCACCGCTGAATGCGGTACAGCGATTCATCACCCAACGCCCCCTAGGATCTGAGCGCGGTGTGATGAATGGGGTACGCCGGTGCGGTGCTCTGTGCAAGGGATCAATCCCAGCTCAGGGCGCCGCCCGACTGATATTCAATGACTCGGGTTTCGAAAAAGTTTCGTTCTTTCTTCAGGTCGATCATTTCGCTCATCCACGGGAAGGGGTTCTCTTCGTTGGCGAAGAGTTCTTCCAGCCCAATCTGTGCGGCACGGCGGTTGGCGATGTAGCGCAGATAACCCTTGAACATCGATGCATTCATGCCCAGCACGCCACGTGGCATGGTGTCTTCTGCATATCGGTATTCAAGTTCGACAGCTTTAAGGAACAGCGCTTTGATCTCGGCTTTGAAGTCGGCGGTCCACAGGTGCGGGTTCTCCAGCTTGAGCTGATTGATCAGGTCAATGCCGAAGTTGCAGTGCATGGACTCGTCGCGCAGGATGTACTGGTACTGCTCGGCGGCACCGGTCATCTTGTTCTGGCGGCCCAGGGCCAGGATCTGCGTGAAGCCGACGTAGAAGAACAGGCCTTCCATCAGGCAGGCGAACACGATCAGCGACTTGAGCAAGGTCTGGTCGGTTTCGTGCGTGCCGGTGTGGAAGTGCGGGTCGCTGATCGCTTCGATGAAGGGGATCAGGAACTGATCCTTGTCGCGGATGGACTGGACTTCGTTGTAGGCGTTGAAGATTTCGCTTTCATCCAGGCCCAGCGATTCAACGATGTATTGATACGCGTGGGTGTGGATGGCTTCTTCAAAGGCCTGGCGCAACAGGAACTGGCGGCACTCAGGGGCCGTGATGTGGCGGTAGGTGCCCAGCACGATGTTGTTGGCGGCCAGCGAATCGGCAGTCACGAAGAAGCCGAGGTTGCGCTTGATGATGCGGCGCTCGTCGTCGGTCAGACCATTGGGGTCCTTCCACAAGGCGATGTCGCGCGACATGTTCACTTCTTGCGGCATCCAGTGGTTGGCGCAAGTGGCGAGGTACTTTTCCCAAGCCCACTTGTACTTGAACGGCACCAGCTGGTTGACGTCGGTCTGACCATTGATGATGCGCTTGTCAGCGGCATTGACGCGGCGCCGAACGGGCTCGCCAATGTGCGCGACTGCGGCCATCGCGGTGGTCGGAACGGGGTGGTTGAAGGATGCAGCTGTCACAGTTTGAAGGACCGACGCATTCACTTCCCGTGCATCGCGTTGCGATGAAGGAGCTGAAGCGCCAGATACTGAAGAGCTTGATGGTGCGTCGTCTTCCCAGACCAACATGGTGTATACATCCTATGGGTTCGAATTATGAAAGGGTGTTGTGAAAAACACCAAGCACTTCTTGACACTGCAAGGCCCTGTTTGTTGCGGTCTTGCGTCGAAGTGCACTCATTGAATCAACAAAGTGAAGTCGAGAGATGAACAAGGCCTCTTTCGAGGCCTTGTTCAATGCATCACTGACAGGCTTCGCAATCGGGGTTGTCGATCGCGCAGAACTTGATGTCGGTGGCAGGCTCGCTCATTTGAGGCTCGGCTGTTTGCGGTGCAGCAACGTTGCTTGATGTGCCGCTCATGTTGGACACCGAGTTGAGTTGACCGCGTGACACGGTGGACTTCTCGGCATGCGTGGCGCCAACAGTGCGGAGGTAGTACGTGGTCTTCAAGCCGCGCAACCAGGCGAGCTTGTAGGTCTCGTCCAACTTCTTGCCCGATGCACCGGCCATGTAGATGTTGAGCGACTGGGCCTGGTCGATCCATTTCTGGCGACGCGATGCGGCTTCGACCAACCACACGGGCTCGACTTCGAAGGCCGTGGCATACAGGTTCTTGAGCTCTTCAGGCACGCGGTCGATGCGGCGCAGCGAGCCGTCGAAGTGCTTGAGGTCCATGACCATGACGTCGTCCCACAGGCCCAGCTTTTTCAGATCGCGGACCAGGTACTGGTTGACCACGGTGAACTCGCCCGACAGGTTGGACTTGACCGACAGGTTGCCGAAGCAAGGTTCGATCGAGGCATCCACGCCCACGATGTTGGAGATGGTGGCGGTGGGGGCGATGGCAACGCAGTTGGAGTTGCGCATGCCGTGCGTGTCGATGCGGTGGCGCAGGGCGTCCCAGGCCATGGTGTGCGAGGTGTCGACTTCGAGGTAGCCTCCGCGTTGTTCGGCCAGCAGCTTGATCGAGTCGATCGGCAGGATGCCGCGGTCCCACAGCGAGCCCTTGTAACTAGAGTAGCGGCCACGTTCTTCGGCCAGCACGGTCGAGGCCCAGTAGGCGTAGTAGCAAACAGCTTCCATCGAGCGGTCGGCGAAGTCGACGGCGGCCTGGCTGGCGTACGGAATGCGCATCTGGTACAGGCTGTCCTGGAAGGCCATGATGCCCAAACCGACGGGGCGGTGGCGCAGGTTCGAGTCGCGCGCCTTTTTAACAGCGTAGTAATTGATGTCGATCACGTTGTCGAGCATGCGCATCGCGGTCG
>Ga0073915_10000004_pt1 | contig 35690 bp, 37 predicted proteins | sample GWRWT2_30Apr14_FD_71480 | JGI IMG/M metagenome (GOLD analysis project Ga0073915, IMG submission 71480) | Sand microcosm microbial communities from a hyporheic zone in Columbia River, Washington, USA - GW-RW T2_30-Apr-14 | ecosystem: Engineered > Artificial ecosystem > Sand microcosm >... | reverse complement strand
TGGGCCACCGGGCCCGTGGCCACGATGGCGGGGATCAGGGCTGGCAGCAGCCAGAGGGGCTTCTTCGGGTCCCGGTAGGACGCGGCCAGCGGGTCGGGCAGCACGGCGCTCATGTTGTTGTCTCCTCGGTGTGAGTCGGTGAAATGGAGTGATGCGATCTTGCGAGCGCAGGCCGAAATGGGGTACCGTCTGCGCTGGCAACTTATCGTCATTTTGTGACACTCACCGTGAGCACCCGAACCCCTCCCACGCAGGCGGCCGACTGGCTGGCGCCCGCGCTGCACCCCATCTACGCCCGGCTGATCTGCGCCGAGATGCGCCGCCGTGGCTTCGACGAGGCGCAGATCCTGTCCGGCACGCGGCTGAACTGGGCGTCACTGCACGAGGGCAACCGCTACCTGAGCTTCGACGAGGTGACCCGGCTGATCCGGCGCGCGGTGGCGCTCACGCAGGAGCCCTGGCTGGGCATCACCGTGGGCTGGGGCACGCAGCTGTCGGCGCACGGGCCGGTGGGGGTGGCGGCCATGTCGTGCGACAACGTGGGGCAGGCGCTGGCCCTGATCCAGCGCCACGCCGGCTTGCGTCAGAGCCTGATCTCGCTGGAGGTCGACCAGCAGGGCGACGAGGTCACCCTGTGGATGCGCGAGCACCTGCAGGCCCCGGATGTGCGCGAGTACATCATGGGCCACCTGATGGGCGCGGGCCTGCGCCTGCTCGACACGCTCACGGGGCTGGACATGACCCGCGTGGCCCGTGTGGAGTTCGCCTTCCCGGAGCCGCCGTGGGCCGATGCCTACCGCCGCTGGTGGCCTTCGGTGCGCTTTGGCATGGAGCGCTCGGCCATGGTGTTGCCGCTGTCGCTCCTGAGCCACCCGGGCCTGGCCCCTGACCCGCAGACCCACCGCATGGCCTTGCGCGAGTGCGAGCGCCTGTGGTCACAGCAGAACGACCCGCGTGACCGCCTGGGGCCCGTGGGCGACCGCATCTTGAGGCTCTTGCTGGCCTGCGAGGGCGGCTACCCGACCCTGAGCGAGTTGGCCGAGCGCGAGCACGTCTCCAGCCGCACCCTGATCCGCAAACTGGGCGACGAGGGCCTGACCTACCAGCAGCTGCTCGACCGCGTGCGCGAAGACCTGGCCTGCTGGTGGCTGCTGCACTCGGACATGAGCGTCGAAGCCATCGCCGACCGGCTGGGCTATCAGGACACGTCCAATTTCAGCCGCACCTTCCGGCGCTGGGTGGGCATGCCGCCGAGCGACTTCCGGCGATCAGCGGGTGCTCAGACCTTGAACACCGCCACCGACTGAACGAGCTCGGCAGCCTGGTGCTGCAGGCTCTCGGAGGCCGAGGCCGACTCTTCAACCAGGGCCGCGTTCTGCTGCGTGCCGTGGTCCATTTGCTGGATGGCCTGGCCGACCACCGACTCCCCGGCTTGCTGCTCGGCGCTGGCCGTGCTGATCTCGGCCACGATGGTGTTGACCCGCCCGATGGCATCCACGATCTGGACCATGGTGTCACCGGCCTGGTTCACCAGCGTGCTGCCTCGCTCGACGCGCTCGGCGCTGGCCGTGATGAGGTGCTTGATCTCGCGGGCGGCGCCAGCGCTGCGCTGCGCCAGCGAGCGCACCTCGGCCGCCACCACGGCGAAGCCTCGGCCTTGCTCACCTGCGCGGGCCGCTTCCACCGCCGCGTTCAGGGCCAGGATGTTGGTCTGGAAGGCGATGCCGTCGATCACCGAGATGATGTCGGAGATCTTGCGCGAGGCCTCGTTGATGCCCTGCATGGTCTCGACCACCTCGCGCACGACCCCACCGCCCTGTTCGGCGACCTGAGCGGCCGCCTGGGCCATGGCGGTGGCCTGCAATGCGTTCTCTGCGTTGCGCTGCACCGTGTGCCCCAGGTCCGACATGGTGGAGGCGGTTTGCTGCAGCGAGCCGGCTTGTTGCTCGGTGCGTTGCGACAGGTCCTGGCTGCCTTGCGAAATCTGGGCGCTGGCCGTGGCCACGGCTTCGGCGTTGCCGCGCACCCGCGTGACCACCTGGGTCAAGCTGGCCTGCATGTCGGAAAGCGCCGCCAGCAGGGGCGTGAACTCGTCGCGCTGATCTTCGTGGATGGTGGTGCTGAGGTTGCCATCGCGCACGCGCTCGGCCACCTCCCGTGAGCGATCCACCCGCATCTTCAGGGTGCGCCCGATCCACCAGGACAGCGTCACCATGGCGCCGCCGATGAACAGGAACACGCCCAACAGCACCATCAAGGTCTGCTGGATGCTCGATTGGATGTGCGCGATGTCGCGCTCGGCGCTGTCGCGCTGGTAGCTCACGGTCTCCGCCAGTTCTTTGAGCAGCGCGTTGCGAGCCGGGATGGTGTGGTCGACCAGGTAAGCAAAGGCCTCGTCCTTGCGGCCCTCGGCGATGAGCTTGACGTTGGCCTCCCCTTGGACCCAGAAAGCCTGCACCGCTGGCGGGATGGCCTCAAAGCGTTCCTTGCCGGCGCTGGTGAACAGTTGCTGCTCATAGGTCTTGAGCAGCTGCTCGATCAGCTGGCGTTTGGTTTGCACGTCCTGCAAGGCCGCGTCGCGTTCAGCGGGCGTGCGCGCCAGCATGGCGTGGCGCAGTTGCAGCGAGGCGCGGGTGACGTTGAGCTCGACCTGGGCGATCTCCGAGAGTTGCGGGATGCGGTGCTTGGCCGTTTGATCGCTGACGGTGGAGACGTCCTGCAGCCGCCAGACCGTGAACAGGGCGGCCCCGATCAGGCCGGCGCAAACCAGCACCGAAGCCAGGGCGATGCGGGCGGCAAGCCCGCGCGCACCGAAAAATGACATGTCGAGCTCCTTTCAGCATTCGTCGTTGTTGCCGGCGCAGAACCAGAGAACTGAAGACATCGTTCGGAGATTCGGTCGCAAATTGATACATCCAGCGCATTCAAACCTGCGAATCTGAAAAAACTGCCCGGGGAATTGGGTGCAGGCGAGGGGCGCCGGCTTCTTACAATCGCCCCATGCCTTTTGTTCACCTCCGCGCCCACACCGAGTTCTCCGTCGTCGACGGCACCGTCCGCATAGACGACCTGGTCAAGCTTGCAGCCAAGGTTCGAGGTCGGGCACGGCGGCCTCGGGCGGGTTGCTGGTGTCGTCGCCGATCAGCCATTCCAGGATGGGCACCAGCACGAACAGCACCAAAAAGGGCAGGACGTACCAGGCGGCGTGGTCCTGGCCCATCAGCTGGGCCACCGGGCCCGTGGCCACGATGGCGGGGATCAGGGCTGGCAGCAGCCACAGGGGCTTCTTCGGGTCCCGGTAGGACGTGGCCATCGGGTCGGGCAGCACAGCGCTCTACACATCCACCGCCGCGAACTGGGTCTCTACATCGCCACCATCGCACCCAATCTCGCCCAGGCTGCGCTGCTCGCCATCCTCGTGCTGGTGCCGATGACCTTCCCTTCCGGTACCTGATCCCCACCCGAAGCCATGCCATCGGGCTGCGCGAAGCCATGTCTATCTCTCCACTTTATTACTTCGTCGAGATGGGCTACGGCATCCTGCTTCAGGGCGCGGGATGGGACATCCTGTGGGTTTGGCGCTGCTGCTTGGCATGGCGATCTTCGGGTTGGGCGTGTGGCGATTCAAGCGTCAGTTTTGATTCGTAAACCAGTCATGTCTCGACCGTGGGTCACGCGCTGCCTCCCAAGTCTGCAGTCCCCACGGGAAACAGGAAGCGCCCAATGCACGCCAGCTTATTGTCCAGGCGCAACTGCACCGAGACCGTTGTGATACGTCGTCCCGCCCGCACAATGTGGGGCACCGCGCAAATCGTGCCGGCGAAAGCCGGTCGCAAGTAATCGAAGGTAAGCGTCGAGCAAGCAGGTAACTCGACCCGCGCCAGGGATCGTGCAAGATGGGTAGCCGCGACCACTTCTCCAAAGCTGGCAAGTACACCACCATGGAAGGTCCGGATCAGGGGATTGCCGACATGATTTTCGCAAAAGTCCATGAGGTAGCGTGTCTCGCCCTCAACGACCTCCTCCCGCATACCCAGAAACCGATGGAAGGGCACCGCCGGCACGAGGACCATTGCTGCCTCTGCACAATCTGTCATTGATTTAACCACCCTCGTCATGCCGCACTCCTGTCCGTCGTATCGAAAGCCGGTCCTAACGTATCGATGGCAAAGGATCCCGTCACCGTGGCAAGCGGCATCTCGTCACCCGCCGCATAAGCCCGGCCGGAGACAAAGGCCACGCTGTCTGTCCAGCCGATGCATTCGACCACCGCGCGCAGGCCGCTGCCCGCCGGAATGGCACGAAGGTAATCGACGCGCAGGTCAATGGTGGCGATAGGCCTGAGCGAGCGTAGCGCGGAGAAAATCGCCAGTCCACACGTCGTGTCAAGCAGGGTCACGAGTGTGCCCCGATGCAACGCTCCAAGGCCGTCGGCCAGAGCCTCAGAAAACGGCATCACCATCTCCGCCTTGGCGTCGGCCACCGCCACCACGTCGACGCCGAGGGCGTTGAACAGTGGATGCTGACTGCCGAAAAAAGCTTTTGCCATGGCAGCTTGGTCCAGTTGCGGCTTCATATGCGACATGCCTGCTCCTCAATTTGCACTGTAAATGTGTTCACTCAATAGATCAGAGCAGCGTCGATATAGCGACGCTCCGCCGCCCGTACGGCTTGCAGGGCATCTGCGAGCAATTTCGTAGGGAAGCATTCACTCTCGGAGCCTGCTTTCAGCGCCAGCGCCAGCGATGTCCAGCATGCGGCACAGTCTGTCATAAGCTGCGGCAGTTGCAGATCGCTGATGCGTGGATCAGCCGATGCGGCTTCGTTCAGAAATTCTGCGTACATTTTGCGAAAACCGCCGCCGCCCGTGCCGCGCCGTTCGATGATTTGATAAGCAAAACGCGTCGTCCAGCGCCAGTCGCCCTCGCGTTCCCAGCGACCAAGATCGGCCAGCCAGGTATCGAGCGCGGCCACGCCGGCATAAGGTCCGCCCTCCAGCAGTAAACGTGCGTTGTGGCGTATGGCTTCAGCCACCCGCTCGACCGAAAGCCGCGCATGAATGGCGGGAGGCGCGAACAAGTTGCCAGCATGAAAAAAAGGAGGCAGTTCCGCGAAGCGGGCACGGGCCAGATCGGAACGTGCCACCGGGATGGGCGCGGGGCGCTCGGTATCGGTCACCAGAATGCAGCCGTCCGCCGGTTGGCGCTGCCAGGCAACGATGGCGTGGCCGGGAAAATGCGTCCGGCTGGTAAAGTACGGCAAGTGAAAAATATCGGTCAGGAGCAGGGCTGGGCGCCCCTGGTCGAGCAAGCCATCCAGCGCCTGCGCGCCCTCCTCGACGGAGCTGTAACTTGTCCAGGCGAACGGTACGTCCAGCGCCTGGAATACCCGCTCCTCATATCCCAGCGAGCGCACATGGACCAGAAAAGGTACCGGGGCATCAGGCAGCGTCAGGTATGTGATGCCCAGCCCCGAGCCCAGCCCAAAACACATGGCCTCGGTCAGCGTCGTGCCATGGAACTCAAGCAAGTCCCGGATGGCCGAACTCCCGCAATGGCGGCCGGACCGATGGGGAATGTCGGGGGCCTGTGCCATATCTGCTGTGTGTAATGTCACTATCGACTTACCCTTCTTAAAGAATGATGAATGAACTTGGGCTCATATCGCTCCGTCGCAATTTGCGTTGCCGTAACCATTGGCCCATCCCATTACCCAAAAACGTTTCAGGTCAGGCTGGTGACCTCAGAACTTGCTTGAGTCAAGCCTGCACCAGAACCCGTTCACCTAACTGTACCCGAGGCCTTCACCAAACCGATCATACGAGCCTTTCTGGACAGGCCCCAGATCCATTTCACTGGATCGCCCCTGCCCAGCTAACACCTATGACTCTCACATTGAAGGCCAATAGGAGGTGTCATGAGCAAACTACGTTACACCCCAAAATTCAATCTTGAAGCGGTCAAGCAGGTCACAGAGTCTGCTGCGGCAGGTTACTGGTGGGCACTTCGCGTAACCCAATTTCCCAAAGCGCAGGAGGCCCATTCGCCCCAGGCCTTGAGATTGTTCGGCCCGGCGGCCTCATTGCGGTACCCGCTCTGGCCGCCCGCCGCAGCGCAGGCTGACCCTGGCACGCTGCAAAACGCCCGCCTGGGCACCATGCGCGCGCATCTTGCCCCTCATGTCGGCGCGCCTTGCGCCACCAACCACACCAATGTTTTGGCGTTGTAGGCCACGCACTTGAGCGTGATCGCCAGCTCGTTTCTGGCCAGCGTCATGGCCCGAACCACTTTGCCACCCAGCTGCTCCAGCCCGGCAAACACATGTTCGACGCGGGACCTTGTCTTGTTGATGCTGCGGTTGCGCGCGCCCAGCCGCTGTCGGGCTTTCTGGCCTGGCTTGGCTCGCCGGGCGATACCGTCGCCCAACTGGTGTCGGGCCAGCAATTCACGGTTGGCCTGCGCGTCATAACCCCGGTCTGCCAACACGCGTCCTCGGGTGTTGCCCGCGTCTAGCACCTCCCCCAGCGATTGACCATCGTCCACATTGGCTGGCGTCACCACGATGCGGCGAATCAGCTTCCAGCGTGCGTCCACGTTGCTGTGCACCTTGTAGCCATAAAAGCTCTTGCCATGCTTCTTGGTCCAGCGCGCATCTCGGTCGGTGTGCTGCAACCGCTTCGTGCTCCAACCCTCAGGTGCCTGGCCTTCGTTGAGCGCCTGGCGCTCTTCGCTGAGGGCCTGCGTGATGGGCGCTTGCACGATACCGGCATCCACAATCTGCCCGCCACGCGGGAGGTAGTCCTGCTGCTGCAACTGCTGGCTCACCGCAGCGAAGATGACCCGTCCACCCAGACCGCCCTTGGCCAGGCGTTGCTTGAAGCTCCACAGCGTGCGCGCATCGGGAATGTGGAGCTGGCCGTCGACGCGGCAAAACCGCTGAAAGCTCATGCGGTCGAGCATCTGGTGCTCGCACTCCTCATCGCTGAGGTTGTACAGCGCCTGCAGGAACTCCATTCGCACCATGACCTCGCTGGCGTAGGGCGGTCGACCGCCCTTGCTGCGCTCTGCACGTGGGCACGCCGTCTCAACCGATTGGGCCACTGCACTGAAGTCGATCAGTCCATCCATCGCCGCCAGGTTGGCAACGTAGCTGCCCAACTTGGCTTGCCGATGTGCCTGCACAAACAAGTCGGTGTCGGGCGGGTCTTGAAAGAAGACCGATGGCTTGATGCGCGGTGTGACCATGATCAGCATCTTGCCGCGTCAGCTAGCGCGGCGCCAGTGGGTTTCAAGAAGTGCCCTGGTAAGTCACCAAGACCAATTCCCCTAGAAGAATAAGGAGATTGCCTACCTTCTGATAGATAGATAAACTTAGCAACCTGTCCACAACACAAAAGACACTCCATTCGACTTTTCCAACCTGAAGAAATACCTCGCCTTGCTGCTGGCGCTCCAGCAGCCATGAAAGGCTTCCAAGAAATGGACAAGGCAGCACTGGCAGAGGGCGCCATCTCAAAGAAACACAAAGAGTTGATCGCAATCGCTGTGGCACTTACCACGCAGTGCGGCTACTGTCTGGAGGTTCATCGCAAGGCAGCAGTTGCTGCTGGTGCCAACGAGCAAGAACTGGCTCAGGCAACCTTCGTGGCCGTAGCACTACGTGCTGGCGCTGCTCTCACCCATGGCACGCATCTGATAACCGACCCTGCGTGAATTCACAAACCCATGAACCCATGAACCCATAAATCATGAAAATCTACGACTTTGAAGGCTTTCCCAACCCCGCCCGTGTGCGCATTGCCCTTGCCGAAAAAGGCGCCACTGACAAGATGCAATTTGTGCATGTCGACGTTTTGAAGGGCGAGCACCGCCTGCCCGGCTTTTTGGCGATGAATCCCAACGCTACCGTGCCTGTGCTGGAATTGGGCGACGGCACCACCATCAGCGAATGCACGGCCATTACTGAGTACATCGACCATGCATTCGACGGCATTTCGCTGACTGGCACGACCGCCAAGGACCGCGCGGTGATCCACATGATGCAGTGCCGCGCCGAACAGGGCGTGATGGACGCCGTGGGTACCTACTTCCACCATGCCACACCCGGCCTTGGTGCGCTGGAGCTGTACCAGAACAAAGAATGGGGTTTGAAGCAGCGTGAGCGTGCCATCGCCGGCATGCGCTATTTCGACAGCGTGCTGGCAACGCAGCCCTTTGCAGCCGGCCAGCACTTCTCAGTCGCCGATATCACTTTGTTCGTGGGCCTGAATTTTGCTGACTTCGCCAAGATCGAGTTGCCTGCGGACTTGCCTCATCTGAAGGCGTGGCGCGCTCGTATGGCCCAGCGCCCCAGCATGGGTGGCTGATTCGAACAGTCTCAACTGCCTTCACCTGACCACCCAAACGGAGTACCGATGGACCTCATCAACGCCCAGTTCGACCAACGGGTGCTACTGCATGGTGCCGACCTGCCCTGGGTGGACTCCCCTGTGGCAGGTGTACAGCGCAGAATGCTCGACCGCATAGGCGGTGAGGTTGCCCGAGCAACCTCCATCGTGCGCTACGCACCCGGCAGCCATTTCAGCCCGCACACCCACCACGGTGGTGAAGAGTTCCTGGTGCTTGACGGGGTCTTCCAGGACGAGCGCGGCGACTACCCTGCCGGCAGCTATATCCGCAACCCGCCCACCACACGACACACGCCAGGCTCCGAGACCGGTTGCGTGATCTTCGTGAAGCTGTGGCAGTTCGACCCGGCGGACCGCACCCCGGAGGTGATCGACACCAACAAGATCGGCCGTGTGGACGACGCCACCCGCCCCGGCGTGGCGGTGACGCCCTTGTTCGAGGACGAGCGCGAAACTGTGAGCCTGGAGACCTGGCTACCCGGCACACGGCTTGACGCCGTGATGCCTGACGGCGCGGAACTGCTGGTGCTGTCCGGCGGCTTCACAGAGGGCGCAGACGAACTGCGAGCCTGGTCTTGGTTGCGCGTCCCTCGAGGGGGGCGACTCACCGCCATCGCTGGGGCGCAAGGCACCACCGTCTGGGTCAAAACGCGCCACCTGAGCTTGGTGCAAGTCCCACCTTCGGCTTGACTAGCACTTGGCAAAGCGATATCGCAAAAATATGTACGGTTGAGACAACGGTACCATGGCTAACAAACGTACCGAACTGCAAACCCTGGCGCAGGCCATCGTCCAGCGATCGGGCTTGCGCGAACTGAGTTTTCGCCAACTCGCCGAACAGACGGGCGTCAAGTCGTCTAGCGTGCACTACTACTTTCCGGAAAAGCACGACCTCACCGCCGTGCTGATCACCAGCTACAGCGAGGCCTTCGCGCAGCGCTTGACAGCCATTGCCAACAAGCCTACAGCCTTAAAACGCAAGCTGTCAGCCTTTATTGACCTATTTGAAGAAGCTGCTCAGGACGACAAGCTGTGCCTGTGCGGCATGTTGGCCGCCGAGTTGTCCTCACTCGACGAGCACTGCCGCAGCCTCTTGAGCGGCTTCTTCAAACAGGCAGAAGCTTGGTTGGCCCAGATCCTGAAGCAACATAAGGGCGAACTGCTTAACCCCCTGCCCCCAAGCCGGTTGGCCGCCGTGATGATGTCCGGGCTGGAAGGCGCCTTGTTGCTGGACCGCGTGAACAGCGCTGGAGACCACTTGCATGCACAACGCCAACTGATCAACTCGTTTGCGGCCGGCACGGCAGTCTGAGACGGCACCACTTTCCGCGACAGGCTCACGCAGCAGCCCGGCTCGCCCACAAACGCCCGCCGGGACTGTCGACCATCCCGCAGCCCCCCATATCCCTTCGGCAAACGGACTGCGCGCCAAGACCGGGAGTGGCTTATTGCGCTTGAAGATGGCCAAGTTTTTCCCCTGACGCCAGAGATCCTTCGTAAGCAATGGGATGGACGCCCCCACCCGATGACGGCAGAGTGGCGCGTGTCGGCCACTTGAAACGGAAGGAGCGTCCACCATGCAGACACGACAATTGGCATCGACCTGGCCAAGAACGTATTCCAGGTCCACGGAGCGAACGAGCGCGGCAAGGCGGTGTTGCGCAAGCAGTTAAGGCGAGACCAGGTTGCCGCCTTCTTCGCGAACATGACGCCGTGCCTGATCGGCATGGAGGCTTGCGGCAGCGCTCACCACTGGGCTCGCAAGCTGCAGGAGCTTGAGCACACCGTGCGGCTCATGGCGCCTCAGTTTGTGAAGCCCTGTGCCTCTCCCAGCTTTCGGTACTTGGTCGAAATCGTCTGAAGCTTCTCGACAAAGGTGTGGGTAGGCGCGTAGCACGGCACGTCAACAGCTCGGTTGTCTGCCACTAATACGCCGCGTGCGCTTGCTGTATCCCACGCCCAGGACGAGATTGTCACCGGTCTGTTGGGTGCGGTGTCATCAAAGCCGAGCTCCAGCAAGATCCCGTCTTTGACACCTGCCAATGGGGCCGTGCGCGCTGCATAGGACAGGCGAATGCCACCGCTGCGCATCTTCTCGTCGTCGAAATCTTCATCACGCGCGACTTGAAAAATGCCCGGGATTCTGATTTTAGTGGCCAGCCAGTCATAGAAAGCCCGACGGGACGAGACATGAGCGACCTTGTTGTGATGGCGGCCGGTCTTGACCTCCAGCTCTTTGGGAGGCGCGATCCGGATGTCGATGTCCTCCGAGAATCGGTGGATGACACCGAAGCCCTTGGACAAGGATGTGCCGCCCTTGAGTTCGAAGTTGAACCCCTAAGTTCGCAGCCCCAAAAGGCAATGCATGATCCAGTAGTCCTTCCCGACCAATGTCGGATCAAGGCTTCGTTCGTCAGCGACCACGGCAAGCAGGTCGCCGAAGTCCTTGCGGTGATGCAGAAATTCAGGCACTCAGCCAACCTTTGGCTCGCTTGCGGGTCGCCACAGAGCCAAACGTCGAGAGCGCGCGTTTGAGCTTGTCGAGGTCAAACGAAGACAGCTTGCTCTGCGCTTGCCGCAAGACAGCATCGCGATCTTCAGCCAACTGCTCAAGGTTGTTGAGCAGATCGACAAACAAAAACTCCGGCGTGAGCTTTTTGGGGAAACGTGGTTTCACCCGGAAATCGAACTGCCGATTGCCCAGCTTGAACACACCATGCCGCTTGTGGTTGTAGACCAGTGTGCGGTTGTATAGCTGCGTGGTACCCAGGCCCACAGCGTTGTATGCCGAAGGCGAGAACACGAGGAAGTCACTGTCGCGAAGAAAGCTGCCAACCACCTCGGCATCCTCAGGCGGTACAGGACCGAAGCTGGACACCCTCGGCACGTAGTACATGCCCTGCGCCAATTTCTTCACAAGCCCCTCGGCGACCAACTCACGCACGTGACGGTCCACCGCATTGCTCATCTCTGCCAGATCCTCTCGCCGGTACACGCGCCCGGGGCGCAATAAGGCAGCCAGCCGTTCGGCGGCACCGCTTACCAGCATCCTCGATGGAGCAGAAACGCTTTCCACGATTGATTTCTCATTGAAATTTCATGCAATCTTAGGAGGAAATGGCGATCTTTGCAAGGCACCCAGCGTCGCCGGCCACGCTGTGTGCGGCGAGGCGGCTACCGCGAGGGGAAATCGCTGTCGACATCCAGATGACCAGCGCTTCCCGACGAGATAATGCAGCCACCAGTTGGGAGCAGATGAGCACGTCGTCAAGCACAGACCATTTGGGTAGCTAAGTGGGTAGCTAGACGCAAAAATCAGCAAAACTCAGACAAAAACATCAATAAATTCAACGCGCTAGAAAACTCATGAAACTCTCCACCTGGAACGTCAATTCCCTGACCGTGCGCCTGCCGCAATTGCTGGACTGGCTGGCCGCCAACCCGGTGGATGCCATCGTGTTGCAGGAAACCAAGCAGACCGATGACAAGTTCCCCTTGGCCGAGCTGGCCGCTGCCGGCTACCAGTCGCACTGCTTCGGCCAGAAGACCTACAACGGCGTGGCCCTGCTGGCCCGCGACAGCGTGGACAGCACCACCGTGCTCAAGAACATCCCTGGCTTCGACGACGAGCAGGCCAGAGTGATCGTGGGCACCGTGGCCCACGCCACCCTGGGATCGATCCGCGTGGTGGGCGGCTACTTCCCCAACGGCCAGGCCCCTGACAGCGACAAGTTCGTCTACAAGATGCGCTGGCTGGAAGCCCTCAACCAGTGGCTCAAGCAGGAGCTGGTCGCGCATCCCAAGCTGGTCCTGATGGGCGACTTCAACATCGCGCCCACCGATGCCGATGTGCACGACCCGGTCTTGTGGGCCGGCCAGATCCACTGCACGCCGCAAGAACGCGAACACTTTCAAAGGCTGGTGGGGCTGGGCATGCACGATTCATTCAGGATGTTCGACCAGCCGCCCAAGCCCTGGAGCTGGTGGGACTACCGCAACCTGGCCTTCCGCAAGAACCAGGGTTTGCGCATCGACCACATCCTGGTCAGTGATGCGCTCAAGCCGCACGTCACCGCCTGCGTGATCGACAAGCTGCCGCGCAAGAACGAGCGACCCAGCGACCATGCCCCAGTGATCGTCACGCTGGACTGAGCTGGATCAACCTTCCAGAAGACGCCTGAACGGCGTTGGCAAGCCAATCGAGGCCAGCTCAGCCAAGGGCACCCAACGGCCCGCGGTGTCGGCTTCAGCACCGCCGCCGTAGGGCATGGCCGTGTCTTTCAAAGCCTTGGTACTGACCGAGCGCAACGGGTGCAAGCGCCAGTCCAGGTGGGTCAGGACGTGGTTGACGACAGGTTGGGCTTCTGGTGGAGGCACACCCAAAGCCGAGGCAGCCCCCAGCAGATCGGCTTCACTGTCGAACAAAGGCAAGGTCCACAAGCTGGCCCACACGCCCTTGCCTGGGCGCTGCACCAACCACACGGAACCACCGTGCTCCACCCACAAGCACCAGCTCTCACGCTTGCTGCGCTTGAGCTTGCGCGTCTTGACCGGGTAGGTCTCCGGCTCGCCCAACACGCGGGCCCGGCACAGATCGACCCAAGGGCACATCAGGCAGGATGGCTTGCGCTGTGTGCACACCGTCGCGCCCAGATCCATCAGCCCCTGCGTGTAAGACGGCATGTCCTTGCCCTGCCGCGGCAAGACCACCGCAGCGGCTTGCCACAACGCTTTTTCATTGGCCGACAGGGCCAGGTCCTGCCCCCACGCCATGACCCGCGTCAGCACACGTTTCACATTGCCGTCCAGGATGGTGGCGCGCTCGTCAAAACAGAAAGACGCGATGGCCGCCGCCGTTGACCGGCCAATGCCCGGCAAGGTTTCCAGCAACTCGGCCGTGTCCGGGAACCGACCACCGTGCTCGCTCATCACGGTCTGCGCGCATTTGTGCAGGTTGCGGGCGCGGGTGTAGTAACCCAGCCCAGCCCACAAGGTCAGCACGTCGTCCAAAGGCGCGGCGGCCAATGAGGCCACGTCCGGAAAGCGCACCAGGAAGCGGTCAAAGTAAACCAGCACGGTGCTGACCTGGGTCTGCTGCAACATGATCTCAGACAGCCAGACCAAGTAGGGATCGCGCACGCCCTGCCATGGCAAATGGTGCCGTCCATCCTGGCGTTGCCAGGCCACGAGGCGGTCCGCCAGGTCAGGATTGAGCGCCTGGGCCCGTTGCTGCAACTCGTGTGAAGAATCGGCCATCAACAAGGCGGCGGCTTGGGTCGCCTGCCGCGTCATGCCCCTTGCGACACCTCGTCAGCGCCGGACAAGTTCAGCGAGATGGGTTCGATGTGCGCGGCCTTCAGATACTCGGACACAGAAGCATGGCCCTCGTGACCGGCCAGCACGACCTCCGCCTGCGCCTGCGCCACCAATTCTTCGATCAGCGTGTTCAAGCGCGTCTGCAACTGCAGCACGCGCTCGTCTTGCGCCTGAACCTCTTGCAGGCGGGTGTCCAGTTCATTGGACGCCGATTGGATGCGGTCCAGCGATTCATAGCGACGCTTGAAATTACGGCGGCGCTCACGCAGTTGGCTATCGACCTGGGCCGATGCCGTCTTGTTCCACAGTTCGATGTCGTTGCTGACGGTTTCAAACACCACGCGCAAACGCGAAATCAGCATGCGGCGGAACTGCTCCTGAAACCCCGGCTGGGCCAAGCGGAAAGCCTGACTCAAACCCAGGTATTGCACGTAGTTGCGCTCGATCAGGGTCAGGTCATCGGTGTACTTGCGCACGTCCAGCTGCTGCTCGGCCAGCAAGCTGAAGCCGAATTCGGCATTGAGCTTGGCGAACGAGGCCACCAGCATCGAATGGGTTTCGTCATTGCGCTGCTGGGCTTGCTCGATCAGCAAACGCAAACGCCCGCACAAATCCACAAAGGCCTTCTTGGCGCCCAGGGGCAACCATGAACCACCCAGCACCTGCCCCAGCACATCCACTTCCTGGCGCAAGCGGTCAGACGACAAATCATGCAAAGCGGCTTTCAGCATGCGCGAATGCACGCTGCGCATGGCCGACAAACGGGCCGTGCACTGCTCAAACTCAGTGGCTTCGGCTTGAACACGCTGCAGCATCAACTGAACCTTGCCCGTGCTCTTGCCACGCAGGCCGCGCAGCTCCAGCAATTGCTCGGCGTGCTGGCGGCGCAACTCGCCAAACCGGCGGCCCAATTGCGACTGGAACTGGCGCGCGCCGTCGATGGCCGAATCAGCCAGCATCTGACGGCGCTTGGGCAGCAGGCCTTCTGACAGCGCGGTCTCGAAGGACTCCAGGCGGCTGGCGCGCAGGCCGGCGGCATCGCCACCCAGGCGGGCCGCCAAGGCTTGACGGGCCGAGATCGGGAACACGTGCTCTGGCGGGATTTCCAGCGTCTGAGCCACGCTTTCGCATTGGCGCACGATCACGTCTTCCACCTGCTGCGGCGTGCTCAGCGGGTCTGACAGGGAGTCGATTTTGTTCAGTGCGACGAAACGGGCCAGCGCCGGACCACACAGGTGGTCGCGCCAGATGCTCAAGTCAGACTTGGTGACCCCGGTGTCGGCACCCAGGATGAACACCGTGGCATGCGCCTGCGGCAGCAGCCCCAGCGTCAATTCAGGTTCAGTGCCGATGGCATTCAGGCCAGGCGTGTCCAGCACCACCAGCCCGCGTTTGAGCAAAGGGTGCGGCAAGTTGATGCGGGCATGGCGCCACACTGGCACTTCAACCTTGTCACCATCTTGCAAAGGGGGGTTGTCTTCAACGCGCTCGTCATCCCAGAAACCCAGCAGGGTTGCTTCTTCCTTGCTCACCAGGCGAGTGCGAACAACCTCGCCCAGCGCCTTGGCCATGCCATCGGGATTGCTCAAGTCAAGCGCGATGTGGGTCCAAGCCTGAGGCTGGAGGCGGAATTCGGCCAGTGAAGCGGCCTGCAAGCGCGTGTCGATGGGCAGCAGGGACAAACCCACCGGATCGGCCGCGTCGTAACCCAGCTCCACCGGGCACATGGTGGTGCGGCCCGCCGACGCGGGCATCATGCGCCGCCCTTTGTCGGAGAAGAAGATCGCGTTGATCAGCTCGGACTTGCCGCGCGAGAACTCGGCCACGAAGGCCACCATGAGTTTCTCGCCAGACAGGCGATGCCGCATGGCCTCGAACCATTCCGCCGACGCCTCATTGAGCAAATCCTGCTCACGCGCAAAGCGCGCCAAGTCAGCAAGCTTGGCGTCAGTGGCAACACGCCACTGTCCCAGGGCATCCAGGTTACTGGCGAAGGTAGGCATCATGGGAGCTCATCCTAGCGCAAGGCCAGCAATGTAAAGAGGTGAAAAGGACGCCTGTAACCGCGCCTTACTATTTTTTTTGGCAAACCGGGCAAAAGAACGTCGAGCGTTGACCTTGCACCAGGCGCCGCACTGGCGTTGCGCAGGTCCGGCACGGCTCGCCTTCCCGGCCATACACGCGGGTACTGAGCTGAAAGTGCCCCTGACTGCCATAAGCGTCCTTGAAGTCACGCAAGCTGGAGCCGCCCATCGCCAGCGCTTGGCGCAACACCTCCTGCACCGCCAGCACCAGCCGATCGCACCGGGGACGACTGACAAGACCGGCCGCCAATCGCGGGTCGATGCCGGCCATGAACAAAGCCTCGCAGGCGTAGATGTTGCCCGCGCCGACCACGATGTCGCCGGCCAGCAAGGCCTGCTTGATGGACACCTTGCGCCCTTTCAGGCGCTGGTGCAGATACGCCCCCGTCATGGCCTCGTCGAACGGCTCCAGCCCCAAGCTGGCCAGCAGTCGCGCGGGCAACCCTGACGCCATGGAGGCTCCCCACACCACCGCCCCAAAACGACGCGGATCCGTCAGCCGCAGCAAACCCGCCGTGGTGTCCAGCTCGAAATGGTCGTGTGGCCCGGAAGGTCCCAGCGACTTGGCAAAGGTCAAGGCGCCCGACATGCCCAGGTGCACCAGCAAGCCTTCGGGCGGGTTTTCAGCCGCGATGCCGGCCAGACTCAACGGCACCCACAAATATTTACCTCGGCGCAACACGGGCCCCACCGTGGCGCCCTCCAATCGACCCGGATCACAGCCCAGGGGCCAACGCAGGGGTTTGCCCATGCGCAGTGACAACACATGGGCACCCAGAATCCGGGACGCAAAACTCTGGCGGGTGACTTCAACCTCTGGCAATTCAGGCATGGGCCGCATTATCGGATGCCGTATCAATAGAATGGTCACAAACACGGAGAGTTCATGCCTGCATTGACCGCCACCAAGCGTCCCCATTCTTTGAAAGCCCTCAGCCAGGCCCTGGCCTTGACTGGGCTGCTGCTGGCCGGACCTGATCTGGTCCGGGCGGCCGAGGCCGCAGCCACCGCAGAGCCCGAGTCCAAGCCGGCATTTCAAAACTCCCGCATGGACGGCGCCTTGTTCTACCAAACGCTGGTGAGCGAGGTCCAGGCGCGCAGCGGCAATGTCGGCGCGGCCTACCAGATCTACCTGGAACTGGCACGCAAACACCGCAACCCGGAACTCTTCAAGCGCGCGGTCGAAATCGCCCTTCAAGCCCGGGCGGGTGAAGAGGCCCTGACCGCAGCCAAAGCCTGGCGTCAGGTGTCACCTCAATCCAAAGAAGCGGCCGAATTCAACGTTCAGATTTTGCTGGCATTGGGCCGAAGCAAGGACCTGGTCGACCCGCTCAAATCCCTCATCCAGCTCAGCCCCACGCCCCAGCAACCCTTGATGATTGCCTCGCTGCCCCGCTCACTGGCCCGACTGGCCGACCGCCAAGCCGCCGCGCAGGTCATTGACGAGGTCACCCAACCATGGCGCCAACGCCAGCCCGCATTGGCCGAAGCCTGGGTGGCCAGCGGTGAAGGCTGGCTGGCCGCCAAAGACATCCCCAAGGCGCTTGAAGCCGCCAAAAAGGCCAAAGCGCTGCAGCCTCAAAGCCTGGGGGCCGGCCTGCTCGCCATCAACCTCATGGAAGAGGCCCCTGTCGCCGAAGACCTGATCCGGCAGCAACTCGAGCGCAGCGATGCCCCCAAGCTGCTGCGCCTGGCCTACGCCCGCAAGCTGGCCGGCTTGCAGCGCATGAACGAGGCTGCCGAACAATTGGACACCGTGGTCAAGGCCCAGCCTGACCAGATCAGCGCCTGGTTGACCTTGGCGGCCGTGCGCCTGGAGTTGCGCCAACCTGACCAGGCCGAGGTGGCCCTGCAGCACTTCCTCGCCCTGAAAAAACAAGCGCCCGGCAAGCAAGCCGGCGTGGAGCCCAAAGCCGGCACGCTTGACCAGGCGCAGATGGCCTTGGATGCCGACACCAGCGAAGAGCAGGCCTACACCCTGCTGGCCCAGGTCGAGGAGCAACGCGGCAACTGGCAAGCCGCCCTGGAATGGCTGCAACGCGTTGAAAAATCCGACACCAGCCTGCTGATCCAAAGCCAGCGCGCCAAGCTGATGGCACGCCAGGGCAAACTGGCGGAGGGCCGCGCGCTGATCCGCGCCATGCCCGAAAGTGAACCGCGTGACGCCCTGGCCAAGCTGCAGGCGGAAACGCAACTGCTGCGCGACCTCAATGAATGGGACGCAGCCTACGGTGTGATGGCCGAGGCCAATCAGCGCTTCCCGGACGACGGCGACCTGCTCTACGAGCAAGCCATGCTGGCCGAGCACCTGCGCAAGTACGACGAGATGGAAAAAATGTTGCGGCGGGCCATCGAGCTCAAACCCGACAACGCCAACGCGTACAACGCCCTGGGCTACAGCCTGGCCGACCGCAATCTGCGCCTGGATGAAGCCCGCACTCTGATCCGCAAAGCCCTGGACCTGCGCCCTGGTGACCCCTTCATCACCGACAGCCTGGGCTGGCTGGAGTTCCGCAGCGGTCGGATCCAAGGAGCCCTGGCCCTGCTGCGCCAAGCCTATCAAGCACGCCCCGACCCTGAAATTGCCGCCCACCTGGGCGAGGTGATGTGGTCGCAAGGCGAGCGCGACGAAGCCATCAAGATCTGGCGCAAGGCCCAGGCACGCGATGCCAAGAACGAGTCCTTGCTCGACACCATCAAGCGCCTGCAAGTTCAGCTGTGACCCCCAAACGTGCCTGGATCGCCGCCGCGCTGCTGGCCTGCCTGAGCGCCTGCTCGCAGTTCCCTGCGCGGCCGCCTGACACTGCGCTTCAGGCGGCGTCGGCGGATCAATTGGCCTTGCAAGGCCAGCTCAGCGTCAAGCTGCAAGCATTTCAAGGACAGGAAGCCAAGGGCCTGAGCATGGGCTTCTTCTTCAATGGTGGACCACAAGGCGGCCAGTTGGACCTGATGACCCCCATGGGCAGCCAGGTGGCCCGCGTGCACTGGACCGACACCGAGGCCTGGCTGCAGACCGACCAGGGCAACCGCCACTTCAACACCCTGGGTGATCTCAGCCAGGAGGTGTTGGGCGAACCCCTGCCCTTGGCCGCCTTGATGCACTGGGTGCAAGGACAGCCGGCCCCCGACCTGCCCGCCCCCACCAACACCCTGCCCCAGTCGTTCGAGCAAAGCGGCTGGCAAATCGACACCACCGAGATCGGCATCGGGCGGCTCATCGCCCAGCGCCCCGCCAGTACCACGCTGCGCGGTATCACCGTCCGCATCAGGCTCGACCGCTGACACCGCCATGCCCAGCCTGCACAACCTGGCAGCCCCCGCCAAGCTCAACCTGTTCCTGCACATCACAGGTCGGCGTGATGATGGCTACCACCTGCTGCAATCCGTGTTCGTGTTGATCGACTGGGCCGATACCCTGCACATCGACACCCGCGTTGACGGCCAGCTGCACCGGCATGATCTGGGTCCGGCCCTGCCCGCCGATGACCTCTGCCTGCGCGCGGCACGCCTGCTCCAGAAGGAAAGTGGCACCACGCAAGGCGCTGACATCCGCATCGACAAGCAGGTGCCCTGGGGCGCTGGCATGGGCGGTGGCAGCTCCGACGCAGCCACCGTGCTGCTGGCATTGAACCAACTGTGGGGCCTGCACTGGCGCCGCGATCGCCTGGCCGAACTGGCCATTCAACTCGGCGCCGACGTGCCATTTTTCATCCACGGCCACAACGCCTGGGTCGAAGGCATCGGCGAGCAGATCATGCCCATCGCCCTGCCCATTGAGGTGATCGACACGCCATTGGCGGTCTTGAAACCCCCTGTGGCCGTGCCGACACAGGCCATTTTTGCCAGCCCTCATCTTTCCCGCGACACGGAAGCTGCTACAATTTTGCTCTTTCTTGCAGCGCCCAAGTGCTTTGGCCGCAATGATCTGCAGGCTCCAGCAGAGCACTACAGCAGTCAGATCAGCCAGGCACTTGAGATCATGCAAAGACGCTTCGGCAACAGTCGCATGACGGGTTCCGGCAGCGCGGTGTTCTCCTGGTTGGAGGCGCCTGCGGCCAACCAGTCATTCACGCCCACTGATGTGTCCTTGGATGATCCCACGTGGGCCGGACGCCTCTGCCGCATTCTGGGTCGCCACCCGCTGTTTGATGTCTTGACCTGATTTTTTCAACGTCATGCACAAACAGCGAAAAAAACCCAAGAACTTGCAGCAGTCGTAAAAAACCGGCTATAATGTGAGGCTTCTCGCATGAGAGAACAAGCTACCGGTTTCGGTGTTCTGTTTTGAACACCGGATCCCGTGTAGGGGAGTCGCCAAGTTGGTTAAGGCATCGGATTTTGATTCCGACATGCGAAGGTTCGAATCCTTCTTCCCCTGCCAAAGTTTTTTGAAGCACGTTCTCAAGAACGCACGCACATTGCCCGTCACCTCCGCCTGCGGCTGACCGTTCAGCCGCACCGATCAAGGGCAAGGCGCATGGGCAAGATGCAATTTCACCGCCATCTGCCGCCCATGCTATCCGACACCGTACTGTTCACTGGCAACTCCAACCCGGCGCTTGCCCAAGAAATCGCCTCGCACCTGGGTGCCGAGCTGGGCAAGGCCGCCGTTGGCAGCTTCTCGGATGGTGAAACCACGGTCGAGATCCAGCAAAACGTGCGTGGCCGCGAAGTGTTCGTGGTGCAGTCCACCTGCGCCCCGACCAACGACCACCTGATGGAGCTGTGCATCATGGTCGACGCGCTCAAGCGCGCCTCGGCCCAACGCATCACTGCCGTCATCCCCTACTACGGCTACGCCCGCCAGGACCGCCGCCCGCGCTCAACCCGCGTGGCCATCTCGGCCCGCGTCGTGGCCAACATGCTCGAAGCCGTGGGCGTCAACCGCCTGCTGACCATGGATCTGCACGCCGACCAGATCCAGGGCTTCTTCAACATCCCGGTCGACAACATCTACGCTTCGCCCGTGTTGCTGTCCGACCTGCAGTCCAAGGGCTACGACGACCTGGTCGTGGTGTCGCCCGACGTCGGCGGCGTGGTCCGCGCCCGCGCGCTGGCCAAGCAACTGGGTTGCGACCTGGCCATCATCGACAAGCGCCGCCCCAAGGCCAATGTGTCTGAAGTGATGCACGTCATCGGTGAAATCGATGGCCGCAACTGCGTGATCATGGACGACATGATCGACACCGCCGGCACCCTGGTCAAAGCGGCTGAAGTGCTGAAAGAGCGCGGCGCCAAGAACGTCTACGCGTATTGCACGCACCCTGTGTTCTCTGGCCAGGCCATTGAACGCATCAAGAATTCGCAGCTCGACGAAGTCGTCATCGCCAACACCATTCCCCTGAATGATGCCGGCAAGGAGTGCAAGAAGATCCGCCAACTGTCGGCCGCCTTCCTGTTCGCCGAAACGATTCGCCGCATCTCTGATGGTGACTCGGTCACCTCCCTCTTCTCGGAGCAGAACAACAACTTCTGATCCGATTTTCCTGACCGCTGAAGGCGCAAGCCTGAAGGTGGTCTTTTCCCCAAGCGCCTGGTCGCGGGCGCTTTATCCATACTGGAGTTATCCATGAAATTCACCGCTTTTGAGCGTAGTCTGCAGGGGACCGGAGCGAGCCGCCGCCTGCGTCTCGTCGGCAAAGTTCCTGGCATCGTTTACGGTGCTGGCGAAGCCACCACGATCGAAGTCGATCACAACGCGCTGTACCACGCCATGCGCAAGGAAGCCTTCCATTCGTCCATCCTCGAGATGGAACTGGCTGGCAACGTGCAAAAGGTTCTGCTGCGTGACTACCAGCTGCACCCTTACAAGCAACAAGTGCTGCACGTGGACTTCCAACGTGTTGATGCCACCACGCGCATCCACAAGAAGATCCCCCTGCACTTCATCAACGAAGCTGATGCACCTGCAGTCAAGATCGACAAGTGCACCATCACGCACGTGGTGAGCGAGCTGGAAGTGGAATGCCTGGCCGAGCAATTGCCTGAGCACCTGACCATCGACCTCGGCGCCATGGTCAAGGGCCAAACGCTGCACTTGGACGACGTCGACTTCGGCGCTGGCATCAAGGTGCTGACGCACGGCCGCAAGAACCCTGCGATCGCCACCGTGGTCGAACCCGTTGCGGAAGAAGTCATCGTCGCCCCCGTGGCCACGGCTGAACCCGCCAAGGGCAAGAAGGGCAAGAAGTAATCTTCTTGTTCTCTTGAGCAGACAGCCCCGTCAAGCCCCGCTTTGGCGGGGCTTTTCTTTTGGACAAGCCCCATTCATCATCGCAGCCCATCATGATTCGACTGTTTGTTGGCCTGGGCAATCCCGGCCCTGAATACGAAGACACCCGCCACAACGCCGGCTTCTGGTGGATCGACTCGTTGGCGCGCCGCTTGAACGTCGACCTGGTGGCCGACCGCAGTTACCACGGCTTCGTCGGCCGCGCCAACCTGCCAAGCGGGCCGGTGTGGTTGCTGCAACCGCAAACCTACATGAACGTCTCGGGCAAGTCGGTGGCTGCTTTGGCCAAGTTCTTCAAGATTTTGCCCAGCGAGATCCTGGTGGCGCACGACGAACTCGACCTGCTGCCGGGCCAGGTCAAACTCAAGAACAGTGGTGGCCACGCCGGTCACAATGGCCTGAGGGACATCCACGCACAACTGGGGTCACCCGAATACTGGCGCCTGCGTCTGGGCATTGGCCATCCGGGCATCAAGACCGAAGTCGCGGCCTATGTGCTGCGCAAACCGCCACAAGCCGAACGCCAGGCCATCGACAAATGCATCGCGCAGGCCCTGGATGCCACCGAAGCCTTCATCGCGGGAGACATGGCCAAGGCCACCTTGCTGGTGCATGCCCAGCCGCCCAGACCCAAGCCGCCCAGGCCGCCAATCGCGCCACCGGCAAGCGACCACCAGCCCGAATAAGTATTCAAAACATCATTAAAACAGGGAGAAACACATGCTCAAAGACAGGAGCACATCCTCACACGGGCGCCCTTGGCCCGTCTTGCTGGCCAGCATGCTGTGGCTGGCTGGGCCATGCGCACAAGCCACGCCCGCCTACCGTTGTGAATTGCCCGGCGAAGTGCGTTACCAACAACAAGCGTGCGAAGGTGGGCGTGCCGTGGAAGCCTCCGATCAACGCACCAAGCTGCAACAGCAGCACACCACCCAAGCCACGCAGACCACCGCGAAGCTGGGCAGGCAGTTGGAGCGTGAGCGCCGCCGCCTGGAAAAGGCCTCAGAGGGCCAGCAGCCCATTGCCATGGATGACCCCAGCAAACGCCAACCCAAGTGGACCAGCCCTTCGACGCAAGGTCAAACCTTGAAGCGCCCTCGCCCTTTCACCGTCAAAGTGCCCAAGGACAAGGACAAGGACAAGGGCACTTCAGTCAAATCAAGCTGAAGGATTGGAGAAAGCCTTGGCTTGTGCAGCCAGGCCTTGCAGGTGTTTGTACTTCGCCATCAGCTGCTCGGCTGACTCGGCATAGAGTGGGTCAAGCGGGATGCACTCCACTGGGCACACTTGCACGCACTGCGGCTCGCCAAAGTGCCCCACGCACTCGGTGCAGCGGGCTGGGTCGATCACATAAATCGATTCGCCCATCGAAATGGCCTGATTCGGGCATTCCGGCTCACAGACATCGCAATTGATGCATTCGTCGGTGATTTTCAGGGCCATGGCTCAAGTGCCTCTCAGGCGCCAGTCTGCGAGGCCACCACGCGGGCCTTGAGTCGCTCCAGCACGCTGGGCGCGACGAACTTGGACACGTCACCGCCCAGCATGGCGATCTCGCGAACAAACGTGCCCGACACGAACTGGTATTGATCGGACGGGGTCAGGAACACCGTTTCCACGTCGGGCATCAACTGGCGGTTCATGCCCGCCATCTGGAATTCGTATTCAAAGTCGCTGACCGCGCGCAGGCCACGCACCACCACCTTGCCGTCGTGGCCGACGACGAAGTCGCGCAGCAAGCCGGCAAAGGCGATCACCTCGACGTTGGGGTGCTTGGATGCCAGTTCTTGCGCCATGGACAGGCGCTCTTCGACGCTGAACATGGTGCGCTTGTGGTGGCCCGCCGCCACCGCCACGATGAGCCGGTCAAACAGGCGGGCCGCACGGCGCATCAAATCGGCATGTCCCAGGGTCATGGGATCGAAGGTGCCTGGGTAAACAGCAGTCAGGGGCGAAGTTGAAGGCATCGGCGCGGTCAATGTCAGAACCAAAGGTTGCCAGTTTAGTCGCCCGCCGCTGGCCGCGACACGCCCGAACCACCTTCCACACGCTGAAAAAGGTGATAGTGCACCGCACCAGCACGGCCATGCCGGTGAACACGCAGGCCTGGCACCGCCCCCACCGGGTCAGCGGCGTCCGAGAAAGCCTGAGGTGCCTCCAGGTAAATCCAGCCACCTTCGGGCACGCATCGACTGGCGGCCAGCAGGGCTTGTTCGAACAAGCCCGCGTCAAAAGGCGGGTCCAGCAAGACCAGGTCAAAACCGGGCGCTCCGCCGGAAAGCCGCCCCATCCAGGTCAAGGCATCCGCCTGCACGATCTGAACCTGGGTCGCGACCAGCTTGGCTTGTGTGGCACGCAGCGACTTGATCAACACCGGTTCCCGCTCCAGCAGGCAGACCGATTCAGCGCCCCGAGAGGCCGCCTCGAAGCCCAAGGCGCCGGTGCCAGCAAAGGCGTCCAGCACGCGCCAGCCCGACAGGTCCTGGCCCAACCAGTTGAACAAGGTCTCGCGCACACGGCTGGGCGTGGGGCGCAAACCGGCGACCACGGGCACGGCCAAGGGCGTGCGCTTCCAGCGTCCGCCAATCAGGCGCACTTCCTGGGCAGCATGGGCCGCCACCTTTTCAGCGGCCTTTTGCGCCGAGCCGGACTGGCTGGTGGAGGGCTGGCTGGACCTTGCTGGGCGGGCTGAACGAGGTGGCTTCATCAAAAAGAGGTCCGTGGGAAAGCCCCGATTGTAGAAACCCCCACCCTACAATCCCAACATGTTCAGTTTCATCAAGAAAAAGCTGGGCCTGGGCGGTAGCCCCGCGCCAGCAGACCCTCCCGCCGCCCCGGTTTCCGAGACACGCGCTGCATCCGTTGCCGTGCCTGCCTGTGCACCTGTCATTGCAGCCGCGCCCTCGGCGCTCATCACACCACCAACGCCTGCACCGCCCCTTGCCCCCGTCAAACCCGCCCCGGAACCCGTGGTGGAGCGACGCTCGTGGATGGACAAGCTCAAGGCGGGCTTGCGCAAAACCAGTTCCAGCATTTCGCAGGTCTTCACGGGCACGCAGATCGACGATGCCTTGTACGAAGAACTGGAAGCTGCCTTGCTGATGGCCGATGCTGGTGTGGCCGCGACCGAGCACTTGCTGGCCGACCTCAAGCGCCGAGTCAAAGAGGCCAAGGCGACCGATCCTGCCGCCGTGAAAGTCTTGTTGATCGAGGCCATCACCGAGCTGCTCAAACCACTTGAAAAGTCGCTGGCTGTCGGCCAACACACCCCCACCGTGATCATGGTGGCGGGCGTGAATGGCGCCGGCAAAACGACCACCATCGGCAAACTCACCCGCCACCTCAGCGATTCCAACCAACGCGTGCTGCTGGCCGCCGCCGACACCTTCCGCGCTGCCGCGCGCGAGCAGTTGCTGGTCTGGGCCGACCGCAATCGCGTGGACATCGTCAGCCAAGACAATGGCGACCCGGCTGCCGTGACCTTCGATGCCGTGCAGGCAGGCCGTGCTCGTGGATGCGACGTGGTCATCGCCGACACGGCTGGCCGCCTGGCCACGCAACTGCATCTGATGGACGAATTGCGCAAGGTCAAGCGCGTGATCGGCAAGGCCATGGACGGCGCGCCCCACGAGGTTTTACTCGTGGTCGATGGCAATACCGGTCAGAACGCGCTCTCTCAGGTCAAGGCGTTTGACGAGGCACTGGGCCTGACGGGATTGGTGGTGACCAAGCTCGACGGCACTGCCAAAGGCGGCGTGCTGGCCGCCATCGCGCTGTGGTCACGTGGCCGCCCTGGCGGAGCGGTGCCGGTGTACTTCGTGGGCGTCGGTGAAAAGTTGGAAGACCTGCAGACCTTCAACGCACGCGAGTTCGCTCAGGCCCTGTTGACCTGACCGCGCCTCGTCAATGGCGGGACGTGGCGGCCTCTTCCAGTGGAATGGGGCTGGACTCCAGGTCATCAAACCAGGTCGAGGGGGGCGGCTCTTTGCGCTCGGCTTCCTCGTCGGCGAAATCATCCGGGTTGAAGTCGTGGTCACCTTCATTGACGGACATGCCATGCATGGCACCCGCCGATTGCATGGAAGCGACCACCGCTGCGGCTTCCGCACTGCGCCGCGTTTGACTGTTGGTGCCGACCGGCCGCTTGGGCATGCTCAAGGCCGCACCCAACACAGCTTCACGGGCCACAGCCGGCCCGGGCAAAGCGCCCTCCAGCCACACATACACCGGGATGCCGGCAGCGGCCAGCACGCGGTCCATGCGGGAGTGGCGACGCACGGTGCGTGGTTTTTCCTGCTTGACCGGCTGGCGCAGCTCAATCACGGCGATCACTTGGGAGGAGTCGTCGCACACCACCAAGTCGGCGCAGATGGAGCCCACGCGGCGCAACCACTCGCTGTAGGAATTGCGGGTAGGCACGCGCAGGAATCTGGCCAGGGGTACCTGCGCCAACACCATGTGCTCGGGCAGGGCTTTGCGCAGAACGTAATAAGCCTCACGCTCTGACCGGGTCAAGACCCGCGTCGCGGTGGGGCTCCAAGCCGCCAGAGTGTCACCCGCCTCGACAGAGGAGGTGCCAGCAACTCGCCGCTGAGATTGAGGCGCACCCCGGCGTGATTTCAACGCCAGCCCCACACCGCACAAGCCCATCAAAACCAGAATAGCCAGAACTGCTGGCCACCATGCATTCAAAACTGCCATTGAAACCATCCACGCCCGAAAAACCAATCGACACCGGCCCAATCACGCAGGCCCCATCGACAACATCGGCACATGGCCGGCATGACTCAAGTGGAAAGTACCAGCGCAGGCACCCAGGGTCAATGCGGGCTTCCGGTCAATGCAGTGACAAAGCGTTTCAAACGTAGGCAGGGGTTTACCTGTCAGCGCCCGCCCATGCCCGGCATGCCTTTCATGCCACCCATGCGCTTCATCATCTTCATCAGGCCGCCGCCTTTCATTTTCTTCATCATCTGGCGCATCTGGTCAAACTGGTTGAGCATGCGGTTGACATCTTGGATCTGCACGCCAGCCCCCGTGGCGATGCGGCGCTTGCGACTGGCCTTGCTCTTTCCATCCATCAGCAGCGCGGGCTTGCGGCGCTCCAGCTTGGTCATCGCGTTGATCATGCCTTCCATGCGGCGCATGTCGCGCTCGGCCTTGTCCATGTCGGCGCCACCGGCCTTGCTGGCCAGTTCGGACGGCAATTTGTCCATCAGGCCGGACAGACCACCCATCTTCTTCATCTGACTGAGCTGGGCCAGGAAGTCGTCCAAATCAAAATCGGCGCCGGATTTGACCTTGTCGGCCAGCTTCTGCGCCGCCGCCACGTCGACACCTTTGGTGACTTCTTCGACCAGCGCGACGATGTCGCCCATGCCCAGCACCCGGCCTGCATGGCGGTCGGCATCGAACACTTCCAGGCCGTCGATCTTTTCAGAGACGCCCGCGAACTTGATGGGCACGCCTGTGATTTGCCGCACCGACAGGGCCGCGCCACCGCGTGAGTCGCCGTCCAGCTTGGTCAACACCACGCCGGTCAAGGGCAAGGCGTCCTTGAAGGCCTTGGCCGTATTGATGGCGTCCTGGCCCTGCATGGCATCGACCACGAACAGGGTTTCAACCGGGTTGAGCAGGGCGTGCAGCTCCTTGATCTCGGCCATCAGCACTTCGTCGATGGCCAAGCGGCCTGCCGTGTCCACCAGCAGCACGTCGAAGAAATGCTTGCGCGCGTGATCGATGGCCGCCAACACAATGTCGCGTGGCTTTTGATCGGGGGTGGACGGGAACCATTCGGCGCCAGCCTGGCCGGTCACCATCTTGAGCTGCTCGATGGCGGCTGGACGGTACACGTCGGCGGAGACCGTCAGCACTTTCTTCTTGCGCTTTTCAATCAGGTGCTTGGCCAGCTTGGCCGTGGTCGTGGTCTTGCCCGCGCCTTGCAAGCCCGCCATCAGGATGATCGCAGGCGGCTGTGTGGCCAGATTGAGGTCGGCCACGCCATCGCCCATCGTGGCGGACAGCTCCTTTTGCACCAGGCTGACCAGCACCTGGCCCGGCGTGAGCGAGGCCACCACTTCCTGGCCCAGGGCCTTGTCCTTGACGCGCGCAATGAAATCGCGCACCACCGGCAAGGCCACATCGGCCTCCAGCAATGCCATGCGCACCTCGCGCAGCATGTCCTGCACATTGGTCTCGGTGATGCGGGACTGGCCGCGCATGGTTTTGACCAGGCGGCTCAGTCGTTCGGTAAGGTTGGATGCCATGGAGGTGCGGTGAAAGCGGTGATGCGCGAAGCTGGGGGCCAGGCAAACATGCCCGGGCGACCTTAAACTGTGTGGATGATTCTATCGCCCGCCTCTTTGACCTTTTGGCCCAGTGCCATCGCCGTGTTGGCCTATGGCCTGGGCAGCGTGCTGCCCGAAGGTGAAGGCGACACAGTCGCCGCCAAGAATCGGCGCGTCTGGGCCGTCCTGGCACTGGCATGGCTCGCCCATGCCATCTCGATTGTCCTGGACACGTTTTCCTGGAACAGCGCCCAACCCGCCGCGCGCTTTGGGTTCGCACCAGCCCTGTCGGTCACCACCTGGTTGGTGCTGGCGGTCTACGCCGTTGAAAGCCACCGTCTGGGCCTGCCTGCGGTGCGCCGCGCATTGGCCTGGTTGGCCGCCATCACGGTGGCCTTGTCTTGGGCATTTCCAGGCCAGGAACACCCTGCCAGTGGCTCGCCCTGGGCGCCGCTGCACTGGATTTCGGGGTTTGCCTCTTACGGCCTGATTGGCGCGGCACTGATGCATGCGGCCTTGATGCGGCTGGCTGAAAAACAGTTGCGTGCTCGCCCGGGCTCGCCCTCGGCCAAAACCCTCTCACTGGCCACGCCCCAGGCCTTGGGCATGCCTTTGCTGAGGCTGGAATCGCTGACCTTGCGCTTCGTGGCGGCAGGCTTCGCCATGCTGACACTGACCTTGGTGCTGGGCATCTGGTCGTCCAATCCCTGGCACTGGGATCACAAATCCGTGTTCTCGGTGCTGTCCTGGCTGGTTTTTGCCATCCTGCTCACAGGTCGCTACCAGTTTGGATGGCGGGGCCGCCAAGCCGTGCGCTGGCTGTACGCTGGATCGACCTTGCTGCTGCTGGCTTACGTGGGTTCTCGCTTCGTGATGGAAGTGGTGCTGAACCGTCCCGCCATCGTCTAAAGAGCACCTGAAGTCCACACCATGATCAAATACCTGCTACTGGGTTTGTTGGCCGCCTGGCTGTTCTACGTGTGGCGCCGCCCACGCTCAGTCGGCACCCAGGCGCCTGGCAAGCCAGCGCCGCCGCCCAAGCCTCAAGCCATGGTGGAGTGCGCGCACTGCGGCATCCACATGCCGGCCAACGAAGCCTTGCTTGGCCAACGGCCCACAGGGGCCGACTACTTTTGCAGCGAGGATCATCGCCGCGCGGGTCCTCGCGCTCACTGACTGATGCCTCGGCCAACCACACCCTCCGACCAGGCGCTGCGAGACGCGGCCGGACCCTTGGGCGCTGAAACTCAAGGATCCTGGTTCGGGGGCCACGGGGACGATCACGATGCCCCCACCATTGGCGCCGAGGCTCAAGCCCTGGACAAAGCCCCGCCCTCGGTGGCCAGCAGAACCAGCAAAGAGCGCAGGCCTCCCTCGTTCTTCCGCATTTACCGGGCCTTCCTGACCGCGCGGGCCGTGCTCGCGATTCTGCTGATCGGGATCACCGCAGGAGCCTGGTTGTTGGGCAACCGCCCTTCCCCCTGGGTGTTGGGCCTCACCTTGTCTTACAGCGTCCTGACTTTGATGGTTTGGTCCTGGGCATCGCGGCACCCCCCCAAAGACCCCGACCAGCGCAGCCTCAAACACCGGCAGGCGTTGGCCACCATCGGCATTGACCTGGCGGCCTTTGCCTGGCTGAATTTTCTGACCAGCAGCAACCTGAACTCGCAGGCCCTGCTGGCCTTGCCCGTGTTGATGGCCGCCATCCTGATGCCCCGCATCATGTCCCTGGGCGTGGCCGCCGCCGCCACCTTGAACCTGCTGGCTGCCGCCTGGCTGCAATCGGCCGAAGGTGGCAACCTGTCATCCTTGATGACCCAAGCGGGACTGACCGGGTTCGGCCTGTTCGCCGTGGCCGTGATGGGCAGTGAACTGGCCGGCCGACTGGCCCGCGAAGAACGTACCGCCAAAGGCAGCCTGGAGTTGGCTCGCCAGCAAGCCCAGCTCAACCGGCTGGTCATTGAAGAGATGGCCGAGGGTGTGATGGTGACTGACCGCCAGGGCCGCGTGCGCACGGCCAACCCCGCAGCAAGGCGATTGCTCGCAGCCCAAGGCAGCACGCAGGCGCCCCCCTTTCAATTGAGAGGCGTGCCCGCTTGGCGCCCTTTGGTGCAAGCGGTCGAGCAAGCTTTCGCCAACCCCTTGCATGCCGACGTCGGCCAGGAACTCAGCCTGCGCTTTGACGATCAATCCAGCCGCGCCCTGCGCCTGCGTGTGCGCTTCACCAAGGGCCGCGATGGCCAGGCCATCGAAGACGTCTGCGTGATGTTCATCGAAGACCTGCGCACCGTGATGGCCCGCCAGCGCCAGGACAAGCTCGCCGCCATGGGCCGCATGTCGGCCGGCATCGCGCATGAGATCCGCAACCCCTTGTCTGCCATCGCCCAGGCCAATGCCCTGCTGGGCGAAGACGCCGCCACGCCCACTCAAAAGCGCCTGACCCAGATGGTGGCCGACAACGTGGCCCGGCTCAAAAACATCATTGACGACGTGTTGGCTGTGGCCCCCGGTTTACGCCCACCGGCCCCGGCAATCGACCTGCGGGAAACCGTGGCCGCCATCTGCAACGAATGGCGCCAGACCGAAGGCCTCGCGGCGGGGCCTGACAGCTTGTGTGAAGTTGATTTGTCCGCCTGCAAGCCCCAGATCGGCCGCCCGGCCCCCAAGGTCCGCTTCGAGCCTGATCACCTTCACCGCGTGCTGGTCAATTTGCTGGACAACGCCTTGCGGCACAACAGTGGTCAGGCGGGCGCGATCCTGGTGAGCCTGCGGTGGCAAAAGGGCTTGGAAGGCACCGGCCCCTTGGTCTTGTCGGTGCGCAGCGATGGCGAGCTCATCAGCCACGACACCGAACAATCGCTGTTCGAGCCCTTCTTTTCCACGCGCAGCCGGGGCACCGGGCTGGGCCTGTATATTTGCCGAGAATTGTGCGAGCGCCATGGGGCCAGCATCGATTACCGCCAGCATCCCGGCGCCGTGCGCCACCGCAACGAGTTCTTCGTGACGATGCCCCTTGAACCCCCGATCACCGCATGACCGCTCCAACCCTCTACAGCCTGTTGGTCGTTGACGACGAGCCCGACCTGCGCACCTTGTACGAACTCACGCTGCTGCGCGAGGGCTACGACGTGGAAACGGCGGGCAACGTGACAGAGGCCTGGCAGCACCTGCAGGACCGCAGCTACAGCGCGATCATCACGGACATGCGCCTGCCCGATGGAACCGGCCTGGACCTGCTGCGCCGAATCGATGCCGAAGGCCGCCGCGAGAAAGCCATCGTCATCACCGCCTACGGCTCCGCCGAGAACGCCGTCGAGGCCCTCAAGGCCGGCGCTTATGACTACCTGACCAAGCCCGTCGATCTGCGCCAGTTCCGCGCTGTGGTGTCCTCGGCCTTGGGGCGCACCCCCTCATCGAACCTGCCTGCCGCAATCTCGGTTCAAGAACCCACCACCAGCACACCGCTGGCCGCGCCCCCACTGGCACTGCACCGTGGTGCCCGCAAGCCGGAGGCCACTGCACTGTCGAGGATGGTCGGCAACTCTGAGGCACTGCAACATGTGCGCGGCCTGATCGACAAGGTGGCGCGGAGCATGGCGCCCGTGTTGGTCTGGGGCGAATCGGGCACCGGCAAGGAACTGGTTGCCCGGGCCATTCACGACGTCAGCAGCCGCCACCATCAGCCCTTCATCGCCGTCAATTGCGGCGCCATCCCCGAACAACTGCTCGAAGCCGAGTTCTTCGGCTACCGCAAAGGTGCCTTTACCGGCGCCAATGAAGACCGAGAAGGCTTTTTCCAGGCCGCGCATGGCGGCTCGCTGTTCCTGGACGAGATTGGCGACCTGCCCTTGTCCATGCAGACGAAATTGCTGCGCGTGATCCAGGAGCGCGCCGTGCGCCCGGTCGGGGCTGTGGCCGAAGTACCCGTGGATGTGCGCATCATCAGCGCCACCCACAAAGACCTGGCCGCCGAAGTGGCCGCCAAACGCTTCCGCCAGGATTTGTTCTATCGCCTCAACGTCATCCAGATCCCGCTGCCAGCCTTGCGTGAAAGGCTGGAAGACCTCCCCACCCTGTGCCTGCGCATCCTTGAACGCATTGCCTCGGAATCCGGCTTGAGCACGGTGCCGCAGTTGGGCCGAACCGGCCTGGTGACCTTGCTCAACCACCCCTTCCCCGGCAATGTCCGCGAGCTGGAAAACATCCTGCACCGTGCGGTCACTTTGAGCGGCCACCAATTGATCGAAGCGGATGACTTGGGGTTTCCCAACGCCTCACCGCAAGCCACCGAAGACATCCTCACCCCCGGCGCCTTCGAGCAAGCTGGCATCAGCAGCAGCCCACCGACCGCCCCCCCGGAACCGACCACGCCTGCGCCCCAGCCCCCCGCACTGCCCTCTGACCTGGTGACGCACCTGGACCAGGTCGAGCGCGACATCCTGGTCCTGGCCCTTGAAAAATACCGCTTGAACCGCACCGCCGCTGGCGCCAGCCTGAGCCTGAGCCTGCGCCAGATGCGTTACCGCATGGCCCGCCTGGGCGTGAAGGTCACCGACCAGGGCATCGTGCTCGGCGAACGCTTCGACCCCGAAGCCGACGCTGAATGAGCACAACGATGGCCCAGGGCTTCTGGCCACACGGCTGGTGCCCATCAGCCCGCCGCGTCGATTCACCCAACTTCGGCCCCCGTCCGCCCGACACCACCATCAACCTGGTCGTCATCCACTCGATCAGCCTGCCTCCCGGCACCTATGGCGGCGACGAGATCGAACGCCTGTTCACCAACCGCCTGGACTGGGATGCCCACCCCTACTTCGATCAGATCCGTGGCGCCGAAGTCTCGGCCCATTTCGTGATTCGGCGCGATGGCGAACTATTGCAATTCGTGTCCGCCAATGACCGAGCCTGGCACGCCGGCCAATCGTCGTGGCAAGGCCGCGACAACTGCAACGACTACTCGATCGGCATCGAACTCGAAGGCCTGGAAGACCACCCTTTCGAAAGGGCTCAATACCAAGCCTTGGCCGACCTGTTGCAGCAAGCCATCAAGGCCTGTCCGATCGAACAGATCGCAGGCCACGAGCATGTGGCCCCTGGCCGCAAACGTGACCCTGGCCGGGCCTTTGACTGGGCCGCCCTGCAGACCATGCTGGGATGGGATTCCAAACGCTTCCCCCCTGGTATCACATCGCTCTGAAAATGCCCATACAGGGCTACCCCGGACGCACTTTCCCTTGAATTTATCCCCCTGATTGCGGGGGCGGTATAAATAGCGGTATAGTCGAACCCAGACGCTACCTGTAGTGCCCAAGGCACCAGAAAACACCAGATATAGCGTTTCAGTTGTTCAGCGTGACGCACCGAATCAAGCGCAAAACTAAGGCCTCCCCGTCGTTTCCGGGAGGCCTTAACTCCGAAGGGAACCCCATGCAAACGACCCCGTCCAGCACCGTCCAATCCACGGCCAACGTCTTCCCCACCAGCCCCAGCGACGCCACCAACGCGCCTCGCCAGTCGGCCTACGCCGGCTACCAGATCATCCGCCGCAATGGCGCGGTCGTTTCCTTTGAACCCAACAAGATCGCCGTCGCGCTGATGAAGGCCTTTCTGGCCGTTCACGGCACGCAAGGCGCGGCCTCGGCCAGCGTGCGCGAAACCGTTGACGGACTGACCGAAAATGTCGTGCGCGCCCTGATGCGCTCACGCCCCGGCGGCGGTACTTTCCACATTGAAGACGTGCAAGACCAGGTCGAACTGGGCCTGATGCGCGGCGGCCACCACGAGATCGCCCGCGCCTACGTGCTGTACCGTGAACGCCGCTCGCAAGAACGCGCCCAACAAAAGGCGGCCGCCCCGGCCGTGGCTCAACCCACCTTGACGGTCATGGACCGCGGCCACCGCATCCCGCTCGACCTGGCCCGCCTGGAAGGCCTGATCGAAGCCGCCTGCGAGAACCTGGGCGACGACGTCAAGGCTGCCCCCATCCTGGCCGAAACGCACCGCAATCTGTACGACGGCGTGGCCCTCGACGAGGTCTACAAGGCCGCCATCCTGGCCGCCCGTACCCGCATCGAACACGATCCCGGCTACACGCACGCCACCGCCCGCTTGCTGATGCACACCATCCGCCGCGAAATCCTGGGCGACGAAGTCACCCAAGGCGAAATGGCCGAGCGTTACGCCGACTACTTCCCCACCTACATCAAGAAGGGTGTGCAACTTGAACTGCTCGACGAGAAGATGCAGCAGTTCGACCTGGCCCGTCTGGGCGCCGCCCTCAAGGCCGACCGCGACCTGAACTTCGACTACCTCGGCCTGCAAACCCTGTACGACCGTTACTTCTTGCACAACGATGGCCAGCGCATCGAAATGCCGCAAGCTTTTTTCATGCGCGTGGCCATGGGCCTGTCGCTGAACGAAATCGACCGCGAAGCCCGCGCCATCGAGTTCTATGAAGTGCTGTCCAGCTTCGACTTCATGTCGTCGACCCCCACGTTGTTCAACGCCGGCACCCGCCGCTCGCAACTGTCCAGTTGCTACCTGACCACCGTGCCCGATGACCTCGACGGCATCTACGAAGCCATCAAGGAAAACGCCCTGCTGTCCAAGTTCGCAGGCGGCCTGGGCAACGACTGGACACCCGTGCGTGCCCTCGGCTCCCACATCAAGGGCACCAACGGCAAGTCGCAAGGCGTGGTCCCCTTCCTGAAAGTGGTCAACGACACGGCCGTCGCGGTCAATCAAGGCGGCAAGCGCAAGGGCGCCGTCTGTGCTTATCTTGAATCGTGGCACCTGGACGTCGAAGAATTCCTGGAGCTGCGCAAGAACACCGGCGACGACCGCCGCCGCACCCACGACATGAACACCGCCAACTGGATCCCTGATCTGTTCATGCGCCGCGTGATGGAAGGTGGCCAGTGGACTTTGTTCTCGCCCGCCACCTGCCCTGACCTGCACGACAAGTTCGGCAAGGACTTCGAAGAGGCCTATACCCGCTACGAAGAAAAAGTTGCCCGTGGCGAAATCAAGCTCTTCAAGCAACTGCCCGCCAACGACCTGTGGCGCAAGATGCTGTCGATGCTGTTCGAAACCGGCCACCCCTGGATCACTTTCAAGGACGCCTGCAATGTGCGCTCGCCGCAGCAACACGTTGGCGTGGTTCACTCGTCCAACCTGTGCACCGAGATCACGCTGAACACCAACAGCGGCGAAATCGCGGTCTGCAACCTGGGCTCGGTCAACCTGGTGCGACACCTGAAGGACGGCGCGATCGACCACGAGAAGCTGCGCAGGACGGTGTCCATCGCCATGCGCATGCTCGACAACGTCATCGACATCAACTACTACGCGGTCAAGAAGGCGCG
>Ga0073915_10000002_pt1 | contig 39354 bp, 71 predicted proteins | sample GWRWT2_30Apr14_FD_71480 | JGI IMG/M metagenome (GOLD analysis project Ga0073915, IMG submission 71480) | Sand microcosm microbial communities from a hyporheic zone in Columbia River, Washington, USA - GW-RW T2_30-Apr-14 | ecosystem: Engineered > Artificial ecosystem > Sand microcosm >... | reverse complement strand
CGTAGACACGAACGCCCCCATTGTCTTTGCCGGAAAACGGCAAGCGCATGCGAGAGAAGCTCAACGTGTAGACCAAGTCGCCCTTGACCCATGCGTGGTCGTCGGCGAACGGCTCCGGCAATGGCGGTGACATCGTCAAGCGGTGGTGATAGCCCATCACCTGTCGCGGCGCAGTCGTGCTGAGTGGGACGATTGTGCACAAGCTGCCCCTTCCGCGCAGTCTGGGCGAGATAACAATGGCCGGACGTCGCTTGGTCATCTCCGGCGTCTCCATGCCGCGAAAGTCGCAGATGACGATGGTTCCCGGCTCCGGGTGTATCTGAAGGGCCATTGGTTCATCCCACCCTGTTCACTGCTTCACGGGCGTTGTGTTCTCTTGGATCTTGCGCAGTCGGTAGCCGACCCCTAGGCCGATCCAAACCAGCATCCCAACCACGCGGTTCCCCGTGTTGTCGCTCAGAAGTCCGGTGAGGAACCCGGCCAGCCACATGAGAAAGCAGGCGACTTCAAAAGTTGTGTCTGCTGCACTTTTCATCACGCCTCCCAGACGCCGCGCACTCGCGCCACAACGACCAGGCCATGGCGCACTTTGTCCAGCGCCGATCCGGTGTCCGGGAGCGCTTCAAAGCTGCCCCCCGCTAAGGTGCGGTACTCCGCCAAGATGAACTGGCCTGCCGCAGTCTTGAAAACGTGGCGCTTCATCTCTTCCGGCTTGTCGGTGTCGGATAGAGGGTCAAGAGCCACCATGTCGCCTTTAGTGATCCCGAAGCGGTGGAAGTCTTGCTCGACCACGAACCACTTCACCAGTGCAGACGCCCCACGAGGCACCGGCGCGAAACCGACAGCCTCAACATCGTTTGCTTCCTTATACAAGTCAACTCCCAAGCTGGCCCAAGCTAAAACGGGGGCCAGTTGTGAAGTTGTATCACCGGCTTGAGTCGGTGTTAAGTACCTGTCTTTATTTACAGCATCGGCCAAAGGTCGGAGGCTTTTACTAAGAACGACATCTTTATCTTGATGCGAAACGTTCAACGATGCGTTACCCATGATCCCGGACAAAAGGGCCATGGTCTCGTTAGGCTCCACCCCCCAGTGTGAGGGGGGCACCACATCAGCAAAGTAGTTCACCAGCCGGCCCAGGTGTCGCTTGTGGATGCAGCCTTTTTTCTGCCAATCCTTGACGCTTGGCGGCTTGATGCCGAAGTGGTCGGCCACCTCCTTCGGGCCGACGTTCTTGAGCTGCATTGCCTGAGTCAATGCAGCGCCTAATTTTTGTCCTGACAACATCATCATAGTTGACCCTTGCCGCCTAAACTTAGGCAATGCCTTGACATCCGGTTAGGCTTCACCTAATATGGCGACATGCACACACAAGCAGACGCCATCCGCCTCGCTAGCGAAGCTGTCGGCTCACAAGCGGCTCTCGCAAGAGCGCTTGGCGTGAAGCCTCCGACCGTATCGCAGTGGGCATTGCCTAACGATAACCCAAAGTTCCGACCTGTTCCGGCAAGGTATTGCCGAAAGATTGCCGAGCTTGCGGGCGTTCACGTTTCCGCCCTCCGTCCTACGGACTGGCGCGAAATCTGGCCCGACACCACCAAGCGCCGCAAGCCCTCCACCACAGAGCAGGGGGTTTGAGATGCACTTTGCAAACCTGACGACGGCAAAACCTTTGCTGGATGCGATTGCCGAGCTGGCGCGTAACGCTGGCCTCTCTCCGGCCACGTTTCTCAAGAACCCATCAGGCGCTTTGAAGTGCTCTCGTAAGCGGCAATCAGCCCATCGTGCTTCGCATGCCCAAGCATCGAAGCAACGACTTGCTCGTGGTTTGAGCCGAGCCAAGCGTGCAGCACGGCTTTCGCTGGGTGCGTCGCAATGAGCCCTCGCATGACTTGCTCTACGGCCATCTGCCAGCCGATCTGGCGGGCTGCTGCCTCGTCGTCGAGTAAGCGTTCTTCTTTCATGGGTAACTCCTTCGTTAATGGATCGGTTGTGGAAGGTCAATCCTGCCACGAACGGAGTGCCCGCCCTTTCCACCCGCAGGCTATCCCCGCCATGGTGTCCAGCGCATGCGCACTGGCTCCCCTCCCTGGCCGGTTGTTTTGCCATGTCGATGCCTGCGGGTCTTCTCATTGCTCGTCCATTTCATCGAGCCAAAACAGCACCTCACAAGCACGCGCCCAGCAACGCACAAGCATGTTGCGCACCGCTTGCTTTGCCCATTCGTCGTCTTTGGTTTGTGAGGTGTCCATGGCAAAAATTTTTGCTCAATTGAGCCCCTCAACGCCACTCAACAAGCTGGAGCACGGTTGTGACCCAACTCGCATTCCCCTCTGAGGTGACCCCTCAGGAGATCGCCCGGGAGAAGACCTTGGGCGGCGCCATCGGCCTGTGTGCCAAGGCTGCGGGCCTTGAGCCCAAGCAGGTGCAAGACGCCATCAAGTCGGACAAGGCGCAGTTCTCGCGCTGGACGGATGACAAGGAGGGCATCACCTGGGGCAAGTTCGCCGCGCTCATGGATGTGTGCGGTAACGATGCGCCATTGCTGTGGATGCTGCAAGCCCGCGGCTATGACCTGGCTAGCCTGCGCAAGCAGGAAAGCGAAACGGAGCGCGCCTTGCGCATTGCCAAGGAAGAACTTGCGCGCGAACGCCTGAAGAACCAGGCGCTTGTCGAGGCGCTAACTGGGAGGGCGGCAGCATGATCGTCTACGTTCAGCTTCACGGTGCGCTGCGCGGCTATTCGGTTGACACGACCGACCCAGAAATTGCGCGCCAGACCGTTCAAGAGCACCTGTCGGGCGAGGGCTTTGTGCGTTTCCTGCCGGTGCTGGCTGTGGTCAACGGGGGTAAGCAGGCATGACCCCCACCCCCCACACCCCCACCGGCCAAGACCTCAAGGCAGCCGGCCAGGCTCTCGCGCTGTTCAACGAGCCGTCGAGCTGGGTCGATCGCTTCCTCGAAGTGGCCCGCCAGTACCTCGCCAGCCTGCCAGATAGCGCGCTGTTCGCCATGGAAGATGTGCGCGCACATTGCGAGGCCCAGGGCCTGCCCAGCCCCCACACGCACTACGTCTGGGGCTCTCTGCCGCGCGTGATGCTGCGCGAAGGCCTGCCCATGGCTCGCACCGATCAATACCGCAAGGCACACAGCCCAGGCACCCGGGCGCACCCGGTGGCGCTCTGGCGGAAGGTGGGGGTGTAACTGATGGCAGGCGACTGGATCAAGATGGGCAAAGACCTGCTGACACATCCGAAAGTTGTCCGCATGTCGTCCGCATTGCGTGCGGACAGACTTCGGACGGTGGGCGGACTTTTTGCGGTCTGGTGTCTGTTTGACACGCACTCAGCAGACGGACAACTGTCCGGATACACGCCGGAAGCATTGGATGAGCTTGTCGGTTTTCCCGGCATTTCTGACGCTATGGAGTCTGTCGGCTGGCTGTCTCACAACGAAGAAGGCGTGTTTTTGCCTGGGTTTGAGCAGCACAACGGCCAGTCCGCCAAGCGACGCGCCCAGGAAACAGACCGCAAGCGCGAAGACCGCAAAACGTCCGCATCCAATGCGGACAAAAAGCGGACCAGAGAAGAGAAGAGAAGAGAAGAGAAGAACTCTCCTTCACTACGTTCAGGAGATAGCGCAGCCGCGCTGTCTGTCTCTGACCTCGTTGCCGAAGGTGTGTCCGAGCAGCACGCTCAGGACTGGCTGAAGGCCCGCAAGGACAAGGGCGCAAAGACGCTGACGCCGACCGCATGGAGTGCCGTCAAGGTCGAGGCGGAGAAGGCTGGCATGACCCCGGCTGAAGCCGTCAAGACCGCAGCAGAGCGGCAGTGGCAAGGCTTCAAAGCCGATTGGCTGCACCAAGCCGCCCGCGCCAGCCCATCAAAGCCCCCAACAGCAGCACAGATGGCAATGGCTCAAGCCTGCCCCACCTTGGTGGCGCCGCACCTTCAGGGCTACGCCAAGCAACACGAACCGACCTACGTTGAGGAAATCCATGCCGATGCCCGCCTCTTGGATTGACAAGATTTTCGACAAGCTGACGATGGTCTACGGCCATCAGTTCATTGGTCGATGGTCTGGGCTTGATCTCAGCAAGGTCAAGGCCGATTGGGCTCATGAGCTGGATGGCATCGAGAACCGACCCAAAGCCATTGCTTACGCCCTTCAGCACCTTGACCCGGACAACCCGCCGACCGTCCTTCAGTTCCGCGAAATCTGCCGCCGAGCACCTGAGCCCAAGCAACCGGCGCTCCCTGCGCCCGAGGTCAACCAGGCAGCAGCGGCGGCAGCAATTGAGCGGGCGGTGATGCAGGCGACGAAGCCGAAGCATGACGTTCTGCACAACCAGCGTGAACACATGCGCCTTGAGATTCAGGGGGTCAAGTTGAACAAGGCGCAACGGGACTTTTGGCGTATTGCGCTTCGCTCTGAAATCCTTTCTTTGTACGGCATTGACACATCGGAGAAGTTTGACCTTGCTGTGCTGGGGCAAGCGATCAATCAGCGGAGGGCCGCATGACCAAAAAAGCCAAAGTCGGCCAGCACATGAGCGTGCTTGACCTTGCCGACATCCTCAAGATCATCACCGTCGCACCAATGACGGCCCGCCAAGTGTCAGAGCAGCACAAGTGCGGCCTTGTCGTCCTGCGCCGTGTGTTGCGCTGCATGGTTCAACTCGATGTCGCGCACGTTGCTGGATGGGATCGCGCTGTGCGTGGAACGCCTGCGGCCATCTTCTGTGGTGGTTCCGGAGATAGCGTCAAGCCTCCCATGACCCGCGAAGGCTTGGAGCCGCAAACGCCGTGGGGCAATGGCGTGCGCATGCGCCCATCGGCAAACATGGTGCTGTTTGCAAGCCTGATTCATGGTCTTGATGAGGGCGGGACCATCGCGGAATTGGTTGAGCGCACCGGCTGCAACGAGGCCACGGCAACGAGATTCGTCAACCATGTCCGCCGCATCGGTTTGGCGCACGTCGGGGCATGGCACCAGAACTGGACCGGCTACCCGGCGCGGGTGTTCATGCTGGGTGCTGGTCGAGACGTTGCCAGACCCAAGGCGCAAAACCAGCGCGAAAAGTCGCTTCGCCAGTACCACGCACGCCAGGCCAAGAAAAAGCAGCAGGCCATCAACGCCGCGCTGTTTGGTCATCAGGAGGCCGCATGAGCAAGCGCAAAGCCTACCGCCCCAAGCAGGTCAACCCTTCGGCGCACATCGTGGCCCTGCAAGGCTCGTTCTTCCTGTCCAAGCCCGACCAGCTCAAGCAAGCGATGAACCTTGCAACCGCCGTCAGCAACATCAGCAAGACGGGCGGGCTCAAAGAGGATTGGATGATCGTCTTTGATGTCATCAACGTCTGCAACGTCACCAACGCAGAAGGCCGCTTGATGAACGGCGGCGATGATTTCATCGACGGCTGCATGGACATGGTGAGCGAAGCCATGGAGCGCCGCAAGGGTGGTGTTCTGTCTCTGCGCGCCTCAGAGCTTCAGATGCTGCGCGACCTTCAAACGCTGTGGGCTGATCTGCTGTCCACGATGACCTCCAGCGATTGGGCTCGCATCACCAAGCGCACGGCTCTCCGTGTGGCCGCTGCTGTGGTGCACAAGACGGCAACTGTGGTGGAGGCTGCATGAGGGTGCTTGTCGCTTGCGAATACTCCGGGCGCGTGCGTAATGCCTTCCGCGCCCTTGGTCACGATGCTTGGTCATGTGATTTGCTGGAATCAGAGGACAACAGCCGCCACCACATTCAAGGTGACTGTTTAGATGCCATCAAACAAGGTTGGGACATGCTAATTGCGCACCCGCCCTGCACCCATTTGGCCGTGAGTGGTTCGCGTTGGTTCCCTGAGAAGCGGGCCAGCGGTGAGCAGCAGGAAGCAATCGAGTTCTTCTTGTCCATCGCCCGCGCTCCGGTGCCTCGCATCGCCATCGAGAACCCTGTTTGCATCATGTCATCGGTGTGGCGTGAGCCGGATCAGGTCATCCAGCCTTGGCAATTTGGGCATGGCGAAACCAAGGCCACCTGTTTGTGGCTGAAGGGCTTGCCTCCGCTCGTGCCCACCAAGATCGTTCTTGGTCGTGAGCCACGCATCCTCATGATGCCGCCGGGGCCTGATCGCTGGAAAGAACGAAGTCGCACCTTTGAGGGTGTCGCGGCTGCAATGGCCAGTCAATGGGCCGACTACACCGACCTTGTGACGCAGATGGAGGCTGCATGAACGTCATCCTTCACAACGCCCAGCAAGGGTACACGGCCATTCTGTCCCTGTGGCCTCAGATCAAAGCGCACCTGATGGCCGGTCAAACGATGGTGTTGGAGGTCAAGGAAAAGACCCGCAGCACTGAGCAGAACGCCAAGTTGCACGCCTGCCTGGCTGACATCGCCCGTCAGGTCAAGTGGGCAGGCAAGCCCCGCGACGTTGACACATGGAAGCGCCTGCTGACGGCTGGGTGGCTTCGCGCGCGTGGTGAATCTGTCGAGATTCTTCCGGCTGTCGATGGTCACGGGGTGGATGTGGTGTTTCGCCGCACATCGACTCTGACCATCAAAGAGTGCGCCGAACTGATCGAGTACGCCCAAGCGTGGGGTGCAGAGCAGGGCGTGAGGTTTTCGGCTCCTGAGTGGATGGAGGCGTGATGAAGATTAAAGAATGGATCAAACCAGAAGAGCAAATGGCAACGCTTGGTCGTCACTCATGGTCTGTGCCGCGCCTATTTGAGTTGTCCAAAGACCTCCCGGTCATGGATGTGTGCATCGATCACATGAGCGTCTATTTCGTTTACGAGAAGCTGACATTAAGGGAGCTTGTCGGGCACATGAAGGCGGTTCAAGAGGCCGACCTGACGTTCCCAATAATTTTGGATGAGGACGGTGAACTCATGGATGGGCGACACCGACTCATGAAAGCCATTCTTGAGGGGCGCGAGACGATCAAGGCTCGCCGGTTTGAGGTCAACCCATCTCCTGACAAGGTGGACGAATGACCTCTATCCCCAAAACCCGACCAGCCCGCGACGAGAAGTACCGTCGCTTGATTGCCTCGATGCCTTGCTTCTCATGCGGCATCGAGGGATACAGCCAGGTAGCTCACTCAAACCTCGCCAAGCACGGCAAGGGTGGGGCCATGAAGGCCAGCGACTACGCGACGTTTCCGCTTTGCTGCGAACGCCCCGGCGTCCAAGGCTGTCACTCGATGTTCGATCAAGGGCTGATCGTCACGAAGCTCAACAAAGAAGCCCTGACTGAGTTTTTCGTGAAGTCGGCGCAGAAGCGGGCGAAGCAGGCGGGCTTTGTGTTTCCGGAAGGGGTTTGTTGTGAATGAAAAGGTCTGCACCTTATGCGGCAGGACGGGGCACCGGGCGGCGAGTTGCCCTCAGGCAGGGCGCATCGGTACAGGTGCTTGGTTCGTCAAGTCTGCCGATGGCATGTTGAGCGAGGCCCGGCCTGGGTTGACGCCTGGCTTGACGATCTTGGCAAAAAGCGCCCCGTATCTCGGCTTAGGGCTGATTACCTCGACCAACTCAACAAAGGCAACCGTGGAGAGTGGGGTGACTGGCGATGAGTGACCGCGAAATTGCGTTCTACAACGCCTGCCTTGTGACGGTGGCCATCTACGGCCTGATTCGGACTGTCGCGGCCTTCGGGGTGCTGCTGGGGGTGCTTTGATGGCAGGAGCGTCCTACCTCATCCCCATCAAGACCGTGACCGGCCTCAATGCCAGGGAGCATTGGAGGAAGCGTGCATCAAGGGTCAAAGCAGAGCGCGCAGCCGTCGCAGCCATCGTGCGCCCGTTCTTCACCCCCTGCATTGTCAGGATGGTCCGCCTGTCCTCATCCCTGTGTGACGACGACAACCTGCAAGGCGCGTGCAAGGCCATCAGAGACGAAATCGCCCGCATCTGCGGAGTCGATGACGGCCCCCAAGGCCCCATCACATGGGTGTACGCCCAAGAGAAGTGCAAGCGCGGCCAGTACGGCGTGCGTGTTGAGTTTTTGGCGATTTGAAAGGAGCACATGAACCACCAGCGTTTCAACTCGATTTATGAGGGGCTTAGCTCCGTTTGCCAAAAGGTCTATGGCGTCATCCCCATTCAAGAGGTGTGGACCATTCAGCAAATTCGAGCAGAGGCCGACCGTAAGGCGCTGGGCATTACCCGTGACCATCAGGTGTTTGGCGGATGTGTTCACACCCTCGTCAAGTGCGGCTTGGTCAATGAGTCGCCGCCAGGGAAGTTCCGCAGAGCCAAGGTCACAGCCAAAACAGAACCAGACAAGCAGCCGAAGGAGCCAGAAATGAGCACGCAACCTGTTAAGTCAAACCAATCAACAAGCCTCAGCACCATTGACAGGCTTTCCGTCCTCGCGCTTCAGCTCAAGTCGTTGGCGGCGGAGATTGAATCGGCAGCAATCGAGATCGAAGAACAGAACGCAGTGAACGCCGAAGGCCGCAAGAAGCTGGAACAACTGCAAGCCCTTTTGAAAGGAGTGGCGTGATGCCCAAGATGAACAAAACCGAGGCTTTGATTGAGGCTCAGTACCAAGCTGAAACGTTGTCTGACGCGCTGGAGCTGTTCCGCTCTGCTGAACTGGCCGTGGCCGCGCCATTGCTGCCCATGATGGCTGATCGGTTGGCGGCGCTTGTCTACCTCATCCAATACGCCCGGATCGGTCACAAGCCAGAAAACTACGACGCCATCTTGGCTGACGCCAAGCAGCACGACGTGACCTAAAACAAAAGCCCCATCGCATTTCTGCTCCGGGGCCTTCGCGGGTTCAGCGCCGCGAGTCTATCACCGGAGTCAAAATGAGTAAACGCCTCGTCATCGAACCTCATTGGTTGCACGTCCTTTTGATGGATTGGGCATTTAGCTCATTCCCCAAGGGGGGCGGCCTGGGCTACCCATCCAAATGCACCTACCTGGCCGAGCGCATCCCCAACCAGGCGCGAAGCGTTGAGCCGTGGGAGTTGACCCGCAAGGATCGGGACGAGGTGGCGCTTGCCATTGCCGAACTGAGCGACAAGCACCGCCTTGCCATCACCCGCGCCTACAAGGTTTGGCGCATCCCCAGCATGGCCGACGCCATCGCAGCCTATGGCGTGACAGATCGAACCTGGGGCAACTGGGCGCATGAGGCTGGCAAGGAGTTGGCGCGAAAGTTGGAGCGAGTGAAAAAAGTTGCTGAAATCGCTTGACGGAAAAACTGTGTTTCCGTACAGTGTGAAGTTATAGGCACGCTGAGTACGTGTCACTCCAAGCCCTTCGCAGCAATGCGCGGGGCTTTTTCATTTCACGCGCTGACTGAGTGAATCAGCAGCACCCCTTGACGCTTAGGTAAGCCCCCGGCGCTCCTTCCGGACCAGGCGGCGGGCGAGGGGATCAGCGAACAACCCTAGGGATTCGCAATGAAAAACAACCAACCAAAACCGAAGGGCGGAGCTCGTCCCGGCTCAGGAAGGCCCAAGGGCGTGCCTAATCGGGCCACCACTGAGTTTCGAGAGACTGTCCGCACCCTGCTGGAGTCCAACGCCGAAAACGTTGGGCGCTGGCTCACATTGGTTGCTGAGGGCGATGGCTCTGAGAACAGCAAGCCGAACCCTGCGAAGGCGCTTGAGCTTTTGTCCGGCCTGGCAGAGTACGCCGCGCCGAAGCTGGCCCGGACTGAGCACGTCGGCGACGAGAGCCAGCCCGTGTCGATGGTGTTCAAGTGGAAAGAGTGATCGAGATTAATTACCGCCCGCGTGAGGCGTTCAAGCCTTACCACGCAAGCGACAAGCGGTTTTCTCTCACTGTTGCCCACCGGCGTGCAGGCAAGACGGTTGCGCGGATCAACAAGCTGATTAAGGCTGCGGTGACGTGCGAGAAGCCGAACCCGCGTTTTGGGTATCTGGCTCCGTACTACATCCAAGCCAAGGACATTGCTTGGGGCTACCTCAAAGAGTACTGCGCCCCCATTCTGGCGATGGGTGGCCGGGTCAATGAGTCCGAGTTGTCGGTGACCTTTGCGCACAACAACGCGACGATTCGCCTCTACGGTGCTGAGAACGCTGAACGTCTGCGGGGCCTCTACTTCGACGGCATTGCAGGGGATGAGGCTCAGGACATCAGCCCGAGCGTTTTGACGGCCATCATCATGCCCGCCCTGTCTGACCGGCAAGGGTGGCTTGACCTGTCAGGGACGCCGAAGGGTTGGGGCAACCTGCTGGGCCAGAGCTTCAAGCAGTCGCAGAACAATCCGGAGTGGTTCTGCCAGGTTCTCAAGGCAAGCCAAACTGGCATCATCCCCGCCGAGGAATTGAACCGGCTGCGGTCGATGATGCCGACCAACGAGTACGAACAAGAGTTCGAATGCTCGTTCGATGCGGCGATCACTGGCGCGTATTACGCGGGTGAGCTTCGCAAGGCCGAGGCAGATGGCCGGATCACTTCGGTTCCTCACGACCCGATGCTCAAGACCTACACGGCGTGGGACTTGGGAATCAGCGACTCGATGACGATCTGGTTCTGGCAGATGGTCGGCAAAGAGATTCGGGTGATCGACTATTACGAGGCATCGGGCTACGGGTTGGATCACTACGCCAAAGTTTTGCAGGAGCGCGGCTACCTGTACGAAAAGCACTTTGCTCCCCACGACATCCAAGTTCGTGAGTTGAGCAGCGGCAAGAGTCGCCTAGAGATTGCCAGAGGCTTGGGGATCAACTTCACGCCGCTGGAGAACCTGCCCATTGCAGACGGGATCAACGCGGCGCGGATGACCTTGCCTCGGTGCTGGTTCGACAAAAACAAGACGGCGGTTGGCGTGGATGCCATCCGACAGTACCGCGAAAAGATTGACGACAAGCGGCAGATCAGTTTCGGCCCGCTGCACGACTGGACAAGCCACGCTGCGGACGCTTTCCGCTACCTCGCTGTGAGTCTCAACAAGGCCCAAGAGTCGTCTTGGGGCGAACTCAAGTACAGCAACAAATCCATCGTATGACCATTCAATACCAAATCGCGGCCCTGTGCGCAGAGGCCGAGCCGCTGCGTGGGCGTCACGACGGTGGCGGGGACGAGTTGCGCCGGATCGTCAATGAAATCAACCGCCTTCGTGATGTTGAGGCTGGTGGGCGTGGCCTCGTCAACTTCTCGGACGTTTTGGGCGTTCCTGAGCCCGTCAAGCGTGGCCGCAAACCGAAGGTGACCGATGCTTGAAGATCAGAACGACGACATCCTCGACGGCGCTTTGTCCGGCGTTGCAGTGGATGAACTCCTGAGCGCCATCCGCAACGAGGAAACGCACGCGCTGGGTCGCTACACCGGCACCCTGTCCAAAGAGCGTGCGACGTTGATGGACTACTACCTCGGCAAGCCGTTTGGCAACGAGGAAGAAGGCCGCTCGTCTGTTATCTCGACCGACGTTGCTGACACGGTGGAAAGCATCCTGCCGTCGCTGCTGAAGATGTTCGTCGGCTCCGATGAGATTGGCGAGTTCAATCCTGTTGGTCCGGAAGATGAGGAAGCGGCCAGGCAGGAAACCGAGTTCACAAACTTCTGCATCACGCAGCAGAACCACTCGTTCACGACGTTTTACAGCTGGTTCAAAGACGCGCTGTTGCAGAAGAACGGCTATGTGAAGTACTGGTGGGATCAGCGCGACGAGAAGCGCAAAGAGACCTATGAGGGCTTGAGCGACGACGAGTTCGCCATGCTCTTGCAAGACCCGACCATTGAGCCGATCCAGCATCACGCCTACCCTGACCCCATCGCGGCACAGATGATGCAGCACATGCCCATTCAGGGTATGCCTGCGCAAGTCCCGATGCTGCACGATGTGGTGGTGCAGATCACGCACCCGGTGGGCTATGTGTGCATCGAGCCGGTGCCGCCTGAAGAAATCTTGGTGGCTGCGCGCTCTCGCTCGGTCAACATCAAGGACGTTCCTTTTGCCCAGCACCGCACCCGCAAGAGCATCAGCGCCATTCGCGCGATGGGTTATGAGGTGGACGAGAACATTGGCGACGAGGATGACCAGATCAACAATCTGGAGTACTTGGCCCGCCGCTCTCCCGAAGAATCGGTGTTTTCCTTCTCCACGGTGGTGGGTGAGGGTGTCTCGCGTGAAGTCCTGCTGAAAGAGACGTGGATTCGCTTCGACTTCGACGGCGACGGCATTGCAGAGCTTCGCCGCATCCTTCAAGTGGGCGAAACGGTTCTTGAGAACGAGGAAGTCGAGGAAATCAATCTTTGCTGCCTGTCGCCCATCCTGATGCCTCACAAGCATTTCGGGCGCTCGGTGGCCGAGTTGGTGGCCGACATTCAACTCATCAAGTCCACGCTGCTGCGTCAGCAGATGGACAACCTGTACCTGTCGAACACGCCCCGGATTGGCGTCAACACAGAGAACAACGCGGTAAACCTTGACGATGTGCTGACGCATCGGGCTGGCGGCCTGATCCGCGTGAAGGGCAACCCTGCCGAGCATCTGATGCCCATGAGCGTGCCCAACGTCGCCGCGCAGTCCATGCCCATGATGGAATTCCTTCAATCGATGATGGAGAACCGCACCGGCATCACCCGCTACAACCAGGGCCTTGACTCCAACAGCCTGAACAAGACAGCTTCGGGCATCTCGCAAATCATGACCGCAGCGATGGAGAAACAGCTTCTCATCGCCCGATGCTTTGCTGAGACTGGCGTGAAAGACCTGTTTCGCTCGGTGCATGGCGTGCTGCGCCGTCACTCGTCCAAGCCGCAGACCGTGAAGTTGCGCAATCAGTGGGTGCAGGTCGATCCGCGTTCGTGGAAAACGCGCTACGACATGACGGTCAGCGTGGGTCTGGGCACAGGCAACAAGCAGGAGCAGACCCAGCAGCTCATGATGATCCTGAACGCCCAAAAAGAGGCCATGCAGATCGGCGCGACGACACCCGAGAAGATTTACAACGCGCTGGTTGAGTTGACCAAGAACGCAGGGTTCAAGAACCCCGACAAGTTCTGGCAGAACCCAGCGCAGACGCCTCCGCAGCCGCCCCAGCCTGATCCCAAGATCGAGGCCGCGAAGATCGGCGCACAGGCTGATGTGCAGACTGAGACGATCAAGCAGCAGGGCGAGACGCAGCGCCAGGCCATGCAGTTGAACCATGACGCCGCCAAGCAGTTCTTGGACTATTCGACTCCGTTCTTCCAGCCGGGCCAGATGTGATGGACGAGCTTGACCAACTGATTCTGAATGACCCGATCAAGCGGGCCGACGAGGCCAGCCGAATCATCAACAGCCCCGTGTGGATTGATGTCTGGCAACAGATGGAGGCCGCGATTGTGCAGGGCTGGAAAGAGGCCCCGATGCGCGATCAGGACGGCATGTCCGAGTTGAAGCGGATGCACAAGACGCTGACCAGCCTCAAAGCCAACTTTGAGAGCGCATTGGTCGATGGCAAGGTTGAGAAGATCAACCAAGAGCGCTCCCTCAAGGGCCGCGTGGCTGACTGGTTCAGTCGAGACGCAGCCTAACCCCCAACCGGCCTAGAGCCGGTTTTTTAACGCCCGCACTGGAAACGGTGGCGGGCTTTTTTCGTTCTGGAGACCTATGGACGAGCAAAGCAGCGTGGAACAGCCCGCAGTGGATTCCGCGCAGAGTGTGACTGACACCCTGATGGATCGTTGGTCTGAGCCTGATGACACCCCCGCAGACACCGCGCCCGATGAGGACAACGCGGCAGCGGAGGGCGATGACGCACCAGTTGAAGTCGAACCGGAAACGGCACCCGATGAAGGCTTGGTTGAAGTCGAGTTTGAGGGCAAGACCCACAAAGTCCCGCAGGAATTGAAGGACGCCCTTCTCCGTCAAAGCGACTACACGCGCAAGACGCAAGAGGTGGCAGAGGCCCGCAAGCAGTTGGAGGCTCAACAAGCCTTCGTCCAGCAGCAGGCCGTCTTTCATCAGCAGTCCGCACAAGAGTTTGCGCAGTTGCAGGCCGTTGACAACCAGTTGAGCCAGTACCAGTCGATTGACTGGGCGGCTGCGCTGGATCAAGACCCGATTGGTGCAAACAAAGCGTACATCCAGTTCCAGCAGTTGCAGCAGGCCCGCAGTCAGATGGCGCAAGCCCTCGGACAGCGCCAGCAGCAATTCCAGCAGGCAGAGGCACAGCAGACGGCACAGGCGATGGAGGCCACCCGCCAGCACGTCCAGCAGTTGCCCGGATGGACACCGCGGGTTGACATCGAGTTGGACAAGTTCACGCAAGGACTTCCGCAGTTCGCCCGCGTCGAGATTGCCAAGAACCCGGCGATCTACGAAATGGTCATGAAGGCGTGGCGTTACGACCAACTCCAGAACACCAGGACGCAGGTTGAGAAGCGTGTAGCCAGCCTGCCCAAGCCGGTCAAACCGGGCTCGTCCGAGTCCCGCGTCACTGACCAAGAAATTCAATCGAAGAAGGCTGTCAGCCGTCTCAAGCAGACCGGCTCGCCTTCCGCTTTGCGTGACGTTCTCGCGTTGCGCCTGAAAGGTTAATCATGGCTGTTCCAAGCAATACCTTCCAATCGGTTTCCGCTGTCGGTAACCGTGAAGACCTGTCCGACGTGATCTACATGGTCTCGCCGTTCGATACCCCTTTCCAGTCGATGGTTGGCAAGGCAACCGCCACGGCTACCAAGCACGACTGGCAAACCGACTCGCTGCCTTCTGCCGACGCCAACAACGCGCAGATCGAAGGCGACGACGCTTCCAACAACTCGCTCATCACGACCACTCGCCTGTCCAACGTCTGCCAGACCTCCACCAAGGTTATCGGCGTCTCGACCATTCAGGACAGCGCCGTGGACAAGGCTGGTCGCAAGCGCGAACTCGCCTACCAGGTCGAGAAGTCGATGCGTGCCCTGAAGGTGGACATGGAAGCCATCCTGACCGGCAACCAGGCCCCCGTGACCGGCACCGCTTCGGTCGCCGCCAAGCTGCGCCCCCTGTGCGGCTGGTACGCCACCAACACCTCGCGTGGTGCTGGCGGTGCGAACGGCACTTCGTCGGCTGCTGCCACTGACGGCACGGCCCGTGCTTTCACCGAAACGCTGCTGCGTAACGTTGCCACTGGCATCTACACCAACAGCAACAGCTTCGCCACCACGGTGATGTCGGCTCCGGCCCAGCGTGCGAACTTGTCCACCGTCCTGACGGGTGGCGCCACCAAGTTCTACCAAGTCGAGGACAAGACCCTGACCGCCACGGTCTCGGTGTATGACTCCGACTTTGGCCCGCTGAAGCTGATCCCCAACCGCTTCCAACGTGCTCGTGACGTTCACGTCATCAACCCTGAGTACTGGGCCGTTGCCTATCTGGAGCCCGTCCAGATGCAAGACCTGGCCATCACCGGTCTGGCACGCCGCAAGCAAATCTGGGGCACCTACACCCTGGAAGCTCGCAACGAGGCCGCAAACGCGATCATTGCCGACCTGAACTGATTGACCTGACGGCGTGAGCCGTGCGCCCCCCTTGGGAAACCTCGGGGGGCTTTTCTCTTTGGAGAAGCCATGTTTGATGATTCTCTGTTGATCGTGTCCCCGGGCGTGAACGCCACGACCTCGGCCACATCCGCCCCTTTCGCGCTGCCGAACACCCAAGCAGGCACGCCCGCCCGCGTTGTTCGTGTCGCCTCCACCCAAGCCGCCTACATCAACTTCGGCACGTCTGCCGCAGTGACCGCCACGGCCAGCAACATCCTGACCCAGCCAGCCGATGCTGTCGTGCTGACGCTGCCTCGCGGTACGACCCACTTTGCCGTCATCCAAGACGCCGCATCGGGCAAGGTCAACGTTCAGGCCATCGAGTACTGACATGACTTCGCTGATCCTGCCCCAGGACGTGATTGACGAGTTGCACGAACGCGACCGTCAGGAAGCCTTGCGCCAGGCTCAGTTGCAGGCATCGACCTACAACAGTCTCGGGATTCGCACCATTCAGCACTATGACGAGGCGACCGACACGCTCGTCATCCAGCGCCAAAGCGATGCGGAAGGTGTCTTGGACTTCGCTGCGCAGATGCGTGCGGCTCATCCGCGAAATGGCTATTCCGAGGACCGCTCGATTCGCCATGTGGGTGAGATTGACGCGGTGGTCATTGAGGACTGGATCAACAGGGGCCTGATTGAAGGTCTGCACGACAACGTGGGCATTCGCCGCATGTTGGCCGACCGCGATTACAGCGGCTTCCGAACAGTGGACAAGCTATGAGCCTCGCAAACTACGCCGACCTCAAGGCCGCTGTTGCCAACTGGCTCAACCGCACCGACCTGACGGCTGTGATCCCCGACTTCATCGCGTTGGCAGAGGTGCGCTTTAACCGTGAGCTTCGCCTGAACGCGCAAGACACGGTGACGACTGGCACGGTATCCACGCAAGTCGTCCCGCTGCCCTCTGACTTGATCGACCTGAAGCGCATCACCATCACTGCCAATGGCGCAGAGCGTGACCTTCGGTATGTGACGCCCGAGGACTTTGACGGCTTCGCTGCGCAGGCTGGACGCCCGTTCGTCTACACGTCGATGACGAACAACTTTGCTGTAGCGCCCGGTCCTGATGCGGCGTATCCATACGCCATCTACTACTCAGCAAAGTTCCCAGCGCTTGCGACTGCAAGCACGAATTGGCTGATGACTAATGCGCCTGATGTGTACCTGTATGGCGCTCTTCTTGAGGCTTCGCCATACCTGCGTGATGATTCGCGGATCACTGTGTGGGCGCAAGCCTATGCCAAGGCAATTGCGGCGCTGCGCGAGCAGGACGAGAACATGCGTTACAGCAACGCCAACATCGCCATTCGTGCGGAGCGTTGGGCATGACCCCGCTTCTCGGCTTCTCCCCCGACGTTGAGCCCACGACCCCGGGCGCAATCATGGAGTGCCAAAACCTCATTCCCGACCCGCGTGGGATGCGCGCGGCCCCGTCGCCTGCTGATGCGGGTGTGAATGCTTTGGCGGCTGCTTGTCGCGGTGCTGCGGTGACTCGCAACCTGACGGGCAACAGCCGGTTGTTTGCCGGGACTGCATCGAACCTGTACGAATTGGGCGGGACATCGTGGTCGAGTGTCGGAAGCGGCTACACGCTGGGCACTGACGATGTGTGGCGCTTTGCCTCGTTTGGTAATGACGCTCTGGCTGTCTGCCCCTCTGTCGCGCTTCAACGGTCCACGGGCGCGGCTTTCTCGGCCATCTCTGGCGCTTCGTCTGCCCGGGCAATTGTGGTCGCTCAGGGCTTCGTCATGTTGCTCAACCACGGCACCACGGCAGATGGCTGGAAATGCTCCGGCTATCTCGATGTGACGCAGTGGACGCCCAGCATTGCCAGCCAATCGAACGAGGGTCGATTGATCGAAGGCCAAGGGGCTATCACTGCTGGCCTGCGGATGGGCGACACGATCATTGCCTACAAAGAGCGCGGCATTTTTGTTGGCATCTACGTGGCCGGTGAGGTGGTGTGGCAGTGGACAATGCCCGTCGGTGACGTGGGCTGTGTCGGTCCTGAAGCTGTCTCCGACACCCCGATGGGGCATGTGTTCGTCGGCTCTGACAACGTGTACCTGTTCGACGGCCACAAGGCTCAACCCGTCGGCAACGAGATTCGCCAGTGGTGGATCGACAACTCATCGGCGCAGTTCCGCTATCGCACGAAGCTGATGTGGGACCGCGATAACGCCCTGGTGTGGATGTTCTACCCGTCCACCTCGTCTGCGGGTGACTGTGATCGTTGCTTGACCTTCCACGTTCCCTCGGGTCGCTGGGGTGTGTCTGACATGACCGTGCAGGCGGTGATGAATTACACAAGCCCTGGCATCACCTACGACTCTGGCGCGGCCCTTGGCTACACCTATGACACGGGTCCGGCGTTCTCCTACGACTCGCCGTTTTGGATCACGTCGAAGTCCAACCCCGCGATTTTCGGCACTGACAACAAGGTCAAGTCCCTGACCGGCATTCCCTCGCCATCGTGGTTCGTGACCTCGGATCAAGGCGACGAAACGGTGTCGTCTTACCTGTCGCGTGTCAATGTTCGCTGGTCGCAACAACCCACAACGGCGACGTGTCAGGGCTTCACCAAGACATCAAGCGGCGCGCCTGTCGTGATGGGCTCGTCCTCGTCGTTTGACGGGTCGAAGTTCCCGATGAGGCAGACGGCCAGGTTCCACCGCGTCCGAGTTGACATGACCGGCAACGCTGGTCTGTCGGCCTATCAGATGGTCGCTCAAGCGGCGGGTGTGCGATGAGAAAACTGCCTATTGAGCCTCGCTTGCCTTCTGGCTCATGGCAGCGGGTGAACGAGCTATTTCGCGCCCTTGCCCTGTCCGTCAACGAGTTGATTGACCGGGCTTCGACACCCTTGAGCGTGTCGGCTGTGACGGTTGGCGCTTCGCCTTTCGACTACCTGGCCCCTCGGGATGGCTTCGTGTCCATCGTGGGCGGCACGGTGTCGGCTGTTGCTTATGTCCGTGAGGGTGTGAGTACTTCTCTCGGCGTGGTGGCTGTGGTGCCCGTGAAGAAGGGCGATGTTGTAAGGATCACTTACACGGTGGCCCCGACTGTGAGGCTTGTGTGATCGAGTTGGTCCCAATCGACCGCAAGCACATCCACGCGGCTTGGCAGATGGGTGCGCATCGCTTGTCTGAGGCTTGCGACGCCTCGGATGGGCAGATCACGGGTGACCAGCTCCGAATGATCCTGGCCCGCGGTGAGCGGCAGTTGATCGCGATGGTTCGCGACGGCTCGCCCGTTGGCTGGGGCGTGATCCGCATTGATGACCTCCCGAACATGCGGGTGTGCCTGGTGACTGACATGTGGGCACCTGGCGCAGGGTTCCCGGAGTTCTTGGGCAAGTTGTGGGAGTGGGCGTCCGCTGATGGTTGCTCAGAGATTCACTGCCAGGCCAAACCGGCGCAGGCAAGGCTTTATGAACGCGCTGGCTTTGAGCCGGTGCGAACACTGATGAGGTTCAAGAAATGACCAGCCGACAAAGACTCTATGCAATGGAATTGCCATTTGGCGAATCCTGCACTCGCCATGAGGCGGGGCGCTTGATCTGTGGTGGCGGCGGTGGTGGCGGTGGAAAATCCGTGACCGCTCAGGGCTTGGACCCTCGTCTTTACCCTCTGGTGGACACCTTCACCTCTCAAGCTCAACAGGTTGCTAACAAGCCTTATCAAGCCTACACGGGCGAGCGCTTCGCAGGCATGAACACCGACCAGACGCAGGCGCTGGACATGATCCGTCAGCAGGCGGGCTCAGGCGTTCAAGGCCAGGCAGAAAGCGCCCTCGGCTCGTTCCTTCAGGGCGGGCAAGAGAACCCCTACCTGACCCAGCAGATCGAACGCGCACAGACCGAGACGGCAGACGCCTACAACCGTCAAGTGCGCCCGAATCAGGTGGCTCAAGCGGTGCAATCCGGCTCGTTCGGTAATGCCAACGTGATGGACGCTCAGGCCAATCAAGACCGGATGTTGCAGCAGAACCTCGGCAACATCGCCTCCGGGATGCGCTTCAACGCCTACGGCACCGACCAAGCCAACAAGATGCAAGCGCTGGGCATGTCTCCGAGCATCCAACAGGCGGGCTTCACCAACGCGGGTCAGTTGCTCAACGCTGGCAACGTGCAGCAGAGCCAGGCTCAAGACCAAGCCGACTTCGGCTATCAGCAGTTCCAAGAGCAGCAGAACGACCCGTACAAGAAGCTCCAGGCGATGTCGGGCGTGTTCGGCACTCCGGGCTTTCAGACGCAGACAACGACCCAAAGCGGCGGAGGTAAGTGATGGGCTACTTTTCCAGCTTCAACGATGGCTTCAACTTCAACCAGTTGGGGCAAGCGATTGGCCTGCGCGGCTTCAAACCCATGCGGCAGAACTTTGAAAATTCGCTTGGCCTTAATGGCTTCGACAAGATGGGCAAGGCTCAAGGCGGCAACGCTTTGGGCGGCTTGCTCGTGTTGGGTGGCACTGCTGCGCTTGGCGCTGGCGGCATTGGAGGTGGCTTGGGTGGCCTAGGTGGCGCAGGCGGCTCCGCTGGCGCGGCTGGTGGCGCGGGCTCCGCAGGGTCAATGACTGGCGGGCTCTTGAACTTTTCCGGCACACAAGCGGCGGCACCCATTGCTGACGCCAGTGTGGCCGCTACCCCTCAGACGATGCAGGGCGTTGCACCTTCGTTCGGTGGCGGCGCTGCGGGTGGTGGTTCTTTTTCCAGCTACATGGGCGACGCAAGCAAGTTGGCAAACATCGGGCAACAAACAGGCTTGCTTGGCGGGCAACCCGAGAAGGTCGAGCAGCCGCAAATGCAGCAGCAACAAGCCAACTCGCAAGCGTTCACGTCTGCAATGACGCCTGTTCAGCAAGCGGACACAGAAAAGCGCCTGCGGGCGCAACAAATGGCCGTCCAAGGTCTGCTTGGTGGCTACGGGAGGAACTATGGCTGAAGGACTTCTTGACTTCCTCAACAGCCCGGGCGGCATGGGCCTGCTGTCGGCTGTCGGTGCTGGCCTGGCTGGTGCACGCCGTGGCGGCACGATGAACGCTCTCGGCTCCGGCTTGCTGGGCGGCGTGCAGGGGTTTGCGCAAGGGCAGGGCTTGCAGCAACAGCAGCAGTTCAACCAGCAGCGTCAGAAGCTGTTTGACAGCCAAGTGGCCGAGAACGAGGCGCAAGTTAAGGCGCGTCAGTTGGCTTTGGAGCGTCAGCAGACCCGCGACACGTTCCTTGGCAACGCGTTCACCCCGCAGCCCATGATGCAGCCGTCGAAGGATCAAGCGGCCATTAGCGCGGGCAACCCATACGCCAATCCTGACTTCCTGTTGCAGACCGGCAAGGCCAACAACCTGCCCGGACTGGATCAGGTGCCCATGGGTGTGAAGCCGGTGAATCGGTTCGATGCCATCCGCGCGCAGTTCAGCCCCGAAGAAGCCTTGAACCTTGAGGCTCTGTCGGCACCGAAGCGCCCCAACATCCAGACCTTCAAGCCAGGCGACACCGTGCGCAACATGGACACGGGCGAAGTGGTGTTTCAAGCCCCCGACAAGGCCCCCGAGGCTCCGTCAGGTGTGCGCGAGTACCAGTTCGCCAAGGATCAAGGCTACAAGGGCTCCTATGAGCAGTGGGTGCTGTCGCAGAAGCGGGCGGGGGCCTCAAGCGTCAGCGTCAACATGGGCCAGAAGGGCCTTGACAACGAATTCAAGTTGCGAGGCGAGTTCAAGGGTGAGCCGGTTTACAAGGCGCACCAAGAAATGCAGTCGGCCTATAGCCAGATCAAGCAGTCCTTGTCGGCTGGCACGCCCGTTGGCGACCTGGCGGCAGCAACAAAAATCATGAAGCTGCTTGACCCGGGCTCCGTTGTGCGTGAGTCCGAGTTGGGCATGGCGATGGCTGCAAGTGGTCTGCTTGACCGCGTCAGCAACTACGCCAACATGATCGTGACAGGCCAGAAGTTGACACCGACTCAGCGCAAGGAATTCCAGCAACTGGCCGACTCGCTCTATGGCGAATCCGTCAACCAGTTCAATGCCAAACGCTCGGAATATGAGCGCCTGGGCGGTGAGTACGGCCTGAACGCTGGGCGTGCGCTGGGTCCGAACGCTGCTGGCGTGGCGCCGAAGTCGCAGGCCCCGAAGCCTGCAAATGGCAAACCTTCTGTGAGTAACTGGTAATGCCGCGCAACATCACCGTCACCTTTGAGGACGGCACCAAGCACGTCTATCAGCAGGCCCCGGACAACCTGACGCCGGATCAAGTGTCGGCCCGCGCACAGCAGGACTTCGGCAAGTCTGTGGCGTCGTTGGATGGTGGGCGTCCTGCTGCTGTTGAGGCTGGCTCCGCCATCAACCAGATTCCGCGTCAACTTGGCCTCGCTGCGCGCTACCTGATCGAAGGCCCCGCACAAGCGGCTGAGATCGTCACAGAGCCCATTCGCCAGAACATCACCGATCCGCTGTCGCGTGCGCTGTTCAAGCCGTCTTTGTCTAACCTCGTGACCGGCAAGCAAGCCCCGCAAGGCAAGCCCCTTGGTCAATTTGCGGCCGACCTGGCCGACCGCATCGGACTGCCAAAGCCCGAAGGCGCGAATGAGCGCGTCATTGCAGACGCAAGCCGTATGGTCGCTGGTGCTGGCGGCATTGCTGGCGCTGGCCGTGGTCTGGCTCAACTGCCTGGCGTTGTCGGTCGCGCTGGCCAATTCCTCGGGCAGAACGTCGGCAACCAGGCCATTTCGGCTGCTGGCGCTGGCCTGGCCTCTGGTGCCTCGCGTGAGGCTGGCGGCGATCCCATCATGCAGGCTGTTGCCGGTTTGGCTGGTGGCTTGGCTGCGCCCACTGCTGTTGGCGGGCTCAAGACGCTGGGGCAGAAGGCGGGCAACTTCGTCGCAAACCGTGTCGCGCCTCAGATGGTTGAGCGCAACGTAGAGAACACGATCAATCTGACCCTGAGGCGTCAGGGCATTGACTGGGCAGGCATCGACGCACGCACGAAAGCGGCTGTGCGCAACGATGTCCGGCAAGCCCTTGACACTGGCACCGAGTTGGATGGTGGTGCACTGCGCCGCCTGATCGACTATCGCCGCGTTGGCGCTACGCCTACCGTGGGCGGGCTCACGCTTGACCCTGTGCAGATCACCCGAGAAAAGAACCTGTCCAAGATCGGCGCGAACTCGTCTGACTCGTCGTTGCAGCAGCTTGCGCAGGTCGAGAACCGCAACAACAACGCCTTCATCAACAACCTGAACGACGCAGGCGCGGCGCAGGCCCAAGACCCGCTGACGACGGGCGAAACGCTGATCGGTGCACTGAACTCCTACGCGGGGCGTCAACAAGACAACATCGGCAACCTGTATGGCGCTGCGCGTGACTCGCAAGGCCGTCAGGTTGTCTTGAACGGCCCCGCAGCAGCGCAGCAAGCGACGCGCCAACTCCAGCAGGACATGGTGGGCAAGCTGCCGCCTGAGATTGATGAAATCCTGAACGCGCTGACCCGTGGTGATGCCCCGCTGACGGTGGAGTATCAGCAGCAATTGGTCAAGAACCTCTATCGGCGCATCCAAGGCGCAGGCGACAACGGCGACTTGCGCCACGGCCTCGGCATCGTTCGTGATGCGCTGGATAACGCGCCCGTCATGCAAGGCGGTTCAGTCAACCCCGGCAACCTGCCAGCGATTCCGGGCCAGATTCCGCCAAACATGGCCCAAGCCGGACAAGATGCGATTGATGCGTTTGGCCGCGCACGCTCTGCCAATCGCCAATTCATGAAGACGGTGGAGAACACCCCCGCACTTGATGCCGCGATGAACGGCGCAGCGCCTGACAAGTTCCTGAGCCAGTTCGTGACGGGAACGGGCGGGCGGGCCAACGTGCGCGACGTTGAAGCGATGGCAAGCATCCTCCGCACTGGCCGCGTGAATCCTGAGAACCTGCCCGCGACGGCTGCGCAGATTCGTGCGCTCCCGCAGGCGGAAGGCGCTCAGGCCATGGCCGCAGTGAAGAACGCCATTGCTGACCACCTGAAGCAAAAGGCATTGGGTGGCGCTGCCGACGAGGTGGGCAACTTCAGCCAATCGGCCTACAACAAGGCATTGCGCGACATCGGTGAGCGCAAGTTGGCTCTGTTCTTCTCGCCCGATGAAATCGCCCAGCTTCAAGCCGTTGGCCGGGTGTCATCGTTTGCGCAGTTCCAGCCTCGCGGCTCTGCCGTCAACAACTCCAACAGCGGCGCGCTGGCGCTTGGCAAGGGGCTGGATTTCCTGGCCTCGATTGGCTCCAAGGTGCCGCTTGGTCTGAGCGACACCATCACCGGGAAGATCAACGGAATGCAGGCATCGCGGGCGCTGAACACGTCTCGCGGCCTGTTGACGCCTCAAGAAGTCATGTCGATGTCTGATCGACTTGCGCCTGGCCTGCTGTATGGCGGGCTACTTACGGCCCCGCAGGTGATTCCAAATCGCTAAGACCAGCATTGCACCGATCCAGCCAACGAACCCCGGATTGAGGCCAAACAGCCTGTTCACGTCATCCATCCCCACCCCCTAGTAATCCCCCGATTCTAGGCAAATCGCCCTGTTTCACCAAACCCGCACGGTTCGTCCTGCGGGCTTTTTCTTTGAGGTGCCCATGCCTGTACCTAATTCCCTTGCATCGCTGTCCACGACAGCGGCCAGCAATTCCCCCTCTGGTGGCGAGAACCCGTTTCCTGAGCTGGATGACCACATTCGGCAGGGTTACGCCTTCGACGCGCAGAACCGTGACGCCATCGCCACGAAGCTCGCCGCCTCGGCTGTGTCGGCCTTTGCGCTGACCCTGTTGGACGATGCGGACCAAGCAGCAGCACAGGTAACGCTCGGCATCAAGCGGTGGGACACGGGCGAATGGGTGCTGTCAGCCAAGACGACGGCCCCGGCTGGCACGGTGAACCCCAACGGCGGCACGATTGGTTCGGCTGCATCTGGCGCAACCAACCGAGCAAATGCGGATACGGCTGACCTGTTCGCGCTGCTGTGGGCGGTCACGAACAACACCGACTTTCCAATTCAGGACAGCGCGGGTGCAGCTTCGACGCGTGGCGCTTCTGCTGCTGCCGACTTCGCGGCAAACAAGCGATTCCCGCTGCCAAACATCCAAGACGGTGACGCGCTAGTGGCTGCTGTGTCGTCGGCTGTGCTGTCTCGCACTGTCGGCGCGAATCTGGCCCACACACACACGATCACGGTCGATGGCGTTCCCGATCACACGCACACATTCAGCGTCACGGGCGGCAATGGCGGCACATCGCAAATCACTGCCGCAGGTGGTCAAGCCCCCAGCGCCATATCCACCTCCGGGGCAGGCGCTCACACCCACACAGCGAGCGCAACGAGTGCGGGTGGCTCCAAGAACCTCGCAGCCGGTTTGATGACCCGCGTTTACATCGCACTCTGAACCCCCCACTTTCACGCACAAGGCCCTACGGGGCCTTTTTTCATTTGAGGTGAACCATGCCCACTCTTGCCAACGGCTCCGGCGCTTTGCGCATCAACGTCCCGAAGGGGTCTTCGCTCATCATCCGCAATCAGTCGGGTGTCGAGACTGTTACCGGCTCAAGTGCCACCCGTGAAGATGCGACCTTCGCCCTAGGTGCAAACGCCTTCGTCTATGGCCCTCAAACAGCCTCGTCGGATGTGTCCATCAGCACCACGGGCGTGCTGACGTATGACATCGTTGCTGGTGACCCGACGCCTGCAAGCGTGCCTGCTGCGGTGTCGCGCTCTGCCTCTACCGGCGCACCAACCGGCCTCATCGACCCCGCGACCGGCCAGCCCTTGGGGGGCGGTGGCACCAAAACCGACCGTGTCAAAGCCGCCCTGCGCGTGTCGTCTGCGGCAGCCTGGGGCAACAACATCCGGGCCAATGACCCCTGGTTTTTGCCCCGAGCACTCGCCCGGAACACGTACTACGCGGCGGGCAACGCCGTGCTGGCTGAGGACGGCGTGAGTGAGTACGTCTGCGGCCAAGCCGGTGTGACGGCGACCACGGGCACCCTGACGGGCGGCACGAACCGGCGGGCGGTCACGGACGGCACTGCCAAATTCACCTACCGTGGCCGCGCGCGCAGTGTGTACGGAGTGCCGACGGATGCGCTCAGCGTCACGACCCGTGCTGCAGGCATCCCGGCCGGCGCGAAAAACGTTACTCCAACGCGGACCAACATTCTGATGTCGCCGACGTCGGGTCGCGCCGTCTGGAATACGAACTTCGGGCGCGATTGGCTCACGGCCCGCGGGCCGCATGGCGGCGTCTTGGGGTCGGTGCAAGATCCCAACTTGTCGGACTCGCGCGGCGGATTCGCTTTCGAAACCGACAGCGACTACGTGGTCCTGGCGTCGATCAATGAAATGAGTCGCTACAACCGGGCGACCATTGAGGTCAACGGGCGCTTGATGGTTGATTCGAGCCTTTCCTTGGGTACGGACGGCGGCGGCGTCCTCACACCTGGAGTGAACCCAGGCGTCTTGGTGATTGATCTTTCGCGCTGGGGTGGCCTTGGCGTTTGGAAAAGCGTTCGCTGCCATAGCGTCACCGATGCAACAGTCGGCTGGGAGTGGTACATCAACCCGCGCTCGCAGATGCGCCCATGGTCTGCCCCGGCTCAGATCATCACGACCCTGGAGGGTGACTCGATTGGCGCGACGGGGTTTGGCTTCAACGACTGGCTGCACACCGCGATGGATTGGCTCGGCCAAAATCGCAACATCAACTTGTCCATCGGCGCCACCGGGTTTGAGTCCAACAACGTCGGCAATGGAACGTATTTCTATCAGCGTATCCCGGCTGTTCTCGACGAGACACCCGATCTGCATTTGATCGGCGGCAACCACAACGGCGGCAGCACAGTCGCAGCGAGCGATCCCAAATCGTTTGCAAGCTACATGAGCACATTGCGCGCAGACCCCCGTGGCGCTGATCTGCCCGTGCTGGTATTCGGGACGATGCGGCTGGAGGGCGAGACCAACGCCACTGCGCAGGCGTGGGAAACGCAGCTGGCGAACGCTCACGCGGCCTACGTGGCAGCGAGTGGCGATGCCAATGTGTGGTTCGTCCCTGGGCTCACGGCCGCAACGCCGTGGAGTGAGGGCAACGGCAAGATCGACAACCAGCTGGGTTTCAACAGCGACTACTTCTTCGACACGGCCGACTACGCCGGCAGCGGCGCACACCCCAACGTGACGTTCAATCGGCACTGGGGCTACCGCGTCGCTTCGGCGATCCGCGATTGGGCCAACACCTGACAGGACGCCCCCATGACCCGCATCATCATCCTCACGCTGGCCCTGCTCGCAGGCACGGCGCACGCAGCACTGCGCCCCGGCACCTCCACCGGCCCGACGATGCCTGTGTCTCCACCGACTGGCGGCGGCTCGCCCACGCTCACGTGTGTGGTGGCTCCGGTGCTGTGCGTGCAGTGATGCGCCAGCCCAGGTACACCCCAGCCGATCAGCTCGCCATCGTCCGCTGGCAGCTTGCGCAACTGGGCGACCGGATGCACGACTTTCGGCGCAAGCTGGTCAGCACCGAGACCACCGCCGAAGTGCGCATGAGGGTGCTGGAACAGTCCGCGCAGGCCTTGCAAATGGCCGAGTCCCTGGCGCCGAAGAAGTAGGCCGCCTCTCACCCACACAACCCGCCCCGGGCAATCCGGCGGGTTTTTTCATTGGAAAGCAGCATGCCATTGCACATCCCCCCCGAAGCCAAAGACGCCGCGCCTGGTCTGCTGGGTGCCCTCATCGCCCTGCGCTGGACTGAGGGCGCGCCCACGGCCAAGCTGCTGCTGGTCATCGGCGGCGCAACCCTGAGCTACTACGGCACGCACCCTGTGGCCGGGTGGCTTGGTGCCATGAACGCCGACGGCCTCATCGGCTGGGCTCTGGGCTTGTTTGGCATGTCCATCGCCACCAAGGTGCACGAGTCCATCGCGGCCATTGCGGCGGGCGACCTGTGGGCCGCGGTGATCGAGTGGGCGCGCACCCGGATGGGCTTGCCTGCCAAGCGGGGGGAGTGAGCCATGGCCATCCTCTCCATGATCTGCCTGGGGCTGGTGGCCCTGCTGTGCATCGTCGGGGCGCTGTCTCCCCACTACCGCGACAACCTGGCGCAGCGCCTGGGCCTGGCCTGCGTCGCGCTGGCGTGCTTGGCACTGCTTGAGCACGTGTGGCGCGCGCAGTGGATCAACCCGGCCTGCGCCCTGCTGGCCGTGGGACTGCTGTCGTATGCCCTGGGCACGGCGGCCAAGGTGCTGCACTTCCGCGCGGTGGACATCCTGCGGCCCCACCTGAGCGACGACAACGAGGTGCATCCATGAGCCCGACCGTCCGCGACCCCCTGCTGCAGCAGATCCTCGACACCTCAGTCTTCCCGGCGCTGGCCGATCTGCCACCGAAGCTCTACAGCCCGGCGGCCCTGCAACTCCAGCTGGCCATCGGACTGCAGGAGTCCAAGCTGGTCCACCGTTGGCAGGTGCTCAACGGTGGCAGCAAAGGCCCAGCCCGCGGCCTGTGGCAGTTTGAGCAGGGCGGCGGCGTCAAGGGCGTGCTGACCCACGCGGCCACAAAAGAGCTGGCAGCACAAGCGTGCGCCCGCCGCGGTGTGGCGCCCACGGCGCTGGCCGTGTGGGGCGAGCTGGAGCACGACGACGTGCTGGCCGCCACATTCGCCCGCCTGCTGCTATGGACCGACCCGCGCCCGCTGCCCACGCCCAACGACACCGAGGCTGGCTGGGCCTACTACGAGCGCAACTGGCGCCCGGGCCAGCCACACCCTCAGACCTGGCCGGCGCACTGGGTGCGTGCGCGCCGCTTTGTGTTCGGGAGCTGACCATGGCTGTGCTGATCTGGATCACCCGCGCTACCGGCCTGGTGCCCGGCTGGTGCTGGGCCATCGTGGTGGCTGTGCTGGCCGCCCTGGTGCTGCGCCTCGATGCGGGAATGGCGCACGCCCGGGCCGATGCCGGCGTGGCCCGGGCCGAGCTGCTGCAGGTGCAGCTGGCCAGCCGCGACGCGATCACGTCCGAGATTTCCAAAGCCCGCGCTAAGGAAGCGCCCCTCATCGACAAGGTCATGGAGGCCAACAATGCCGTCACCCAAGCTCGCCTGGACATGGGCGCTGCTGCCGCTGCTGCTGCTGAGCGGCTGCGCCAGCTCGCCCGCCCCGTCCGTCTCTGTCGCGCAGACCCAGGTGCGGGTGCCACCTCCGCCACCGGCCCTGGTGGAGGTGAGCCAGTCCCTGCCGGACTTCGCGAAGTGGATGGACGAGATCTTCTCGTCGTCGATGCGCAGGGTCGGGTTGAGCTCGGCCGATTCAGCGCCTCAGCCAACCTTGCCCGCCAAGCCCTGAGCGAATGCCTCTCGGGCTGGCAGGCGGCCCATGCCGCCACGAACTGATGTCTCCTCGCTTGCCAGAGCGTTGCCCCTGTATTCCAGAGTGGAGTGCAGGGGCTTTTTTCTTGGCTTGCAAATGCACGCAATGCGTGTATATTTGAGCCCATGGACAGCGCGGTGCTGGACGCAAAACAGGAGAGCAACATGACCGTCAACGAACTGAAGCAAGCCCTCGACGCAGCACAAGCAGCCTACGTGGCCGAACAAGCCCGCCTGACTGATGCAGGCCTGAAGTCGAAGGAGCGCTACGAGGCCCTGAAGCCTCTGAAGGCCGCAGTCGATGCAGCCAACGTGGCTTATGTGGATGCTACTCACGGCGCCATCAAGGGCAAGCTGAACAAGATCATTGCCGCTGGCGCCCCTGCTCGACGCGCTGAGAAGCTGGCCCGCAGCCCTTGGAAGCAGGCGGTCGCTGAAGCCAAGGCCGCCAAGCAGGCCTGATCTACCTATGGCCGCGCTCGCGGCCTCAACAGGAGAGCGTGATGCAAACATTCAAAGTGCCGGACAGCCTGGAAAGCAAATATCACGGCAGCGGCCACGCGCTGGCTGCTACCGTTGGCGGCCAATTGGTGGACATCGTCTATCTGGCCGATGTCCTGCCAGATTTCGAGGGCGACATCAACGCGGCAATGACAGACGACCGACTGGCGCCCACTGTGCGCAAGCTGCAAGCCCTGGGCAGCGTGCATGCTGGAATGTTGAGCGGCTGGGAGTTCTGCGAGCTATGAGTGAGCGCCAAGACTCACCTAGCCCAGCCGACATCCGCGCCGCTCGCAAAGCCGCGGGCCTGACCCAAACCGAGGCGGCGCGCCTGATCCACAGCACCCTGCGCGCGTGGCAGGAATGGGAAGCCGGCAACCGGCAGATGCACCCGGGCCTGTGGGAGCTGTTTCGGCTCAAGGCCAAGGCCTGATCACCCCTGATTCGGCGCACCACCAGGGCGTCACGGTAGGCATCCGAGTAGGCACGCGCCGCAAAAGTGCCTCAGATGCCCCATGAATAGGGGTTGTGTGCCTCTCACCGCACCCGCCAGTTACGCGCAACGCTTGCGCAGCATTCGGCAGGATTCGCCCTGTTTTCCCTGCAAAATCAGCCCCCTATCTGGGCGCGATATGCCAAGGTGTGACAGGTTGCGGAATGGTTCGCCAGGATTCGCGGTCGGCATCTTTGTAGGCACCCGAAACCACAGGGAGCCAGGATGCCTACAGTCAACAAGCTGACGGACGCGCAGTGCCGCAAAGCCGAGCCCAGGGAGACAGCTTACAAGCTGTTTGACGGGCACTCCATGTACCTCTACGTGAGCCCCAAGGGCGCCAAGGTCTGGCGCATGGCCTACCGCCAGGACGGCAAGGCGCAGACGCACGTGATCGGCCCCTATCCGCTGATCGGTTTGGCCGAGGCCCGGGCGAAGCGCGACGAGGTGCGGCGCACGCTCGTGGACGGCGGCAGCCCGAAGGCACCCAAGGCGCGGCCAGGTGTGCCCACGCTGGGTGCCGCCACGGATGCCTACTGGGAAGGTCGGCTCGACATCACGGATGCCTACCGGATGAACGCTGTCAACGGCATCAAGCACCACCTCTCCAAGCTGTGCTCGCGGCCCATCGACCAGATCACCCGCCAGGAATTGCTGGACGCCTTGCTCGAAATGGACAAGGCCGGGCTGCTGGTCTATGTCCGGGCGGTGCGGACATGGGTGTCGCAGGTGTTCGACTGGGCCATCGAGCGCGGGCACCGGGACGACAACCCGGCAGCGTCGATCAACACCAAGAAGGCGTTTCGCGTGCCAGCCAAAGAGTCGCACGCGGCCATCGCGCCGGCTCAGGTGCCGGAGTTTTTCGAGCGCCTGGGGTTTGAGGCTGAGTTGCAGTCCGTCCTGGCGTGCAAGCTGCTGGCCTTGACGTGGGTTCGCACGGTGGAGCTGCGCACCATGCTGTGGTCAGAGTTGGAGGGCAAGCCCGATGCCTGGTCACAGTGGCGCATCCCGGCCGGCAAGATGAAGCGGCGCAATGAGCACATCGTCCCGCTGTCGCGCCAGGCGGTGGCGGTGCTGGCCGTGCTCAGGCAGCGCGCGCGTGGGTCTGAGTATGTCTTCCCGGCAGAGCACACCGGGGCGCGGCCGATGAGCGAAAACGCCGTGCTCTACCTGCTGCACCGCATGGGCTACAAGGGCCAGATGACGGGCCACGGGTGGCGGTCGGTGGCTTCGACGTGGGCCAATGAGGCGGGGTGGCAGCCGGACGCCATTGAGCGCCAGCTTGCGCACGTGCCCGACGACAAAGTGCGGGCGGCGTACAACCGGGCCGCCTACCTGCCGCAGCGCCGGGAGATGCTGCAGGCCTGGGCCGACTGGCTCCAGGCGCAGGGGCTGGTCACAGGTTGACGCCCGCCGCGGCCAGGGTCGAGCGCTTCCACCCCACCGTCTTGCGGCTCAGTGCCACATCCGGCTCGGGCAGGCGCTTGGCCTTGAGCCACTGCCGCACGGTTTCGCGGCTGACACCGAGGCGGGCCATGATGTCGGCGCGGGTCAGGATTGGGTCGTCGGTCATTTGGTCTGTCGCACTCATTCACTGCTCCTGTTCCTCATCGCCGCCCACCGGCTCGCCGCACCCGTCCGATGCGTCGCCGGTCTGCTGTTCGTCGTCGTAGGGGTCGCTCCACTGCTGCTGTTCGGCGTGCTTGCGGGCTTTGCGGATGTCGCGCTTGCTCATCACTCCCCCCCAATCTCTGCCGCAGCGCGGACGATGGCGCGGCGGGTGGCGGGTTGGTCTAAAAAGGGGTTAGGCCCCAACAGCCTTGGCAATTGCTGAGCGGGCTTGCGTGTACGCAGGCCAGTCAAGCGGTGTGGCGCTCTCCAGCTCAATGCGGTTGCACAGTGTGTCCAGGGCATCCAAAAGATCCGGCGCCGCTGCAATCAATCGTGCGTTGGCCTCGTTCTCGGCGTCGAGGAAGTCAAACGGCAGCGTGCAAATAGGCTGGCAATCACCGTCCTCGTTTTCTGCCTCCACTAGGATCTCGGTGGTGTAGTGCGGGAGCGGGTCGCCAAAGCTGGGGCCTGCCCCGATCCACGGCCCGGGCGTGTGTTTGAATTCCATGTTGCTCCTTCCAGGCCACAAAGCGGGCCGCAAAATATTCCGAAAACTATTCAGGCCTTGGCGTTTGGCGCTGGCAACAGTCGTGCATCCAGTTCGCGCTCAAGCACGCGCTGATCGCACCATTGCTTGCCGCCAACCAGCGCCCCACATTTGGGCGCATCGCCTGGCCGGAAAACTCTCCCACACATATCGCACAGCAGCGAAGGCACTCGCTTTTCGTCCTTGCTCATCGTCATCCTTTCGCTTCGGCCACAGGCCTAACTCATCATTCAAGCGGACCCTTGCAAGTCCGCGCATCTGGCACCGCAAAGCGCGGGCCGCTTAATTCAAGGGGTTAGGCCCCAAGACCTGCGCGCACAGAAAGCAGGTCAGACTCCTGCGGTCTGTGCTGTGCGGTAGCCGCCAAAATCTGGCGGCGCAGCCCTTCCAGCATTTCCTGCTCGTCGGTACTCTCACCCTCCAGCGTGCTCAGCACTTTGTCGGCCTCCACCAGCAGGCGCACCAGTACGCCGCGCTCACCTCGCAGAACAGCAACATCTTCAAGCGCCGAAAGCCTTCCGTCGCGGTGTTCTGCGGCTTTGGCTCGCATGTCATCAAACCCGCATTTCGGGCAACCCTTCACGGGGTCTTCTTGCCCAACGAAGCCGCAGGTTGCGCGCGTCTTATCGACTCGCTGGGCCTCATCCATCATTTGTTTCAGAATGAGCTCGGCGTGAATCTCCTGGGCGACAGGTACGCGCAGCGCGTCAGCAGCCCAACGGGCGCGAGACTTGGCCCACGTAATCCACTCGGCTGGGGTTTCAAAATCAGCCGTGTCTCGCGGGTTCGTATCGGCGATGCCATCAAGGGTTACCAGCGCGTTTTGTGCTGCCTCGCGCAGCCCTGCGCACCCCCGATTGATGTCTTCAGCGCGGTACAGCAGATCGCCAGGCTTTGGCGGCTTCCCGTCCAGCCAGTTCACGCCGTGCCCATCAGGGCCAGCCGGTTCAACCGCGACAACTTGGGCAATAGGTCTCAGGTCCATCTTCGCTCTCCTATCCGCAAGGCCTGCGGCCCTGCTCAGTTTTAAAGCGCCCGGGCCTGTGGCCCCGGCTTCGTGTGTTGGTCAGGCCCTTGGCATCTGCCACCAGGCCTAACCGGGCGTTCAATCTGAGCGCAGTTGCTCGATGTCCTGAGCGACTTGCTCAAGTTCCGGGTCGTCAACGTCACGCGCTTCGCAGTCGGTCAGGATGGCGCGGACCTTTGCCGCAGCCTCCCGCAGCCCTTGCTCTAGGCCTGCTGCGTGGGCCTCGCGCATGAGGTCGCGCACAGTCGTGGCCTTGAACTCGCTGTACACGCTGGTGGTGTCCGGGTAGCGCTTGGCAAACCACTGGGCGAATTGCTCTCTGATCGGTGTCATTGCGTGGCCTCGTTTGCTGTTGCTTGAGCCTGCCGTGTGCTTTTCTCCATGCGGATCAGCCCCGCAAGAATCGCTGCGGAGATGTCAGGCCAGTCCTGCGAATTTGTCAGGAGGCTCTCTGCGCGCACGTCTAGCGACACCTCATCCATCCGCCTGATGACGGCGACAGCCGTTCCTGTTGGATCGGCAATGGTGATCTCGGTGATTTCTGGCGTGTAGCTCATTGCGTGGCCTTTGCTATCTTGCGAGTCTTGCGGCTGCGCAGGTCAATGTGTCGGCAGGTCTGCTCTGACTTGCCGCCCTTGAGATAGTCAGGGTCACCGTGCATGCCACCCATCAGATTGATGTGCCCGCACACATCGCGGGCCAAGTCGTCGGGGCTCTGGGTGTAAAGCCCGTAGCCCACCAGCTTCGCGACAGCTTCGGCGGCAGTCTTCGCGGCGCTCAAGGTGCCTTCCAGCTCTTCAATGCGGGCTTGCATGGCATCGATGGTCTGATCCTGCTGCTCGATGCGCTCCAGAGCGTCAGACTGCCAGAGGCCCCACGACACCTCTTTGCGTCGCAGGTAGTCCAGGTCGGATTCGCCAGCGTGGCGCTGTGGCACGGTGATGGTCTGGTCAGCCATGCTCGGCTCCTTGCTGGGCTGCGGTGGCGCCTGGTGCTCCGTCGTTGCTGCCTGACACGTAGGTGTGCAGGCGGACGGTCTTCTGGTCAGCAGTCCACCAATCAACGCCGACCCGCTGCCGCAGGAATCCCGCAACCATGATGCCGAGCGCCTTCTTGTCATCGGCCGACAGCATGATCGAAGGCTCTTCCGCGCCTGTGTTGTCATCGCACCAGCAGCATGCGTTTTCCGCGATGGACTCAGCGACGTGCTCCGCAAGCCAGCCCATGCCAAGCGCATCAATTGGATGCTGCACGCGGGCGATGCTGTACTGGTGCGTTTGCCCGGGATCGCAGTCGTCATCAATGCTGCACTGCGCCTCGCCGTGCGCCTCAGATTCTGTTTCAACGATCTGGAAGCGTTCGCCGTCGCCAAGCCACCAGCACCACTTCGACGTCATCGCCTCTTGTGTCGGCCCCTCCGGCACGCCTTGCGCGGCCTGCGCTGCTGGGCGCTGGGGGAGGATGGCTTGAATCTCAAGCCGAAGCTGCCGAACCGTTGTCGCCCCTTCTTTGAAGAAGATCGCCTGGGCGACAAGTGCGTTCACTGCATCATCCGACATCTCTGCCGGTTGCGCGGATTGCAGGGCGGCGCGTTCATACGTCATCTCGAAGATGTCAGGCTTGCACGGGTACAGCTCGCCCTTGACGCCGCGAATGATCCAGTCGCCCCAGTTGACGAGGTGGATGCCTTCAAGCGTCTGAATGCACAGCAGATCAGGCAGCGGGGCGTCCATGTTTTGGCGGAACAGTGCGCCGGGCTGGCCTTCTGCTTTGTTCCACGCTTCGTTCAGCCACTCAGGCCAATCGCGGTTGTCCATGCGACGCGCTTCGGTCATCTGGAACGCTTCAATAGTCACGGGCTTCTTGGTGAAGCGCTCAGGCATTGCGGGGGGATTGGTCATGCTGGTTCCTTGGGCCGCGCTCGGCGGCCGGGGTGGGGTTACAGGGAGTGGTTGCGCATGAACTCGCGGCGCATCGCCACGCCCATGTCGGCGGCCTTGCGCAGCTTTGCGGCCTTCTCCATCGCTTCGCTGTACTTGCTGGTCTGGCCCAAGATGGCCCACGCTTGCAGGCTGTCGCGGGCGCTTGCTTCGATGCTGGCGGCTTCCTTGATCAGTTGTTGCTTGGTGGTCATTTTTCGTTCTCCGGTGCGTTGTGCGATGTAGTTATTGAATCACGGAAACATGGCGTTGTCAACAGGTTTTTGAGTGACGTATACTTGCCGCCATGGAACAACCTAAGAACAAGGGTGGGCGCCCACCAAAGCCTGAGGCCGAAAAGCTGGTGCAGCGGTCCATCCGCTTGCCTCCAGACCTGTGGGCGAAGATCGACGCTCACGGCCTGGAGTGGCTACGCTCCGTCATCAAGCGAGCCAAGCCCCCCGGCTGATTGCTCCTTCGGCGGATTGGGGAGGGGCCTTGCTGCGAGCAAGGAGCACGCTTTCATCGCTGCATGCTCCCAGTCGGTGAGAGGTGAATGGCCCGGGTGCTCGCTGAGTGCCACGCCTGCAAGCCTCGCCGCCTCCACCGGCACAGCCACCCACCCGCCCGCCTTTGCGGCAGTGAGGGCGGCAATGGCGCTCTTCTCCGCATCGGACATTGGTTGTCCTGGCAGGCGCACGCGCTCGCACTGCCCAGACAGGCGCTCCAACGCCCCCACCAGTTGCGAAACGAGGTCAGTCATGGCGCGGCTCCTTTGAGGGCGGCGTCGATGAACGTCCGGCAATCGTGGATGTCTCCCATGCCGCCAACGCGCAAAACGTGCGCGGTGAAGTTGCGGCTGTGATCGTTTGACATACCCATGTGGCCCATCGCCCAAACCAAGCGCGCAGCTTCCGTTTCCATGTGCTCGGCCAACTCGCAGAATGGCGTGCCCTTCTTGAAAAGCGATCCGCCCGCGAACACGTCACATGGAATGGGTGCGTCCTGAGCGCCATCTGCATCGCTCATGACGCCGAGAACATCGCGGGCAATCGCGGCGGCGTGAGGCTCGTCAAACTCGGGCGTGACTTGCTCGCCTTCGGGCCACGCGGCAATCCGATTCAGTGCAGCCGTCTTTGAGTCAAGATCGGCAAGCAGGGCGCGGAGGTCGGAAGCATTCAGTCGGCTATCGTTCGCACCGGCGATCTGCTCAGGACAAAGCCCGCGCATCGTGGCCCGGCCGCTCAGGAAGTCCCGAATCCGCTTCTCGTGGTCGGTCATGCGGCCTCCTTTGGGGCGACTTCAGTGAACGTGCAGAACGATCTCCGCACCGTGACCTCTTCGCCTTTCTCGCGGACGTTGTAGTCCAGCATTGCCCCAGCCTTGCCAGACGTGATTTCGAGCGTCGCCCACGTGTCGCAGTGGTGCAGCAACTTGCCGCGGAAGGTGCCTTTTCGGCTGCTGTTGACGCGATAGGCCGCGCCGTTTTGCAGTGTGCTCATGCGGCCTCCTTGTGTGCCTTGATTTTCTCCAGCCGATCAACTGCCTGGCGGGCAGATGCAAGGGCGTCAGGGTGATCGCTGTTCAGTGCTGTGACCGAGTCGCGGAGCTGGGAGAGGGCATCGCGCCATGCCTCCCGTAGTGCGTACTCCCTGCCCAGCTTTGCCAGCTTTTCGGAGTCGTTGAAGTCAGGCAGTGGGCGCAGCATCGGTTTGCCCCTTTTTGGCCTTGACCTTGGCAATCTTGGTCGCCTTGGCGGCGAGGAATTGCCCTTCTGCGTCAGCGTCCTTCATGTCGCGTGCGGCCTTCACTGCGTCATCGGTGGTGTCCTTGAGTTCGTCGCTGCTGGCGGCGGCATCAATGGCGGCGCACCAGTCACGAATCCACGCCTCACGCTCCCGGCTGCGTTGGTCTTGCTTTGCCTTGACTGCGGCGTTTCCATCGTCGTCCTCGGGGGCGATGCCACAAGCAGCCATGAGGGAATAGCGGCGGGCGTAGGTCAGGGCCGATCCGTAGCCTTGCGGGTCTTGCTTGGCGGCGGGAACATGCAGGGGGCCGGATGACAGCATTTCGCCGGACTCATGCACGAACACGGTTTCGATGCACACGCCGGAATCGGTGGGGACGTTGCGCTGAATGAGGGCAATGCCGTTAGCATGGAGCGCATCAATCACAGCTTCGACGCAGGCGGAGAGGTCGGCGTACTTGCTTTTGAAGTGCGGGTTGGTGTTGGTCTTGAGCGCAGGGCCAAAGGCTTTCTGAGCTTGGACAAGGGCGGCGGCGACTTTTTGCATATGAACCTCAGAATGGAAGTGGGCGGCTGATCTCTTGCTTGGCAAGGCGACGGGCGCGCTTGGGGGAGTTGTTGACGCTGAAGAAGCGGAACCACTGGAAATAGGTCATTGCTTGCTCCCCAGCAGTTGAATGACTGCCGCCCAATCGACCGATGCCAGCCAGTTCAAGACATAGCGGCCACCCATGAAGCCAGCGACGAACAGGGCAGCACCGCACAACCACATGGCGGCGACGGTCAGCCAATCGCGCCACGTTGCAGGCTCAGGGCGCTCAACTGCGCAGGCGTAGTCAACACGGTGTGTGCGGAGTTCGTAGACGTTGTTCATGGCGAGTCCTTCTGATGTGATGAGGTTCATCAATAGCCGCGCATCAGCTTTTCTGTGACTTCCTTGAGCACGTAGCTGCTGGAGAGCGACTTCCTCACTTGCTCAACTAGCGCGTCAGAGAGCGTTTCTCCGATTCGCTTTGCCGCATCCTCAGCAGCGGCGATGAACCCGCTTTTGCCGACCGCCAGTTGTGCGGCGATTTCAGGAGCGAGAACTTCCTCGGCCCACTTCTTTGCCGCGTCCACGGCAACAGCGGTGGCGGCCTGGGATGCCTCGCGCTCGACGCGCAAAAGCGTTTCTTCCTTAATCCGCTGCATGAGTGCGGGAATTGCGGATTCAATTTCTTGTGTGAGCTGCTCGGTGGTGTTCATGGTCTATCTCCTATGTGGTTAGGTTTGGCCTCAAGCGGGCCAGTCTTCAGAATCGGGATCAGCCGTCACCAGCTTGTCGAGAACGATCACGACACAGCCAGCAAGGGTGATGAGGGAGAGGGCGATGAGAAGGGCGGCTTCGTTCATTTAGGCAACTCCATGCGCTCAATCTCAAATGAGCCGTCCGGCTGTGTGGTGAACTTCAGCAAACCGATGCGGTCTTTTGATGCCTGCCTATTTGCTTGCTCGGCTGAGTACCAGCTTTCGCAGATGGCCTCTCGATAGACGTTCACGTAGTAGGTGTCGGTCAATCCGCTGTCCTGAACTTCATCGCTCATGACTTCACCCAAGCCACGCAGGCCCCAAGATCGTTCGCAGCCCATGCAAGGGCGTCCGATGGCGACTCCATCAGCCACAGCGTGTGGACTTCGCCGTCGCTCAAAACAAAGTTGAGTTCGGTCATGCTTGTTCTCCGGTGGCTTTGGCGATGGCGGCATCAACAACAGCAAGCTCGCCACTCGCTTCAGCCAATTCAAGTGCGCGTCGGCAGTCCTTCAGCGCCTCCAAAAGCTCAGGCGCGGCGGCGATCAGGCGGGCGTCTTTGCTGTTGCCATCGACTGTGATGGGCGTATGCACGGATGCGACAAGATCGCCAGTTGCGGCATAGACGCCGACACCATGCTGGACATGCCAAGGCCCCGGCGTGTGAGTCGCGCTCATGCCGACACCCCCATGCGGTATTCGGTGCGAGCACGGTCGGCCAACTCAGCCTCAGAGGCGGGGCCTGCGTTCTCAAACAGGTCGGCCAGCTCATCAGCCATTTCGCTGCACTGCCACAGGCCAGTCCAATCGGTGTTGGCCTTCTCAAACTCGTTGACCAGGCGGGCCGCTGCGGTCAGCAGTGCTTGCACTTGGTCTGCGCTCATCGTTGCGCCGCTTAAGCTGCGGGTCATCGCGATTGCCGCGTCCGCGCTGTTCATCCGGTCCATGTTTGCTACCCCTTCGCTTGTTTGCTGCGATGGGTAGATATTAGGCGGAACCTAATGAGCTGTCAATAGGCTGCGCCTAACTTTTTACACTTCGGTGTAGCCTAAGCGCGCAAACGCAAAAAAGCCCGCACTTGGCGGGCTTGGTGGTCTGCAAAAGCAAGGCCCCGCCGAGGCGGGGCCGGAGTGTCGCTACGCGGGATTGCAATCTCCGGTGCGTAGAGGCCTGGTTGCCCAGGACTTAAGCCCGATGCCTAAGCAGAGCGGGAACAATGCAAGTGTACGACAGTCAGATGTGCGCCGTCAAAGTGGATAGCCCCAATCCATGTAGGACGCACGCACGCACGGCGCGCAGATCATCCTCGTCAATCACTCTGACGTCGTAGACACGAACGC
>Ga0073915_10000001_pt1 | contig 40646 bp, 69 predicted proteins | sample GWRWT2_30Apr14_FD_71480 | JGI IMG/M metagenome (GOLD analysis project Ga0073915, IMG submission 71480) | Sand microcosm microbial communities from a hyporheic zone in Columbia River, Washington, USA - GW-RW T2_30-Apr-14 | ecosystem: Engineered > Artificial ecosystem > Sand microcosm >... | reverse complement strand
GTAGCCGGTGATGCCCTTCAGGGTCGCTTCGGTGTCGGGGTGGATGATGGCCACGAACGAAGCACGCAAGCCGCTGGTGGCGATGTTGCCGTTGGCGGCCATGGCCTGCTTCAGCTTCTTGGCGTTCTGGCGCTTCAGGGCACGCACAACCTGCTTCAGGATGCCAGCCGTGATCACCGTGTTGACGGCTGCGCGGTTGGCGCCGTTGGAGTACGCAACAGCTGTGCCAGCAACCAGCACGTCACGACGCACTTGGTCAATGGTCGTGCCAGCCTGGTCGCCCAAAACGTCAGCGGTTTCGGTCAGCAGCGGGTCCAGCGTGGTCATCGACAGCATGTCGGTCAGCGTGACGAAATCGCCATACTGAGCCAACGTGGCCGAAACGTCAGTCACCGACAGGCTGGAGCCGGCTGGCGTGACGCCTTCGGTCAGTGCCGTGGTGGCCGCAGCCAGTTGCGAGTACCGGCGAAACTTCGCAGCATTGCCGCTGCCCTTGGGGATGGGGCGAGTTTGACCGAAACGGCCGTGAACGTCAGCGGGTTGCGCACGTTCCAGCATGGTTCGGTTGTAGAACGCTTGTGCGTTCGGGACGAGGGTGGTAGTAGTGTTTGCCATGGCTCAATTCCTTTCGTTAGAAGCCACGCGCCTTGGCCTTCGCCTTTGCGAATTCTTCAGCGCTCATATTCCACACAGCGGCCGCTTCCTCCTCGGGGCTCTTGGCTTTGGCGTGAGCCGCAGCACCAGATCCGGGGACGTTCATGGCCGCCATCTTTGAGGTTTTGCGGGTTTTCTCGGCTGCTTCCGCATCCGTCCGCGCTTGGCTCGTGTCAAACTGACGTTTTGCTTCAAGAACAGCGGCGACGGCCAATGTCGGCTTCATCGGGTCTTTGCCCGCCGCCACCAACGCCTGCGCCTGCTTCGCTAACTCAGCATCAAAGATCGGATTGCCCACCAGGGCATCGAAGTTGGGGACCGCTTCATACACGGCCTCGCTGGCTTCTCGGTTCTTCCGCTCAAGGTCCTGGCGCGTCTTCATTTCCCGCAGTTCGATTGCTCGATCCACGAAATTGACCGCTTCAGGGTCCAAACCGTCCTGCAACGTCTTCAGCCTGTTGGCCTCTTCCTGTTGCTGGCGCTGCCGCTTCTCTTCGTTGAGCTGGTGCGCCCAACGCTGGGTATCAGCGAGGCGCTTTCTCAGCGTCTCAACGTCTTCCTGCGGCTGCTCTTCCTTGGCTTCGGGAGTCTCGACAACCTCATTGGTCTCAAGGGCCGCGCCTTCTTCAGGAAGCTCGGTTTGCGTCTCTTCTTGCTGCTCTTGCTGCTCGTTCAGTTCGCTCATTTGCCTACTCTCGCTGTGGGTGACTAATCGTCAGAGTCCACGAATGCAACGCCCGGTCTAACCGCCTATTCGGGAAGGTCTTCCAGTTGCTGCCGTATCTGCTCAAGCTCGGCTTTCACCGTCTCGGGCAGGTCAATCAACCCCTGTAGCGCCTTGATGGCGCCTCGCGCCTCGGGGTTCTCGGCTGCGATCAGGGTTTGTGTCTTGCTCGCCTGCATCTCTTGGATGACAGGCAATAAAAAAGGCCACGCATTACGCATGGCCTCCATTTGTTGGGTGAGTTCGGCGGCTCTACTCTTCAGATCCATCGTTCTCGGCTGGTTCTTGCTGGTTTGCGCTCATATCGGCCATTTCGACCTGTGCGAGCGTTTGAAGCTGTTGGTTTTCGAGGTTGCCCTCAACGTCGATCCGCTTGGTTTCAGCGTCGAACTCTTTCACCCGCGTCTCTTCGCTCTTGTCTTGAAGCGCCAACGTCAGCCGATTGATCTCTTGCTGATGGTCTTCAATGGCCGCCATGGCCTCTTGCTTCAACTGCTCGATCTGCTGCTGCGCCTGCTCACCCATCTGGGCGGCTTCCTGCAACTGCTGGATCATTTGCTGCACTTGAGGCGGCAAGCTCTCCATGGTCAGGTCTTCCTCCTTGAGGATCGGGCTCTCCTTGCCGATCTGGGTCAGGTCCCATGCCTGCTCAAGCAACTCGCGCATGTCCACCAGCGCCGCCATGGTCGGGTTCGCGCCAACCAGGTTGATGAAGCCCATCAGCTTGTTCAGCAAGACCTCTTTGGCCATGAACGTAGCCGCGCCCGTGGCCTTCCAGGTCATGAAGTGGCTTTGGCCGAACTCCTTGATCTGCTGCCACACCTGGGCAACCTCATCGCCGTGAAGCATTTGCACATGCTCGACTTCCAGGAACTCAAGATCCCAGGCAATGAGGTCTTCAACAATGCGCTCGATCCACATGGAATCGATGTTCTGCAAGACCTCTTTCAGAGGCAGGGCGGAGGCGCCCATGATCATGCTGATCCCGGTAGCAGTCTTGTTCAGGTTGCTACTGTCGTTGCCCTGCGTGTACTTGGTGATGGCCGTGTCATCGTCGCTGAACTGCTCGGCCATCTCAATCACCGCCTGCCAGCCGTCTGTTACGTCCGGCGTTGGGTGGAACATGATGGCCGTTTGACGCTCTTCAGGCGTCAGGTTCGGCTTGAACTGGTAGGTCTTGCCAGGGAACTGCTTGAAGTCCTCGGTTGGCAGGAACTTGGAGCGGTCTACGCTGCGCTGGGCCATCAGCGCGTGACCCTTGCCCTCCAGGAACAGGCGCACCGCGGCATTGGTGATCTTCTGCGTGGGCGCGTTGTTCTCGGCCACGCCAACACCCCACATTTCGTGGGCAACTTCCTCGTACACGCATCGCGCGGCTGGGCGCTTTTCCCACGGCATGGGCTCGCAGCGCACGCACACGCCACCAACGACGATGGCCATGACCGCGATGTCATCACCCAGCAGCGCTGATGTTTCATCCGTGCCGCCAACCTCATCGGGCGAACGCATCATCTCGGCCGGCACGTTGCCAAAGAACCGGGCAATGCGCATCCGGCCCGACTCTTTGTCGTACCAGAATTCCAGATTGCGCCTAGCCTGCTCAAGGTACTCGCGGCCCTCGGTCTGGCCGTCACCGCTGGACGTGCCGATAGACAGGGCCTCATCGACATTCGAATAGCGCGGGTCCTTGCGCCACTTCTTTACCTCGTCCACCGTGGACATGGAGCACCAGAAGACGCCGCCGCCTTTTTGCTCGTCGGTGGCGGCTGGGTCTGGGTAGACCTCGATTGACTGCGCCAGGTCGAAGCGTGGGCATGGGTACTCGTGCTCGACCGTGGCCATGCGGGCAACGCCCGTCACTGGGTCAACTTGACGCTGCACATCCTTCTTCTTCTTAGTCTCCGTGAACGGTCCAAAGATGAAGCCAGTCCCGTAGATCGAGATTTCGTCCACGCCGTTACGCAGCAGCTTCTCGGCCTTCATCTCGGAAAGCTGTTGCTCCAAGATGGTCTCGAACGTGTCGGAGAACTGCTTTAGTTGCTCGTTCACCGGCTCGGTGTCAAACGGGAACTTGTTCGCGCCAAACATCGAATCAACGATCTTGGCCCGTGCTGCGCGCACCTTGTTGCGGGTGCTGCCGATGAAGATGCCTTTGGCCTGGCGTGACTTGGCTGCGCCGCTCCCCTTGGTGTCATCCTCACGCGCAATTCGCATGTAATCGGAGTACCACTCCACCATCTTGCGCTCTTGCTCGCGCCTGGCATCGCGCCAACGCTGCAATTGCCCTTCGAGGTGGGTGGAAATCGAGGATGTATCCATTAGAAAAAGATGCCGTCGCTGTCTGCCATTGGTTGATCGATCACGCCGCCGTAGTCCTCGTTATCCAGCTGGTCGGCATTGATTGCCAAGTACCTAAACGCATCCGCGCCATTGCTATGGATGTCATGAAGCGGGCCTTCCGGCGTCTGCGTCTGCTGGTTAATCCGGCGCCTGTAGCGCTTCAAGCACTCAACCAAGCCAGGCAACTCGGGGTCTTGCGACTCCGTTGCCTGCTTGTCGATGTAAATCCGAGGGAAGATCATTCGCGCCGAACGAATCCCCGCCTCCACTTCCATGCTTGGCGTCTGGATCACCTGACAACCCAGGCCGCGCAGCACGTCCGCATCAGCCTTGCCTGTCTGCCTGCTGTTGGCAAACCCATCGTGCGGCAGGTAGTCGGCGCCCCAGTTCCAACCCTTGTAGGCCGGTGTCTTGAACTCTGCGATGTAGTTCGCAGTTGTGCGGTGCGTGCCGGTCACATACCCCACGATGGTGATCGTTGGCCCCTGCCGCTGGGCCAGGATGATCGACATGCAATCGTTCCAACCCATGTCCCAGATGCGATGCACCTTGAGCTTCGGATCCATCGGGAAGCGCCCGATACGGCCAGTTGCCTCAGCCTTCGCAATCTCATTGAAGTAGATGGCGCCAGCCACAGCAGGCAAGCACAAACCACCCCAGATGTTTCCGTACTCTTCAGCCGACAACGTGGCCTTGGCGTGAAGGCGCTCCTTCTCAAGCACCTCCGGGAACCATGGGTTGTCGCAGTAGTTCACCACCACCGACATGCAATCAGGCGGAGGCGTCATCACAAAGCGCTGATGCGTCTCGTCGCTCTCCAACTCGGGGTTGTAGCTAACCCAGATCTCGGACCCATCCTTGCGGATGGTGGGGATCAGGATCTTCCAGCTACGAGACGTGATCGTCTGGCCTTCTTCGACCCATACGATGTCAACGCCCTCAAACGACTTGATGCTGTCGGCGGTTTGGTCGGACAGCCCGGAGAAATAGAACCGCGTTCCGTTCTTGCCCCTAACCTCAGTGGCCAGCACTTCATATTCAGAATCAAGCCCTAACGCTGAAATCTGATCCTTCAGCAGTTGATGAACCGATTGCTTAATCGACTTCTGCACTTCCCGCGTACACAGCACACGGATGGGCTTTTCATAGCCCTTGATCAGCAGGGCGCGCGCGAAGCTCCAACTCTTGCCACTACCTCGACCACCACGCGCTACCTTGTAGCGATGGGGCTCAAACAGGAATGCCAGCTTTGCGGGCAACTCCCAATCACTACTTGCCATCCTGCTCAGGCTTCACAAAACGAACTGTGCGCTCTGTCTGCACTGGCCCGCCACCTTCTCCTGTCACCTCGGTGCGAGCCAGCTTTGGCGCAGCGAACTCGGCGAACTTGGCAAGCAAGTCCAGCGCCTTGCCCGGGTCCGGCTTGCCGTGATCCGTGCCGTCACCCTCTGCAACCAGCGTCAACCACCTGCCGACATTGGCGGCATTGTTCTCAAGCAACTCACGCACGGTGTCTCTGAACTCGGCGGTTACCTTGTTTGGCACACCCTTGGGGCGACCGGCACCAGGCCGCGTGCCGCCTTTTGAATTCATTGATTTCGTTTGATTGTTTTTCAACATAGATCCCGCCTGCCGCGCGTGAAACCGGGGAGAGCCGGAGGATCTGCCCTTACCAAAGCATCGGGGCATGCTGCTGATTCGCTCAGTCAGCGCGCGGTGTGGGCGCTGGGCGCAGATCCTGTCAGTACAGCAAAAGCAGGATTTGGAGGATCGGCCCAGCATGGAAAGGTTGCCGGTTACGCATCCGGCGGTATTGCACCCGAGTTCTGCCCAAGCTATGACGCTCTAAGGCTCGTAGTTCGCTTGTGTGGGCTAGAGAGTGCGCGTCCGGCAAGCGCATCGCCCAGGTGGCCGGTCATGCAGGTCATCCGCTCACTGGGGTCACTCGCCAGCCTCGGACTGGCCAACCCCCGCATGTCAAGGATGGCGCAGAACGACAAAACCCGCCGCAGATTGCTCCGGGGCGGGTTCTTGGTGGGCTTGACTAGAGGCGCCGCATCCTCCTATTGGATGCCAACGCCCTATGCAAATAAGCTCACGTTGGCTGGCAATATACACATGGGTTTATCAACAGTCAAGCGGTTTTTAACCATATCGCGGCCATCAGTGACGATGCCAAGCAATCCATCTCTCGACACCGCCAGGTTGCGGGCCATCTTCGATGGGTTGTCGCGGTAGATGTAGAACCAATGCAGGGCGTGCCGATTGGATGGCTGGACGTGGGCCATGGTCTTCTGAACCTCGACGGCCTGGACTACATCGATAGGCGTGCTGGCGGGGATCTCCGGGTAGAGGTATGGGCGGTAACCCCTGAACATCGGCTGGATGCCCCAATTGGCGCGGCCTGGGGCGCACCACCGCGCCCAGTTCACCAGCTTGGCGTCAATCTCGCGCTGGCGCTCTGGTACGTGGTGGAAATCTACTGCCTCAATCATACGCATGTCTCCATCAGTTGCTTGGCTTTCGCCCGGTATTCCGCACGCATGGCGCGCAGTTCGTCTTTTGTGTGGTGGCGCACGGCCTGGTCGGCCTCAAGCGCCTCGACCACGGCAATGCCCCATCGGGCGATCATTCCTGCGCGGAACTTGGCGCGCGTGGTGCCGCCCGGCCTGTTGCAGCCCTTGCGCTGGGCGTTGACGTTGCGCTCATCGAAGGCAAGGTTTGGCGATGAGCCGCGCGAAAGCCAGTGGCCAGCGTCATAGGCCCCGCCGTAGCGCGGGTCGCCCAGGGGCTTGCCGCAGCAAATGCAGGGCTTGTCCTTGTCCCGCAGGCGGATGAACAGGTTGAATGCGGTTTGCACCTCGCCGCGAAGCTTGCCCATGGACTTCATGGCCTCCAGCTTTGCGCGGTCTGCCTTGAGCTCGTCAGATTTGGCCTTTGCCGCGCTCTTGGCCTTTGCCTTGGCAACAAACGCCATGGCGCACGCTGGCCCGCATGGGCCCTGCATCGCCCTGGTGGGGGTGAAAACTTCGCCGCACCCGCCCTTGGCCTTGCTGCATGTCTTGGGCTTGAGCGGCTTGACCGTGGTGGTGGCCGGGCCCGCGCGCTTGAGCGGTGTGCGCTTCATGGGGGTGCTGCGCTTCACTGGTTGAACTCCAGGGCCAATTGGTTTGGGTCCGCCGCTGGCTGCGCCTGGGCGGGCTTGTGGCGCTCTTTGCGCTCGATCAGCCCAGCCTTGCGGGCGCACTTGGGGCCGTAGAAGATCAGCCGGCCTCGCGTCTGCTGCGTGTATGCGGGGGAATTCATCGGGCGCTGACAGGCTTGGCATCTCATGCCATCACCGCTTCAATGAAGATTTGCGCCTGGTAGGCATTGATTGCATTGCCATAACCGCGCAGACGTCCCACTCGGGCGGGAGCCCCATGAGCCAGCGGGAATGTGCCGGGTTCAACTGGCCGCCACTTTCCATCCCGGCACAAGAGCCAGTCAGCATCACGCCATGGGCCGTTAGTCGGGCCGGGCCGTTCGCCAGCTTCACCGCCACCGACAGGTCCGTAATCGTCCCTACCGTCTTCTGCGTACGCGATTTGCGCGCGATGAATTGCTCCGGTGTTCCGGTGTTCAGCACCGTGGTCGGTGTCGGCCAGCCCGCTAGGTGAAATGCCTGATCCGCCAGCGAGATTTGCGGGTCGGTCGGCTTGCGATTGCCCAACACTGGCGGCACTGACTTGTGCTGCGTCATGGTCTTGTCTGGTGTTGTCCAACCCGCCAGCACCGCCGCGTGGTTCAACGTCACGTTGGGCGTCGTGAAGCCCTGCGAGGGGCAGCGCACCGCGTCCGTGCTGGTGGTTGTGGGCCAGGATGAGAGCTGCGCCGCCGTGTGTAGCGCCATTCCGCCCTGTCGATTCGCCGAGTCCCCGGGACCGTTGGTGTCCGCGACTTTGGGCGTGGGCCACCCAGTAGGTACGGTCCCTGATGTGCGGGGCACCGACGCTCGCAGACGGGAAAGCGACCGCCCCGAAGGCAAAACCCAGGGCTTCCAAGTCAATTTGAACAAGGTCGATCCAAGGATCTGCGTCCTTGCTTGCAACCTGCTCACCAAGGACGCTTGCAGGGCGGCACTCTTGGATGAGCCAATGGAAGTGAGGCCAGAGGTGCCGCTCGTCATCAAACCCAACTCCTTGGCCTGCCGCGCTGAAAGGTTGGCAAGGACAGGAACCGGTCCAAACAGGTCGGTCATCAGGCCATCCGGCTCGGCGCAGAGCAAGGGACCAGACGCCGATCCCGGCGAAGAAGTGGCATTGTGAAAATCCATCGAGGTCTCGCGGTTTGATGTCTTCAATGCTTCGCTCGTCCACGATGCCCGGGGCGATGTGGCCGGCTTTGATGAGTTCGCGCAGCCAGGCGGCGGCGAAGGGGTCGATCTCGTTGTAGAAGGCTGGCTTCATCGTGTCGCCCTCTCCTGGCCGCGATTGGTGGCCTCCTGGCTGCGCCAAACTTCCACGCGCAACTGGGCGGCCACCTGTTGCCAGCGCAACTCTTCTTCAACCTCAATGGCCGTGCGCAGATCGCAAAGCAGCTGCTGGTACTCGGGATGCGCGTAGGCGAACTGTTCGCGGGCGTTGGCGGCGCGCTCGGCGCTCTGCGACATCAGCAAAGCTTTCTTCGACTTGCGGAATTCCTCCAGGTATACGCGAGCGGCCTTGGCGTGGGCAAACTTCGCGGCGTTCGTGATCAGGAACTCAACGGCTTTGTTGGGATCGATGTTGCTCACGCGACCGCCTTCCTGGCCTTGAGCCATTGCGTGAAATCGTCTTCCAAGTATCTGGCCCAGAAATCACCATGCTCTGCACGGACCTGGTTCAGGTACTGGCGGCCAGCGCCTATGGTGCCCAAGGTCTTGATGTGCTCAAGGCGTGCGGCGTGGGCCTCGGAGCCTGGGCAGTTGACAAATTGGCGGGTCATGCGGCCCCCATGGTGAAAATGCTGGCGCCCTTCACGGTGTCTCGGTAGAGGCGGCCACTGCGGATGTAGGCGATGGTCGATTTGTGCACGTTGTGCTTCTCGGCCTCATCGATGTGGCTCGTTTCCGCGATTCGGATCGCCTTGATTTCATCAGGCGTGAAGCGAACGCCGCGGGCATGCCTGCTGGCAACGTCCCGTGCCTTGGTGGCCGGCGAGCGCTTGCACAATCCCTCAATGCCACGCCAGACCAGCATCTGTGGCCTGGTTCCGATCTTCAAATGCTTCGGAGCGATGCAGAGTTGATTCTTGCAACCAGCCCACACAGCAAGCCCTTTGATGGCGCTCAATTCCAACCCGTGGTGCATGGTGTAAGCCACGCGGCCGGCGTTGGTCATTTGGCGGCCAAACTTGCACGATGGGGTGCCGGTAGGCTGGCGGCTGCCGGTCCACTCCATGCAGTCGCCAATCTCAACGCATCGGGCCAGCAGGTCATCCAGCGTTTTGATGGCGGCCTTCATCGTTGCCCGCCCATCTCGCCCTTGAGTGCGCGGCGCCAGAAATCCCGCTGAAACTGGGTCAGGCTCTTGTCGCCTTCGCGCTCACGGCGGCGCAGCGTGCGGATGGGGTCCAGCACGTCGCCCTTGTGCCTGAACGCTTCCTGCGCCTTGCGCATGGCCCGCTGAATCACATCCGGGTTGGCCGTGGGTGGGGCGATGGCAAACAGGGCCTTGGTGGGCGCGCGGCGGCATGCTTCGATGAACTCGACCACGTTGGGCGGCTTGGCTGTCGGGTGGTCAAGCGCGTACTGGATGGCCTCGGGGCGGTTTTGAAGGCCCGCCATTTCCTCGGCCCAGTCAGCCTTGACCACGTTCAGGTCCTGACCCTCATACCGGCTCAGAAAGTCGCGGCCGTACCTGACCGTCAGCTTCGAGAACACCTGGTCGATCCATTCCGATGGCAGTGGTTCGTGAATTGTTTTCAATTGCTACTTCCCATGGTGTTGGCGTCCTCGGTGATCCGGGCGCCTTTGCTGCGATGACGTGGGCCAAAGACCCGGCTGCTTCCTCGACTCGCTCGCGCATCTGGCGGGCGTAGTTGCCTTCGGTGCCTTGGCCAGGCGGCGGGTGTGCACGCTGGCAAATCTCGCTGCGGCACCAGTTGCGCCAGGTGGCGGGCCAGTCGGTCTTTGCCGCATCCTTGCCAGCCTTGGCTCGCCAGTGGTCAGCAAACTTCGCGGCCTCGAATCGCACAATCTCCGGCGTCCAGTGCAGGTACTCGGACAATGACCAGTCACCCCAGGCCTTTGGCAAAGTCCACTCGTCAGGAAGTCGCTTGCCACGCTTGTTGGCCGCCGGCTTGCCGGGGGCTGCGGCGCTTGCGGCGCCTACAACACCGTCAGGTGTTGTATTACTGGTTCTTGGTTCTTGGTTCTTGGTGTCGAACTCACGGGGCGCGTGCTCATCAGTCACTTGTGCGTCACGCGTGACTGATGCGTTAGCACCATGTGACTGCGCCTTTGTTTCGCGTGACCTACGCGCACGCTCGGCGTTGCTCATGCGCTTCTCGATCATGTCCAGAACCCGGGCGACGATGATGTCGTGATAGAGGCGCCCATCAGCAGCGAGCCACCAGCCGCGCATGAGCACCGCCCGATTGGCCGCGAAGTCGCCAGACTCCATGCCCAACATCAGAGCGATCAACTCGTCGTCAGCAGGCAAGGAGCCGCACGGCGACTGCTCCCACGCCTCAGTCCACAGAAGCAGCAGGTGCGCCCGGACATACCCCGTGCGCGCGCGCAGCCACGTCTCGGATTTCTTCACCTGCTCCGTGTTGACCTCAAACCGCCAGCCCTTTGACTGGGTGCTGGCTGGGTAGGGTGCTGGCGTGTCGCTCACTCGCAACCCCTTCCAACCTGGCCGCGATCAGCCTGGTTCGTGAAGTCCTGCCAATGGCGCCAACCCTGCGGGCAATGGAAGCCCCATTCACGGATGCGTGGGCCGGTAATAAAGATGGTCCACACCGGTCCGCTGACGACCTCCAGGCGATGCGCAGCCAGGGCGCCACGCGCGCGGATGCTGCCTGCGCTCAGAACGCGGGAGCCGTGCGGCATGTGCTCGCGGTAGGAGCCCTTGAGCAGGATCGACACGTTCCACCATGGGTGGTCATGCAGCGCGCGGTCGTCGTCATCCTTGCGAATGCAATGGAGATAGACGTTGAAGAATCGATTGCGCGGGATCAGCCACCAGCGGCGCAGGTAGTCGTCGCCGATGATGAAGTCAGGTTTGCGGGTGAAGATGCTCAAGCTGCCACCTCTGCAAAGAGATCGCTGGTCTTCGTGGCTATGGCCCCGGCAATGTTCTTGACGGCCTGGCCGTAGTAGCTGGCCTTGAGTTCAGCCCCGACGAACTTGCGCCCCATCTGGATGGCCTTGTAGCCCTCCGACCCGATACCCATGAAGGGAGAGAGAACCGTGTCGCCCGGGTTGGTCCACAGCATGATCCCGCGCTCGATGACGGGGAGCTGCAGCGGGCAGATGTGGCGCTCGTCGTCGTGCTCGCGGGCTGACTGGTATTGCAGGGTGTCGGACGGATTGATGTCCATCCACACCGGACTGGCCACCTGCTGCCAAAGGTCAACAGGGAATTCTTCGCTGGTGTGGGTGACGTGCGGCGACTCACCAGGCGCCCGCACCGTGATGAGGTAGTCGGGGATGCCCATGCGGCACATTTCCGAGCGCTCACGGATGCTCTTGTGCAGCAAGCCCAGCGCCTTGGTGCGGGTCATGGCCGTGACGGGATCTTTCCAGATCGTGGCCTTGCTGTGGAAGATGAAGCCGTGTTTCTGGAACGCGCGCAGCAGATCGCCGGGGAAGTCTTTCAAGCCGATATAGCCGTCCCGCTCTTTGCTGGCGGGCATGTCCATGCAGTGAAACGACACGTTGCGGCCAGGCATCATCACGCGGCGCAGCTCGGCGATCAAGTAGTCGAAGTGCGCAAAGAACTCGTCATCGTTGCGGACATTACCCATATCGCGGGGGCTGTTGGAGTAGGTGTAAAGGCTGGCAAACGGCGGCGAGAAGATGCTGTAGCCGATGCTGGCATCTGGCAGGCCGCGCAGGACTTCCACGGCATCCCCGTGATAAAGCGCGTATTGATCAGTAATCACTTGGTCGATGCAGTTCATTTCTTGGCTCCGTTGTTCCAGTCGCGCCCATACCTGCATGGGCGGCATTTGTAGGCTTCGGTTTTGATCCGAGCGATGTTTGCTGGGCTGTACCACTTGGCCCTGTTGCACCCGATGCAGATCAAGGCGCGCCCTTTGGCGTGGTGCTCGCGGGCGTGATCAGCGCGGGTAAGAACTTCAAGGTTCGCCGGATCGTTGTCAGCCTTGTCCTCGTTCTTGTGGTGCACGACTTCATTGGGGCCAAGTGGCCGACCAAGAACGCGCTCCATCACGGCCCGGTGCTCGCGCTTCCGGTAGTCGGCGCCGTGGGCTTTGGATGAAAGCCACACGTAGCCATTGGCGTCATGCGTTTTTCCGCTCTTGAACAGCGGGTTTTCCTTGCCAATGCGCTCTCGCTTGTTCATGCGGCGCTCCGAAGAAATGAAGGCACAGCGACGGGCTGCGCGGCGTTGTGGTTGTTGGTTTCGCGGACCAGGCCGACGACTTCAGCCATGACGGCATCACGGGTTTCGGCGCTCAAGGCCTCGGCCATTTGCCCCGCCTCGCGCTCTTTGCGCTTGAGGTTGGCCACGATGGCGCCCTCTGCCTTGCTGGCGAAGATGTGGACGTGCACGTCACGGGTCTGGCCGAAACGCCACTCACGCCGGACGGCCTGATAGAACGCCTCGTAGCTGTCGGTGACGCCCACGAATGCCATGCGGGCGGAGTGCTGCCAGTTGAGACCCCATCCGCAGATTGACGGCTTGCTGACCAGCACGCGGGCGCGGCCTTCGGCAAAGTCGGCCAAGATGCGCTCTTTGGTGTCGGTGTCGTCGGCTCCCGAAATCTGCACGGCGCCCGGGATGGCCTTGGTGAGGGCATCGCCTTCGGCGTTGAGGTCGCACCACACCACCCACGGCTCACCAGGCTCACCCTTGACCATCTCGGCGCATGACGCCACACGGTCTTCCATGGATGCCTTGCGTGCCGCGCGGCGCTCGCTCAAGGTCTGAGCCTCAGCAGCGAACAGCATGCCATTCAAAGGCAGCTCGTAATCCACCTGGTGCTCGTGCAGGTGCAGCGGCGGCAGGCTGTAGGCGCCATCATCAAACCCGAGGTCTGATGGCTTGCGGATCATGGCGCCCCAGGTGGCCACCCAGCGCCAGAAGATGTGCCGGGCATGGCCCTTGAGCCGCCAAACACTGGTGTCGCCGCCATCGTGCGTGAAGAATTCGGCCAGCATTTCCTGGCGCGTGCAAACACCCAGGAACTCGGCGTGCGTGCCAAGCTCGGCCCAATCGTTGGGCGCAGGCGTTGCGCTCGATGGCAACTTGAAAGGCGTGTCCCGGTATGCCGCCGTCAGGTCGTGGAATGTGCGGGTATCGTGATGCTTGATGCACCCGCTTTCGTCCAGCACCACGCCAGCGAAGATGCTGGTGTCGAACTTGTGGCGTCGGTCATAGTTCGTGATGTTGATGCCGTCGATCAAGTCGGAGGCTTCGCGGCAGACCTTGGCAACAATGCCGATCTTTCGGGCTTCTGCTGCGATCTGTTGGGCCACGGCCAGCGGCGTGTGCACCATGATCGGCTTGCCGGTGTGTCTGTGCACCGCGTCAGCCCATGCCAACTCCATGCGCATCTTGCCCAGGCCCGTGTCGGCGAAGATCGCGGCCCGGCCCCGCTTGAGTGCCCACTTGGTGAGCATCGCTTGATGTGGAAAAAGCGACTCCGGCAACACAACGGCGCCGGCTATCCCGGTGGACGGAACCGTGGATAGCTTGCTGCCAATGAAGCGCCCATAGTCAAGGACGGCGCTCATGCTGCAACCGCCTCTCGCGCTGCGGCGCGCACTTTCACAACGTCAGCCGCGTGGCCCTTGATATGCGCATCGCGCGACTTGCGGACCACCGCCTGCCAGGCGTTCTGGAACTCCAGCATGGAGCAGTGCTTGAGCTGGAACTCGTGCAGCCACACCCCGTCGCGCACGGCCTGCAACTCGGACGCGCGAGGCGTCCAGGTGCCGCGCTCGCCATGACGCTCGTGCAGCGCCACCAGAGCATCGTGAAAGGCTGAGAACACCTCGTCGGCTTGTGGGCCTGAGGCGATACCCATGCCCTTCAACTCGTGCGCGACGTTTGATGCGTCGGCCAAGTTGCGCCAGTCGTCGATGTCGAAGGTTGTGCCAAGTACCTTGCAGGCATCCTTCATCGGGACCACGATGAGCTTCAACTGCCCGGTGGTCATCAGTGCCTGCATGGTCCGCGCGGCATTCATGGGATCGCGGTTCATGCCCTTGGGCTTGTAGGCTTTGCGGGGCTTCTTCATTTGCGCGGCCCTTGGTTCTGTTGGGCGCCAGTCATTCCGGGAATGAACCCAGTTGCAGCAAGGCGCACATTCAGGTCTTCGGAGGCCATGGCGCGCTCACGGCGAGCACTGGCAGCACGGCCCAACTCGACCGATGCTACAGAAGCTTTCCAGTCGATGACAGACACATAATTGGCTGTATCGAAGGCGGTGTTTTTAATGCAGTTCAGCATAAACCCTCATCTTGGGCATCACTAAAAGAGACGCAAGCCAGGCCGGTGATGAATCGGCTTTTCGGGTGCCCCCTAGGCTGGTCTGTGGACATTCTGGCATGAATGCCAGGAATAAAAAAGCCCGAGCGCCTCACCAGCGCAAATCAACCGCGCAGGGAGGAGGTGCAGCCGGCTCAAGGCCGTGGCCGCGCTGGTGGGGGAAGCGCTCGGGCTGGAAACCATTGGTCACTTGAGCCACTCGGGCTCATCAGGGTTGACGTTCTCGACCTTTTGCCAAAAGGCAGCGGCATACAGCAGGCCGATCACAGCAGCGAGGCCAAGGCCCAGTACGATGTAGGCGACGAGGCTCATTCAGGCATCCACTCGGGCAAACAGCCAGTCGACCGCATCGTCGGCATACATGCCAATCACGGAAATCGCCATCAGCGGGATGATGAAGATGCATAGAAAGCGTCTCATGCTCGAAACTCCTTGCGCTTGATAGCGCGGTTGATGGCCTCAAGAGTGCACAGACGCGGACTGACCGTGAAGCCAGACGCGATCTTGCGCAAGCCTGTGGGGCTGAGCCCGGTTTCGGATGCCAGCGCCGGGATCTTCCCTGCCGCATCAATCCGGGCGATTTCTGACTTGATGTGTTCAAAGTTCATGGCCCTACTTTAGATCACACGGCACCGACTTGTCAACAACAAGTATTTTCTGAAAAGTGAACGGAAGTTGTTGACAGCATCGGGAAGGCGTGGCAAAGTCCATCCATCGACACACCACACGGTGTTTCACCAAACGATGGAGATGGAGCGATGGACACCAAGCACCCCGCCCAGAAGGCCCAGGCAGACCTGGTCAAAGCAGAAGAAGCGTTCCAGCACTATCAATCGCTGGTTGCATCGTGCGCTGTTGAAGCGCCCGCCGACATCACCAAGACCCCGGCTTACCTGAAGCTGAAGGATGCGCAGCGCGCTGCCGCCTTCTTTCAAGTCGGTTGCGCGGCCATGGATGACACGGCCAAGATTGACACCACGCTGACCGAAGGCATGCGCACGCTGCAGGCCGAGGGCTTTCAGCTGGCGCCTTGCGATCTGATCGCGCAGGCACTGATGACCCGTCACCTGGATGCAGTGGCATGAGCGCCGCATTGCAACGCCACGCCCACGTGCATCCCACGATGGCCGCAGTGCTCAATTCGATCTGCCTTGTGGCTGCTGACCCGCAGGCCCTGGCCCGCAATCAAGCCTTCTTTGATCGCTCGCTGGCGCACATCCGGGCCCAGGGCCGCGCGTCTGAAACGCCCGTCGATGCTGATCGCCCGATGGCCTGCCGGACCTGGTACCGAAGCCCGAACGGCGACACCTGCACCATCGGCTGCCACTTTGCTGACGTGTACGACCCGAGCCTGGAGACGGTGCCAGTGGGTGCCCTGATGCGTGAGCGCCGCTACTTGGCTGACGCATTGGGCTGGCCCAGCGTCGAGCTGGCGGAGGCCGTGCAGTGCGCGCACGACTTCATTTTGCGCAAGCACGGCATGGCCGCATTCGAGCGGGAAATGCTCGAACTCACCATGTACTACGGCCTGCGCTTCACACCCAAGGCGGCCGCATGAGCGCCCGCGTTGAACTCATCGACGCCCACGGCTGGAATGTCGTGGCCTACGTCCCTTGCACCGATGCAAACCATGCCCGCGCTCGCGTCATGGCCCGTTATCCCGGTTGCACGGTCCAGTCCCTCGAAATCACGGAGGCCGCCCATGCGTAAGGTTTTCCAGGCCGCCGAGCGGCAAGTCTCGATCACCGTGGGCGTGCGAATTCCCGCCCTGGTCACCCGTGCGGCATCGATGCTGCCCGCCGACCGCGAAGTGCAAGACCAAGCGCTGTATGCCGTCGCCCTGGTGGCCACTGTCGTTTCAATCATCGCGGGGTGCCGTTGATGCGCCTCATCACCCAACAAGGACTCGTCATGGTTGACACCAAAGACTTCCGCAGCGAGCGCCACAACGCTCTGGCCACCCATTCCAACGTCCACCCCATCGGCGGGAACTGGGCCATGAGCCGCGATGACCAGGGTAACGCCGTGATCGTCCCTAACACCCGCGCCACGCGCAAGCCGCCGCGCATGTCTCGCGCCCTTAGCGCCATTGTTGCCGCGATCTGGCTGGGCTCCATTGGCTTGGTTCTCACTGCTGCCTATCACTTCGCCCCTTCCGTTGTTCGATCCCTTGCGGCCCTTGCGCCGAAGTTCTGAGGACACCATGAATTCACCTATCACGATGGTCGAGCCTGAATTGCTCGAAGCGGCAGCGCCTTCACGGCACCCTGCCCCCGCCACGGTTGCGGCGCAGGCCCTGGCCAATGCTGCCCAGCCCGCAACACCTGCACTGCTGTTGCAGATGGCTGTACAGCAAGGCGCCGACCTGGCCCGCCTGGAAAAGCTGATGGAGCTGCAGGAGCGCTGGGAAGCGAACGAGGCCCGCAAGGCTTTTGTCGTGGCCATGACGGCATTCAAGGCTGAGCCGCTTGAGATCTTCAAGCGCAAGCAGGTGGGTTACGAGACCGACGCGGGCGGGTTCGTTGGCTACAAGCATGCCGAGCTTTCCGACGTGACCGACGTGGTGGGCCCAGCAATGGCGCGCCATCAACTCAGTTTCCGCTGGGACATCAAGCAGGAGCCCTCGCGAGTCACCGTGACGTGCATCGTCACCCACGTCATGGGGCACTCCGAGCGCGTCGAGATGTTCGGGGCACCCGACAACAGTGGCAAGAAAAACGCCATTCAGCAGATCGCCAGCACCTGCACCTACTTCCAGCGCTACAGCCTCCTGGCCGTTACCGGCCTGAGCACCAAAGACATGGAAGACGATGACGGCGCCGGGGCTGGCGATGCCACCGCGGAGGCCCGCCGTGCCCAGTGGCTCAAAGATCAGATCGAGAACATCGAAGGCGCCCGCACCGTCCGCGAGTTGAAAAAGATCATGGAGTACGCCCTGGGCAAAGCACGCGAGAACAACGACCAGGACATGGAAGACCAACTCACCGCCGCACGTGACGCCAAGGTCGCGCAGGCCCAACCCAGCACAGGAGCCCCAGCATGAGCTACGAAGAACTTGCCGACGACGTCGAATTTGTGACCGCACCGAAGGCCACCAAGTCGAACCTCGAAATCCGCCAAAACATCACGCAGGTTGAATCTGCGCTGACCGAGTTCGAAAAAGTGTCGGCCGGCCTGGCTGAACTGGCCGAGCGCTTCCCGCCTGATCTGGTCTATGACGTGACCACCGGCAAAGGGATGGTCGAGGCCGTGGCGCACCGCGCCGCCTGGCGCGAGCCACGCCTGGCCGTCGAGCGCCTGCGCAAACAGGCCAAGGCCCCCGTGCTCACCCTGGGCAAGGACATCGACGCCCGCGCCGCCTGGCTGACCGAGCAACTGCTGATCGGTGAGCGCCCCATTGACCAGCTCATCAAGGCAGAAGAGGCCCGCAAGGAGGCGATCAAGCAGGCCAAGATCGATGCCGAGATTGAGCGCACGATGAAGCTGCAAGAAGCTGTCGCCGAGATCAACATGGTGGCCATGGGCGCGGCTGGCAAGTCGTCAGTCGAGATAGCCCAGGCTCTGGCAGATTTGACCGCAGCAGTGCCGACCGAAGAGGTCTTTCAGGACATGCTGCCCCAGGCACTGGCTGCCCGCACCGCCACACTGGCCAAGCTGGACATGGCCCACAAAGCCGCCTTGCACACTGAGGCCGAGGCCGCAAAGCTGGCCGCCGAGCGCGCCGAGTTGGCTGCCCTGCGCGCAGCCGCCGCAAAGCTGGCCGCAGAAGCTGCCGAGCAGAAGGCCAAGGCCGATGCCGCCGAACGTGTTGAGCGCCAACGCATTGCCAACGAGCAAGCCGAGCGCCAGCGCGTCATGGATGAGCAAGCCGCCGCCCTTGCTGCCCAACAGGCCGAAGCCGCACGCGTCCTGGCCGAGCAGCAAATGGAGATCGACCGCCAGCGCGCCGAACTCGAAGCGCTGCGCACACCGCCGCCAGCAGGTGAGCCACCGGCCCCGGTGCCGCCCGCGCCTGCCAGTCTGGTCACCCAGAACAACGCCGCGCGCATGGCCATCGCCGAATCAGCAGCGGTTGACGCGCCTTTGCCTCCTGACGCTGAATTGATCGAGGGCGTTGCTTGCCTGAAGCTGGGCGCGATCTGCGCGCGCTTCGGGGGCCTGGGCTTGACCGTCAATTTCATCACCGACACCCTGGGCTTGCCCTACCGCTCGAAGGTCAAGGCGTCCACGTACTGGCCACTGATCGACCTTCCCATGATCCGCGATGCCTTGAAGGCTCACGCCGACAAGTGCGTTCCCTGATTCCTGGACAGGGGCACCAAGCCACTGTCACACCTGTCCAGTGATCGCCACCCAGCAGGCCTTAAAGGCTGGTGACTGGCAAAGCTCCCCCAACACCTAACCCCTGGGGCGCATCAACTACCAGATTAGTCCGGGCGCCCCGCCACTTTTGGAGATTGAGCATGGATCTGGATGAAGCATTCGAGAAATTCCAAGATGAGTTCTTGCGTTTTGAGCGCATCGAAACGCCGCCTCACCCGTGCCCCGATGTTTCAGCGTTCATCCGCCTGAATGAGTTGGCGCCGGTCAAGCCGGGTTGCGACATGGTCAGCAACGCCCAGCACGACGAGATTTTCCTGGCTACGGACTGCGAGGCACTTGCGCTGCTGGCTACTGACGACGACGTGATTTTCCTGGCGCGCTGCGGGGTTCGCTGGTCGCCTGACCATGAATGCCTCTGCATGTTCGCCTAACTAGTGCGGCTATGCCGCGAAGGATGAAGATGAGTACACGGCAAACGACGCCTGAACTGGCCTTCCGAGTAGGTGGCCGGAACAGGGATCTGAATGAACTGCACATGGTTCCAAACAACCGGCGCGGCCGAAAGCTGCGGGCCGAACTCTTGAAGCGCGGATTCACAAATGTCGAGTTTTGCAATGCCCCGCCAGAAAGCGACGTATCACCAGCAAATGAGGCAGCCCAATGACGACCCCCACCACCCCAGCCGCAGATGCGGTGAGCCTGCCCGAGCCATCGGCGCACATGTACCCGAGCGACTTGGAGCGTTTCGAGACTTCGGAGACTTTCGCCCAGGCCTATTCGGTGGCTGTTGGCAATCCCGATGAACGCAGCGTGCCTGTGTTCACCTTGTCGAAGCTCACCGAGTACGCCACCGCCCGCGAGTCCGCGCTTGTAGCGGAGCGGGATGCGCTCAGGGCTGCTTTGGACAACAAGGCGGCGATCCTGGATGAAATCCGCGAAGTGATCGGCTGGGAGGACGCGAGCCCGGTGACTACGATCAAGCGGCTTTTCGCGGAGCGCGACCAATTGCGGGCCGAATTGAACAAGTGCAAGGTCGCCCTTGTGACGAGCATAAGGACTTCGCAATGAAGGCGCTTTCAATTCGCCAACCTTGGGCAAGCTTGATCCTCAAGGCAGGCAAGGACATTGAGAACCGCTGCTGGTCAACGAAGGTGCGTGGCCGCGTGCTGATTCATGCAGCCAAGGGGATGTCCCGTGGTGAGCATGAGGACGCGATCGAGTTCGCCGTGCAAGCCATTCGAGACACCCCTCGCGATGGCGCAAAAACCAGAACCGTGACATTGCGCGATCTGGGCTTCGACTTTGGCGCCCTGGAACGCGGCGGAATCATCGGCAGCGTGGAAATTGTGGATTGCGTGACCGCTAGCGAGTCGCCGTGGTTCATGGGCGAATGCGGCTTCGTGCTGCGCGATCCCAAGCCATTGCCCTTCACTCCATGGAAGGGGCAACTTGGTTTCTTCGATGTGCCCGAGTCCGCACTGGCCGCTCCTGCGGTGGAGGGGTGAGCATGGCTACTTCGGCGGCTTTGCGCGCTCGATCAGCTTTCGCAGCCAGTCAAGCCCACCAAGCTCACCAAACACATGCCACTCCGATTCAGTCATCTTGAGCGTATGCGCCTTGAGCCGTTCGCCTTGCCTATTGTGCGTCCGCTCCCTTGCTGCAATCCTGTTGTAGCACTCATCCTCTTCATGCGCAGATATAGCTTGAGCCTCGGCGAAGTGGTGAGAAAAGCGAACGCTTTTGAGATCCGGAATGATGGGAAAGAACCTAAAAGCCGATTCGCCAAACAAGTGCCACTCGCGCATCAGAGGCTTGCAAATGTGCCTGCTGCATCGAAGGGTTGTTTTGTGGTGGGACACACGACGGCGCAAGTCAGTAGTCATGCCTATGTATGCGCGCCCGTTCACAGTGTTGGCAATCATGTAGACGCACGGCACTCGTCCAATCTTCGCTTGAGGCACAGACAGCGCCGCACATTTCATTTCTTGGATTTGGCGCCTGATTTCGGCTTGGACTTGTCGATCATGTCTCGTACCCAGTTTGAGCCACCAAGCACTTTCAGCCTGTCCCTCTGCTCCGGGAGCATTCGTACCCCCACCACTACCGTCTCGACCCCCACCTTGATCGGCTTTCGTCCTTGGCCTCGATCGCTTGGAGGGCGATTTTTTGCTGTTGTCATTTGGTTGATTCCGTTGTTCAGAAATGTTCATTGTGGCACTTGCAATTAGTTTTGATTTTGTTATCATAATCAAACTCATCAAACAACGCAACAGCAAGGCAGCAACATGAACACCCAAAGCAATCGATTTGATGTCATGGAAGGCATCAACAGCCCGATGCGCGTTCTCCAGTGGGCGACGAAAGATCAGGTTGAAGCCTACTGCGCCCGCACGGATCGCGTCATCGTCTCAGATGTCGCCATCGGCCTGGTGCTCCGCGAGGTAACCGTTGTCCGCCGATCCATTGCTGAAGCTCGTGGGCTCGCGCAATGACCACCGCCCAATCACCTTACGAGGCCGAACGGTTCATTGATGACGCCGATGAATACGACGAGGAAGTCTGCGACCACTGCCATGGCGACACCATGGACCCGGATTGCGACTACCTCCTGCCTTGCCCCGTTTGCAATTGAAAGCAACCATGACCAATCCCACACCCCGCGCCAGCGCGCAGTTGCCGCCTTTGCCTGAGCCAATGAAGTACTTGGGCGTAGACGACGAACCTGACTTTGAATACTTCACGGCCAAGCAAATGCATGACCACGCCATGGCCTACGCCCGCGAAGCACTGCGCGCTCAGGCCGCAAGCTCGCCAGCAACGGCAGTGGATGCGGTGGGCAACCTCACCTTGTTGACGAATGTGCATGCGCAGATTCGTTACCTGATCGATGACCTGACAACTGCTGTTGATGACGATGGCCTGACCCGCTATGTCACGGGCTACGGCGGCAGCTTGCTCTACAGCAACTTCATCGGGGCATTGATCCCGCTTGCTGAACAAATCAGCGCAGCCCTGCAAGCATCCCGCCAGCCCCAGGCGCAGCAAGCCGTGGCAGAGGGCGCGGGGGATTGGCTGCACTTGAAGGCTTATGGCTATGCGCCGGGTGGCTACATGTCGAAGTGCATTTCATGTGAAACCAGTCACCCCGATTTGGATAAGCGGGCGTGCCGCTGTCGCCCCTGTGCCGAACAAATGCACGCACTCGCCACCAAGGAGCCACGCTCATGAGCCAGCAAGCCGAAGCAGAAAAGCTCGCCTACGACCTCGATACCGAGTATTGCCAGGGCCGGATCACAAACCACACAGGACGCAAGGCGGCTACCGAGTTGCGGCGCCTGCACTTTATTGAGATAGAACTCCGCGCCCAGGCCGAGCGCCTGCAAGCTGCGGGGCAGGTGGCAGCGCCTGCTCTTGAGGATCTGGTCGTGGCGCACACGATCACGCTCCACCCGCCCGACACCTTGGGCTTCGGCCACCCCTGGCGCGCTCACACGCAGATACCAGAGCCGGACGGAGAGGGCTTCGCTGGGGCATGCGGTGAGGGTGATTCGCCGATGGCAGCCGCGCTGGACGCCATCCAGAACGGCCTGACGGTGGGCGGCAGCAAGGCTGGGGGCGAGCATGGCGGCAATTGAGCGCATTGATCGGCCTGTCTTCCGGGCCCCGACGAAAGGCCGTTGCTACCTGACGGCCAAATCAGCAGCAGAGGCCGAATCACGGGCCTTGATGAACAAGAAGTACCCCCCAGAGAAAGCTGAGTACGAGAACGGGATGATGTATTACCCGGGCTTCCACTGGAATAGCGATGAGCATCTGGTCCGCGTTCAAGATCGCCTCGCACGTCTCATTTTGCGGGCCTTTCGCGCCCAGACAAGGAAAGCAACGTGACCACCACCGACACACCAATCCAGGGCCAAACCGCCCGACTGGATTGGTCACTCTACGTCGATTGCCCAAGCTGCAAGGAGACGTTCGACCTTGCTGACCACGACGACGAACACACCTGCTCCCGGGCCATCTTCACGAACAAATGGGATTCACTGAAGGGGCATGAGGTCGCCTGCCCAAAGTGCGATCACGAATTCAAACTTGAGAAAGTCGAGTATTGACATGACCAACGACACACTGGCCAAGCTGGCCGCCGATTTCAAGGTCGGCAACGAATATTTGCCGTACCACCCGCAGGCCTCGCACGTAGACCCGTCCTACCGCGATGGTTGGAATGCTTGCTATCGGGCAGCGCAAGCACTACCCGCTGCCGAGCCGACACGTCCAGCAAACAGCCAGGATTGGGCTGGGATGGACGGACAAACCGCGTACTGGTTGATCGAGCGCCACGCCGATGGCTGGGCCGACATTGCTTTGATGATGGGCGAATGGCTTGCAGCGAACCAGGCAGCACAGCAGGCAGCGCAACCCGAGTTCATCCCCGTCGCCAAGCGCAAGCTGTCCGAACTGCAAGCCCAGGGCTACCTCATCAACGGCTACAGCCTGATCCACAAGGAGAAGCTGGCGCGCGGGCTCATCGACAGCTACGGCTTTGTGGGCTGGTGGAGCAACCGGGACCATGAGCAGGCAGCGCAAGCCCATGCGGGGTGGGTGAGCGTTGAGGATCGTTTGCCCGCGCCCGGAAAGCCGGTGCTGGCGGCATTCAAAAATAGCTTGGGCAACTGGCGAACGGCGCGCGCTCACTACGCGCCGCTGCACACGGTTGACGCAACGTGCTGGGATGATGGGGCGGACGAAACGGATGAAGGCACCTTTGAGCCGGCCGGATGGTGGGAAGACCCAGCAGAGGGCGAGCGTCTTGATTACATCGGGACATCCGTGACCCATTGGATGCCGCTCCCACAGCCACCACAGCCCCAATTGGCACAGACGAAGGAGGATGCGTGAAGATCCTTTCGCTCTGCACCAGCGCTGGCCTTTGGGACCGCGCCTTGATTGAGGCTGGGCATGAAGTTGTGCCTGGCTGCGAACTCATGCCGCACAAGCGGGCCATGTACGAGGCATTTTGTGGTGGCAAGCACTTGGCCCACGACATCGCCGACCTGCCGGACTTGATCCGAGGCCAGCATTTCGATGGCGTGATCGGCGGCATCCCCTGCCAGTCTCGCAGCAAGTTGCGGGCGATCCGGGCGCCGAAGTTTCCAGACCTGTTGCCTGGCTTGATGAATGTGCTTGAGGCATGCACCTGGGATTGGGCCGTGATGGAGAACGTCACAGCCCTGGACATCCCCGGCTTCGGCCGGGTGCGCATGAACGCGATGAACTTCGCCCAACCCCATCAAAGCCGCGAACGCTGGTTCACCTACAGCCCAAACCTGACGCCACCGGCCCAGCCGTTTCCCGGCAACGTGGACGACCTCATGGCCTATTCGGTGGTCGCTGGCCGCATCTACGGCCCTAAGCGCGGCTCGAAGTTGCAAGGCTGGCCAGAGTTCATGGAGCTGGCTGGGCGCTTCTCTTGCGTCGAAATGCAGGAAGCCCTTGCTGATGGTGTCCCGCGCGGCCTGGCTGATGCGTGGCTTCGTCAAATCGAACAGATCGAGGAATGCACATCATGACCAACCCCACACAGGAAGACGACGTGAAGGCCATTCTGGATGCGCTGGCCAATGTCACATTCCACGCGAGCGGCGCCACATCCTATTTCGTCGGCGACTGGGCTGATGCAGCCAACCCCGCCCGCATTGCCCGCCTACTCGCCCACATCGACGCGCAAGCGGTTCGGCTTGATGCTGCGGAGCTGGATGCAGCGCGGTATCGGTGCGTACGTGATGCGTTGGATGGATCTCCCGCAGGGGCGGAGTTCTGGCCAGGCATCCGCCTCACCTTCCGAAACATGCAAGAGGACAGCGACTGGTGCGCCATGGCTGACGACAACATGAGTTTGGACGACGCCATCGACGCCCACATTGCAGCCATTGCTAGCGAGGCCAAGACATGAGCGACGCCGTTGAAATCGAAGTGGTCGTGAAGCGCGCCACCGACAAGGCCATCCTGGTGAACCACGGCGCGCCAGCGGATGTCTGGATCCCCATCTCGCAGGTGAGCGACTGGTGCGATGGGCCGGACAAAGCGCCTGGCATCGGCACCACGTCGATCTTCATCCCCGAGTGGCTTGCCACCGAGAAAGGCATGGTGTGAGCATCATCACCTCCCGCGCGCAGCGGCGCCAACTCGAACGCGACAACTCCAAGCAGCCGACCGCGCTTACCTTGCTGAACCGCAACGAGTGGCCCGAGTCGGCCTCGGCTGATTCGAGCCGCCTGCAGGTTTGGCGATCGCGCGACTTCCTGGTCCAGGCCTTTGCCGCCACGTCTCCTGCGCTGTGCCGACTGTCGGTCAACCGCACCACGCTGGAAGGCGATCGCTGGGCCCAGAACATCACCTGGCAAGAGCTCCAGCAGATCAAGCGCGAGTGCGGTTACTGGGCTCACACCGCCGTTGAAGTCTTTCCGCCTGACCGTGATGTGGTCAACGTCGCCAACATGCGGCACCTCTGGGTGCTGCCCGAGGCCCTGCCTTTCGCTTGGAAGAAGTTATGAGCGACAACAACGTCATTCAAGCGTTCGCGCGACCTGGTGAAATTCCAGACAACCCCATTCAGCTCACGACATCCGGCAAGCCGTACAACATGTGTCATCACGAGCTGATCGACCTTGATGAACATCGCCGCACTGTGAATTGTCGTCAATGCGGGGCTGACATCGATGCCTTCACGTTCTTGCACAAGAACGCCAGGACTTTGCAAATGGCTTGGGGTCGGCACAAGTCTGTTTCGCACGAACTTGGAGAACTCATCACACGCGTTGATCTGCTCAAGAAGGAAGAGGCTCGCCTCAAGGCCAGGGTCAAGCGTGCCAAAGACAACACGCCCGCACCGCTGGACATCAGAGGGCGCGAACTATGACCGCCCGCAAAGGCCAGCGCCGCCGAGATCAGCGCGAACGCAGCAGAGAGTTTCAATCCACGTCCGTCATTGCTGACGGACGATGCTTTCGGTCGCCACGCAGGCAAAGGAGCAGCACCCTTGAAACCATTGCGATGGAAACTGGCGCAATACCCCGCAGGCGAGAATCGCAAGAATAAGTGCTGGCGCTGCGGGTGTCATCTGCCATTTGAAATCGCCACAGTTGATCATCTGACACCCAAGGCCAACGGCGGCCCCGACAAGCCCAACAACTATGCTTTGGCCTGCTATCCATGCAACCAGGAAAGAGGCTCAATGCCTTTGACCAAGGCGGAAAAGAAGTTGCTTTACCCGCCATCACGGCGGTAGATGTAACAGTGCAAATACCGCTTGCATTATGTGTCTATCTGAGATACATTAACTACATGGACAGCACATCGCTGACCACCGCGCCTCGGGATCACAGGGCATAGGAAACAAAATGACTGGTCAAAACATCACCACCGCCCGCCGCAGCGACGACGAACTGAACACCTACTTCGGAGGTCGCGATGCCTACTTGGCGCACTGCAATCAGGAGCTGGCAGCGCTCGAAAAGTCCGCCACAGAGCCACAGATTCCCGACCCATTCATGGATGAGTTTTTCGCGTCGATTGGCGTGACTGATCTGTCGTCGGAAATCAGCCGGAACAACCGGATCGCAACGATCAAAGCGGCCATCGCCGCAAACCTGTAAACAAAACGGGGCTACGGCCCCACCACTGAGGAGATCGCCATGAGCGCTAAGCAAAAATACGAATGGCATTTCCACAACGCCCAGGGCGCCTTTTTGACAACGGTCATCAGCGTGAGCGAAGCGGGCGCGCGTCGAATCTTTCGCCAAGCATGGGGCGGCCCCGCGACTTGTCGCCAAGGCGATGCAGCCTGACATGCCAAACCACCCCAACCGCTCGGGGCCGCAAGGCCCTTTTGCAACGCTTGACGGGCAATCCGAGACGCTCAAGGCCTTGCGCTCCGAGGCCGCCCTGACCCAGCCGCAAATGGCCGAGCTTTGCCGCGCAGGCCTGCAAACGTGGCGACAGTGGGAGCGGGGTGAGCGGCCAATTCCTTGGGCCGCGATGGAGCTGCTTTGTCTCGCGCTGATCGTGGGCACCGTGGCTGACGGGCCGCACGTTGCGCCGGGCGACTGGTTGCTGCCGTGGGTGCGGCCAGAGTTTGCGCTGTGGTTTCGGCGGCGCTAAACTGCACCCGAGGGTCAAGCGTTCGCGCAGGTCTGGGGGCTCCCGGGCGCCCTCACCCAACTCGACGACATCAATGTCGCCGACTCGTTTACAGGTTGTCACCCAACCCTATGCGCCTTGCATTCGCTCACGATCTCCTGCCTGTGGTGCTCCACACTGGCAGCAGCCTCCCGGCGCTCCCCAAGATCAACCCGGCACTGCCTGCGAACCTCGGCTATCAGAAGCGCCAAGCATTCGGCGGTGTCTGGCTTAAGCCTGCGAATACCGGCCCAATGGGCGAGTTCTCGGGCTTCGGCGATGTCGAGCGGATTCACTTTGGCGGATTCGATTGGGCAAGCAATTCGGTCTTGCGGCCACTGTCCGCCGTGGTGCCGAACCAGAACGCCATGACGACGCCCCAGGCGGTGGTCAGGCTACCCAGCATCAGCAGCATGGCCTGCGAGTCGCTGACTTGCATCACGCCGGTCATGAGGCCAATCAGTATGGCGAAATAGCCAACAGTGACCCCACCCGAGAGCGCGGCGGGAACCCAACTGCGGGTTGTCTTGAGCAAGTCCCGCGCATCCTTGCGGTCACCGGCTGCGATGGCCTCAAGGTCGGTGATCTGCTTGAAGCCAAGGGCCTGCATCTGGACGGCGAAGTTCTGATCCGCCTGCTTGAGCGCCAACATTTGCTCAGGCGTGACGCCGGACAGGGCTTGCTTCACGGCGTCGGTGGTCTTGGTCGAAACCCCCAGCGCGCTCGCCGCTGCCTCCACGGCCAGGCCGCCCAAGGGCCCGCCAAGGGCTGTGCCGATCCATGGCGCCACGGTTTTGATGATGGTGGTGAAGTCCATTACTGCCACTCCCCCGTGAGCATTTGACGCGCCATGCGGGCCGCCCGCTGCGGCGTTTGCTTGGCCCATAGGGACGACAGCATGCCCGTCTGGGCTTGCTCCCAGCGCGCGTCACGGATGGCCGCCAAGGTGTTCTTGAACGCCAGCAGCCCGCCGATGCCCATCTGAAACGCCATGCCGATCAGCACCGCCTGGCGGGCCTCGTTCAGGCCGTCGAACCAGGGAAGCGCCGCGCGGACTTCGGCAGTCTTCGCCCTGATGTCGTTGTTCAGCAGGTAGTCGATCTCGTCATCAGACAGGCCGCCGCCTTTGCGCTTGTCGATCAACCGACCCACGCCGATTGTCCAAAAGCCCAAGGTATCCTGATAGGCGCAGGGCTCGCGGCCTTCTTCGGCCTCGATCATGGTCTTGAGGTTCATGGCTTGTCCGCCTTCGAGTCAAGTTTGTTTTCGATCTTGTCCAGCTTCAGGAAGATGGCCGCGCCCAGGCGGTCCACATCCTCGCGCTTGGCATAGTCGCCAGCCACGAGCACCTCGATGTTGGCAATCTGGCGAGCCAGGTCAGATCGCTCCTTCTGCCCCTCCTTGATCGCATCCCACTGAGACTTGAGGATGAAGGAGCCGAAGCAGCCAGCCACCCCGGCCACGATGTTGAAAAGGAGTTGAGCTTCAGGCGACATGCATGCCTCCAAAGGCGCCCGCTGCGCCGCTTGCTTGTTCAATGCTCATGATTTACGCCGTCCATGAAACTTCTAGCCCGCAGCCCTGGCCCAGCCCAGCACTTGCGCCTGCCGTGAAATTGGCAGCGCCAGTGCCGTTGAGGTAAACAGTGATTGAGCCGGTCAGGTAATCGATCAGGACCATGCCAGGCGTTGCCTGATCTGCGCCGTTGTTCCGGATGACGCAGGGGTAGGCGCGCGACGATGAGGGCCGGTACTTCGCCGGGATCACCGTCCCGAAAGTGAAGCTTGGCGCAGCAGAGGCCACGCCAACGACGTTGGGCAGACTCAAGGTAACCACCACACCGTCTTTGGTGAGCGACCACCCGGAGGCCGTTGTGATGGCGCCAGTACATGCCGCACTTGCCCCGATGTACTGGTCTCCGGCAAAGCGGTATGTCTGCCTGTTACGGGTGCCTGAGTTCGTAACGCCAATGCCCCAGAAGCCCGTGACCTTGGTATCGTCTGTGACCTGGGTTGAAATGGATGTGGATGTCCAGCCGCGCGCCACGACTTGGCTTGTCAGCGTGTTGGCGGTGGTGTTGACCACGTTGGTGTAGCGGGTCACGTAGAAGCCGCCGATGTCGATGCCGTCCGTCGAGTCAACGTCGAACGCAGAGCCCACACCGCCCGCATTCCTGCCGCCCAGGATGCCACCGTGCACCTTCAGCTGGGTGGCGCCCGATGACGTGGTGCCGTCATAGCCGATGCGAAAGGCCGCATTCGTCGCCACGTTGGCGCTTGGCACGTCTTCAAAGTACGGGTTGACGACATCAAAGCCCCAACTTTCCTTGACGATGTTCATCCCATAGGTCGTGATGCTTTCGACTGTGGGATTCACGAACCTGATGCCCAAGTTCGCGCCGTTGGTCTGCACCCAAATGGGCGAGTTGGCGAAATAGCACTTGTCCCATACGTCCGTGGTGCTCACGCCGCCGTCATACAAAACGGACTCGACATACGTGTTGTTGATCGCCACGCGCTCGAAAGCGTTGTCGATCGTCGCGTAGAGCCGGAAACCACGCCGGAAGCCGGTAATTGTGAGGTCAGCAAACGTGCTCTTGTTGATCCCGTGCACATCCATGACAGCAATGGAATTGCCGGAGGCGCCAGCCGAATTGCCCTCAATGTGGAAGCCAACGGTTGAATACCCCACCCGGTAGGGTGCAGGCGCCCCAGCGGGCGCACACAGATACTTCGCACTGGCTGGCTGAAACTTGATCTTAGTGCCGTTGATGAACCCAGGCAGGCCCTTGTTGCGGTGCTCACCAACCCACTGCGATCCCGTCGCGCGGCTGATGGTGTCGGTGATGAGCGCGCAGCCGCCCGGCCACTCGAGCAAGCGCCCCGCCGCCGTGGCCGCATCCTCTGCCGCCTGCACTGCCGCCGTCATGTCGAGCGAGCCTGTGCCGGCCAGGTAGTTGGTACGCTGCGCCGCGCTCATGAATTCCAGCACGTTTGGCTTTTGCCACCCAAGCCACTCGCCCAGCGTGTACGCCACCGCACCAATGGCGCCGCGAATCCAGCCGATTAGGCCGGCGCCAGTGCTGGCCGACAACGCCGCCATCTCTGGTGTAACCGAGTCAACGTCATCCCACTCATCAACCAACGCACCGCCTGGCGTTTCAAGCCGAAAACGGTACTCGCCAGCACCAAGCCACAATTGCCCCGGGATCTGCCCTTGAGCCGTCAGCACAATCGGGTTGGCGTGCGGGATAGTGCCGGCCTGGTTGGTGTATGTCGCTTTTGGCGTCGTGGTGCCGGCAACCCGCGTGTGCAGAAGGTAGCCAGCAGCCACCGCGCCAGCGTCAAAGAACTGATTGTGAAAGTTCGGTGTTAGGGATGCCATAGGGCCTCAGAATGAAAAAAGCCGCCAAGGCGAACCAGGGCGGCTAGAATTTGGGCTCCCGCGCTGGGCGGGGTTGGGGGCTAGATGACGGTTTTTCTACTCGTCAAGTTCGGGGTGCTGTGCCTGCTGGCCTTTTTGAAGGGCCTGCTTACTGACGACCCGATGGAGTGAGCGCGACGGGGGCGGACTTGGCGAGAAGTTGCGCCAGCGCGCTAACGTCACCGCTCGCAAGCTTGGGCGCCCCCTTTGAACTGTTGATCAAGGCGTTGCGCAAGGCGTTGCTGTTCAGGGTGGCATTCGCACCCCTCCCGGCCACCGCAGCCGCGCCCAAGTAAGGCAGCGCACCAAGACCCGCCGCTGCACCGCCAATGCTCCCAGCAGTGCCGCCAATGACCAATCGTTGAAGCGCTCCGTGCGGGCTCTCCCGGGTCTTGAGGAATTGGGCCGAAATGTCCGCAAGCTCTTGCAAATCGCTGCTCTTGATGTTCCGCAGATTCCCAAGCCTGGCCGCAGAAACGCCGCCCTCGGCACCGTTTTGCACCAGCTTGTCGATCTCCATCATGTTGCCGTACTGCTTGCGGACTTCCGCAAAGCTCTTGGCCTCGGTTGCTCCCAGGCTGTCGTTCAGGGCGTCCATCAGCTTGCGCTTGAGGTCTCTGGCGTAAAAGGCTGCATCTGAATTGCCGCTGCCAATGCGGTCCAATGACTTCTTGATGTTGTAAGCCACTTGCCCGTCAATCTCACCGGCTGCGCCCTTGGTTTGGAGTTGGGCGATTTGCTTGTGAATGATCGATGCAGCTTCGGGACCAAGCTCATTAGCTGCCTGGTCTTCGGCCTCAGCCAATGCGGTCTTGAATGCGGGCGTCATCTTGACCGAATTGCTCTGCAAAACGGTATCGAACTTGCCGCCAAGGTCTTTCGATGCCTGATCAAGCGCGACAGTCAGATTGTCAGTGTTCTGGCCGAATGTGCGGGCCAGCGCCGTGTTGAGTTGCTTGCCCATCTTCTCGGTTGTGGCTGCGCGCCCGCTCAGCGGCACATATTCGAGCGATGCTGCCAGCGCGTTCAATGGCTTGTTCTGGGCGATGCGGTCAACCGGCACATCAATGCCCAACTCCTTTGCGCGCTGAGCCAATTTGCCAACCTCTGGGCTCACGGCCAGCGAGTTGCGGATGCCGCGCCCCGCAGCGCCAGCCAGGGCCACGCCACCAGGGATGGCCCCGCCGATCATGGTGCCAGTGCCAGCCGATGAAGGATCAACCAGCCCAGCAGTCGCCGCGCCGTTGATCGCCCCGCCAGCCATGCGCAGGCCCATATCGCCAGCGCGCCCGAGTGCTGTAGTTGCAGCAGGCCCGCCAAGGCGCATGCCGCCGCTTGCTGTGGCTTGCGCCAGCTTGTTGACGATTGGCGCGGCACCGCCAACCAATGGGGCGGCCTTTGAAATAACCTTGCCGATCACGCCACCAACGGGCGCCGTCATGGCAACCTCTGCGCCCAACTTGCCAGCGCCAAACGACCATGGGTTTTCGGCGTTGTCGCGGGCCAAGCCGCTCATGGCCTCGGGGATGCGGTCAAGGTACTCGCCAACACCGTCAGCGCCGACCATCTTGGCGCCAGCCTTCACCGGTGCGAGCAAGGTGTTGCCGATGCCAGCCGCGCCGGTTAGGGCGCCCTCAGCGAAGGATCGCAGCTTGCTTGGGCCTTCGTGGGCTGGCGCCGGGGCGGCCTCAACCGCCCCGGCGCCATACTTCGCCCACGGCCCATCATCGGCAGCCGGTGCGCTGCCGTACTTTTCCCAAGGACCGGCCATTACTTCACCTTTTCCCAGTTGGACTTGTCAGCAGGATTGCCACCCTTGAATCGGTAGCCGCCGTCAACTGCGCCAGCCTTCAGGCCCATTGGCGCGGTAGGCTTCGGAGCCGCAGCAGGTTGCGCGCCGTTGATGTACTTGCGCTCAATGTTTGCCAAAGCCCTGCGGTTCGACTCAATATCAAGCGTCGGGTCGGTAGCGGTGGCCAGCCACAACTTCAGTTCAGCGTTCGAGTCCATTTGCTTGGCACTCATGCCGGTGGCCTTCATCATGGCCGCCAGCAGCGCCGGGCGTGACATGGCAATGTCGTTGCGCGCCGATTGGTTGTTGGTGCCAAATGCTCGGCCTGTCGCCTGACCGATGCCGGAGGATGATGTTGATGCGGCCAGATTGCCTAGCATCCCATTCTTTGTGCTGGTGATGCCGCCGCCAGTTTCAAGGCGGTCATAAGCATCACGCAGCGTTGAAAGCGCAACATCAACATCAGATCCGCCGCTGGCCTTTTGCTGGGCGACGGCCTGAGCCTTAAGGTCTGCTGGACCACCCGGAATGGCTTCAAGCGAGCCATCTGCCGTGTAGCGATAGCCTGCTGGTGGCTTGGCGCCGTCGCCCATCGCATCCTTGCCTTGCTGATGCGTGAACTCGCGCTGGCGCAAACCAAGGTTGCCCTGCGCCACGCCAAGCTGCCCCTCTGACGTGCTGGCGTTCCTGGATGCGATGACTTGATGCGCTTTGTTGTTGCGTTCGTTTTCGTCCTGCTTGCGGTCCTCTTGCAGCTTCTTGCTGTAGTTCTCGATGCCCATGGCAACCTTTTGTCGCCATTGATCGAACTCTGCGGGTGTCTGCGGAATGTGCTTGATGGCTTCCTCAAATGTCCCGCGCGAATTCATCAGGGCAGACAGCGCCGGGTCTTCATATTGCGCCTTTAGCCAACTGGCTGCACCTTGTGGCGTCTCGATGAAGTCCAGGCCCGTGCGGTAGCGCTTCAAGGATGCGTCCATCAGATCGCCATCGGTCTTGGCGCCCGTCTTCTTGAGGTTGGCCACTTCGGTAGAGGTTTTGCTGGCGTCGAGTGCGGACTTTTCATAGTCCATGGCCTGCTTGCCAAGTCCGCGCACGCGAAGCATGTTCGCATTGGCGCCAGAGTCAGCACCGAAGCCGCGCACCGCGTCACGGTAGGCCGCATCGTCAGCAACCCCGCGCTGCTGCTGGTCGTACTGGCCACGCTGCAACAGCAGGCCAAGTTTGTTGCCTTCGGCCTGCTGCGCCTCTGCGTCGTACTCCTGCACGCTCTTTGGGGGGCGCAGGAGGTTTTGGTAAATGCCGGTGTCAACTTGTGCCATATCAGTCCCCGTAGACCCCGTAAACGCCATTCAATGAGCCGTTGGCGCCCGATCCGTACAGGCTGCCCGCGCCGCTGGCGTCGATTCCCTGCTGGCCGCCCATGTACTTCCCGTAGCTGCTGATCCCCTGGTTCAAGGCGTTGCCCCACGCGTTGCCGCTGGCCAGAGCCGCCGCGCCTTGCGCATTGCCCGCGCCAATCATGTTGCCGCCTGCGTTGTTGGCGAAGTTCATGCCGGCTTGCGCCACCTGGTTGTTTGCCGTCTGGCCAATACCAGCCGCCGTGGCGAAGCGGTTGAACTGGTTGGTTCGGTTCGTCTCCATGCGGTTGTATGAGTCGTTGTAGCGGCCCGTTGCGTAGTCGCCATTGAACTTGCTCAAGGCCTTCAAGGTGGCGCCGCTGTAGAGTCCGCCACGGGCTGCGGCTGTGCCCTGAATGCCCTTGTTTCCCTGATCCACCCCGAACTGATAACCGGGGTCGGCCATCACCTGCGCTGGCGTCAACTGGTTGTTGTTGCTGGACAGGAAATTTCGGATGCCGGGCAGGCCCACCTCGGTGGCCAGCGCACGGTATGGCGCTTGGTCCTCTCGTGTCTGGTTGTATTGGTCAAGCTGGGCCTGTGTCGCTGCATCAGCCGACGCGGCCTGAATACCGGCAGCCTTCTTGGCGCCGTTGGCTTGAATCGCGCCACCAGCCACCGCGCCAACAACCACGGCGCCCGCAACCCATCCACTCATGTCGATTCCCCTTCAATGGCAATGCCAAAGTTGATCCGCATGGAGTTCCTGTAATCAAGGAACACCTCTTCGTTTTGCTGGATGCGCTTGGTTGCAATGGCAACGATGTCGCCGTTGTCCAGCTTCTTGCCGATTGCGTTAGGCGTCGGCGAGTGGTTGATGAACCTGCCTGCTGGCGTCCTGCGCCTGTTGATCCGGCCCGGGCAGATGAACTCGCCGGGGCCAAACTCTTTGGTGGCGAACATGCCAAGGCCATCAATCACGGATTCCCTGACCGCTACACAGAAGCCTTCAGGCATCGGGATAAGGTCGGCATCGTTTTGGACAATGGCGTCCATGTCGGCCTGCGTCTTGCCGATCTGCAACAAGAACACCTCGAAATCAAGGCGGGCCGCGTCAATGGCCTTTGCAATCCGGTTTTCGCCCAGCTCCACCTCGGCGCTGTAGATCCGGGCCTCAATCGTTGGGATGTCGGTGCAGTTGTCCGGGTTCGCGTAAACGTCGGTCCAAACGACCTCATCCTCAAAGACGCGGCCGGCGCGCTTGATGCCTGCCTTCGCCTCGAACTGGAATGGCGCTGTCATTACCTTGACGCCATCGTCCGTGTTGACAGCGATGGTCCCGCGCTCAAGCTTCACCGTGTAGTCAGTCAAATGCTCGGCGCCGGTCAGAACGGTCCATGGCGGGATGGTGATAGTCCGCTCGTAGAAGCCGGGGCGGAAGCGGTGCTCTGTCTTGATGTTGGCTTGGGGCATCTGGAGCAACTCAGCCTCCAGCCGATCCACGGCGCGCAGATCAGGCCGACCCAATGCAATCGCGTCGAATCCGGGCGAAGTGGTGATGGCCGACACGTAAATGCCACCGCCGCCAGCCATCAGAAACGCGGTCATGCCGTGATCCTGTTGACGTGGCCGGTGATGTTGATGGCGCTGGCAGTGCCAGAAAACGCGCGAATCGCCAAGCCGCCATTGATCGACTGACCCGCCGCAATGAGCGTTGGCCCGCTGTTGGCCGGAATGTCCAGCGCCTTGGTGATAAGGCTTCCGGGGTCAGTGACGCCACCCCATTCAATCGTCAGCGTTGCGGTGGCCGCCGTCACATTCGAGGCCCAAAGATAGACCTCATCGAATGACGTGGCGCCAGTGACGGCCGTGTGCAGCAACGTGCCAGGCGTGGCCGTGGCCGCGACAGGAATAGGCGCACCGCTGGTGCTGCCAGACAGCAGCACGCGTGAGAAAGTTGCCATGAGTTAAGCCCTGAAGACTCGGGTTGCAAGGATCTGGCTCGCGTCGTTGACGGGTCGCTGATCGACTGATTTGTGGCGGGGCAAGAATGGGATCACTGCACCAATGACATCGCCCACGCGGAGGCTCACCGTGTAGCCGCCAACGTCTTCAGTGATGTCGATGAAGTCGCCTGGCCGCACGTCTTTTGGGCGCTGTTGTGGCCGCTCAAACACATGCAGCCCCACCGCGTCAGTCAGGCTGCGGACGTTCTGCGCCAGTTGGTAGTTCGTGTCCGCTTGGTAGCCGCCAACGACCTTGAATAGCTTGTTCAGGTACTGAAGCAAATCGACCGAAGGCAAGGCCCCATCCATCGTCACCGGCACCCGGGCCTGAAATGGAAACAGCTTGTCGTCAGCCATTACGCAAGCCTCACATTCACATCAACCGGGTTCCACGGCACGTCATCAGTGACGCGCATCTGATAGACCCGGTTGCGGCTCATGCCGTTTGCCAGCTTGCGGACTCGTGCATTGAAGTTGCCGATCTCGCCCAGACTCACCTCGTGCCAGTTGCCCCAGTTCGCACCGTTGTCATCCGACCAGCGCAGCAGCATCACGCCGCCTGTGCCTTTGTCGCAAACCACTTCGATTTCAGCGTGGCGCACCAGGCGCTGATCTGGCGTGCCAATCACTGGCGGGATGCGATCACGCACCAGCACATCACCCGCGTTATTGCTCACCAGCGGGTCGAAGGCGTACAAGTTGCCCTCTGCATCGCCCATGACGTGGGTGTTGTTGAAGAACAGGTGAACGTCTGCCCGGTGCGGGATGTACTCGCCATCCACCAGTTCGGCCGTTTCGAACCAAAGGCCGCTCAGCACGTCATAGACCAGCGATGTAGCAACACCCGGCACGTTGAGCCAGTAGAAGGCGTGGCCCTCGATCTGCAACGTGAAGGCGCGAGCCCCTGACAAGTCAATGCCCGCCAGCTTTTCCTCGACCCACTCGGTGGAGATGCGAACCGGCGTGTAGCCGTTGAGGCGGAAAACCACGCCCTGCCCGGTCTGCTCGCTTGAGCCAACCCAGAACACCGAGTTGTCCAGGCGGCGTACAGAATACGGTGCAGTTGTGCCAGCTTCGATCACAGCCGAGCCGTTGCGGGCAAAGGTCTCGTCACCGCCTACGTTCGTCCAAATCTCGCTGCTATCGAGCCCCGGCAAAAGCACTTGGCCGTTGGTGACAATCGCCGCCTCCAAGTTGTCAGGGCTAGATTCAGCCGTCGCAAAGTCCAGCGCGTCCAGCGTCGTGCCGTCGCCCACATTCGACCATCCGAAGCGTCCCGAGTTGGCATGAACGAACAGCAGGTACTCGTTCAGCACTGAGATTCGTTTGCCGCCTGGGTAGTCCACCACGCTTTGGAAGGCGTTGGTGTCGCGTGTCAGGCAGTACAAAGCGCTGCCATCGGTGCAAAACACCTGCGTCATGTTGGCCGCAAAGTCCACCCAGCCGGTCGAAGTGCCCAGCGTGCCGCGCTCAGTCAGAGTCCAGGCCGTGGACACCACGTACAGCTTGTTGCCCGCCACCACAAAGGCGCGGCCATTGCTCTGCATGGCGCCACGGATCGGGCCAGCAGCCGTCACCAGCAGGCGCAACCCCGGAAGATCCTTGAACGATGCACGCGCACGCTCGTTGCCAACCTCAAGCGGCGACGGGATCAGGTTGACCGCGCGCTGAACCGATGCAGCACGACTGCGGCGGTTGTAGCTGGGGCCAAGGAAGGCTGTCATTGCTTGGGCCAGTTGTTCGTCATGTCCACGTCAAGACCAGCCTCTTGCGCCATGCGCAGAGCCCGCTCTGAGTGAACGCGCAGGCCGTCAACCAGCAGGGCCGGAACAGGCATTGGCTTGCGCTGAATCTGCCTCGATGCAGGGCCAGGCAGGATGTTGTCGAGCGCATCCTTTGCCGCCTGCAATCTCAGCCAGGCATCGGACTTGGCTTTGTTGCCGTGCATTGCCATTACTTCACCGGCCTTGCTGCAACGATCTTGGCCAGGCTGGGCCGCCAGATCGGCGCCAAGCGTGGGCCGTCGATGTCCTCGCCCTTGAGGCGCAGCGTGTTTGCTGTTGCCGTGTGCGGGTCGCGCATGAATGCCTGACCTTCCGGCGCATCCATCACCTTGATAGTCGAGTCCCAGCGCACGGCAAACACCTGGGGCTTGTCAACGCCCGGGCACCACCAGGCGACGAACCAGCCCACGGCGTTGGCGCCAGGGATGAGCTGGCTACCAGTGGCGCCAGGGCCGGCCACAGCAGGCAGGCAGGCAAACGGCAGGCTGAGCCACGGTGGCGGGACTGAGGCGGTCTGGGCTTGTGCAAGGCCGCAGGTCAGGGCCATGGCCAGGGCGAGAAGAGGATAGCTCATGGCGTAGGCACGTAGTACCAGACGCCGTACATCAGATCGATGGTGTTTCCATTGATGCCCGGTAATGCTGCAAGCCCCCGCTCGGCGGTAAACAGGCAGCCGTCATCGAAGTAGATTGCACGCCCCTGGTCCAGGAAATCGATCACCGCCGTGATGTTGTTCGCCTCATCAGGTGCACGAACCGGAGAACTAGACCGACGCGCCCGCGAAGACACGAACATATTGCCGAAAGAGCCCTCACCGTTGTTGTAGTAGTAGGCGGATTCGAAAAAGTCTTCCCCACCCGTGCTGTTGTAGATAGGCACAACAGTGCCATCTCGGGCCTGGGTGCCCTGATAAACAACGATGTTGTTTTCGAGGTAAAGCATTGGGGCTGAGCCGCCTTGCGAATTGTCAGATCCCCACATGAACCCGACGATCCACCCGCGATTCCCGGCACCCGAAGGCAAGTCCAAGAACTTGACTTGGCGGGTATCAAGCTGCGTTGGCGTGACTGCCAACAGTCGGTTCTGATAGGTTGGGCCTGTGAATTTGAGTCTGTACGGGAGCGGCGAGCGCAGCAGATGATACTTACCCTGCACGTACAGATTCAGGCCCGTTGATGGCGCGATGTAATCAACCCTGATACTTGAATCAAAGGGGATCGGGTAGTTGAACTGGGTGAAGATCCGGCCCGCAGCATCGTTGTTGAATCCACTCTGGATGTACCGATGGCGGAACCGAGTTGCACCGCCGCCTGTTGGCGTCCACAGTGTGCCAAGGTGGTGCATCTGCATGTCTATGGATGGGGTAACTTCGCCATCAACATAAATCCTGATGCGCCCGTCTTTGCCGCCTGCGACAGTGCCGAAAATCATTTGCAACCCGACCATGACGCCCGGACCTTGGCCTGAAAGCTGAAACAGCGTCGTCGTTGAGTCAGCCGCGACGGTGATGTTCTCAAAGCATACTTGCCCGGTTCGGGCGGGCGGCGTCAGCGGCAGAATTCCAGACCCCACCCCACTATTAGCCAGCACCTGGAGGGATGCAGCGTTAATCGACTGAGCGCCAGTGGTCGCGTTTGTGTCCACCTCCAAAGAAGCGCCAAGCCTGGTGGGTTGCGTCCGCGTGTATGTCAACGCACCGGTGGCGATGATGCGCACAGCCGCGCCGCCAGGGTATGGGCCAAAAGTGGCCGTGCCGGTGGTTGTGGTGTTGACGCTGGCTGTGGGGCCGCTGGCGATCACCTGTGCATTGCCCGCGATCGAGATGTAGTCGTCAGCGTCAAACTGAAAATTGATGCTGTTGCCGGATGCGAGGTTTTCTGCCATGGTGGGCCTCAGTCAATAAGTTCGAAAATGACCGGCGCCGTGCTGACGCCGTTTGCAAGGAGGTCGGCCCGCTTCACGCCCCATGTGGCTGCGTATGGGGTCGGGTCGATTTGGAAGTGGGGCGCCATGTGCGCAGCCAGGCCCCAGACAAGGGCCAGCGCACCAGAGGCGGGGAAATCAGGGGCCTGCGCATCAACCACGTCATCCGGCTTTTGGATGTACGAGGCGCGCAGGCCGGGGTCTTGAGTAGGGACTGGCCAGAGGTAAACCTTGCTGTCCACGTCCACGTAAAAATGGGTCGGGTAAGCGCCAGTTGCTGACCTGTTCGGGATCTCAAGCCAAGCAGCGCGTTGCAGCGCCGTCAGCTTTGGTTGATTGCCAGCCGCATCGGTGATGTTCAGGACCAGATCAGACGAGAAGTCAGCCGGGGCCGTGACATATGAGGGCGTGCCGCCGCTCCATGCCAGTGCCGATGCAGCCACATTCAGGTTCGGCCAGGCGTAGCCATGCAGCGGAAGCTCTTTCATGACGCCGTTCAGCGTCCGAATGCTCAACAGGTACAGGTCGCCCGTGACCGCCTCGCCAATGGCTGACGCGCCCAGCAGCGTCAGAGCGTCCTGCACGATCTGCCGCGCAGTCATGCTCCAGGCGGTCGCCATTTAGGCGGCCTCGGTGCTGTAGGCGAAGCGGGGGCGCATCACCGGCTTCATCTTCTCGGTGTGGCTGTCTTGAACCATCGTGGTGATTGACGTGTTCTTCAGCACATGAACCACCGATTCAGGCACGGTCACTTCTTCGCCGTACTTGATCAGGTAGTCCTTGAAATTGACAGACAGGAAGAAGTCAGAGGCCTTGTCGTCGCCGATCTTCTGCACGGTCAACTTGACCATGCGTTCTTTGTCGGCAGGCGGCTTCCATGTGGCGTTGGCTTGCTGGACAAGGATGTCCTTGTCGGACAGTTCGGCGGGGGCTTTGTCTTCGGTCTTCACGTTTGGGATACCTCGGGGCATGTGGCGCTCCAATGAAAAAAGGGCCCCGAAGGGCCCTCTTGATGGGTTGAGCTGCGATTAGCTCAACGTGCTGGTGTTGGCGTGCTCGACGCGGTACATCCACGAGTCATTCAGGATGATCGTGGTCGTGGTGGCCTTCCAGCCGCTGGTGGAGCGCTGGTCCAAGGGGTCAGCCGAACCGGCAGAGCCCAAGGACTTCACGATGTTGCGCAGCGCTTCGCCGGACAGGGGCACCACGCCGTAAGCGTCAGCGCCGAAGATCAGCGTTGCGTACACGTCAGCGTTGGAGCCGCCAGTGCTGATGACGTTCGTGCCGCCAGTGGCGCCGCCGTTAGCGAACACCTTGGCGTTGGTGGACGAGACGAAACGGATTTCGTCAAAGTAGCCCACCTCATCTTCCATGATCGCCATCTGCGACGGGTAGGCGTTCAGCGGCACGTAGCCGGTGATGCCCTTCAGGGTCGCTTCGGTGTCGGGGTGGATGATGG